>Ga0181559_10006362_pt1 | contig 11151 bp, 10 predicted proteins | sample 011ome_21_FD_133752 | JGI IMG/M metagenome (GOLD analysis project Ga0181559, IMG submission 133752) | Coastal salt marsh microbial communities from the Groves Creek Marsh, Skidaway Island, Georgia - 011508AT metaG (megahit assembly) | ecosystem: Environmental > Aquatic > Marine > Intertidal... | reverse complement strand
TTGATCGAGTTGGTCGAGGAATCTTCAATCGAAGAGCTAGAAGTGGCGAACGGTGATGAATCCATTCGTATTGTACTCCCAAGAGAACGTGGTGTGTTGCAGTCCCATTCCGCAATCACGACGGTAGCAGCGCAGCCTGCGACTGCGCCGAAGGCGGCTGCAGATGTTTCCCCCTCTGATGCGGTTGAATCCGGCCATCGGGTCGAGTCTCCGATGGCGGGTACGTTCTATCGGGCGTCGCACCCGGAAGCGGCACCCTTTGTTGAGGTTGGTCAGCAGATCGAGGCGGGCGCAGTGCTGTGCATTATAGAAAGCATGAAAATGATGCATGAAATTCGCGCCCCGCACAGCGGTGAGATAGTCGAAATCTGCGCGCACAATGCACAACCGATTGGCACGGGAGAAATGCTGTTTCGCGTGAGTTAAGTTGGCTGCAGTTGGAAGTTCGGGTTTCAGCCCGGGCGCTCACTTCTTTGGAAGAGGGTTTACTGGCTTGCGGTGCAGTGTCGATAACTTTGCTCAGTGATGCAGATGAACCCGTGTTGGAGCCGGCCCCGGGTGAGACCCCCTTATGGACCAGTATCCGAGTTCAGGCCCTGTTTGATTTACAAACAGACCTGGTGGCGCTCAAGCGGGTTTTAGCAGCGCAGAACGTGCCGTCGGAAAGCCTAAGCCTTGAGTTTTTGCCGCCGGCGGATTGGCAGGCTGCTCAGCGCGCGTACGCCGTCAACAGACTATTCGCTCAACGTTTGTGGGTGTTGCCGACTGAAGCCGATCCGCAAGCGCTTTGGCGACAACAGCACGGTGAAACATCAATTCCACCAACGGCGCAGTTACGGCTCGACCCAGGTCTCGCCTTTGGCACTGGCGGTCACCCCACCACGGCGATGTGCCTCGAGTGGCTGGCCGAACATATTCAAGCTGGACAGAGAGTGTTAGATTTTGGGTGTGGCTCGGGTATTTTAGGTATCGCTGCGGCCCTATTAGGCGCCGAGGTTGTTGCGGTCGACTACGACCAGCAAGCGTGTGTAGCGACCCGGAACAATGCGGCATACAATGGTGTGGCGCGCCGTAGGCTGGAGGTGGTTTCGCTAGAAGATTGGGAGCGTCGTGACAAACACAAAGTGTTCGATGTGATCGTGGCAAATATTTTAGCGGGGCCGTTGCGGGCGCTGGCGGCAAATTTCGAACAACTCGCCAAAACTGGTGGCAGCATTGTACTGTCGGGTATCTTGGAGGAGCAGGCGGCTCAAGTGGAGGCAGCCTATCCAGCAACGATTTTTGCACCGGTGCAGGTTGAAGCGGGTTGGGCATGTTTGCACGGAGTGACGCACGAGCTTTAATGGTTAAGACTAAGGTACAGATGTCGCAGGACGCTCTAGATCCGCTCATTACCGAATGTCCTAATTGCGACACCCGGTTTCGTGTGACGGAGACACAGCTGCAAGTAGCCCAAGGCAGAGTGCGCTGCGGCGCATGCTTGGGGGTGTTTGATGGTACCGAGCACCTCTTAGTTGACGGTGAAGTCTTTAGGGCACCTGAAGCATCGACCGACGTCGATGATGTTTTAAACGAACTCGAAGTGACCCCGATACCTGAGGCTGGCCGGATAACGGCTCCTGCACTGCAACCGGATAGTGCAGATACTCAGATTGCTTCGCGAGTAGAAAATAGACCAGAATCGGCAGGCGAACCCAGGCTGGTTGGCCTGCCTGACAGGTTATTCGCGGCGGCATCAGAAGCGTCCACACAGGCGGATCCCAACCCGGCCGAAGCAGACTCTTTTATAGAGCCGCATCCAGTATCCCAGTCCCAACCCCAACCAGAGTCGGAGCTAGGGCTCCAACCCCAACCCGAACCCCAGCCCGAACCCGAAGCTGAACCCCAGCCTGGACCAGAGCCCGAACCCGAGCGAGAGCCGCAACCAGAGCTAGAAAACCCACTGCCGAATCTGGCCGACGGTTCGCGAGACCCATCGCCTGTTGCCCTGCAAGATCCCGATGAAACAGAGCAGCTCACGCCTGAAGATTTAGACACTCTGGACCTGCCCGAAGAGTTGGAAGCGTTGGAAGCAGAGCTCGTCCGAGATGAGGAAGAAAGGCGGCGGTGGCCGCAGCCCTCGGGTTCGAAGGTATCTGCGGAAGATCAGTTAATCGATGAAATTCTTGCCCAGCAAGCCAATGAACAGACGCAGCGCACCCCGATGCCCCAAGGCCAGACAGCTGTGCCTCAGACGACGGTCGAAGACCAGGTTGTATCGACGCCCCTGCGGGCCATGCTGGCAGCAAAGTCCATCCCCTCTGTTGGCGTCAAAGGGATGGAGACTGATCAAGGTGTGGAACCAGAAACTCTGGTGGTGCAAATACCCGAAGTTGTGCCTGACTGGGAGCCAGAGGATCGGTCGCGGGTTCAACGTTCTCGGGCTACGCTCGTACTAACCCTGCTTGCGATCGTCGCGCTGCCTGTTCAGTTGCTGGTGTTTCAATTTGACAGCTGGGTTAAAGAACCGAGTTATCGGCCCATTTATGAACAATGGTGCAAAGTAGCCAACTGCACGTTAGCGCCGCTCCGGGATCTGTCAAAAATAGTCTCTAACAGGGTAGTGATCAGAACCCACCCAACGCATGATGATGCGACCATCATAGACGTGTTAATGGTCAATGATGCAGAGTTTGCGCAGCCGTTTCCGTTGATCGAAATAATGGCGATGAATGAGCGCCGTGAATTGATCGCTGGTCGCCGGTTTGAACCCGTTGAATACCTTCAGGGAGAGTTCCTCGACGGGGAGCGGACGGTATCAGATTTGCTCCCAGCGCGCACGCCCGTTCATGTCTCGTTTGAGGTCAAAAATCCTGACCAGAGCGTGAGCAACTTTGAGGTTAATTATCGATAAAAATCAGTTGCGCCCTGTCGCCGGGCTGGGTTTACTACCGCTCCCAAAAAGACCGAACAAAGGTGAACTATGATCGGATATACGACCATTGGTGTCAGCGACATGGCGCGCGCGGAAGCGTTCTATTCAGACCTGTTAAAAGAACTGGGTGCCAGTCAATTATTCGGGCAAGACCGTATTAAGTTCTTCGGCACTGGAATGGATGCCGCGATGCTCGCGATCTGTATTCCTTATGATGAACAAACCCCTCACCCCGGTAACGGTGCGATGGTGGCAATAAACGCCGGCGAAAGAGAGAAGGTTGACCAACTTCATGCCACAGCGATTGCGCTGGGTGCGAGTGATGAAGGCGCGCCGGGTGAGCGCGTTCCGGGAATGTTCTACGGTGCGTATGTCCGCGATTTAGACGGTAACAAGCTGTGTTTTTATCAAATGACGATGTAGCTTCGTGATGGCGGCTGGTGACCTACGCACCGGCTTATCAGTTCGCGGCAATAAATTCTATGAATATCGGATCCCTCTCAATTAGGCACCCGGTTGCTCTGGCACCTATGGCGGGCCTGAGTGATGTGCCATTTCGGTCGTTAGCTTGGCGTATGGGCGCGGGTTATCTGGTGAGTGAGATGGTTTCCAGCAAACCGGAGCTATGGGAAACCGGGAAGAGCCGTTTGCGGCGAATTCCTGTGCCTGGCGTGCATCCGGTAGCCGTTCAGATTGCCGGAACCGATCCGCTGGTGATGGCGGAAGCGGCACGGCGTCATGAAGCGGAAGGGGTTCAAGTGATCGACATCAATTTTGGCTGTCCAGCTAAAAAAGTGTGTCGTAAATCGGCCGGGTCCGCTCTGCTGGGCGATCTAGACCTGCTGGCACGTATTGTTGATCACGTCGCCAACGCGGTTCGAATACCCGTTACCGTAAAGACCCGCACGGGTCTTACCCCAGGCGACCGGCGGGGGGTTCAGGCCGCCCTGATTGCGGCAGCCAGCGGAGCGCAAATGATTGTTATGCACGCCCGTAGTCGCGCATGCAAATTTAAAGGTGCGGTGGACTACACCGCGGTGTCGGAACTGATCGCGGATTTGCCGCCAGCGCAGCGGATCCCGGTCCTGGTCAATGGCGACATTCGATCGGTAGCCGACGCTGATAAGGCGCTGGCGCTCAGTGGCGCAGATGGAGTGATGGTTGGTCGAGGCGCGCTTGGGCGGCCTTGGTTGTTCTCTGAGTTGACCAACCAACAGATGCCCTCCAGAAAGGAACGTTGGGCGCTGGTTGTGGCGCATATTCAGCATATGCATGAATTTTATGGCGCACCTGCGGCAGTGGGCCTTGTGCGTAAACATGTGATTGCGTACTTACAGGAGATGGAATGCGCTGAACATACGCAACAGTTTCTCAAATTGACCAGCGCACTTGATCAGTTGTCATGGCTGCAGCGATTGATTGAGGCTGATCAGGCTCAGTCGCCCTTCGAAAGTGTTAAAATAACGGCCTCTTTATTGGCAGCTTGAGAAGAACCCCTAGGAGAACGTGTGTGACGGTATTGCAGGTGAAACGGGCGCTGATCAGCGTCTCGGACAAATCAGGCGTGGTCGAGCTGGGCCGAGCGCTGGCCGCTCGTGGTATTGAGTTATTGTCCACTGGTGGCACTTATGCCGCTTTGTTAGGTGCGGATATACCGGTTTCTGAGGTAGCGATGCACACCGGATTTCCGGAAATGATGGACGGGAGAGTCAAGACCTTACACCCTAAAATTCATGGTGGCATCCTCGGGCGGCGCGACCTAGACGCTGAAGTGATGAATGAGCACGATATCGCGCCGATCGACCTGGTGGTGGTCAACCTCTACCCCTTTGCAGCCACAATCGCGCGTGAAGATTGCACGTTAGAACTGGCCATCGAGAATATTGATATTGGCGGCCCAGCCATGGTGCGCTCGGCGGCGAAGAATCATCAGGATGTGTTGGTTGTGGTTAATCCTGACGACTATGCGGAAGTCATCAACAACCTCGATAGCGGCCTAGACCTATCCTTGCGTCGGCGCTTTGCCGTCAACGCGTTTCGCCACACAGCGCAATATGACGCGACGGTTTCCAGTTATCTTGGTGCAGATGATCTGTTCCCTGAGAGCATCAGCCTAACGTTCAATAAGGCGGAAGAACTGCGCTACGGCGAGAACCCACATCAGCAGGCGGCGTTCTATCGAGAGACCATGGGCCCGCCCAGCGGCAACATAGCCAGCTACAAACAATGGCAAGGCAAGGCGCTATCCTATAATAATATTGCTGATACAGACGCAGCCCTTGAATGCGTCAAAGTGTTTGAGCAGCCGGCCTGTGTGATTGTTAAGCATGCCAACCCGTGCGGTGTGGGCATAGCAGAGACCATTGATCAGGCCTACGATAAAGCTTTCGCCACGGACCCAACCTCTGCATTCGGTGGCATTATCGCCTTCAATCGTCAGTTGGATGCGCAAACTCTAACAGCAATTCTCGACCGACAGTTTGTAGAGGTTGTCATAGCCCCTCGAATTGACCAGGACTGTGTTGCTGTCGCGCAAGCCAAAAAAAACGTGCGCTTGTTGACTTGTGGTGACTTTGATAGCACAAGTCGTGGCTTAGAGTACAAGCGTGTGGGTGGTGGGGTGCTACTGCAGAGTGCTGATGAAATCTGTCTGGATGAAAGTGCGCTGGCGGTGGTCTCGAAAACGCAGCCAACACAGGCTCAGATGCAGGACCTGCTCTTTGCCTGGAAGGTAGCCTGGTTTGTGAAATCCAATGCGATCGTTTATGCCAAAGACCGACAAACGATCGGTGTTGGTGCGGGTCAGATGAGTCGTGTCGTCAGTGCGAAAATTGCGGCGTTAAAGGCGCAAGATGAAGGCCTTGATGTGATCGGGTCGGTGATGGCCTCAGATGCCTTTTTTCCTTTTCGCGATGGTATTGATGCCGCAGCCAGTGTGGGCATTTCTGCCATCATCCAGCCCGGTGGTTCGGTGCGTGATGAAGAGGTGATCGCAGCTGCGGATGAACATGGGATTTCCATGGTATTCACCGGGATTCGTCACTTTAGACATTGAGACGCCGACGCTTCAGCTTTACTTCACCGCATGCGCTGAATCGGTCAGGCTATCTAATAAGGCTAAGTAGGTCGCAACCTTAGGCTCAAAGGAGTGTATAAGATGAAAGTACTCGTCGTTGGTTCTGGTGGACGGGAGCACGCGTTAGCTTGGAAATTGATACAGAGTCGTAACGTTGATGAAGTGCTCGTGGCGCCCGGGAATGCGGGCACGGCCCAGGAACCCAAAGTTCGCAATGTGCCGGTTGATCCCAATGATTTGGAGGGTTTGGTAACGCTGGCCAGAAAAGAAGGTGTAGGGTTTACACTGGTTGGACCGGAAGGGCCTCTGGTCGCTGGCATCACAGATCTTTTCAGGCGCAATAATATGCCCTGTTTTGGTCCCAGTCAGGCGGCGGCGCAACTAGAAGGTTCAAAACATTTTAGTAAAGAATTTTTGATTCGTTATGACATTCCAACCGCCGCTTTTGAGTCATTCACTGATGTTGATCTAGCGGTGGCCTATATCCGTGCACAAGGTGCCCCGATTGTTGTTAAAGCCGATGGCTTGGCCGCGGGTAAAGGGGTAGTCGTGGCCCAAAGTGAAGCACAGGCCATCGCCGCAGTGGAAGATATGCTCAGTGGAAACGCGTTTGGGGAAGCCGGCGCGAAGGTAGTCATCGAAGAGTTTTTGGAGGGTGAAGAAGCCAGTTTTATTTGCCTGTGTGATGGCAAGACTGCGGTCCCGTTTGCGTCTTCTCAGGATCATAAAGCGAGAGACGATGGGGATCGAGGGCCCAACACGGGTGGAATGGGCGCCTACTCCCCAGCGCCCGTGATCGATGAAACGGTCCACGCGAGAGTGATGGCACAAGTCATTGAACCTACGCTCGCGGGTATGGCGGCGGACGGCATTCCCTATACAGGCTTTCTATACGCCGGACTGATGATCACCGCGGACGGCACGCCAAAGGTCATAGAGTTCAACTGTCGGTTTGGTGACCCGGAAGCTCAGCCGGTGATGATGCGTTTGCAATCTGATTTATTGTCGGCGTGCCAGGCGGCGCTTGCAGGAGAATTGGAACACTATCAGTTAGCTTTTGACCAGAGGACCGCGCTCGGTGTGGTTATGGCTGCGGGTGGTTATCCGGGCGCTTACGCCAAGGGTGAGGTCATTAGCGGGTTAGAGGCGGACATAAAGGATACCAAAATTTTTCATGCAGGCACTGAACTCAGGGATGAACAGGTCGTCACCAACGGCGGGCGGGTGTTGTGTGTGGTTGGGTTAGGCGACAGCGTAGCCGAGGCTCAGGCTTGCGCCTACCAACGAGTGAACTTGGTCGATTGGCGGGATCGATACTTCCGCACGGACATTGGTCACAGGGCGGTTGATCGTTCATCGACGGACTAATACGTACGTCTAACAGAGCAGAGATCGCATTCGAACCGTGAGCGGGATTGTGCAAACTCTGACTTATGCTGATCGACCAGATAAGGCGCATACCGGAGTTTGCCACACTACCTCGCTGCGAATTACGCGCGCTCGCTGAGAATTGCCGATTATTGAAACTGCCCAATTCGCGTTGGTTGACGCGGGAAGGCCACGAGCCTGATGCATACTGTTATCTGCTCAGGGGGCGCATAGAAACGTTCAAACCCAGTCGACAATGGTGGGCACGCAGTAGCGGATCTTTGTATCACTTCTATCCGGGTTGCCACGCGTCACGCACTGTAGGGCCCGCTCAGGTTCTGTTGGTAGAGCGAGCCCGGCGCGAGTTTGTTATGCAACGGGTCCAGGATCTTCGGCACGATGAGTCATTTGCTGAAAATTGGCTGTCGCGATTTTTATATTCGCCGATGATGCGCACCTTAAAGCCAGCGCAGTGGCGGGACTTTGTATCTGATCTAAAGGAGACTAACCATCTCACGGGAGAGCGTATTGTCCCTTGGGGTGGGCCTGGTGAGCATGCTTACGTTATTGAGTCGGGCCAGGCGCTTGTGCACCGAGGCCAACAGGTTCTGGCGCGGATAGGTCCGGGTGACTTTTTTGGTGAAGATGCGTTAATTTTGCAGCAACCTCGCAACGCGGACGTGACGGCTTTGCGGAACCTTCGCCTACATGCCGTGAGTCGTGATGTGTTCTCCGAGTTTGTTACTAGGCACCTGGTGCGATTTACGCCGCGGGAAAAGAGCCGTCGAGTGCTGCCAATTGTTGAACACTCAGCCTCGGCTCATAGGGCACTTGCCGCCGGTGATTTGCGGGCGAACCTAGGGCAGGTGAACCTCGACGATAAGCATCAGGTGTTAGGCGGAACCCGCAATGAGCGCGCCCTAGCGGTGTTATTGCTTCTCCAGCGCGGTATCGATGCGACCGCGTTGGTTGAATAAGATCTGACACGACTTCCACGGGTCATCCAGGCATTCCGGAGAGATCTGTGCTCGTCTGGAGTTTGGGCCTGGCGGATTATCGGTGGCATGTGTGTCGCTCCGTTCCATCTGTGGCCAAAGATGAGACCGTTGATGAAACCCCTGCTAAACTGTGGCCTCACGGGATATTCGCGAGCCATAACAAGTGACCAAGCAGATAGATGAGTTAGTCCTCGGTTTTGATCGTGCGATAAAGACTCTCAGTGGCGGATACGCAGTCACTCGCCCCAGCCCAGCACAGGATGAACCTGAGCTCGAATTAGAGGCTGCAGACAGAAGTCATGCTGCAGGTCTAATGCGGGTCAATCATGCGGGTGAAATTTGTGCACAAGCGCTCTATGAAGGGCAAGCACTTACAGCTCGCGATGAGTCTACGCGCAACACCCTTTTGCAGGCGGCACAAGAAGAGCGCGATCACCTAGGCTGGTGCCGAGAGCGGTTGCAAGAGCTTGAGGCGACACCGAGTGTGCTGGATCCATTATTTTATAGTGCCTCCTTTGTCATGGGGGCGGCGACGGGACTGATTAGTGATCGAGTGAGTCTAGGTTTTGTTGAAGCGACAGAAGACCAGGTCGTAGCCCATCTCGACAGTCATATGGCTTCTTTGCCTGCCGCCGATCACAAAAGTCGCGCCATTTTGCGGCAAATGCGGGAGGACGAAAGTCGCCATGGTGCGCAAGCCCTTGCATCAGGCGGACAATTATTCCCTAAACCGCTGAAGCAAGCGATGGCGCTTATCTCTCGATTGATGACTGAAAGCACCTACAGGCTTTAGTCAGGTTTTGTTCGCGATGGCGTTAAGGGGCAGAAATCAGTTCGTAGGTGTGGGTAATTTCGACCCCCGCGCGTTGGAGCATGATTGACGCTGAACAATACTTATCGGCGGTCAGATGAATCGCGCGCTCGACTTTAGTCGCGTCGAGATCCGTGCCGGTAATCTCAAAGTGAATTTGAATCTGTTCGAACACCTGAGGTATCTCTTCACTGCGAGTCGCGGTGACCCGAGTGACGCAGTCAACAATGTGTTGGCGCCCTTTTTTAAGAATGTTAATCAGGTCAAAGGAGGTGCATCCACCCACGCCCATCAGCATTAACTCCATCGGCCTTGCTCCGGTATTTTGTCCCCCAGCCTCGGCCGGGCCGTCTATGAGTACGGTATGTCCAGACCCGGAGGTGGCCTGAAAATTTACCGCGTCTAACCATTCTATTTGTGTGTGCATGGTAGCGATTTACCTATGTTGAATGATGAATTTGAGAAGATGTCGCCCTAAATAAGGTGATCTATGACCGTTTGGGGGGCTAAAAACTGCCTTTTGTCGACTAAGTCTCGCCACGAGCGCGATATCTTACATATTATTTACACATCAGCACGACGTTACGAAGGAGCGCAACAAATGCTAACAGCTAAGAACAGACCAATGGGCCGCCCTCTCACAGCGAAGGGCTTTCAACCACAGGGCGCAGGCGATGCCGATAACGCTCATCTTGATGCATTTTTGGCCGCTGCTCACCGGCGTAAGTACCCGGCGAAAAGCACGCTAATCTATGCAGGTGATAACAGCGATTCAATCTATTACATTTTGAAAGGCTCCGTTTCGGTATTAGTCGAAGACGAGTCTGGCCGTGAAATCATCGTCGCTTATCTCAATAAAGGCGACTTTTTTGGTGAAATGCCCTTGTTTGTGGACGACACGCCGCGTTCAGCCTGGGTGAAGGCCAAGTCTGAATGTGAGGTGGCGGAGCTGTCTTATAACAAGTTTAAAGAACTGGCAGAGCGGCACACAGATTTACTCTATGCGGTTGGCCGGCAGATGGCCGAGCGACTCAATCGCACGACGCAGAAAGTCAGTGATCTGGCATTCCTGGACGTCACAGGGCGCGTTGCTCGAACGTTACTCGAGTTAACCAAACAGCCAGATGCGATGACCCATCCCGACGGTATGCAGATCAAAATTACGCGTCAGGAAATAGGTCGCATAGTCGGCTGTTCGAGAGAAATGGTCGGTCGAGTATTGAAAACCTTGGTAGACCAAGGGTTGGTATCGGTTAAGGGTAAAACGATGGTGGTGTACGGAACACGTTGACCCGAAGAAACACGTTAGGCGAGGCGCACAGGATTTGCTTCTCATCTAAAGTGTAAAACAAGCGTCTGACCCTTACGGGAAGGATTTGCTTGAAACAAGAAAAGGCTCCACACGGGGCCTTTTCTTGTTTCAAGCGTTGAGTTTTAGGTCCCTTGTCGTGGCCGACTATGTCTAGGATGGTGCCACGTGTAAGGCATTAATCGTGCTGTTCGGTTGAGATCGACATTGCAGTCGGCATGACGCCCGGCGCAAGAGCATCCCGTATCGCTTGTTGAAATGCCGCGAAATCACCGATCACTATTTGCCATATGAAGAGGCAATCCTCGGCGTTGTTCTGAACCGGATAGGGCGAAAACCCCATGGGTGCAATGGAAAAATCGGTAGGCGCCTGGGGTTGATATAGATGATCTTCCACAAATGTTTGGTAGTCTTTGAATGCGTCTACCGGGCACATGTCAATGAATGCAACCACCGGCAGTTGTTTGATATCGAGCCGTCGGACCAATTCCGCTGGGAATAATCCTCCGGTCCATCGCGCGTTTATTGCGGTGATGACTAGCTCTGGCAAGGTTGAATTTGACGACTCACGGCGCACAAAGTAGTCGATTCCCAGATTGAGCCCGAATTCATGTGAGTAGCCGTGCGCTCGGGAATATTCACCTACCCGCAGTAACGTCTCCCTATGGTGCTCTG
>Ga0181559_10006358_pt1 | contig 11156 bp, 7 predicted proteins | sample 011ome_21_FD_133752 | JGI IMG/M metagenome (GOLD analysis project Ga0181559, IMG submission 133752) | Coastal salt marsh microbial communities from the Groves Creek Marsh, Skidaway Island, Georgia - 011508AT metaG (megahit assembly) | ecosystem: Environmental > Aquatic > Marine > Intertidal zone... | reverse complement strand
GGGCAACAAGCAGCCTTTCATTTCCGTCCATGAAGCCGCCGATGTGCTGCGGCGCCTGTCCTTGACGGCCCATGCAGGAGGCTGGAAGGTGCAGGTCATCTGGGGTGCGCAATCCATGCGGACGGACACCGCCAACAAATTACTCAAGGTCATCGAGGAACCCCCCGCCAAGACGCTGTTCATCCTCCTTGCCGATTCCACCGAGAACATCCTGGCCACCATTTTGAGCCGCACACAGGTCGTTCCCATCCCCCCGGTATCCGATGAGGAGGCAAAAAGGTGGCTGGAGGGGTTGGGTGCAGACCCAGCGCGCATTCCGGATGCTGTTGCATTGGGCGAAGGCGATCTCGCGAGATGCCGCCGGATGGCCTCTGAGGACACGGCAGGGGAGTTTGCGATGTTTGTGGATTGGATGCGTACCTGCTTTGCTCGGGATGGTAGGAAGGCCACCACCCTGGCCGACGCTTTTCACGACCTCGGCCGCGAGGACCAGAAACAATTTCTCGCATATGCACTCCACATGGTCAGGCAGTGTATCGTCGGTAATTACGGTGCAGCGGACGCGGTGCGATTGAGGACATCTGAACGTGGTTTTGCCGAGAAATTTGCCCCCTACATCCACCATGGAAATGTGGTAGACATACAGGCGGAATTGGAGAAAGCCGCTCGGGATGTGACGGGAAATGTCTACGGACGAACGGTCTTTCTGGATTTGAGCATGCGGATGATGGAACTTCTGCATCGGCCCCGATAGCCGGATGCCCTTCCGTCCTATCTTCGGAAACAGGGTCGGGCGGTTCCCGTTCCCTTGATTTCGAATTCCGAAAATGGGATGTGCCTCGTGCAGGAAAGGAGAGGACGGTAAGCCATTGGGTTGCCGGTCCAATGGCAATTGTGGCAACTGCGGTTGCGATGTGATGACCGTGTTCGACTGGCTCGAAGGCGTGCCCATACCCGATGGACAGAGGCCATTTGACATTGTTGAGATTCGATTCAAACGCAACCGCAAAGGCTATTTCCGCATAGGCCAAGGTCGAAAGGTCCAGACCGGTGATGTGGCGGTGGTGGATGCCAACCCAGGTGAAGACATGGGCGTGGTTTCGCTGACCGGAGAATTGGTTCGGGCCCAGATGAAGGCCAAAGGGGTCAAGGACACCCACGAAATCAAGAAGGTCATCCGCAAAGCGGAAATGGACGACATCACGACGTGGCAGAACGCGCGAAACCGGGAGCAGGAGACCCTCATTAAGGCGCGAAGCATCATTGCCGAGCACAAGCTCGAGATGAAACTCGGCGATGTGGAGTACCAGGGAGATGGCACCAAGTGCACTTATTACTACACCGCTGAACAACGCGTGGACTTCAGGGAACTGGTCAAGGCCCTCGCAGGAGCGTTCAAGGTTCGCGTGGAAATGCGGCAGATTGGAGCGCGACAAGAGTCGGCGCGGGTCGGTGGCATCGGAGTCTGTGGGCGGGAGCTCTGTTGTTCGACATGGTTGACCGATTTCCGCAGCGTATCGACGGGAGCAGCGCGCTATCAGCAGTTGTCCCTGAACCCCCAGAAACTGGCTGGCCAATGCGGCAAGCTCAAGTGCTGTTTGAATTTCGAGTTGGATCAGTACAAAGAGGCGGTGGCTCAATTCCCGCCGCCCAGTACCAAGCTGATGACCCGCAAAGGCAAAGCCGGCCATTTCAAGACGGATATTTTCGGAGGCCGCATGTGGTTCCAGTATTTCGACGACCCTACAGCCTCGCCCATTCCCATTGAACTTGAAGACGTGCGGCACATCATGGAAATGAATGCCCGGGGAGAGAAGCCGGACGATTTACAAGGCTATGCCATTGTCGAGGAGGCGGCACCTGAGGATGCGCTGTACGGTGACGTAGTGGGGCAGGACGATGTAGGTCGATTCGATACTTCAGGCCGTCGCCGCAGCAAGGGCAAGGGCGGTCGTCACCGCAATCGTTCAAGCGGAGGCTCCGTTTCGGGACAATCGGCAGCGGCTACAACGGAATCAGATGGCTCAAGTTCCAGTTCAGGAGCCGGAGGAAAACGGCGCAAGAAGCGGCGCAAAGGCCGAGGACCCGGAAACCCCCCACAGGGATGAGGTTCTTCCGCATCTTGGTTTGGGTGGCCTTTCCTTCTGTGATTTTGCTGTTTGGATGTGGCAAAGGCCCGGTTTCATCGGATGCCGCTGCGATCGATCCGCTGGGTTGGCGCGCGCAGGATACCGTTCGGCTTACGTTTGACGTGGAACAACCTGAGCATCGCCACGATTTGCAATTTGGCCTGCGCCACAATGGGGATTACCCGTACTCCAATCTCTACCTCTTTGTGAGGTTGACCTATCCGAATGGTCGCACGCTCACCGACACGCTAGCCTGTCCGCTGGCCGGACCCGATGGCCGCTGGTATGGAAAAGGAGGGGATTGGATCGATCACAGGATAGGTTACAAGCGCGAAGTAGCTTTCCCCTTGGCGGGCACTTACAACTTGGATGTGGTGCACGCGATGCGCCGGGACCCCCTTCCCGGGGTCAGTGACATTCGTTTCGCCATGTTTGACCGGATGGAGAATTGAATCAATCGTCCGTAGGCAACTCCACGGGGGGTGACTGAGAGATGGTCCTCCCCGCATCTTCCCAACCATAGAAACCGCCCCTGAGGTTGTAGACTTCGCGGTAGCCCTCCTTTGCCAGGAAAGCCATGGCATCCGCACTGCGCCCGCCAGCAGCGCAGTAGCCGGCGATGGGACGATCCTTGGGAAGGGTCTTGGCCTTTGCCGGAAAGTCATCTTCGAGAAAGTCCAGGAAGCAAGCCCCTTCGATGTGTCCGTCCTTCCATTCCCGGTCTGTTCTCACATCAATCAACAGAAGGTCAGGGCGCTCCGCAAGCAGCGTCACCAATTCCACATCGCTGATGTCGCGCGCTACACCCTGATCGGGTTGATCAGCCGTGGCGACTTGACCTGAAGTGCTTTCAGAGGCTTGCGGGAGCGCACAACCCAACATTTCCATGGTAATGAAGGCCAAACCCAAGAGGAACGACTGGGCATGCAAACCGGTGTAAGGGATACGCATCTTCATAGAGTAAAGCTAATGGCAACCAACCGTTCATCCCCCCTGTTGTCCGTATCCAAGGCAAGGAGACCGGAGCCCAATCAACACTCGGCGTATCTTGCCGAACCCAAGTTCATGTTGAATTTTTTTCATCTCGTAAGGAAGACCGCAGCCGGTTCAATTTCCTGCTTCCTTTTCATAGGCTCATGGTGTGCCCAATCGCCACTGCCTTGTGGACAGAATGAGGCGCAGTCAGCATTCGACGCAGCCCATCCTGGTGCTGCAGAGGCCCGTGTTGCTGCAGAATCTTCTGTCCGCGAAGCGGCGAACGCCCTGATTCAACGGGGAGGTGAGGATGACGAGTTGTACATCATCCCTGTGGTATTTCATGTCATTCATGACAATGGCGAAGAGAACATATCGGATGCCCAGATTCACGACGCCATGGACATTCTGAACGCGGATTTTCGCAGGATGAACGCCGACACAGGTCAAATCGTAGCGGGCTTTTGGGACATCGCAGCGGACATCGATGTGGAGTTCCGTTTGGCCAAAAGAGATCCCGAGGGCAACTGCCATTCTGGAATCAATAGGCTGCAGGACGAATTGACTTACGAGGGCAACAATGAGATGAAGCAGCTCATCCATTGGCCGCGGCACAGCTACATGAACGTATATGTGGCGGCCAGTGCTGCGGGAGCCGCAGGGTACACGAACTACCCTTCAGATTGGGGTGCAAACACGGATGGAATCGTATTGAGACACGACTATGTGGGCAGCATTGGAACCAGCAACCCTTACCGAAGTCGGACCCTCACCCATGAGTGTGGTCACTGGCTGAACCTGCCCCATACTTGGGGAAGCTCAAACAGCCCGAATGAGCAAGACAATTGCGACATCGATGATGGGGTGGAGGATACGCCACAGTGTCTCGGTAGTCCCGTTGGTTTGTGCGATTTGGACCGAACCACCTGCGGTTCTTTGGACAATGTCCAGAACTACATGGAGTACAGCTACTGCAGCAAAATGTATACCATCGGTCAGCGGGCGCGGATGCGGGCGGCCCTCAACAATGATGTAGCCGATCGAGACCAGCTCTGGACGGCACAGAATCTGGAAGAAACAGGGGTGTTCGAAGAGGAGCTTCTTTGCAAGGCTCAATTCTCCGTGAATCAAAACGAAATCTGCCTTGGGGACGCTGTTCAGTTTACCGACGGCAGCTTTTTCGGAGTGACCACGTGGTCATGGGATTTTGGCGATGGTACCACGCTGACGGGTGCTACGGACTCCTTGCACCGGAACCCTGTCCATGTCTATGAGCAGTCCGGTGAATTCGAAGTCTACTTGACCGTTTCCAATGAGACGGGAGAGGTGACTTCACAGGACCCGGTGGTCATCCGGGTTTTGGACAACGGCATGCTGCCCTCTCCAATGGTGGAGGGCTTTGAGCCCGGAAACGGTCCTTGGAGCGAAGGTCAGTGGGTCGTTTCCACCCTCGAAGGAGAACCTTGGCAGATTCGGGAGACCACCGGTTATTCCGGCAGCCGGTCCATTTATGTGCGAAACCGACAGAACGTGGGTGGCGAAATCACCCGGTTTACTTCTACCACTTTTGATGCTGAAGGCATGGCCGCGGTGTACATCGGATACAAGTACGCCTACAGCCACCGAACCACCGGTGAAACGGACGATCGGCTCAAGCTCCAGGTCAGCAAGGATTGTGGTGAGACTTGGAATACGCGTCAATTCCACCGTGGAATCATTGACCTGCCCACAGCTGAAGCCCACGGCGGGAACTTCTATCCCGCAGGAACGGATGAATGGACGGGTCACCTGGAAGAGGTGGACAACGAAATCTACATGGTCCCGAACCTTCGGATTCGATTTGAGTTCGAGTCCAAGGGAGGAAACAACGTTTTTGTGGACGACATCAATGTTTATGGTGTAGACTCCTTGGGCAATGTCCAAACGTGGGTGGTTCAGCAAGAAGCGGTGGAACTTTCCCTTGACGTGTTTCCGAATCCCACTTCTGGAGAGGCGACCATTCAGGCTTTCTGGCCTGGCACAGGGGCCATCCTATGGGTTCGAGATGCCGCGGGACGACTGGTGCATAAAGAGGTGTTGACTGGAAATGGAGGCCGCCGCATCCCCCTCGCTGGCCTGGCGCCGGGAGTGCACCTGGTCGAGTTGAATGCGGCGGACCAGCGAAAGGTCAAGCGCCTGTTGGTTCTGCGCTGATGGAATCAGCCCGGGTCATTGCAGCCCAAGTCGATACTGGATTGTGTGTCGCTGTTCGGGAAGCAGTTGCCGCTCAAGGTTGACGAGGGCACATAGCGGTCCAAAGAAGCGTCATACAAACCATCGGCCAGGAAGTAATAGAGGTCGTGCTCCTGCTGTTCGGTCAGTTCAACAGCTTGGTAGTCTTCCGAAAGGAAGGATTGAGCCGCAGGCTTGCCACACTCACCGCTCAACTTGTACCGGATGACGTCTTTAAGGTTGTAGAACGTTCCACCGTGGCCATAGAAGGGGCTGTCTTTCAAGTTGTAAAGCTGGGGCGTCTTGAAAGCATGCTTGTCGCCCTCCTCACCCGTGAATCCCCCCCGACCGAGGGCGAGGTCCGATCCTGAGAGACCATAGGTCTCATCACTTGCATCCAACACTTCGATTCCCGGCATGTCGGGCATGCCCAAGGCGTGAAATCCACCATCCGTCAACCCCGGACCATTGTGGCAAGTGCCGCAATGGGCTTCCCCGAAGAATACGATGGCACCGTCCTTCTGTTGGTCTGTCATGGCGTTGTGCTCGCCCCTCAACCATTTCTGGAAGGGAGACTCGGATGCCATGATGGTCCGCTCATAAGCTGCTATGGCCAAACCAGCGGTCTCGACCGTGTACCGCTCCTCTTCTGCGAAGTCGGGGAATGCTGCATCAAAGAGGGCCACATAGCCTGGGAGGTGGTCAAAGAACTCGGCATCCGGTGCCATCCTGTGCACGGTCAATCCCGCGATGGCTTGCGTTTCCATCCCCGCATAACCCAGGTAGTTGACGGCCAAAGGCGTGCCTTCGGTCCAGTTCGCCTCGGTTCCGGCATTCGGTCCATAGGCACCGAACTGGCCATTCCACAGCACGACAGGTGTGAAGGCTCCGTTCATTGCGGTGGGCGTCCGCATGGGCTGCCGGTCGATGGTCGTTGGGTCGTATTCTGGAGAGATCACCCTGCCTTCACCCCTTATGCCAAAACCCACGCCGCCATCACCCAATCCTTGCTGCACGCCGGCCTGAAAACCTGCCGCTGCGTGGTGGCAGCTGGCACAACTGAAGGTGCCGATTCCACTTTCATCCTCTGCGTCCATGCCCAATGCAGTCTCGTGGAACAACATCCGGCCCAGGTTTACTTTGTCGGAAGTCAGTGGATTGGCGGGATCCTGCGGGATCTGGTCGAGCATGTGGGGGTCGGGCATGTTAAGGTTGGCATAGCCTTGCTGGCCCAAAGCATCAATCATGGTGGCCAGCAATTGAAAGTCCTTGCCCACGGGCTCCGGATTGATGGAGTTGCTCGGGTTGCAGGATGACAACACAATCAGGCTCATGAAAAAGAGACCAAACGTCATCAGAGTCGAGGGGGAAGTGGAGTGGTACATGGCACTATCAATTGGGTTACAGGACCAAATGAAGCACCGCTGGGGCCCGAGCAAATTGACGGTAGTCACCCAGTCATGGTGATGATTGTCATCCGCGAAGGCGACAATGCGAGGTCGATTTCAATCCTCTGAAACCGCTTGCAGCCAGTTGCGGTATGCACCGAAGAGCTTGGATCGACTCACGAAGCCGACGTAGCTCCCGTCCTTCAGTACAGGTAGGTTCCAAGCTCCGGTGCGGTCGAACTTCTCCATCACCTTGTCCATATGCTCTCCCCACTCCAAAGTGGCAGGAGCCATCACCATCAAGTCGCTGACTTTGAGTTCATCGTAGCGTTCGCGGTCAAACATCACACCCCGAATCTCCTCCAGCGGAACCAATCCCACGAGCTTGCGATTGGCGTCGAGGACCGGGTGGATATTGCGACGACTTCTCGCTACGACCTCGACCAAATCTCCGAGGGACATATCCGGGCGGATGGGGTCAAAGTCCCGTTCGACCTCGTTGGCGAGGGTCATAAGGGTGAGGACGGCTTTATCCTTATCGTGCGTAATGAGCTCGCCGCGCTCCGCGAGCTCTTCCGTATAGATGCTGTTGGGGCGCATCCACCTCGCGGTTTGAAAGGCAATGGCACTGGTGAGCATCAAAGGAATAAACAAGTCATAGCCCCCACTGGCTTCAGCCGCAAGGAAGATCGCGGTTAATGGAGCGCGGAGAATGCCGGACAAGAGCCCCGCCATTCCGGCGAGAATGAAATGACCACCTATGAGGTGCAGTCCGGGGAAGGTGAGATCGGTCAGAGTGAGATAGGCACCGCCCAGCATCGCGCCGCTGAAAAGGGCAGGAGCGAAAATCCCGCCGACTCCCCCTGCACCTACTGTCAATCCCGTCAGCGCGGGCTTGCATATCCATAGGATACTCAAGACGACGAGCATACGAAAATGGGTTCCTGAATAGTTCCCCTTGCTGTTTACGGAAGTGATGATGGACCCGCGACCGAGGGGGTCAAGCTTGTCTATACCGCGGCCTCGGAGCAAGTCGTTGATGAGGTCAAATCCCTCGCCATACAAGGATGGGAATGCCACCAGTGCAGCGCCAATCAGGACACCAGCTACGACAATCCTTGCCCCGGGGTGACGAAACCGGCGAACCGCTCCTCCGGCCCCCCGGTAAATGGCACTGAACCAGACAGAAGCCATTCCGCAGAGAATGGCAAAAGGGATGTAGGCCAGAAAGGTTCCGTCCCAATCGGGCAGATCGCGTCCGGCTTTGATGAGTTCATCGGGGTCTATGAATAGCGCCGTGGTGAGCAACGCTGAAAGGGAAGCGATCAACAGGGGCACCAAGCTAGCAGTGGTCAAGTCAATCATAATGACCTCTACCGCGAATACGATGGCAGCCAAGGGTGCATTGAACATGGCCGCCAATGAAGCAGTGGCGGCGCATCCGATAAGAACGAGGCGATGGCGATAGTCCAGATTGAACCGCTCCGCGGCTTCGCTAGCCATGGCAGCGCTGCTCTGTACCGTGGGTGCCTCAAGCCCCGCACTTCCACCAAATCCCACTGTGATAAAAGAAGCCGCGACCGGACTGATCATAGACATTCGGCTCAAGCGAGCGCGCATCTTGGATATCGCGTGCAGTGTAGCGGGAATTCCCGGACCCGGGTGACGGTTGGAGAACACCTTTCGGATCAGAATGAAGGTCAGGACCAAACCCAGAATGGGAAGGAGAAAGCGCACTTCGCTCCCCTCTCCGTTCCCTGAAATCCACGGCAACTGACGCAACCAGCCCACACCATTCTTCAGCAAAACAGCGAGCATGCCCGCTACGACACCGAGGACGGCCGCGAGAAAGAGCACAGTATTTGCGGGTCCTACACCTCCTTTCAAGAGCGATTGCCCTACCGATTGAATCCGATGAAATAGGATCTCAGGGCCCATGGTTTTTCGGTGTTGCTCTTTCCTCATCCCAACCGAATGCGGACGCCGCAGACGAGGATATCGTCGACTTGCTCTTCTTCAGCTTCTTTCCGCCACCGCTCAATGCGTTCACGCAGTTGCTTTTCCTGCTCAGCAACGCCCATTGGGGCCAACTCTTCCAGCAATGCCCGGAATCGTTTCCGCATGAATTTTCGGCCTTTCGGACCTCCGAATTGGTCGGGATAACCGTCAGATGCGCAATACACCATATCGCCATCTTTCAGTTCAACCCGCTGCGTAGTGTATCGGTGCGCGCCGGTCTCGAAGCTTGCGATGGCACGCTTGTCGGGCTTGAGTTCCATGATCGTACCGTCGCGAACCAGATAGCCTGGAGAATTGGCGCCGGCATATTCGAGAACGCCTTCTTCTAGGTTGATGGAAACCAAACCGATGTCCATACCGTCAGGTACTTGATGCTCGGCATCCAACCCGCTGTGCTCTCCTCGGTGCAAGACGTCCCGGGCGAGGGTGTTCAGTCGATCGAGGATCTTACCTGGCTGGGTATACACTTTACCAATGTGTTGCAGCGCATTGTGTCCCAACAGGCTCATAAAGGCGCCTGGTACGCCGTGCCCTGTGCAATCGACCGCTGCGAACATCCGCCAGGCATCAAGTTTGTGGAACCATGGAAAGTCTCCGCTAACGCCATCGCGGGGCATGTAGAGTACAAAGTGCCTATCGAAAATGCTCTTTCGGTTGGGCTCGCTGGGAAGAATGGCGCCCTGAATTCTCCGGGCGTAATCGATACTCGACGTAAGGTCGTTGTACAGACGTGTCAATTCATCACCTTGAGCCTCTAACTGTGCCGTTTGGCGTGTCAAGGTCTCAGTTCTTTCCGCGACTTTCGCTTCCATTTCACGCTCATAGCTGGCCAAATCATCGCGCATCGCAATCAAGGTTTTGCCCAACACATCTTCCTCGGAAAGTGGCGTGTATTCCGTGTCGAATTGGCCACGTCCGACGGCTGCACTGAATTCGCGGGTTCGCCTAAGGCCGTCAGCCAGTCGGTCCAACGCCAGTGCCATTTCGCCAATCTCATCTTTTCTTTTCGGAACGGTGAAGGGGTGGTCGATGCCCCTGGAGAGGTAAAGCAAGCGGGCGCGCACTTTGAGCAATGGTCTGCGAATGGTGCGCGTCACTCCTGCAGCGATGAAAATGCCCGCGAGCAGAACAAACAGTGAAATCCACCTTACCAGTGTGTCGAGGCGTCTCCCGCTCGATTCAACTGCCGCGTCCGTGACCCCGGCTGCTTGGGTGAAATGCTGTTCGAGGATGAGCAGGTCAGAAGAGAGGGAGTCGAGGCGAGAGGTCAAGTCTGCTCCTGGTTCGAAAGGATTGTCCAACAGCTCATCGACCTTCCACAATCGCTCGAAATCCACATCGAGTTCTGCCTTGCGGGTTCCGGGAGGCACCAATCCTTGAAGTGCGTCGAGTAATGCATCCGCAGCGAGGTGATGCCGAAACAGCCTTTCGTGAACTTCAACTTGTCCGGGTGATGTGTTGCGGAGCACCTCGAGTTTCTCTGCGAATCCGGACTGCAGACGATCGAGTGATTTATGGGCGTCAATATGCAGGTGGCTCGGCTCCGGAAGTCGGGCAGCCAACAAGGCATAGGCGCGCATGGCCTCAACGCGTTGCATCAGTTTGGCGACCTCACTCTTGGCCACATCCCAACGTGCAGATTGCTCCAGCATTTCTGACTGCTGACGCGTGGTTTGCGCGGTCAGAATGAAGAACACGGCCAATGCCGCGATGAACATTCCAAAACCCGCGAAGATGCGGGCACCTATGGAGTGTAACCATCGCTTCATTCCCCCCCGCGCAGTTCTCGGATGTGGTCCTTGCACCAGTTGATGCGGTCCTGGTTCAAAAGGGCGGTCGAAACAATGGCCAATGCCTCATAGGCCTTCGGGTTCTCTGGTTCCTTCTCAATGGTCGCATCGAGCAAGTCGGAAGCCTTCTGCCAGTGTTCCGCGGCTTGGCGAAGTGCGGCATCCACTGCATCCAAGTCATCCTCGGCAGCCTTGAATTCCCGTACCCCTTGGTTGTATGTATGGACGGCGAGGTTGAACAAGGAGCGTTCTTGATCGGTGGTCCTTTGGGCCGCTATGGAATAATGGTGGACCCCCATAGCAAACCATGGGCCTGCGCCCATTTTTTCGAGCCGCTCTGCTTCTCTCATGGCCTTTTCGCCAATTTGCTGGTTCATGAGAACCCATTCTGCGTCCTCGTTCCAATTGGGAGTGAGCACGGCCTGCACATCAGAGTAGGCCGCAAATTGGTTCAACGCCGAAGGTGGGCTGTCCGGACTGCTCGCGGAAATGGCAGCTTTTACATCGTCCAAATGGCTTTCTGCAAGAAACTCCAGAAGCGGTGTTGTCCATCGGCTGAGTTCGCCCTTGGAATCGCGTTGAATACATGCCTTTGCGCTGGCTAGGGACTGCTGCCGAAGATTGCTTTCCGGGCGCCGACCTTC
>Ga0181559_10006355_pt1 | contig 11157 bp, 8 predicted proteins | sample 011ome_21_FD_133752 | JGI IMG/M metagenome (GOLD analysis project Ga0181559, IMG submission 133752) | Coastal salt marsh microbial communities from the Groves Creek Marsh, Skidaway Island, Georgia - 011508AT metaG (megahit assembly) | ecosystem: Environmental > Aquatic > Marine > Intertidal zone... | reverse complement strand
TGGTCTTGGTCTAGATCCATCGCCGCTCGCGAGGCCAGTAACATGGATACCCCATCAGCGGGACACTCCCCTTCTGCATGCCGACTTACCATCGGCAGGCTTAAAATCAAATCGTCTTCCAGAAGATCTGCCAGTAGCAGCTGATCTTCCGAACAAATTAAGCCATCATCCTCTTCGTCCAACGCCTCCAGCTCCGCTTCTGAGTTGACAATCATCAAGCGAACCTCACCAACAAGTCCCAAGGTAACAGGCTCCATACAACTCTGGCAGACCATTGCAGCACTGAAGTCGAACTGTCCGATAATCCGTGTTCTACGCTTGTGACCGGGCCTAAATTCCAGTTTTACTTGCACGTCTCCCGCGTCATTTTCAAGTAACTCGATTAATCGTTCGAATCTTGCTAACGGAATGGTACCCTCCAACTTGGCATTATCGCTCGCGAGTCGGCGATGATGGATTCGAATTGGTAGGGGGCCTTTGAACATATGGGGGCGCATATTAGGCGCGGAACTCCGGGCTGTCAAAAGAAAATTGCAGAAATTCAGTAACCTATGAGCATTTCACCGCCTTCCTTACTACTTGCTTCAACCTCGCGATACCGACGTGAGATGCTCGCCAAACTCGCCTTGCCATTTACCCAGGTGGATCCCGATTTTGCCGAAATTCCGGCCCCGGGAGAAGCACCGATCGCCATGGCTGAGCGCTTTGCGGCTGGCAAGGCTCTGGCGGTAGCCAATGATCCGCGTTATCGCTCACCGAGCTACCTTGCGATAGGGTCAGATCAGATCGTCGTGGTCAACGATCAGATTCTGGGCAAGCCCGGCAACCGCCAACGGGCACACGCGCAACTGAGACTCTGCAGTGATCAATGGGTAACCTTTACTAGCGCTTTTTGCCTCGCAAGCGCCGGCCAAATACTGCTGGTAGAACATGAAGATTATGCGGTGCAATTTCGCGCCCTCACCGACGCAGAAATAGCGCGCTATCTCACACTGGAACAACCCTATGACTGTGCCGGCAGCATAAAGGCAGAAGGTCTCGGCATAGCTCTGATGGCAAGCACTCGCGGGCAGGATATCAATACGCTCTATGGACTACCTTTAATGCGCCTCGCACAGAGACTTCGAGAGCGCGGGATAGACCCGCTTGTGGACTAAACCCCTTGAACTGCCCTCGTGCCATCTGGCATCGAAGCCAGCATTGCCGCTTGCTTTCCTGCTAGTTTTGCCTACTGGATGGAGTTGATCAAATTCAACATGGCTTCATCAGGCTCGGCCCGAACACGGATCGCTTTTTCACCTTTGTCAAAACCCGGGATCTGCAACTCGGCCGCATGCAACATCAGCCGATCATAGCCATGGAGCATCTTCAACTGACTGTCGAGGAGCTCGTTGCCATATTTATCATCGCCAACCACGGGGTGTTTCAGGTGGCGACAGTGGACTCTAATCTGATGCGTGCGCCCGGTGATGGGCCTGACAGCCAACAGACTATAGCTCTCATTCTGCCGAATAACGTCAACCTCAGTCAGTGACGGCTTGCCATCAGCCGCGACGATACAAACGCCAGACCCATCTTTCAAGGTGTCCTTTCGAATCGGCAAGGCCACATGTTGTCGACGTTTCGACCAGCGACCATGCACGACTGCTATGTAGTGTTTTTCAAAACTCGTATTTTCACCTTCTGACTTGCTTCGCAGCAGGGCTTGCAGACGCCGCAGATGACTGCGTTTTTTAGCGATCATCAGACAACCAGAGGTGCCTCGATCCAGCCGATGAACTAACTCGAGAGACCGCTCCTGGGGTCGCAACTGGCGCAGACCTTCAATCACGCCGCTGGTAATACCACTTCCACCATGCACGGCAAGGCCTGCAGGTTTATTAACAATCAACATTCGATCATCTTCGTATATTATTGAATTTGATAGTATTTTAATTATTTTATCGGGCATTCTTACAGGTTCGTCAGGATCCGCCATGCGCACTGGCGGAATCCGCAACCTGTCGCCACCTTTGACTCTGGTCTCGGCCTTTACTCGACCGCCATTCAACCGCACCTCACCTTTTCGAACGATGCGATAGATTCTCGACTTGGGCACACCCTTTAGCAGGCGCACCAGGACGTTATCGACCCGTTGCCCCTCAGAATCTGCATCGATCTCTACTATTTGGACTGAATCACTCATGCACAATATTCTCAATAGACTGCAACTAAAAAATTATAACGCTTTGACGCACATGGATTTATTGCTATGATGGCCAGCGGACACGTCTGAACTCCCTTATCAAGCAGACGCCTGCCCTTCTGTGATCGTGATCACGTTCCTGTGATCAGGTGCTTTAGATTACGTTAGTGTGACCTGAGCTTAGCGTCAATCCGTCGAACTGTTGATAATGTTTCACGCAACCGGTCATTCGGAACCTCAGGAATAATCCTGGCAGCTTGTCGATTCTGTTGAACCGCTTGAGCTGGCCTGGAAGTAATCCACAAGGGCAAACCCAGGGTTAATTTAATTGAGAATATCTCACAGTTGAATTTATACATTTTCAGCACCGAAGATCCGGTTCCGAATTGCAGTCTTCTTCACCTTGTCAGGACCTGGTCCTACTCAAGGTCTCTTACGACTTGCTGAGAGGATAAAGGATTTCACAGCTGAAACAATACTAACCGCGTAAACTACATCGCGAACCAAATTCATCAAATCAGTTTATTGCTGCTTTATTGCTACTAATAGAGGACTTTGAATACCCGTCAAACACACGTAATGACTCGTGGTTAATATCAACTAGTCACCCCTGAAACCAGCGGGGATATTAACATGAACGGACGTATAAGAGCGTCAACAATAAACAACTATGGAGACCTGATTTAATTTTTAAACATTTAATCTTTAAACATTTAATCTTTAAACAACGGTACTTACCAAGATAGATTTGACGATTTGCCGGTTTGTGGCGTAAGAGCGCCTCGAATAAGTGATATCGTAATGAAAAGAATGCTAATAAACGCGACCCACAGTGAAGAACTCAGGGTAGCGATGGTCGATGGCCAAAAGCTTTTTGATCTCGACATTGAAAACCGCTCCAGAGAGCAGAAGAAAGCCAACATCTATAAAGCAAGAATTACTCGGGTAGAACCGAGTCTGGAGGCTGCTTTTATCGATTTTGGCGCCAATCGGCACGGCTTTCTGCCACTGAAGGAAATCTCCCGCGAATACTTCACAGGCCCTGGCGCCAAGGGTTCTGGCCGAGTCAACATCAAGGATGTTGTCAAAGAAGGTACTGAGATCATCGTCCAGGTCGAGAAAGAGGAACGGGGTAACAAGGGCGCTGCCCTGACCACTTTTTATAGCCTCGCGGGCCGTTATCTGGTCTTAATGCCCAATAATCCTCGAGCAGGGGGTATCTCACGGCGAATCGAAGGCGAAGAGCGCACAGAGCTCAAAGATGCTATGTCACAGCTCGAGATTCCGAAGAACATGGGCGCAATTATACGTACTGCCGGTGTCGGGCGATCCGCCGAGGAGCTCCAATCGGATCTTGACTACCTGGTCACCTTGGCAGGCACTATCGAGAAAGCAGCTGAAAGCGCCAAGGCACCCTTCCTGATCTATCAGGAAAACAACATTATCATACGGGCAATTCGCGACTATCTACGAGACGACATAGGTGAGATTCTAATCGATACCAAGGAAGCCTTTGAGCAGGCATCCGAGTGGGTCGAACGCGTCATGCCTCAGTTTTCATCCCGCATTAAATACTACGACAGTGAAGTCGCGTTGTTCAGTCGCTACCAGATTGAAGGTCAAATCGAGTCGGCTTTCCAAAGAGAAGTTCGCCTGCCATCTGGCGGCTCAGTGGTCATAGATCCCACTGAAGCGCTTGTGTCAATCGATATCAACTCATCCAGGGCTACTAAGGGTGCAGATATTGAAGAGACTGCCTTAAACACAAATCTGGAAGCGGCTGATGAAATATGCCGGCAGATGCGTCTGAGAGACATAGGTGGTCTGGTCGTCATAGATTTTATTGACATGAACTCGCCCAAAAATCAGCGCGCAGTTGAAAACAGGATGCGCGATGCGCTTGAAGTTGACCGCGCCAGAGTCCAGGTCGGGCGTATATCGAGGTTCGGCCTGCTGGAAATGTCCCGCCAACGCCTACGACCTTCGTTGGGCGAAACCAGTGGGATTGTCTGTCCGCGTTGCAGCGGTTTGGGCACTATTCGTGACGTAGAATCCTCGGCCTTGGCAATTATGCGCCTGGTTGAAGAGGAAGCCATGAAGGAGACTACGGCTGAGATTCGTGCCTTCTTGCCAATTCCTGTTGCCTCCTACCTGTTAAATGAAAAGCGTAATGACCTGACTAACATTGAAACTCGTACCCATGTACGCGTCGTGGTCGTGCCCTCTCCAGACCTTGAAACGCCCCACTATCGGGTGGAGCGAATTCGAGCAACGGATGATGAGATCACAGAAGCCAGTTATGAGCTGAAAGTCGAGCTTGAAGTTGAGGCCCCTGTTGCTGCAAGCAAGCCGTCACCTGTCGCAAAAGCTGCTGTGCAGGCCATACCCCAACCTGCGGGCCCTACTCGGCCAGCGCAAGCGGCGACTGTAAAGGCTAACAGTCCGAAAAAGGCGAGTCTGCTGGCGCGTTTCCTGTCCCTATTTGCCAGTGACGACGCCGTTGCTGCTCCAGCCATTAAATCGGCAGCAGAGAAAAAACCGGCCCAGAGTCGTGGTGGTCGGGGTGGGCGGCGACGCTCCGATAGTCGAGATCAAGATGGAAGTGATCGACCCACAGAAACTCCAACCAAGTCTGCGTCCAAGGGGGATGTTGCTACTGAAAAGCCCAGTCGCCCGCCACGCAGCCGCAGAGGCGCAGAAAAAACGCGAGACGCATCGAAGTCTGAGGAAAAAGCCAACGGCAACCGTCCTGAAAACGTCAAAAAACGTCCGGAACGAAATCTGGCCGACGAACAAGATAACACCGATAGCGATAAGCGCAATCAAGGCAGTCGTCAGCGTTCTGGTCAACGCAAGCGCAGCCCGAGAGTGGAAAGCACACCCGTTACTGAAGCCGTCGGGGCGATTGCCTCGTCTTCGATAGCCGGCGATATTACGGTCGGCGATGCTCAGGATAACGTTGCACTTGCACTGGCTGACACTGGATCAATTACCGTCGAACCCACTCGGTTACAGGCTGAATTGGAAAAGCGAGCAGCAGCGAACGGGCGACCTGGAGCAGCATCTAACGTACCTGAAACTGCTTCGACAGCCGTCGAAACAGCAGCTCCGGTCGCAGCCAATGAGCCTGTCAGCGAAACCAGGGTTGAGGAATCAATCGAGGTTGCTGTCGAAGCACCGGTTAATGACTCAGAGCCCTTGAACCTCGACGCAGCCAGCCTGACGCCTCAAAGCGCTGAGCTTGAAACCACTGCTCTTGAAACAGTCGCTCTTGAAACAGTCGCTCTTGAAACAGTCGCTCTTGAGACAGTCGCTCCAGAGACTGAAGCATCGGAATCAGCCACTGACCTGGTCAAAGCTGTCCCAGCTGTCGCTGAAGTGCTCGCACCAGAGACAGCTGAAGTTGCCACTGCAGAATTGGTTACCGAAACCATGCATGACAACAAGGCAACGTCAGTGGTTACGCCAATAGTGGAAACGACTAAGGCCAGCGCTCTCGAGGCTGAGAGAGGCTCGACAGCATCGGTCCCGACAAACGTTAGATCGACGATGACAGCGCACCCCTCGACTCGTGGACGCGCAACTAATGATCCGCGGGTACACTCGAGCCCGCCTATACAGGGACCTGTGTTAACGGCGGTACCGACACTAACAGCCGCCCCTGCGTTGCCAGCAGAACCTCGCGTACTGGACATCTCCCATCCCAGTCATCGTGGACGAGCAGCCAACGATCCTCGAGCGCCTCTTAAAGCAATGGGTAATAACCTGTCCTAACCGGCCCTAGATAGATCGGCGTAATGTCAGCAGGATCAGGCTGAGGGATAAACGACCGGTTCAATCTCTAACTGGAGATTGTACCGGTCCATGACCCGATACTGGACCTGGCGAGCTAACGCCATTATATCCTCCCCAGTCGCAGTACCTGTATTGACGAGCACTAATGCATGTTGATCAGAAACAGCGGCTTGCCCCACCTTGAAACCTTTCAAACCCAATGAATCTATCAACCAGGCTGCCGAGAGTTTCCAATCGCCATCCTCCTGCTCTCTCGCCGGCATAGTTGGAAATTCATTCTGTAACTGGCGCAAAGTGTCCAAACTCACCTGAGGATTTTTAAAAAAGCTACCCACGTTACCTATCATACTGGGATCTGGCAGTTTCTTTCGCCGGATCTCGGCAACAGCCTCACTGACCTGCGTCGCTGTGACGCCATCAGATGACTGTAGCTCTCGCCATTGCCGAAGCTCTGGATAATCAAGTCTTGGTGAAAAGTCATGACTCAGGCGCAAACACACTCGACTGATAACCGCTACCTGACGAAGGGACTGCTTAAAAATACTATCCCGGTACCCAAACTGACATTCGCTATTGCTCAAGACCAACGCCTTGCCACTCTCGATTTCTATGGCATGCACCTGTTCAATCATAGTCCCCAACTCAACACCGTAGGCTCCTATATTCTGAATCGGCGCTGCACCTACAAGACCGGGGATGAGGGTCAAATTTTCGAGTCCTGAAAGCCCAACCTTAAGAGTCTGCCGGACCAGCAGGTCCCATGACTCGCCCGCTGCTACTTCAACACGATTTCCCTCTATCGCGATACCTCTGGTACGAACACAGATGACTAGACCAGTAATATTTTGAGCGAGAACACAATTGCTGCCACCACCCAACACAGTGACTGGCCATCGCCGCTGTCGCGCATAGGTTAGCGCCTCAAGTACTTCAGAGTCACTATTCACCTCAACCAGAAATTCTGCGTAGGCAGGCAAACGCAGGCTATTGCGGGTCGTGAGCAAAACCTGCCGTTGAATATTAAGGCTCAACCAGTTCTCCTGGACCGAATGACGCGCAGATTATACCTGATGCAGGCCAACGGGTTGGCATGTATACTTTCCGCGGAAATTTTTTCGATTAAAAAGGGTAAATCATGGATCTACAAGACAAAATTGCTTTTATCACCGGCGGAGCCTCTGGCCTTGGCCGTGCCACGGCAGAAAATTTTATCAGAGCCGGCGCCAAGGTCATGGTATTTGACCTAAACGCTGAAAACGCCGAGAAAGCCGCTGCAGAACTCGGTGCGAACGCGAGCTTTGCCGCTGGCGATGTTGCCGATGAAGAGGCAGTCAGTGCTGCAGTTCAAAAGACCGTCGAAACCTTCGGTGCACTCCACGTCAACGTTAACAGTGCCGGTATCGGGGCCGCAGCACGCACCTTGGGTCGAGATGGCCCCATGCCTTTAAAGACCTTTGAGTTTATTGTTCGAGTCAATCTGATTGGCACTTTCAATGTTTTAAGATTATGTGCAGCTGCTATGCAGCATAACGCACCCGTCACCGCTGACGGTGAGCGTGGCGTTATTATCAACGTTGCTTCTGTCGCTGCATTTGACGGTCAGATAGGCCAGGCAGCCTATAGCGCGAGCAAAGGCGGTGTGGCCGGTATGACATTACCGATTGCGCGGGACCTGGTTAAGCAAGGTATTCGCTGCGTAACAATCGCACCTGGTATCTTCGAGACGCCGATGATGAAATTCGCTCCTCCGCAGGTACGTGAGCCACTGATTGAGATGACACAATTTCCGCATCGATTAGGTGATCCCAGTGAATTTGCCCAGACTGCCGCCTACATCGTCAATTGCAGCTATATCAACGGTGAAACCATTCGTCTTGACAGCGGCATTAGAATGCAGCCGAAATAGTCTGCAGGCCCAGCTCCCGCATTCAGCCGCAATGAAGCCATTGGGGTGACGCGGTTCGAATAAAAAAGGCGCGTCCGCGATAGCGAATGCGCCTTTTTTTACTGCTGCAGCTTGTAGCTTGACGTCCTAAGTTGCTTTTGACTCAACTGACTCAACAATCAGCGCGACAACCTGGTCGTAGGCTGACTCGGCCAGAGACCGCATTTCAGCATCAGTTCTATCTTGAATAGGATGGCCAACGAACATTCGTGGCGCATCGAAACCCAGAGAGGCTGCTTGGGCGACAGCGGCTTCGCGAAACTCCTCAGAGGCAATAAAACCCCCGGGAATACCTCTCCTGTCCAGATCCATAATGTCATGCAAACTGCACGACGTACAGGATCCTCAGTCGGCAAGCGCTTCGATAACCACATCACACTCGGTGGCTATCTGTTGCTTGAGCTCTATCGGCGCAATCCTAGTGAAGGTTGGTTTCGCATAATGCCGCGGTATCGCACCTGCCTGCGTCAGTAACTCATCCAGGCGAGCAATAAACACATTACCTCGTGGTTTGGAAATATCCAGCAATCCCACATTCAGCCCGACGAGACTGTGTCGCCTGGGTAACGGAATACGCGACTCTGGGGCTAGTTCAGCGGTTGGATCCAGAAAGCTGTTCATCATTGTGACCTCTCTAATTGCTCACCCATTTTACACTCGTTGAAATATAGCCAATTCCCTTCTCGAACGACAGCCTGATGCACGCAATTCTGGCATCGTAGCCGCGTTGCCTCGTTCAAACTATCTCGCGTGTGACCGGTACACTACCGATTTTACCGGTAGCACCCCATCCACCAATGATCGCCGAAAACAGACCCGCACTACCGCCAGCACGCACGATATTCAGGCCGCCATTCCGAAACTTGGGTAACGTCTGATCTTTGAATTTTTCTGGCAAACCTTCGGCAATACCCCCAGCACCCGCGATCAACTCACTACCAGGCTGCAGCAATAACTCATGCAGCTCGGCTTTAAGCCTGGCTTTGGTCCAACCGGCTTCACGGAACACCCGCTCATGCTCCGGTGAAACGACGAGAAACGCATCAGCTGCCATAACCATTTTCGGATGTGAAACGACTTTCAACCCGGCGGCAAAGGATCGACTCAAAGACTCAGGTGTTCTCGACTTTTGATCAACGATGCCTTGCACCCCATCGGCAGCGAACAAGCTGACCGTCGAGGCTTCACGACTAAATCCCTGCTCTTGTGCATAGGATTCCCAACAAGAACCGGTTTCATCTTCAGCGAAACAAAAAGTATATTTGCCGGGGTTGCCTAGCGCTGATCGATCAACACCACCCGGTCGACCGCCGCCCACATTGCGAATGATCAGCTGCAGCGCCCGCCCAATCGTCGCATTAGCCCGATTCCCCTGACCGAGAGCATTTCCTCTTGAATTCATGCCAATGGCGCGACTCAGTGGCCCATTGACGAGTACCATGGGGCCGGAGAAATAGGTCGTCGCCAGCAGACCGTGCATGCAAAACTCATCCATCAGGGCCGCCTCAACCGCGGCAATCACCACCGGCAGGTATTCTGGCTTGCAACCAGCCATTACGGCGTTTATCGCGATCTTCTCAACTGTGCAAGGCGCATAGTCCGGAGGCACATCGCCGATCACCTCTTCAGCTGCCCGCCGCGTGCCCTGCAGCATGCGAACGACTCGAATCTCCGTCGGTGGTACGAGCGGCAACCCATCACTCCAGCCCCTGTCGTAACAGGCTTCCACTTCATCTTCAGCGTCGGCGATCACAACCCTTCTGGCCTTCAGCTGCTGACCACCATATTTCAAGGCGAGTTTTTCTGCCATTCCAGGATCCTGCGACTTGGAACCGCAACCTGGCCGAAAAGCAGGCAGGCTGGCACTGAATTTTTGCCCGCACAGTTTTTCCCAGGCCGATCTGTTCCAACCTTCCAGACGCTCGACTTCTCGTCCATCATCATAACTAATGAGGGTCGGGACTATTTCAATCTTCAGTTCAAATGATTGTGCCAGCTCACGATCATCCTCGACGATGAATCCGTCGGGTAACTTGTCGGGAAAAGCCGGGTTATCCTGCGAAAACACGCGAATCTCAGTAGTCGATGCCAGCGCCTCGATAACGGGCTGGATCATTCGACAAGTCTCACATTCCTCTTTGACCACAAGCACGTAGTGGCGCATCAATATAGACTCCGTTATATCAGTAATGTCGCCCTGCAAGGCTAGGCACTATAATTAACGGTATGCGCCATGGAGGTCATGGTGGTAATACAATTTCTGTCGTACACCTTCTGCAGGCTATCACTAATAAGGTTGAAGTCCGCAGATCCAAAAACCGCTGTCCCCTCAATACCCAGCCAGGCATTTTTACCGTTTGCTTTGGCAACATACGCCGCCTGGTCGGCGATGGCAAGAACCTGCTCCCAATTGAATCGATCTGGATACCAGCTATTGAAAGGATAAGGTGCAAATCCAATTGATCCTGTCATATACCCCTTCATGCCATTTCCGACCAAAAACGTGTGCTCCATCAGGCCTCGGCGAATGCGTTCCGCTAGCTGGTTAGGTCCATTAAGACCATGGCCACGACCTACAATCAGGAATTCGTCGCCGCCCCAGCGGATCAAAGTATCAGAGTCCCTTGTGTGCTTGAGCAGGATATCGCAAACCTGAATTAAAGCCTCGTCGCCGGCTGAATGACCAAAGCTATCGTTGATACTCTTGAAACCATCCAGGTCTATCATCATAAAAAACAGGACGGGCTCTTTCTGCAACGCATCATGGGCGATATCACCTTCCTCAAGGTCAATAAAGAATCGCCGCATAATCGCCACCTGATTTTCCATGTAATCGTAAAGGTAGCGGCGATTATGCAAACCGGTGAGCGCATCAGTGGTACTTGCTTTCAAAAGCTGGTCATTAACCACCTCTAGTTTATCATTCTGCTTAGCTAACTCGGCTGTCCGTAGCCTGACCAACTCTTCCAGAATTTGATGTTGATGGCGGGCGACAACGAGCTTTCGCCGCTGCAAAAAAATCAGGCTCGCTGCAGAACCACCCGTCAAGATGACATAGATCAGGTAGGCCCACCAACTCACCCAGGGCGCAGGAACCACTGAAATATCGACAGCTGCGCCATCAAGATTCCAGACCCTGTCATTGTTTGATGCCTTGACGCGAAAAGTGTAGTCACCTGCCGGTAGGTTGGTATAGGTCGCACGCCGAAAGCCTTCGGCATTTATCCAGCCC
>Ga0181559_10006349_pt1 | contig 11161 bp, 9 predicted proteins | sample 011ome_21_FD_133752 | JGI IMG/M metagenome (GOLD analysis project Ga0181559, IMG submission 133752) | Coastal salt marsh microbial communities from the Groves Creek Marsh, Skidaway Island, Georgia - 011508AT metaG (megahit assembly) | ecosystem: Environmental > Aquatic > Marine > Intertidal zone... | reverse complement strand
TCCATTGAGGCATTTTGTGAGCTCGGTGATTACTTTGATGAGCCGGTGAAAACGTACTCTGCGGGTATGCGCGCGCGGCTCGGGTTTGCCACCGCGCTTTTAAATAACGCCAGTGTGTTGTTGATTGATGAAGTGCTGAGTGTTGGCGATAAAGAGTTTAGAGAAAAGGCTAAATTAGCTTTAGAGGATCAGTTTTCAGATAGGCGCGCCATCGTGTTGGTTAGCCACACTGATGCTCAGATCAATAACTTGTGCGATAGCGCGATTTTCTTAGAAAGTGCCGGTATTGCAGCGGAGGGAGAGGCTGGTTTAGTCGTAGCCGAATATGCGAATCGATAATTTTTAAGGCGAAAGACTAAGAAATAACATTTCTACAGATCTCAATTGTCTGATCAGTGGTTCTACCCCAAGAAAAGCAGTTGGCGCTCTCTGCCGGCGTTGCGTAACTCTTCGCATAGGGCGGATGACTCAAAAATCGCAACTGTCCACTTCCCCTAATCTGAGACATCGTTGATTGCAGCCTCCTGTGTTCATTCTCACAGAAAATTTCAATCAACGATATTTCAGGGGGGGGTGTGGACATAGGATTTCCTTACCCCGGTGTCTAGTAGTGCCGCTCCAAAACCCAGCGTCAGACTCACATCCTTAACTATTGGAGTTTCGATCCTAGCGGCAGCAGGCAGCGATAGAGTTATGGTGCTCCAACTTTTGGGTGTAATGAAAACTAATCTGGTACCGCCCCCGACGGGCAGGAGCCGATATTCTCTGACGGGGACCAGTCGCGTGCCATCGAGCATTACCTCAACTGCCTCATTTGGGAAGTACACACTCTCGAAAGATTGAGCAGAGACGCCAAAGAAGTCGACATAGTCTGTCGGAATCGACGAGGTTTCGCGTGAAACCCAAATGGTACTTTGATCGACTTTTGGCCGAAGCCAGAGAGCACTCTCTACAAAATCTATCGACAGTAAACATAGACCGATTAACACACCAACAGCAGCTTTCACTAAGCAAGCGGTGCTGGGTCTAGCGGCAGTTAATTCAGTCCAAAGCAACCGGAGTGCTACGAAAGCTACAAGGGCGATATAGGGAAATGCCGCCGTGAAGTAGTGAATATTGTAATAGCGCCATAACCCCGTGGGTAATAAATCGCCGAACGGCAAGTAGATGAAGAACCAGAGAATAATGGTGGCTGCAAGCCAGCTTAAGTGCCAGACGCGCTTATCAAATAAAAACGGTATCCCGATAAAAAAGAAAAAAATCCAAGGCTGTCGCTGCAGGAGCCCGGTATAAGGCTCTCCATATACTCGCTCGCCATTGATGATCAGAGAGAAAAACTTTTCTCCAATGTCATGAAAATGCATCCCGGAACTGGATGCAATTTGAAAATATTGACCTCCGGGATGCCCGCTCAACAAGTAATTGAAAGCTAAAAACATCAGCGGCCCGCATGCAAAACTGAGCAGAAGACAGACTAGGCCAAGGGATTTATATCGGCTATTTGTGCGGCTCTCACCGCTGACTGGGGCCCAGTACCAAGACAGTAGAATGGCTGCGCAAAGCGGCCACGTATACACCGCATCTATCGGCCTCGCAGCGACAATCAAACCAGCGCAAAGACCGGCTAAACAAATCTTCCATAACGGTATCGGCATTGAATTCTTACCGCTTCGATACTCGGCCACCCACGTGAGGCTTAAAATCACAACAGAAAACAGCGCAGCGGATAAAGTGGTAGTCCAAGGAATCACAACCTGCAGGAAAGCAGTTGGATTAAAAACTAGTGATGCAAAAAACAGCACGGCAGCCACACGCACGCTGACACTGAGGGAAGCAAATCTGCAGAAACAATAAAACGAAAATAAGAGAAGCAATAAATTCGTGAAGAAAAACGGATGGCCAGCACTGGCAACCAAACCTAGAGCACCTAGTGCTGAGTATAGCGGGGGGTACAGATGCTGCGCTGGAGAAAAATCGAGGTTTAAAAATGCTCGTGCCGACTTGATGTACTCACCCTGATCAAACCAACCCCACCACCCCAGAGGAAATGCAGGGTTATTGCCTGGCGTGTCAGGGTAATGAAAATAGGCTAGCGTATAAATTAGGCAGAGCAACAAGGTGCAAAAACGAAAAGTTTTATGTTCAAGCATTACAAACACTCTCTTTGGATGAGCCGTCTCCGCGATCTCTGACCATTCTCAAGAGTTGATCCACGAGGAGTGGGATGCTGTGCATAGGATAAAAATATATCGCACGCAAAATGACACTAGCATTGATCATTTTTCGTTCTTTCAATAATGAGTAGACAGTGGGCTTGGATGCCGTTGACCAACATATTGTGTGACTATTCATGTAGCGTCTGAAGCAAATACAAAGGTTTTTTTAATCAAATAGGATGGATAGGATCCGATCAAAGCCGCGAGTATAAAAGCCAACCCTTCTCCCAAAGCTCGGTGCTGAATCATGACGAATATGTAGAGCAGAAGTTGTGATAGTACTGAGACAAAAATCAATATACAGATGTTAGAAATTACGAATTTATAAAAGAGCCCTTCACGCTCAAAAATAAATTTCTTTTGGATCAGGAAATTAATGCCGACCAAAACACAGTAGGTTAGAGCGCTCGCTATTGCGTACGCAAAAGCCAAATATTGATCTAAAGAGAAATAAATTACCCGTTGAATAAAAATACTAAGGACGCCAAGAATCCCACCGTTAAGAATAAATTTCAAAAATTCAATTGAAATTAGATGGTTCATTTTTCTGTAACGCTATGATCTGGTGGAGTGACCAGTGACGTGCAACAGGAGCGAAGGCGCTCTCCATAGCGCAAAGCAAAGGATTACAAAAGGTTGGCACTAGCTGATGGAAGTTAACACCGCCTGAGAATAAATACCGCAGACCATTCATACAATAATCTTTGCTCGCGATACGCAAACCCGATCCGAATTCTTCTTGAAAAACATGTCGGTCCCGCTCAAAGACAATGTCCGCCAGCGCTTGGTTTGCGCCTGACATAGGTCCGCCTTTATGAGGCCGCTCCCAGTTCTGCATCGTAATGTCGAAATACTCGTCTTCATGAATTCGGGAATGTAGCCATGAAGAGACGAGCCCTGTATGGGGTTCAATCAGTATGCAGACGCCTTTCGGCTCCAGCACTCTTATCAATTCCTTAAAGAAAAACCTTGGATTCGGTAAGTGATGGAAAACATTTATTGCGTAGAACCGCGAGACCGACTCGGACCTAATGTCCATCGCCTCGGCGTTTAGGGCGCGATCCAAAGTGCCCATCGGCCTTACATCGGTCGTAATTACTGATGGCCTGATGTCTTTTAAGAAACCACCACCGCTGCCCAGCTCCACCTCGCAACGTGTTGGGGCACCCAGATGATCAGCGGCTTCTATCATTTGAGTATAAAAACTCTTGAAGGCAGACCGCAGCAAAGGTTTTGATCTCGAAATTTCAGCATGAATCTCGATGAGCGAATCGTCGTCCACTGGAACGCCCCTAACTGCAGGCTCTAAGAATATCTCTCTAAGGCGCATGGCTAGCGAACCCTGTCATTAGTTGCAAATCGGACCCTCGATTTATTTTCTGGTTGGCCTCCAAGCCGCGCAAGTTGTCTTCACTGACCGGTAGTTTTAGGTTTAGGTGCTTTGCCAGCCAAAACCCTAATCTGATGAAAATCAGTGGGGTTGGAATAAGCAGAACTCTAATTCCAACCTTATGACACTGGCCTCGCAGATGGCTGCGCAGTCCGTCAAGAGGCTCTTCGTGGAAATAATATAGCCGCTTCTCTTCTTCGCTTAATAACAGCCTAGTCAACGCGATACATAGCGTGTTTATTCGAATGACGGGGACTTTTGGGTCCTTCAGACCAGGCACTGGGAGAAAGCGATAACGAGCTGCGAGCGAAATAAGTTTCTTCTCTATACCCCCGCCCGCCACGAGACCAGGGCGCACAACTACTCCGTTTCGAGTGTTTTCAACCAGCTTCTCAACGGTGTATTTAGTTCTGCCATACAGTGAAGTGGCGTGTGGCCCTGCAGAGTATGACGAAACAAAAATGATTCGTTTGCATTGCTGCAGTGCTAGCCAGTCTAATATCTGTTTATAACCCGACAGCGTCGCTGTCGCACCCTCCTGGCCCGCAAAATCATGTGCCATAAGTATCGCAGCGTCAGGGCAAAAAGCTTCACTCAACCCGTCAAGAGGTCTCTGCAAGCACCAAGGGTAAGTTTTAACTTTCGGCACCTCTCCGATCGAGGCAGAAGTCCTAGCACATCGAACGATATCAAAACCATCGGACTCCAAATGGGCTGATAACTGGTTCCCAATAAACCCGCCTGAGCCAAATACGACCACCTTCATAGCTGTAGTTCGCTGGCAATTCGATACGCGTTAGCCATCATTGTAAGAGAGTGGTTTTTGGCTGGGAGAACAGGGAAAACACTCGCATCGATCACCCTCACTCGACGACTGTTCCATAGCCTGCCGTCCAAGTGTGTTTCGAGCTCGCCCGGGTGAGGCCTGCTAGGCAATGTTCCTGCATGATGAAATCCCCATCCAGTGGGAGTCATTTTGGACAACGCGGGTACAGTGATTGCGCCCAGCTTAGCAAACTCATAAACGTGCCTAGCGAGTGGCGGGGCAGTTCTTGCCTCGTGCTCTCTGATGATCATCCCCCCATGCTTGTCGATTTTGAGACTACTGGAGCATCCTGCCGCCGAAGGGTACCAAATCTGAGCAACTAAAAGACGACGTAAAATGTTGCTGATGGTCCTGGCGCCAAATCGATATGAACAAGGTAAATCGCGCATTAAAGAACTCCAAAACATACCTCCTGGGTAATAGATACTAAAAAAGTCTCTCTGAGCCCTTAATCCTCCAATTAATTGAATGGGGTAGGATTTATCAGGAACTATCGGTAATGCACCAAGTACCCACAATGGAAGGAGCACTGGCGAATGATCGACAAATGGCACTGTAATGCTGTCTTTTTTGAGGCTCACCGCTACGAGGGCTGCACTTTGCATCGCACCGCACGCTAAAAAAAGATTTTTACCCACGATCTCACACTTCTCGCCTGAGCGGGAATCAAAATACCTCACAGCTACAGAGTCTTCATTCTCTTTCCAATCGATTACCGAGCTGCCCGCTCTATATGAGATTTTTCTCTCTGAAACTAGCTGTGTAATTGTTTTCTGTGCCGTGTACAAACCAGGTTGGTTTGTCTCCAAAAATTCTGTTTCTCCTAGAGAATGAGCATCAACCGAGAGAAGTGACCCGCCCCCGTTAACCGCCAATCTTGCGCGACCAAGATAAATTGGGCTCGGGCAAAATCGCGCAGCCCGTCGCGAGTATCTGTCTAGAAGTAAAGCAGCCGAGGGAACCATGTCCAAAGGCTTTGAAGCAATCTCTCCACCACCGGAGAGATCAGAGGCGTCGTCAACAACTCCGCTAATGCCGATATGGCGCTCAAGCGCGTCGTAAGCCGACGAAAAAATATTTTGTTCAAACGGCCAATCGATGTTTTGTACATCTCTGTTTGTATATCTTAATAACTGCCCACCCCAAGCGTTAGACATGCCCCCTAACGCATGACTACAGTTCGACTTGAATATCTCCACTCCGCGACTGTTCAACACACTAAAGGGACGACCTCTCAAAACATGCCTTGCCGCCGCGGCTGTCAACTTAGGATGCAGCCATGCCTCTCCCTCTAGCTGATCTATTGCTTCAAATTTAGGACCCAAGAGAGCGCTGACTGACGTCATGGTTCTGGCGTCGAGTGCCGAAGTCAGTGAAGGAAAATTGAAGTGATTTTCCTCTACCTGGCCCTCATCTAAAACGAGGACCCTCTTACTTTGGCGCCTTGATAGCGCGAGCGCTGCCGCTGCGCCGGAGGGGCCAGAACCCACAATAATGACATCATAAGAGGCCATAACTCCCCATCGCTTTGCGAGTTCGAAATAACTTAACCAAGTCTTCTATGGCGGCCCATAATGTAGCGACGACACCCAAAGGGTTTTGCGATCGCACGAAACCCTCAATGCTTTCATTGAGGAGGCATGTTAAATACACCTTGGCGCTGAGGACGTTTTCTGGGGCTTTTCTGCGCCACCAGAACTCAGCAGCAACCAGAGGTACATTGCGATCAACTAGAGAGCCAACCACATTCCTCTCCTCCTCGGATAACCTGGTTAAGCGAGGATTAACTTCGTGCGCCATGCAGTAACAAGCAACTACGGTAACCGATGGTGGACTCCCGAAGAGCTCCTGATGAATCTCGGTAACCTCTCTTTCGAGAGCCGTTGTGCAAGGGAGAGTGACTTTCAATGGGGAGACGCTGCCGATAGGCGCAGTAATTCAAGCTCAAACCGTTTCCTATCTTGACGAACTTGCGTGTCCAAAATCAGGCCGATAGTTAAGAGCAGCAGAGACGTAAGCGCTAAACCCGTGGCCAGCACAGCGAGAGGGACGTGATACACGTGCCGATAAACTAACCAGTCTTCAAGAACGGGTAAGGCCGCAATGAGGCTCAAGAGGGCGCTAAAAATTGCGCCTATCCCAAAAAACAATATGGGCTTGAAATGCCGAAAAATATTAAAGATTGTTAGTAAAACGCGCGAACCATCGCGAAATGTATTCAGCTTAGAAAACGACCCCTCAGGGCGGTCCCGGTAGTCAATAGCAAGCTCCCTAATGGTCAACCTTTTATCAAGGGCATGGAGGGTGAGATCAGTTTCTAGTTCGAAGCCGTCCACGAGAATCGGGTAGGTTTTCACAAATCTTTTTGAGAACGCCCTGTAGCCCGACATCACATCACGTACCCGAGCGTCGTACAGAAGATTTACAAGGTGGCAGACAAGCCTATTGCCCGCGCCATGAAAAGGCCTTTTGTTTTCAAGTCTATACTGGCCTTTACTTAGCCGATCTCCAACTGTCATGTCTGCTTCACCAGACAAGATGGGTTGGATGAGGGCTAACGCGGCATCTGCCGGGTAAGTGAGGTCTGCGTCAGACATGAGATACACGTCTGCCTGCACCTCCAAAAACGCCCTCCGAATAGCAGCACCCTTACCAGGCCGATCTTCTTTAATGACGCCACCGAGCACTCCTAACTCCTCGAGGGCGGCTTCAGCGACGGAAGCTGTGGCATCAGTGGAGCGATTATTGATCACATAAATGGCGGCCCCAGGTAAATTCTGGGCGAAGGCCGCTATGCACTGCGCTATGGTTTGCTCCTCGTTGTAAGCCGGCAACACGACGGCTACTAGGGGAGAAGTCATCTACGGAAACTCCTTCGGAATACTTCGCCTGTAAACAGCTCCCGGCTGCCAGCCCCGGGCGGGGCTGCGTTTAGCCGCGGCTACAAGTGACCCTTAAGCTGAGGGGATGGAAGGAATCCCTTACTGAGGAGACCCGCCTGCTTTGATTGTGTCTATTCGCTCAACGAAACAGAAATTGACGTTATGGGTCTTCTGATTGTTGATCAATACAAGTGCCGGCTGGGCCGTTACCATCGACAACTGAGCTTGGCTAAGCATCGACTGCGCGGCACTTTTCGAAGTGTGATAGCCGGAGCAACTCATGGTTAACCACTCATTGCACCCAGAAATGACTGTCGCAGCGGATGGACTGACCCTGATCATACATCCACCGAACGGAGCGTCAGCGGCCGCCATAGACGTGGGGTCTCCTGACACCAAAATTTGTTCTATCGTTGCGGGAAATAAGTAAGCTTGCGCCCCGTATGCTGGCGCAATAAATAAGAATCCAAACACAACGCCCAGGGAAGCGCGAAGGCCTACCGTCTGTTTACTTGTTACGTGCATAGTAAGATCTCCGTATCAACTTTGAAGTCCCCAGATTACCAGAATTTATATAGCATACCCTCGATTTTTGCGCTAGCCAAAATTGCACTTATGGTGTCCACTTCCCATTAAGACCCTCGAGTAGACCGACAGTTCTCAAAAATCTTTCGAAGTCCTGACCCCCATAATTGTATATTTCTGACGCTGCGTATCCTGAGCGCAAACAGACGTAACAACCTCAAACAGCGCGGACCGACACATGCCGCCTATTAGAGGTGGCTCGCCCGAAGCCACTCTCTGACGATTCAAGCATTGAGTCGGCGCCGCTCTCCATAGAGTGCGATTGATAAATTTAAAGATGCGATACGAAAAGTTTTTAACGCTTGTTATGTAACCCCCTAGATATTTGTTCTCTAGTTAGTCTGGCTAGCACTTCTTTCGCACATTGATCCCAAGAATTTTGCTTGATGCTTGCGCTCTTGGGATGCTTATTGCTCGAGTAGAGTTCGATCCAACGTCTGAGTACTTGAAAGAGATCGGAGTGGCCTCCCGCACCGAAATACTCCGCACAGTTGCCCGCAACCTCTCGAAAAACCTCTATGTCCCTGGCAATTATTGGTAACCCTCTTGCTGCCGCCTCAACTAGAGGCAACCCAAAACCTTCACCGAAAGATGCAGCAATCAGGCAATCACTCTCGACGTATAACCGCTCTAGTTCATCGTCTTTTGCGGCCGCTAACCAACGTAAACTCAGGTTTAACTCGGGATGGTTTACGATTCGGTCCTCGAGATCCTCACACATCCACCCCTTTTTTCCGACTAGGACAAGCTCGGGACTCAAACCGCTTTTCCAGGCTAGATCAAAAGCATCAAGGACATCGGAGTGGCCTTTGCGGGGCTCAATAGTGCCCACTACGAGAAAGCTAAGTTTCTCACGCACTCGCTGCTCCACCGATCCATTCCGCGACTTTGATTGGCGTGGCTGAGGCTTAGGATCTAAATCGCTACCTAAATAAATACTATCAATAGCACATCTGTTTACTCGCTCGGGAGCGTTAAAACGCACCCAACTAGCAAACTCGCTGGCAGTTGTATCTGAAATACACACTGCACCATCAGAGTTTGCGACTACCGACAGCCAGTCCGCCATCGCCTGTTCTGTACCCCGTGGGAAAAAATGAGGCATGCTTACGGGCAATAAGTCGTAAACCATAAAGTTTACAGTAACGCCGCAAAGACGCAGGCTCTGAAGGAACCTAGATTGTGCCACCTGTACCTGTGGCTGAAGGTCAAGAGCAAAAAATATATCCCCAGAAGTGAAATCGATCGGCTCGTCTGTGCCGGCTGGTTCAGCTGCTCCGAGAAAGTGAGATGTGAATTGACGCGCATAGCGATAGGGCTGCTCGACAGCGGCATAAACAGGCTCAACGCGATAACCAACGGGCGGAGTTATAAGCCATTCGCGAAGGATATTTCTTACCACGCGCTGGATGCCCGTTTTAGCATCGCACTGCACCAACTCAGAAATATCGACCAATAGTTGACGGCGCGGATAATTTTGCCCAATTAGTGCGGTTTTAAGCTTTTCAGTGCTTTGCTGCCATGTGGACCAATGCAATGCATGCGATTGTGGATGTTGTTCATGCGCGAACAGAGCCAACCATTTTTGTAATGCGTTTGCTAACTCTGGCGGTGTTTCGCCGGCAAAGTAATAGGCATTCTCAGCCGCCACCTCCCTGAACACGGGGATATCGCGTGCGATAATGGATAAGCCCTGACGAGCGGCTTCGATCAACGGTAAGCCAAAACCTTCGTTAAGGCTGGCGGCAATCAGACCGGAACAAGCCGAATAGATTTTTTCAAGATATTCGTCGGAAATGCCTTGCAACCAAAATAATCGGTGCCCCAATTCGGGGTGAGTACGAATTCGCTCCGCGAGTTCCTCCATCTTCCAGCCTTGTTGGCCCACCAGAACAAGGTTCACATCATCTTCTTGCGCCCACAATTGCTCCACGGCTTCAAGAATTTGCCGCTGACCTTTGCGCGGCTCAAGTGTAGCCACACATAAAAAGCTATGCCTGGCAGCAAGAGCGACAAAAACACCGTCCGCATCCGGCGGCAAGCCTTTTGAAGGCGCGGAGCCCTCGATGTCCGCGCCATTATGCACCCACGCCGTTTGGAAGTTTCGTGATGATTGCGGTTTGGCGCTTTCAGTCCATTCAATCAGCGCATCCGATGTGGCTCTAGAGACGCATATCGCTCCATCGGTGGCCACGACCATTGCTAACCATTGTTCATGCAGCTCTTTTGCGTTGGCGTCTCTAAAGTAATCTGCAAGCTGTATAGGTAGTAGATCGTGTATCAGGAATTTAACCGTCACCCCCGCTTGACGAAGTCGCTGATAAAATTCTTGATAAGCCAGCTGAACATGATGCTGCATATCTAGGCCGAAGAGGATGTCACCCCGCTGCCAGCGAATAGGGCTGTCGCTTGCCTGTGAACCGTTCTGCCCTAAAAACTCCAAGGTGAAACGACGCGCATAGCGGTAACCATGATCACGCGTAGCGTAAACAGGCTCCACTCGAAACCCCGCCGGGGGCGAGTGTAAAAGGCCCTTGAGATAACTGCGCACTACGCGCTGTACCCCGGTTGCAGCATCGTGCTGGCAGACCTCAGAGACATCCACGAGCAGCTGACGCTGGATACCGGCCTGTTGGTTCATCGCGATACAGGCGGATAAGTTCAATATCGTTGCATTTTCTTGGTCGGCGAGCCATGGGGCTACAAATGAAAAAAGCTTCTCTTCGCTTAATGACGTCTCTGGGTACTGAGCTTGATCGGCCGACGGTAACGTCTCCCAAGCCGATATCGCACGCTTGGCGGTTTCGTCCCAAGAGAACAATTTCGCGCGTTGCAGACCGTGCTCGCACAAACGCTTTCGAAAACCCAAATCAGTCAAAGCTTGATGCATTTTGTTGCGGATGGACTCGACATCCATCGGATCAAAGAGCGCGTCATCCAGCCCGATGACTTCCGGCAGACTGCTAGTGTTCGCGCCAATGACAGGTGCGCCACAGCCCATCGCCTCCAGTGCGGGCAAGCCAAAGCCTTCGTGCCACGAGGGAAACACATAAAGCTCGCAGAGGTTGTAAAGCTGAACGAGTTCTTTATCGCTGACATAGTTAGTAAAACAAAGTTCCCCGCTTTCCAGACCGGCCCGCTTCGCATGGCGCTCGAGCTCCGCGATGTTGCCTTCAGGCATTTTTCCCGCAAAAAGAAGTTGGTATTTTTGTCGTAGTTCAGAGGGCAAAGCGGCGAAGGCTTGAATCAGACGCGGCAAGTT
>Ga0181559_10006348_pt1 | contig 11162 bp, 12 predicted proteins | sample 011ome_21_FD_133752 | JGI IMG/M metagenome (GOLD analysis project Ga0181559, IMG submission 133752) | Coastal salt marsh microbial communities from the Groves Creek Marsh, Skidaway Island, Georgia - 011508AT metaG (megahit assembly) | ecosystem: Environmental > Aquatic > Marine > Intertidal... | reverse complement strand
GGCGCCACCACGCGCGCGCGACGGCCGCGGCGTGCGCCTCGGAGGCGGCGGTCAGCGCCGCCGGCGACGCGTACGTCGTAGACGTCTCTCCGTCGCCGCCCGCCGCGCCACCACTTCCGGCGCTGAGTTCGTCCACGAGCGCGAACCCCGCGCTCTCCCACTTCTCCTGCGCCGCGCGCACGTCCTCAATCGCGTGCTTGAACTTGAGCTGCGCGAGGTTGTGCGCGAACCGGTGCGCCCACCACGCGGAGCCGCGATCGATCGTCGACGCGTTCCCGACGTTGAGCGCGGACGGCGCGGCTTCGCACCCGGCGAACACCGGCACGAAACACGTCCCGTGCGCGGCGTGCGGCCCGAACCACGTCACGCCGCCGACGCGGTCCGGCAGCCACGCTCTCGTCTGCAGCACGTGCGTGTACGTCGTGCGATACAGCGCGATCGTGCGCTCGACCGCGCCCGGGAGAGACGCCTCCGCGTCGCCGCCGCCGTATCGATCCGGCGTGCTCCACGGCCCGCCGGCGACGTCGCCCGCCCTCGTGACGTCGAACGGCGTGCCCTGGTACCAGTCGCGGTGCCACGCGAATAAATCTCTCGCGGCGACCGGTCTCGCGGGCTTCACGCTGAACGGATACGGCGCGTCGAGACGCAGGTCGCCGTACTCGGGCGAGAGCTTCAGACTTGGATTAATCAGCCGAAACGCGCCCCACACGCGTCGGCCGCTGTAATACTTGTGCGCGTACTCGCCGTCGCTGAACGCCTTCGTGAAGTCGAAGTGGCCGTCGCTCCCGATCGGGTTCCACAGGCGGTGCTCGATCGCGACGGGGAGCATGTTCGCGGAGTGCATGAAGTTGTCCGGATCGCCGCCGTCCACCTCTCGAATCGTAAACATGTTCATCACCACGGTCACCTCGTCGTCCGGCACCCGCCGCGCCGCCCACACCGCGCTGTTGTTCGCGGGGTACGGCACGAAGTGCATCACCCACCCCTCCGTCGTGTCCGCGACGAGGAGCGTCTCGCTGCCGCCCTCGACGCCGCCGCTGGCGCCGTAGAACCCGTGTCTCTCCGCGAGGTCGCCCATGAGCGCGACGGCGCACCGCGCGGTGACGCATCGCTGGGGTGGAGTTCAAAGGCGTCAGTTGGAGTTGAAAGGCGTCGCGGGCGGGGATTGAAACCGAGGGGTGGGCGGAGGGAAACGCCGGGCAAAGTCCTTAAGGAACGGCGTTCACCACGCCGACGCGGTCGTATGGGGACCAGTGTAACCAGAACGAACCTCCATCGCGATCCTCGAGAGCTCGTTCACGCAGAAGAGCGCGTCGCCGCCGTCGTGCGCGCCCTTCGCGGTGAACACGCCGCTGCACGTGCTCTCGCCGATGGACAGCTGCTTCTCGTTCATGATGCCGTAGTTGCCCTCCGTGTACGCGTACGTGCGCGCGACTTGCGGGATGAAGCCGACGGGTCGCGTCGTCTTCTCGTCGCGCTCGCGCTCGCTCCTCGCGCGGTACGTCTCTCCGCGCGCGTCGCCGACGTAGCGCGGGTTATCCTCCAGGTCCGGCCATATCGCGCGCTCGCTCCCCGGCGCGTGCGTCGCCGCCGGGATAAACGCGAGGCGGACGTCGGGGTTGCCCTCGCCGTCGTCGCTGTGCGTCACGTACAGCGAGCCGTCGGAGGAGGCGTCCTTGCCGACGAGGAACGTGCTGCACGCGCGGACGCGCGTCGGCGTCGAAGACGCGAGGAGGAGGAGGAGGAGGAGGAGGGAGAGGACTCTGAGGGGGGGAGGGGGGGAGACGAGGGGGGGCGCCGAGGACACGCGATTCGCGACGCATCGCGTCATGGCGAGCGGCGCGTCGGCTTCTGATGGCTGACCCGCGACGACGCGCGCGCCGAGTTCTCGCTCTCATCGATCTCGGGCGTCGAAAATGATTGCGCCAGCGCCACAGATCTCCCCGCGCGCCGGCACGCCGCGCGCTCCAGCGCGTCACGTCGACGGCCGTCATGCCCGCGGAGGAGACGCAGTGGCACGCGCGCCCGCCGAACCCGAGCAACCCGGTCGTGTTCTTCGACGTCACGATCGGCGGCGCGGACGCGGGCCGCATCAAGATGGAGCTCTTCGCGGACGTCTGCCCGAAGACGGCGGAGAACTTCAGACAGCTGTGCACGGGCGAGTTCAGGAAGAACGGGTTCCCGCAGGGGTACAAGGACGTGGAGTTTCACCGCGTCATCAAGGGTGCGTCGAGCGTCGAGCGGCGATCGGCGATCGCGATCGATCGCGGCGGTCGCTCGCGAGGACGCGCCCGCGGATCGAATTCCCTCCGCGCGTTCGTTCGTTCGTTCGTTTCTTAAATTAATTTATTTCTCACGCGTCCCTCCTCCTCCTCCTCCTCTTCTCCGTCGTCGTCGTTCGTCGTCGCCCGCCGCAGACTTCATGATCCAAGGGGGCGATTACCTGAAAGGCGACGGCACCGGGTGCGCGTGCATATACGGCAGCAAGTTCGCGGACGAGAACTTCCTCGGGAAACACACGGGGCCCGGCTTGCTCTCCATGGCCAACAGCGGACCGAACAGCAACGGGTGCCAGTTCTTCCTGACGTGCACCAAGACGGAGTGGCTGGACGATAAGCACGTCGTCTTCGGTCGCGTCCTGGGCGACGGGCTGCTCGTGCTGCGGAAGATCGAGAACGTCGGCACGGGGGCGAACAACAAGCCGAAGCTATCGTGTAAGATCTCCCAGTGCGGCGAGATGTGAGAGATGAGTTGTTGTGTTCGATTCTTTACCTATAGAAGACTTGACTCGATTCGAAGCCTTATTATGAGCGCCGTCGTCGATCGCACCTCGCGAAACGTGACGACGACTCCTCGCTCACGACCGGCGACCGAACATGGACTTCTTCTTGTTCGTCGACGGCGGCTTCTGCGGCGACTTCATCGTCTGCGTCGGCGACTTCATCGTCGGCGACTTCATCGTCGGCGACTTCATCGTCGGCGATCTGACGACCGATCGCGTCGGGGACGCTACGCTCCCTCTCGAGTGCCGCGGCGCCTCCCCCGCGAAGTCATCGTCGCCGTCGCCGCGCATCATGATGGAGGGATACTCATCTCCGTCTCCCTCTTCACCGCCGCCGCCGCCGCCGCCGTCCAGCCTGTCGTCGCCGCGCGGCCCCCCGTCCATCCTCGACCCTCGCGGGCCGCCGCCGCCGTCCGACGGCCGATCCCCGGGCGGCGGACTCGGCTCGTGCGCGCCGCCGCCGCGCCTCCTGCCATTCTGATTCGGGCTCTCCTCCACCATCCCGAGCGCGCGCGCCTCGTCGAGCTCCCGCTGCACCATGTGATCCACGCCCTGGGCCTGGCGGTCCTCGTACTCCGGCCGCCACTCGGCGCCGTCGTCTTCGTAACCGTAACTCTCTCCGCCGCGTCGATGCTCGCGCTCGCGTTGCTCGTCGCGGCCGCCCTCGAGCAACCCGCCGCCTCGACCCACCTGCCGCTCGTTCACCGGCGGCTCCATCGCGGTCAGCCGCTTCGACGGCGGGAGCTCCTCGAGTACCAAGTTCGCGACGGACCCGAACCCGCCCATGAGCTGCGCGTCCTTCTCCGCGAGCTTGCTCCGCAGCGCCGCGATCTCCCGCGCGCATCGACGCGACACCTCGAGCATCTCGTTGTTGCTCGCGATCGCCGCCGCCTCCGCCTTCTCCAGCCTCAGCGTCAGCGCCACGCGGTCGCTCTGCATGTCGCGCTGGTCCGTCTCGCGCTCCTTCGCCGCGCGTCGCAGCGCGGTGTTCTCCTCTCGCAACGCGTCGAGCTCTTCCCAATCCGCGCCCCCTTTGAGGAGCTCGTTCGCGTCTTGCAGACGACCGGCGACGTGCTCCGCCTCCGCGAGCCGCCGCTGGTCCACGACCGCCTGCTCCAGCACCGTCTCCAGACGCGCGATGATACCCTCCTGCATCGCGATCGTCTCTTTGCACTTCATCACCTTCTTCGCCTCTCGCTCCCACTTCATCGAGCTCTTGGAGAGAAACGCGTGCGCCTCTTGAAGCTCCTGGTGACGCGCCTTGAGATGCTCCGCGCCCACGGTGGCCTCGTGCATCGCCTTGAGCCTGTGAATCAGCTCCGTGTTGCGTCGCTTCTCCGCGGCGTACCGCGCCGCGATCTGCCCGACGCGCTCCTTCGCCGCCATGACGTCGTTGACGTCCCACATGTCCCCCATGAGCGCCAACCCCGCCGCCGGGTCCGCGTTCTTCTCCTCGTGCAGCAGTCGCCGCAGCTCCGTGTTGTCCGCCTCCAGACGCTTCCTCGCGCTCTCCGCGTCCTGCACGCGCCACTTCAACGACTCGCACCGCTTCTCCGCGGCGTCGAGCCGCGTCATCGCGTCCTCCATCGCCGCCTGCTTGTCCATCATGTCCGTCGCCATCGCGCTCAGCATCCACGCGCCGTCGCCGCCGACGCCGAGCCCGCCGCCGCCCGCGGCGAACCCCCCCGCGATTTCCTTCTCGCGGCTCGCGACGACGGCGTCGCGAGGCCACGCCCTCGCGGTGATGTTCACGCGGCCAGCCTCGTCGCCGCCGCGCGCGTACAGCGGGACGTCGTTCAGCGAGCTCGGGCGCCCGCCGCGTCCGAGGTCCGACGCCGGGATCACCGCGCGGCCGATCATGCCGCGGTCGTTGTGGAGCTCGAGGACGAGCGCGGGGGAGCGCGACTGCGACACCATGCTGGCGGAGGTGAGAAAACTCGCGCGGTGGCCGCTCGGCCACAGCGGCGGGCCGGAGAGCGTCGCGCCCTGTGATTGGTGTTGGGGGTGGGGTTTGATGACGTGGAGGTACGTGGGTGGTTAGTTTATGGGATGGATTCGCTGACGTGGGAGAACGCGCGGTCGCGGCAAAACGGAGTGAAGAACGGAGCGCGCGCCAGGGTCGCACCTGAAGCGTCGGGCTCGCGTCCGTGCCCGCCTCCGACGTGATCTGCGCCATCGCCTTCACGATCGCGTCCTCTCTTCCCCCGTCGACCGTCGTCCACAGCGCGTGCGCCGTCTCCCCCGCCGCGAGCGCGGCTTTCCCGTCCCTCGCCATTCGCCACACCGCGACGACGGGGCCGGCGTATCCGTCGTCGCGTTCGTCCAACGCGTGCACGCCGGTGATGGACGCCTCCAGCTTCAACGCGTCCGAGTCGCCGCGGACGCGCGCGAGCTCGCGCGCGGGCGCCGCGGGAATGATCACCGAGACGCACAGGCTGGCTCCGCCGCCCAGCGTGAGCTTCATGTTGTAGTGCCTCCCCACCGCGACGCCCTTGAGGGGGATGGAGACTTTCCCCATGAGCTTGTTGGTGTCGTGGTTGACGACGGCGAGGAGCACCTTTTCGCGGTCGAGCTCGTTCTCCGCCACCTCCACGGTGACGATCTCGTTCCACGTCGGATCGCGCGTCCGCGGCACCGCGCGCGTCGCCGCGCGGCTCGGCAGCCGCGCCGCCGCCTCGCGCATCGTCTTCGCGGCGACGAACGCGGACGGATCCCTCCCGTTTTCGTCGCTCAACCCCTCCGCGTCGGCGACCAAGACGTGGCATCGCACCGTCCTCCCTCCATCCTTCGAGTCCCCCGCGCGCCCCCCCTTCGGCCGCGCGTCCGTGTCCAGCATCGTGACCTGCAGCGACACCTGCGCGGGCGATCCCCCCTCGGGCGCGTCCAGCGCGACGTTCAGCGACACCGCCTCGCCGCGTTGGAGCCGCTGAGGGTCGTTCCATACGAGCGATGATATCGGGGTGGAGTTCAAAGGCGTCAGATGGAGTTGAAAGGCATCGCGGTCGGGGATTGAAAGCGAGGTGTGGGCGCAGAGAATCGCCGGGCGAAGTCCTTAAGGAATGGCGTTCACCACGCGAACGCGGTCGTATGGGGACCAGTGTGAGGGACGCGCACCTCCACCGTCGTCCCGAAGAAGTCGACGAATCCTTCCCCGATCAGCACGTCCTCGTTCCGTGCGGACGACAACGACGAGCTCGCCGCGAACAGCTGGCAGTGCAGCGCGGGCGGCCCCGAGCTACCGAGCTCCGCGTTCAGGTCCGCGCCGTCCTTGCCGCCGTCGTGGAGCTTGTTCGCGAGCGGCCCCGCGGAGTCGCGCGGGACCGCGAGGACGAAGGCGCGATTCGTAAACTCGGGCGACGCGGTCGTGTCCGTCGTCTCCGTGCGCCCCGTTTGCCCGGCGTTGCTTCGGAGCGCGCCGACGACGTCGCGGACGTCATCGCCGGCGAAGAGGACGTTCGGGGGGCTGTCGCGGCTCTTGAGCGTCTGCGGACGGAGAGAGGGAGAGGAGGGGGGGGTCAGATGCGGGTCAGACGGATTGTCGAGAATCACGCCTCCGCGGCAGCTGAGGGAATGGAATTCGTTTTTTCGAACGACGCGCGCGGGACGCCGCGCGACGCGCGACGACGACGCGCCTGCAGGGTGAGGAAATACGGCCGCGCTTCCTTCACGCGCACGCCCGTGATGAGCACCCGAAGGTGCACCGCGGGCAGCATCGTGCGCGATACGCGAGCGCGCGTCGGCGCAGTGCCGCCGCGTCGTGGTTTCGTTCGTGTCACGACTTGAACGTTCGTCGTCGAACGCGCGGCTCGTTGACCGGACCGAGGACGACGATTCGAGCGGCCGGAGAGTGTGTGTGAGTGATGAGTGCAGTGATGAAGTGTGAGCGCTGAAGCCTAGTCGTCTACGACCGCTCTTTCGCGACCGTGAGCCCCACGGCGTTCAACTCCGCCTCCCATCGCGCGTCGTCCATCGCCATCCGCTCCTTCATCCGCGCCGCGCGCAGCCGCTTCGTCGCGACGTCCGCCATGACCACCTCCCCCGCCGCCTCCGCCTCCGCCTTTTCTCCCATGGTTTTCCCCCCGACGGCGCGGCGGTGCTTCTCGTGCCACCCCGCGACCTGAGGGTCGTTCCATACAAAGCGATGTCGGGGTTGAGTTCAAGGCGTCAGTTGGAGTTGAAAGGCGTCGAGGGCGGGCGTTGAAAGCGAGGGGTGGGCGGAGAGATGCGCCGGCGAAGGTCCTTAAGGATCGGCGTTCACCACGCCGACGCGGCCGTATGGGAACCAGTGTATAGAACGCACCTGAGACGTCTTGCGCAGGTCCGCGACGATCGCGACGGACGCCTCGTGCGCCTCGTTCGCGGCGACCATGCGGTCGATCCTGAAGTCCGCGCGCTTGTTCAGCGTGCCCATCGCGCCCGGTCGACGACGCGTTAACGAGATGAATTAATTCGCCCTCCGACGCCTCGGGGGAATGAACGGAGTCGCGCCGGCGCGGGAGACGCGTTCGAGGCCTGGGGAGGGCGCGCGCGCGGGGTCGACGCGTCAGCGCGCGCGTGGACAGACGGCGGCGCGGCGGGGAAGCGCGAACCGGGGACGCGGGGACGCGGGGACGCGGGGACGCGGGGACGCGGGGACGCGGGATGGATGATGCTCGCGGGTGCTTTTCCCCCCGCCATTCGCGCGGGAGGGCCAAACGCGGCGTGCGCGCGATGCGATGGATCCGCGACGGACGCGGGCGACGGGCGGGGGCGGGAGACGCACCACGCGCGGCGACGGCGCGTGCGTCGGGAGCGACGGCGGCGGCGAGGAAACTCGGGCGGGCGACGGCGACGGCGTGCGCGCGCGAGTGCGCGACCGCGTTCAGGGGCGCGCCCGTGAAAAAAGTCAGCAGTCGGCGTCATCTCGCTCTCGCGTCGGCCAAAGCGTAATTGCAATTGGGGATAAAGCGTCGCGCCGTGGGCTTTCGAGCGTCACTCCTCGACGCGCGCGCGCGCGTCGACGCTTCGCGCGGCGATGACGCCGCACGAAGAGCGACCGGGATCGCTCGTCAAGTGGTGCGGCGAGAACGGAGAGCGGGGGCAGAGGCTCCTTCTGGAGTATCGCGACGACGAGAAGCTGCCATCGGAGGTTATGGCGTTGTCTTCGTACAATGCGCTCTGGAGGTGCGCGGAGTGCGAGCACGAGTGGAAAGCCGGAGTATGCAGCCGCACGAGGAGCGACGCTGCCGCCGAGTGCATGAGGTGCCGCGGTTGCAGCGCACGGGGCATCAGCTTCCGGGTGTGGTGCGACGCCAACGGCGAGCGAGGGAAGTCACTCCTCGAGGAGTACGTCGATACGGACAGAGGACCGATGGACGTGACGCGAGCGTCGGGTTACAAGGCGCTGTGGAAGTGCGCGACGTGCGAGCACGAGTGGCGGGCGAAGATGAACAACCGCATGAGAGCTAATAACCCCAGCGGGTGCCCGGCGTGCTCGGGCTACACCGCCACTTCGACGAAAAACTTCCAGGTGTGGTGCGAAGAGAACGGCGAGCGAGGGAAGAAGCTCCTCGAGGAATACGTCGATACGGACAGGGGACCGACGGACGTGACTCACGGGTCGAGCTACAAGGCGCTGTGGAAGTGCGCGACGTGCGAGCACGAGTGGCGGGCGACGATGAACCACCACACGAGGGCTAACAACCCCGCCGGGTGCCCGTCCTGCTCGAGATACGCCGCCAGGTCGACCTTCCGGGTGTGGTGCGACGCCAACGGCGAGATAGGGAAGAAACTCCTCGAGGAGTACGTCGATACGGACAGGGGACCGACGGACGTGACGCGAGCGTCGGCGTACAAGGCGCTGTGGAAGTGTGCGACGTGCGAGCACGAGTGGCGGGCGAAGGTGGGCAGCCGCACGAACAGTCGCAGACCCTGCGGGTGCCCGAAGTGCGCGAATCATATGCCGCTGAGCAAGACGAACAACTTCCAGGCGTGGTGCGACGCCAACGGCGAGCGAGGGAAGACACTCCTCGAGGAGTACATCGATCCGGACAGGGGACCTACGCGCGTGACGAATGGGTCGACGTACAAGGCGCTGTGGAAGTGTGCGACGTGCGAGCACGAGTGGCGGACGACGCTGAACTGTCGCACGCTGAGCGGCAGACCCACCGGCTGCCCGGCGAATTGCCGCAAGAAGCGTAAACGGCATTCACCCGCTACGACGTGCTAAAAACTAAGGGTATTCCTAATCGCGCTCACTCATCGCCCTCCCCATCCTCCTCCTCCGCGTCGTCAACCTCCCTCGGCGCGTCGTCCAGCGCCCTCGGCAGCCGCCCCACCAGCGCGCGTAACCCCGCCGCGCACGCCGCGACGAACCCGAACACCACGTACTGCTGCCCTCTCTCGCCCATCCGCAACGACCAGCTGTACACGACGCCGCACGCCACCGGCGCGATGATCCTCCCGAGCGCGGCGACGGACGTCGCGACGCCGTTCACGCGCGCTTTGAACGCGTTCACGCACGAGTTGTTCACCGCCATGATGATCGTCGTGAAGAGAAGCGCGAGCGTGCAAATTTTCAACGCCTGATGTTGAGGGTCGTTCCATACAGAAAATGTTCATCGGTCAGTTGATTGGAGATGCGATCAAGTGTTGAAACCGACCGATGGGTGAAATACGTTTGTAAAACTATCTGATAGAACGCGCCTGCGAGAGCAACAGCACGACCCAACGCGCGACGACGTCGTCCTCGTCCACCATCGCCGCCGTCGGCGCGATGAGCGCGACGCACGCGAACGCGACCGCGCCGAACCGCAGCCCGCCGGTCACGCCGAGCGCTTTCAGAACCCTCGGGAACAGGAAGAGTTGAAACGTCACGAGCGTCACGCCGCCGAACACGAGGACGGCGCCGATTTCACCCGCGCTCAGCTCGAGTCCGCCCAACGACGTCGACGTCTTGGCGTAGACCGGGAAGATCTCGTCGTACCCGATCGCGATCGCGGCGAGCGCGGCGTACGACGCGATCGCTTCGACCGTGTGCGCGTTCCATCCTCTCGTGGACAAGCCTTTCGCGGCGGCGGCGGCGGCGGCGGCGGAGTCATCTTTTGGTTTTTTGGTTTCCGCCGCCGCGGTTCCTCCGAGCTCGACGTCCGCGGCGTCTATCGACGTTCCGTCTTCCCCTGACATCGTCTTCACGACGCCCATCTCGACCTCTTTGAGGCCGCGCTCGCCGTCGTCGTCCACGATCGTCAGCAGCGCCTCGCTGCGATCCTTCCCTTCGTATGGGCGTTCACCCTCGTCGTCGTCGTCGTCGTCGTCGTCGTCGCCGACCCTCGCGTAGTACGCCGCGTCGCCTCCGCTCGCCTTCGCTTCCATCCGCCGCCACTGCGACGCGCTCTCCGGGACATACAGAAACCCTAACACCCCGCCAGTGAGCGTTAACATCCCCGCGAACAGCATCGGCAGCAAGAACGGATACCGCTCGAAGACGGTGCCCTCGAACGTATCCGGCCAACGCTCCGCGGGTCTCTGCAGAAACCCGCCCACGGCGGGCGCGACGCACGACGCGACGCCGAACGCCATCGCGAATATCGAAAACGCCCGCGCTTGCTGCGTTTTATCCGTCGTCTCCCCGATGTATGTCTTCACCACCCCGGCGTTGCCGTTCAACAGCCCGGTCAGGAACCGCCCGCTGACGCACTGCGCGTAACTCCCGGCGGTGCCGAAGACGAGCACGGAGAAGGTGCTGAGGGTCGTTCCATACAAAGCGACGTTGGGGTGGAGTTCAAAGGCGTCAGTTGGAGTTGAGAGGCGTCGAGGTGTGTCGGGATTGAAACCGAGGGGTGGGCGGAGAGATGCGCCGGGAGAGAAAGTCCTTAAGAAACGGCGTTCACCACGCGAACGGGGTCGTATGGGAACCAGTGTACAGAACGCACCTCAGAAACATCCCGAGGAGCATCACCGGCCGTCGGCCGAATCGATCCGCGGCGACGCCCCACGGGTACGACGACAGGAGCTGCCCGACGCTCGTCGCCGCGCCCGCGAATCCGACCCACGCGCCGAGGTCTTTCTCGGAGGACGCGACGCCGTAGGATTCCACCATGAACGGCAGCATCGGCCACACGACGTTCAGCCCGAACGCGTCGACGATGTTCAGGAGGCTGAGGGCCATTCCATACAAAAAAGTTTCACCGGTCAGTTGAAAGGGGGCGCGATCAAATGTTGAAACCGGACAATGGGTGAAAAACTTTTGTATAGAACGCACCTGAGCACGAAGAAGAAGAACGGCGACTTGCGGCCTCTCGCCTCCAGGGGCGGGAGACGCGGCGACGGCGGCATCGTCGTCGTCGGTCGTCGGGACGGACGCGTCGCGCGCGGGGGGGGGGTTGGGAGGGAGCGACGG
>Ga0181559_10006347_pt1 | contig 11163 bp, 8 predicted proteins | sample 011ome_21_FD_133752 | JGI IMG/M metagenome (GOLD analysis project Ga0181559, IMG submission 133752) | Coastal salt marsh microbial communities from the Groves Creek Marsh, Skidaway Island, Georgia - 011508AT metaG (megahit assembly) | ecosystem: Environmental > Aquatic > Marine > Intertidal zone... | reverse complement strand
GTCCAAAGATTTGATTCCAATCGAAGAATAAGAAGAAGAATAAGAGAGAGAGAGAGAGAGAGAGAGAGAGATGCATGAAGAAGCGCTCTTTCAAGAAACACCGCGTCATCACTAGCAACTAAATAATTCAATACAAAATACGTACTTAAAACTCGAGATTCGGACGAGAGAGAGTTCTCTTCTTCTCTCCAAGAACAAACCTCGTAAAATTTTCCTCGTCGCTCTTTCTCTTCACTAAAATCTTCTTCTTTCTCTTCTCTTCTCTTTATTCGCGCGCGCGCGAGCAAGAAAAAGAAGAAGAAGAAGAACGACGTGCGCGCGTCTTTCTTCTTTGTCGGCTTTCGCGGTCGCTCGATCGGCGGAGAGAGAGAGAGTGAGTGACCGAGAGAGAGAGAGAGAGAGAGAGACGAGAGAGATTAAAAAATACGCGAGAGAGAAAGAGAGAGGAAAAAAATGTTTCGAACCCAGAGCGCGCCGCTGACGACGACGACGACATCCTCGTCGTCCTCGGTGCTACTTTCCCCTCGGTACGATTGCAAATCGCCGCGATCGTTGTACCACGCGAAGACGCAGAAGAAGAAGAAATCGCCGCTCTCGACGACGTGCTTCATTTTGTTCGCGTTTGTGTTTTGTTTGGTGGTGGTTTTGCATCGGATGGAGTTGATTTTTAGCCGTCGCGGCAATCCGGGAGCGATGACGTTTTCGTTGCTCAGCCGTGGTAGAAGTGATGAGGACGATAACGAAATCGAGGTATCAATGCCGTTGTCATCGTCGAACCCGTCAATTTCCTCGGAATCTTTTTACTGGGCGTTGGTGACTGCCGACGATATACGCGTTGCATTTTTCAATCCCGTGTTGAAGGTCTTCGTTGGGTTTACGGCGTTTTTATCCGCTTTAGTCGCGGCAGATCGCGCGTTTCACTTATACGTCGCGTTTTATTGGAAATATTTGTCGAGAAGAGACTATTTGGACAGATTTAAACGGCCGAGTGGGAAATGTTTGCCGTCGTATTCGATGGAGGAAATACGACAAAGTTCGCGATCGTCGTATTTGCCGCCGAGCGCTGAGTATTACTCAACCATCCCAAACATCGTGGTCCAACTTCCAATGTTCAATGAAACCACGTGTTGCGAAGATATCATAAACGCCGCGTGTCGCATGAAATGGCCCAGAGAACACTTTATGGTACAAGTTTTAGACGACTCCACAGAGTTGGAAGCTCGAGAGATTGCGCAAAGCGCGGTGCATCGATGGATGAGTCGAGGCGTGAACATCCAATACGTGTGCAGAGAGAACAGGAAAGGTTATAAAGCTGGTTCAATGCTAGAAGCCATGGATTTGATTGAAAACTACGACTACGTCGCCGTGTTTGATGCGGATTTTGATCCCGATAGCGATTTTCTGTTCAATACTGTCCCTTGGTTGATGGAAAACGAGGACGTCGGTTTCGTGCAAACGCGCTGGACGTTTACGAACGCAAAGGAAAGCGTATTGACGAGAGTCCAAGAAATTTCCTTGTCGTACCACATGCTTTGCGAACAATACGCGCGATGCGCCGCAGGATTGTTTTTCAACTTTAACGGCACCGCGGGAGTCTGGAGAAGAAAATGTATCGTCGAAAGCGGCGGTTGGAACTTTCGAACGACGGTGGAGGATATGGATTTGAGTTTGCGCGCATATTTAAGAGGATGAAAGTTTATTTTCTTGAACGATGTCACGTGTGATAACGAGATTCCTGCTGAATACGACGCCTACAGAAAGCAACAACACCGCTGGAGCTGCGGCCCGATGCAGCTGTGGAGGAAAGCGACAAAAACCATCATAGAGTCCAATGGCATTTCGTTGGCGAAGAAAGTCTATTTGATCGTGTTCTTCTTTGGAGCGAGAATGTTTGCGGCGCACATCGTCAGTTTCTTCCTCTACTGTCTTCTCGTACCTTTGTGCGCGATTAGCCCGGAAATACCAATCCCGTTTTGGGCGTTAGTTTACGCTCCAGTTCTTGTCACGATGAGTACTGTCGTGTTCACCAAAGAAGGTTGGAAAACATCAGTCGCTTTCATTCTGTTTGAGAACGCGATGTGCGTCGTAAAATTATCAGCCATGATATCGGGCTTATTCGAGCTCTCAGACGCGCACGAATGGGTCGTGACTAAGAAATTGGGGAACATGTTCTCGTCATCGTCGTCGTCGTCAAGTACTAAAACGCGCAGAAAAATCTATTTCAAAGAACTCTCCATGGGTGCTTTTTTCCTCTTTTCTGGCGCGTATGGCATACTCCGGCACCAACTCGTCCACTACTCTTTGTTTCTCATCGCGCAGTCTCTCGTCTTCTTCGCGTTTGGGTGCAATCGAGTGACGTTTTAATAATAATAATAATAATAACAAAACACAAAACAATACAAACAACGAAAAATAGCAGTGAGTTATAGTACTTTCTCTCTCTTCTTTTTTCGTTCGATTACAATCAGTCATATTAATATGTTTACGTTTTATATATGTACAAAGGAAGCGTGTCCGCGCGGAGACACTTTTTATATTACTTTAAAGCTGACGTGTCCAAGACAGTTAGCCCCGCAGGGGAAAAAAAAACTGTTTACAAAACCTGCACCTTTCTCACCGCCGCGCTGTCTTGCCTCTCCAACTCCGCGCTCTTTCTCACCGCCGCCAAAGTCTCCTCTCCTCTCGACGACGCCGACGATGCGTTCTCCGTCGTCTTCGCCGTCTCTGTCTCCGTCTTTTTTGCCGCCACGGGCACTTTCTCCCTCGCCTCGTCCATGCTCAAGCGATCCTTCTTGTGATTCACGAGCAACCCGAGATCTCTCTTCGAATCTCGCGTCGGCACATCGTGCATCGCTTTCAGATACCCGGGAAGTTCTCTCTCGCTGTTCTCGTCGTGAGATTTGCGTCTGAAAAGGTCCAAGGAAATTCTGCCCATTATTATATCGGCTGTTGTTTATTAAAAGTGTGCGTGCGTGTGCGTGTTATTGAGTGTGTGTGTGATAGTATTATTATGAGGAGGAGGAAAAGTTTCAAACCTCCAATGCCCCACGATATGATGACTCATCGTATCGAAAATATCGCACGTCGTCGAAAAGCGCTTTGCTTTTTACTGGTGGGGGTGCCCACCAATTTCGATGGTTCGTCCTATTTTCACCTACACGTGCATATTTTTTTCTTTTGCACAACAGACATCGGAAAAAAGTGATTTTGGGGAAAAAAGAACATCACGAGAGAAAGCAAAAGAAAGGCGACACAACACGCGCGCGCGCCTGCACACGCACACGCAAAACGTTCCAAGGAAGGCGGGAGAAGAAAAAGAACTCTTTGCGCGCGAACCCTCGCGTTTTATACTTCTTCTTATTATTGAACGCGCGCGACTAAAAGCTCTCTGAGAGCAAAGCTTTTTAAATTCACATACATTTTTTCGTTGCGTGTTCTGACACGACGCAACGGATAGATAGAGAGTTTAGTATTGGGGAAACTAAAAAAATGACTTCGTTGAGAACGTTGAACGCCGCCGCTGGGAGGGCGATTCCCTCTACCACTACTACTCGTCGTCGTCGTCGTTGGAATGATGACGAGAAAGAGTTTTCGATGCGAAGAGGACGAGGAACGACGCTGACCGCCGCGGCGGCGATGAAATCTTCGTCTTCTTCTTTTTTGTCGGCGGCTTGGAGTGGGAAAAGTGCCTTGTTCACTCATAATAAGCAGAATAATAATAATAATACTCTCGTGACGACGACGACGACGACGACGAGAGGGAGAAGATCGAGAATGCTCTCCGTCGTCGTCGCGTCTTCGTCTTCTTCTTCTGGTAAGAACGGCGTCGTGATGTCGTCTTCGTCGTCGTCATCGGAGAAGAAAGGAGGATGGTTTGAGCGGATGCAAGCGGCCGAACTCTCCACCAACGCCGGTCGCTTCCTTCTCGGTTTAGTAGCGTTGTCGTACGGGGGTTTGTGCGTGTCGTTGAAGATGGTCTTCGTGAGAGCTGGTCCACCGTCGGTTGGAACGTTAGGAATGATTAGAGGGTTGATGGTTTTGTTGTGTTTCGTGCCTCAGTTGTTAGATTCGTTCAAGAAGAACAGAAGCGGCGAGGAAAAACTGAACAAGGATTTTTGGTCGGCGGCGTTGGAATTGGCGACGTGGAATTTTCTCGCGCAGGGTTGCTGCAACGTCGCTTTGTTGTTTACGGAAGCCACGAGAGTTTCGTTTTTAACGCAAGCGTCGATTGCGTTCACGCCGTTTATTGAAACGTTCTTCGGGGAGAAGGTGAAGAAGTTGGTGTGGGCAGGGTGCCTAGTCGCGTTAGTCGGGGTGGTGACATTAGGAATGGACCCGGGGGGAGGACAATCCGTAGAGTTGGTTGGTTCGGTGATGCCAAAAGGTTTGTCGATCAATATTGGTGATTTAATCGCCTTAGGTGGGGCGTTGACGTACTCTCTGTACGTCTTTCGCATCGGCGCGTTCACGAAACTCGGATTGGACGGGTCTCAGTTGCAGGCGTGGAAATCCTTCTTTCTGGCGTTTATGTATTCCGCGTGGGGTTTCTCCGATTTTGCGTTACACAAAGTAGGTATGACGACGACGACGCCGTTTTCCGGATGGAGGGACCCGATAATTTGGTTGTTGATTGCATTTTCGGCGGTAATTGGTGGATACTTGGCCGATGTCGTGCAAGCGAAAGGACAAGAATCGGTTTCAGCTTCGGAGACGCAAGTGATTTTATCCGGCGAACCGTTGTTCGCGGCATTATTGGGAGGGTTATTTTTAGGTGAAGTGCTCGGTCCGTTGGGATATGTTGGCGGTGGTTTGCTCTTATCCGGAGGGTTGATGTGTTCCTTCGCTGAAGGTTCTGGGGCGGAAAAGAAAGAAGATTAGCGATGAAACGAGAAAAACAACTCTCGGGATACCCATATACTGGTACTATTTTGATACACGATAATATAATAATAAGAATGTAATAAAGATTGCAAAAAGAGAGAGACAGAAAGAGAAATACAAAATTACAAAGCACCCGAAATCTTTTCTAGCTTGAACATGGCTTTTTGCCCGTATCGTGCGTCGCCTAACGCACGATGTTGGACGGAACCCCACCCGTAGAAAAATCCCGTTTTTTCCGCGACTGCTCCGAGATGAAATCTCCCGCTGTGAATTTCTGCCATCCTCACGACGCGTTCCTCGCCCGTTTCCTCGTCCGTGTACGTGGGCATAACCACAGGCTTAGCGACGAAATTAACTAATGCGGGCGCATCCATGACAGTATTATTTTGACTTACTCGAATTGGTATAATCCGACCGCACGCTCCGTTCGTGTTCATTCCAACAGTCCAAACGATACCAGAACTGTCCAAAATTACCGTGTGCGTATCACCACCGGAGATATCTTTCGCATGCACGCTGTAAATTCTCTCGTCGTCGTCGTTGCCGTGAATTTCCAAATCCATATTGTCGTCTTCGTTCTCTGCATCTACTATCGTTCTGTTCCTTATGCGCGCAATCTCACGCCGCCGAGTGTTCTCTATGCGCTCAATCTCACGCGCTCGCTCTTCGATTAGGCTTTCAAATCCTTGCGACCACTCCAAGTTGTCTACTCCAAATTCGTCATGGTCGCCATTTTCATCTATTTCGAAACGGTCGTGTTCGTTCCAACCGCTCGTGATATCTTTAAACACCGTTCCTTTTCCATTCTCGTGCAACCATTGTTTTTCACAAACATGGATTCCTCCTTGGTAATTTCGAGGTGGATTGTCACACCACGTAAGAGCAATTCTCCGCGGGTACCATTGGTCTTTCATTAACTGCAACAGAGTCTGCGCCGGGAAATCCGCACCACAACAGAAGTTCTGGTTCGAGCCGAACGCATAAACCACCCCACACGTTGACAAAGCTACGGAATGGTCGCCACAACACACCGCTTTTTTTATCTTCATATCTTCTGTTTGCACCGTGCCTACACCCATTTGCCCCGTGCCCACGCAAACTCGCGGAAACGTGGTAATTTTCCTCGGTTGATACTGCATGATGTTATTTCCAATACCTAATTGACCACGATCGTTTTTCCCAAAACCAAAGACTAAGCCATCCATGGTGGTCACCATGGACGTGTGTTTTTTCGCCGATACGAACCGACATCGTCTCGATATATAGTCCGGACCGTCTGGATGCGCGGAAATACCTTTACTGCTATCGTTTTGCTCGCCTTCCTCTCTGATGAAAGGTAACAACCTTGGCGTGCGATATTCAAACGTCGTCCTTCTTCTAATTTTCATCGTTCTCGTCGGTTTAGTATCGTTACCATCCACCATCATGTCGTCGTTGTTCATCTCGTCATTAACGTCAAAAACCTCTTCCTCCACGACTGTATTCGCGAAACCTAGCTCCCCGTGCCTGTTCTTCCCAAACGTGTACACCTCTCCGCTTTCCATCAACATCACCGCGTGACAGGTCCCAATCGCGACCCACAGAACTTTTCTCGCCTGTTTCGCGCACCAATGAAAATCAGGTGCGATCAATTTTCCGCGCTTCCCTTCGAACATTTTAATTCTTTTCGATTGCAGCGCGGACGACCGGAACCGTTTGAAATACAAAACTCGATCCTCGCCGATAAAAACCTCGTTCGCTCGAGATTTCATTTTCGTGGACCCAATCTTATGTTCATCGCACAACCAATCCGTTCCCCAAATCTCGGTTCTTCCGTCTCGATACGTACACGTCGTCGTATCCCAGTTCATGCGGAACTTTCTACCCTGAATGGCTCCGCTGTTTACCTCTTTTCTCCGCCTCAGCGGCGTGTCCCAGTCGCCGTTGCCGTCCGCCGATAACCACCCCTTCTTTCGCATATGCGCGAGTCGTATCTCTCGCTCTCGCTTCTCCGCGATTTTCCCGTCCAAAAACCGCATCGCGTCCAACCACGTCTCTTCTTTTTCTTTCTTCCTCTTCTTCTTTTTCCCGTGCTTGTCGTCGTTCTCGTCGTCGACGCCTTCGTCTTTCTCTCCCGCCACTTCCCAACTCGCCGCTTCCCACGCCGCTTCCCACCTCGATGCGGGTAAAGGGCAATAAAAATCATCATATATGAAACGACGCCGGGGGGGACGCTCGCGATCTTCCTCCGTCTTATAATTCAACTCGCTCTCCGGCCACGCGCTTTTCACTCTGTTCTTCGCCGCTTCCATCGCTATTTCTCTCGCCTTCTCTCCTTTCGAGACGCACGAAAACCGCGCTAAATCCGTGGCCGTTACGTCTTCGCGCTGGAGAATTAAAAGTAACGTTTCCCGAGGAAGGTCGAATAAATGGAGCGCTTTTTTGTCGCGCTGGTGCCTCGTCGTCGCGGGCATCGCTCGTTTTTTTATTTATGTTTCTTTCTCTCTCTTCTCTTCTTCGCTTAAATCTTTCTCCAGCGCGGTCGCGCTCGCGTGCATGCGCGATTGGGGTTGCACATCTAACGAAAAATGCGTTTCGTGGTTTTTCTCAAACGAGTTACTCACAACCCACAACGCACACTTCAAAGTTCTCTCTTCAGAGATATCTATCATCTAGCGCGCTATCGTCCGATACGATGACACCACCACCACCACCACCAACGCTGGAGTCGCTTCAAAAAGAAATCACCAAACTGACCAAAAAGACGCAAACGTTAACCGTCATAAACACCGCGTTGCAACAAGAGAATGAAAAGCTTTCGTCGTCGAATACCAACAACAACAACAACAACAACGCTCTCGGGCGCGAGTTTAACGACGAGCAGGTAGCTCAAATCATACGAGAGTTGGAAGAAGAGCTGGAAAAGTTGAGAGAGGAGAATTTGAAGCTGGTGTTATCCGCGCCTGGCTCGGTGAAGGACGACGACGAAGAGGAACGCGTGAAAGCGCTAAAGTCGAGAATGCATCAACTGCAGTCGAATTTGCAAACGAACGAGTTGAAGCTCGCGGAGGAGATGAACGAACGCGAACGATTGGAACGAGTGAGACAACGACAAGATGGAGAGATTGAGAACTTGAAAGTCTCGGCGCGGGAGCGACAGGAAGAATTGAGACGCGCGAGGCAGTTTAGCGAGCAGCTGCGAGTGGAGTTTCAAAGGAAGGAACACGCGATGAAGAAGCACTTCGAAGAGGAGAAGGAGAATTTTATCAGTAGCTCTAAGAACGCGTCGTCGTCGGAAGGAGGAGATTTAGAGAAAACGAAAAGAGAATTAAATCAAGAGAGAGAAAGAGGGAAAGATTTGGAGACGAGGATAAGAGAGTTGGAGGAATCCATGAACGCGATGGCGAGTCGACACGGGAAGGAACAAGACCAGTTGAGAAGAGAAACGCGGATCGCGGAGAGTCGAGCGAGGCAGTGCGAGGAAGAGTTGACGACGGCAGAGGCGATGAGAGCCGAAGCAATCGCACCCCTCATTAAGCAGATGGAAATCATCAACGAGGAGAAGACGAGAGAGTCGGAGAGAAGAGACGAAGAGGAGCATCGATTAAAAGAGTCGTACGCGGGAGCAGAAAGGAGAGCGAAAGAGATGGAAGAGGAAGTTACAAAAACGAGAAGAAGTTTAGCCGAGGAGAAGAAAAAATACGATATGCTCTTTAACTCTTTGAAAGTCAAAGTAGATGAGGTAGACGCGTTAGATACGAAAAGAAGAGAAGCGCTGGAGGTTGTCAAAGAGACGCAAAAGGAAATGCTGGAGATGCGAGAGAGGGAGAAAGATTTACGAAATCAGTGTGCATCGATGGAGAAGCAGTTGCAACGTGCCAGGATACAAGAGTCGGAGTTGAGAGAAAGGGAGAGAGTTTTAAAAGCACAGCTAGTGGAGACGAGGAATGAATTAGAAGCGAGCGTGAAATTTGGCGGTGGTGATGATAATAAGGAAAGAACGCGACGAGAACGAGAAGAAGAAGAAGAAGAAGAAGAAGAGTACGTTGTGGAGGATGACTCTGGTTTCGAATTCGGCTCAGAATCCGATACCAATCAAACCGCCAACATTGTCATTCAAACGCTCAAGCAAAAACTGAAAGAAGCGAGCAATAAACTCGCCAGAGCGGAAATGAAAAGAAAAGAATCGGAAAAATCGGCAAGTGAGATGCACTTTAAAACCATCGATATTGAACGCGAGCTCGAAAAGCAGAAAAAAGAACACGCGACGTTGGTCGAGTTGCTCGGTGAGAAAATAGAGAGATTAGAATTTTTAGAGAAGAATTTTAACAAGTGATCTTGTTTATACTGCATGTAAAAACATTTACGACGTTCGTTGTAGTCCGTGTATGTAATTGAATACGTCCTTCTAAAATCAGGAGCGTTAAACTTCAGTTCGAGTCGGGTATTTCTTGAAACCTTTTATTATTAGTGATTAGGATTTCTTGAACATTCCGAGCATTCTTTGAGTCACGGCGAAACCACCTGCAACGTTTACAAAGGCCAAGGAAATAGCCACCGCGTTCAACGCGATCGCCGCAACACCTCTTTTAACCGCCATACTTCCCAAAGTATCCATATCATCTTTGATGTCTTTGGTAGCGTAGTCTTCGAGCGCCAATAAACCACCGATGACAACGATGCCAGAAATAGCGTTCGAAACGGACATCAACGGAGTATGCAAGGAGCTCGCGACGTTGTTAATCAACAAAAATCCAACCCAGGCGGCCAAGATGAACAACAAAAGATACGTGAAGAAGCTCGGCGGACAGAATACACCGACGACGACAAGGAAACCAGTGACGAGTAAAAGCACGAGGACTTCGCTCAAGCTCACGATACCGCCAAACAGCATCGTCTTCTCCTTTTTAATGGAAAGATCACCGGCAGCACCGGCAGTTTTCTTGGCATCCATTCTCGGCGGTGGTGGACCAGTACCTTTTGGCGGCGGCCAGGTCAAACCTTGACCGATTTTAGCAACCGTCACCGCGCGCACGATGATATCGTCAAAGTCTACTTGAAATTTTCCCTCCTCCGGCTTCTTTGGGTTCCCACACATGTGCAATATTAAATGCAACATGTTTGTGGCGTACATTTGCGAAGCGATCTGCGCGGCTCCAGAAACCAGATCCGTGTTACCAATCATGGTTACTTTGTCTTCGTACACGTACGTTTGGTTCGGTTTCGTGCACTCGCAGTTACCACCGGTTAATGCCGCTAAATCGACAATCACGGATCCAGCCTTCATGGCGTCGACGTGGTACTTCTTCAACAGAATCGGTGCTTTTCGACCTGGAATTGCCGCGGTTGTGATGACAATGTCGCACTCTTTGCACTGCTCGTGGAACAATTCCATTTCTTTCTCGATGAATTCCGGAGACATGGTCTTGGCGTAGCCGCCTTCGCCGGTACCGTCCTCTTCGAAGTGCATCTCGAGAAACTTACCGCCCATGGACTCGACTTGATCGCGCGTTTCTAACCTCGTATCGAACGCTCGAACGTCCGCCCCTAACGAGTGAGCCGCACCAACTGCTTCGAGACCGGCAACACCAGCACCGATTACGAGAACTTTTGCAGGAGGATACTTCCCGGCAGCAGTGATTTGGGGCGCCAAGAACGATTGGAACTTGTGCACCGCTTCGATGACTGCTCTGTAGCCAGCGATTTTACCGACCGAAGACAAAACGTCCATCTTTTGCGCCGTCGTGATTCTCGGGACGGAATCGATGGAAATTAGGTTACATCCTGAGCTCCCAGCTTTTTTGACGAGAGCTTCGGATTCTGGGAAGTTCGGCGATACCCAACCGACGATTGTTTTCCCTTTCATTGCAGATAACTCCTCGTCTGTCGGTTTGCCGATTTTCAACAACGCATCGACTTTCGAGTAGACATCCGCTTTTGATGAGACAACAGTAACGCCACACTTTTTATATGCAGCGTCTAAATACCCAGACGCTAAACCGCAATTCGACTCGACAACGCAGTGGACGTTGTGTTTTTCGAGAAGCGTTCGAGCGACTGATGGTGTCATTGCGCACCGTTTCTCTCCAGGTTTCGTTTCAGAAACGACACCCAAAGTCACCAACGGTTTAGTGCCCGCGAACGGTTTCGGATCCTTGGTGTAATCTGCCGCCTCTTGCTTCTTTTGCGTCGTGATATTCACGGCGACGTCACCTTTTTGTAAATCGCCTCCATAATTCGCGCGAATCTCTTCGACTAAACCGTCGATGGTACCTTTCGCGTCGCCTAACAACATCGCGTTGT
>Ga0181559_10006345_pt1 | contig 11165 bp, 9 predicted proteins | sample 011ome_21_FD_133752 | JGI IMG/M metagenome (GOLD analysis project Ga0181559, IMG submission 133752) | Coastal salt marsh microbial communities from the Groves Creek Marsh, Skidaway Island, Georgia - 011508AT metaG (megahit assembly) | ecosystem: Environmental > Aquatic > Marine > Intertidal zone... | reverse complement strand
TTGCGACTCGCGTCGTGCGCACGCGTGCGTTACAATGGCGATCCGGCGAAAGGAATAAAACCACACTTTGCGCCGCACGCGTTCGGCGCAGCGTTGGGCCTCGCAATCGCAATCGCGCGCGATGGTGGCCCCAGCGCACGCATTCACGGTGACGTACGACATCGATGCGCCGTCGAAGAAAGATGCGCAGATGATCGTCGATGCGATATGCCTCGAACAAACCGTGGAGCTGCCTGAATCTTTGGTGCCACCTGGGACGTGGATTAACGAGCACGTCGTGGGAAAGTGCGTGGAGTGCGTGGAAGTGAATGATGGGCATCATCGAGGGGTGATGTATCGCGCGAAAGTGCGATATAGCGATGATACGAGCGGGTTTGAGCTTCCACAGTTGATAAACGTGATTTTTGGCAACTCGAGCTTGAAGGAACGAGCGCGCGTGTCAGACGTGGAGTTTAGCGCGGAGATGCTCGCCAGGTTTCATGGTCCGCGGTTTGGCGTCAAAGGGTTGAGGAAACTGCTTGGCGTCGAGCGAGGGCCGTTGGTGATGACGGCGTTGAAGCCTATGGGGACGCCGAGCGAAAAGTTGGCGGAGATGTGCTACGCGTTTGCCAAGGGTGGCATAGACGTCATTAAAGATGATCATGGACTGGCAAACCAAAGATATGCGCCATATGAAGAACGTGTTCGAGCGTGTTGTGCCGCAGTGCGAAGGGCAAACGAAGAAACGGGACGGAAGTGTATATATGCGCCATGTATTAACGCGCCGGCGCACTTGGTGGTGTCGCGAGCGAAATTTGCCAAAGCCGCCGGAGCCGGAGCGGTGTTGATGATCCCTGGACTCACTGGCTTGGATAGCATGCGCGTGTTGGCAGAAGACCCAGAATTTGGGTTACCCATCATCGCACATCCGGCGATTTTGGGAGCAATGCTCGGTGGTGGTCCGCGAGACGAGGTTCGAGGCTTCACGCATGGCGTCTTACTTGGATTGTTACCGCGGTTGGCAGGTGCAGACGCGACGATTTTTCCGAGCTTTGGTGGTCGGTTTGGTTTCAGCGTAGAAGAGTGCAAGGCCATCGCACACGGTTCTCGACGTCCGCTCGGGCACTACCCGGCAATTTTACCTTCTCCTGGCGGCGGCATGACGCTCGACAAAGTCAAAACCATGATAAATACTTACAGCCAAGACGTGCTGCTGCTCGTTGGTGGCTCGCTGTACAGTCACAGTTCGGACTTGACCGCAAATGCGCGACACATTCTCGCCATGGCTGGACGCACGGATATTTATGGTCCGAAAGAGTTGCCGCACGGCGCCACGCCGACGTCTCTGTACAACACCCCTGGCTCATCAAGCGGTGCGACGTTTACGCCGGGTAGTGGTATGCGACCAAAGCTCAAGCTTGCATCGGGTACTCCGGGTCCATATCCGACCACACCGACATCATATCCTGTTACTCCGCAAAGCACATATCCTGCAGCGCCGCCGTCAACACCGTTGAGCATGGATCCCGAAGCGGTGAAAGTCATGAGTGCGCTCAAAGATAAAAACGCCGCGCTCGAGTCTAAGATTGACGAGCTCACGGTGCTGGTAAAGCATTTGATGGCGGAACAGGCCAAGGGTAATGCCACAAAGCATGCCAGCACTGGACCTCTTGAAGGCAACCATAGCAAGGTGCTTAATAGAAAACAAGGCGAGTTCCAATGGGAACGAGTGCCGCAGGAAATGTATAAGATGGATGGTGCAAGTTTTAAGAATTGCTCACGCATCGAGCTCATTGGTAAACGTGGAGAGAGCCCGTGCTTTCACGTGCGCTACTTTGAGGTTGCCCCCGGTGGATGGACGACTCTGGAGCATCACCAACACGAGCATGTCGTCATCGCGCTCAGAGGCGAGGGTGAGGTACAACTCGGACTTGAAGCGTACCCACTCGCATTAGGCGATGTGGCATATACAGCTCCGGGAGACGTACATCAGCTTCGGTGTAAACCAGATGCTAAAGACGCATTTGGTTTCATCTGCGTCGTCGCATCTGATCGGGATCGACCAGTAGAGGATGAGCCATACGAGTTGCTCAAATCGTGCAAGCTTGCGCATATGTTGGACGAAGACGTTCGCATCGCGCTCGAAGCACAGATTAAGCACCGGGCCGAACACAAAGCTGCCCATGGTGCCGTCGCTGAAGGGTCTGCGTGCGAATGGAAGCCTGGTATGAAGAAGAAACAAGCGACGGCTGTTGCCGAAGGCTCTGCGTGTGAGTTCACACCAAAATCCAAGGCAAAGTCTGCGACTCCTAGAAGATACTTTCCTTGATCATAGAAAAACTATTCTTTTATTGTTGTTAATAAAATACAGCTACGTGCTAGTCGTTGACTTACAAGCCTTCCGCCATCATTATTTCATCAAGCTTTGGGTCGCGTGCCAAGTCTTCGAGGCTCTGGCGAAAGCCTTTGACGAGTCGTTCAACATCTGATTGCGTGATTTGATGGTGGAAAACCACGCGAATCATGGCAGGTCTAGCGCTCCATGGCAGTACTAAAACGCCATGGCTCTCTTCAAGTTCACGCACGACCGCGTCGGCGGTTATGCCGGGCACAGTAACTGTCACTAGCACCATGTTTGAGTCTGGAGCAAGACACTCGATACCAGGCGCGCCGGCAAGACTTTTCGCAAATGACTGTGCCAGTATATGGTCCGAGCGCAACTTTGGGAATACTTCATCAATAGCCACGAGTGCTGGAGCGGCAAGCACGCCGACTTGACGCATAGACCCGCCTAAAGCTTTCCTGAAGCGTTTGGCTCGCTGAATAAACTCCACAGGCCCACACAGCACAGACCCCACCGGTGCGCCGATAGCCTTGCTTAAGCAAACGCTCACTGAATCGCACCCAACGACGAGTTCCCCTGGACTCTTCCCGAGTGCTACAGCAGCATTCCAAATTCTTGCGCCATCCATGTGCACCTTGACGCCAAATTGAGCGCACAACGCCGCCACGCTTCGCACGTACTCGCAGCTCAACACCTTGCCCCCAGTCTTGTTATGGGTATTCTCCAGACACACTGCCTTAGTCACTGGAAAGTGATCGTCTCGTACCTGACGTATCGCGTCTTCAATATCTTCGAGCGCCATGGTGCCATCGCTCGCGTTCGGTACCGCTCTCGGGTGCGCGCCTCCAATCGTTGCGATTCCGCCTTGCTCGTACAAGTGCACGTGCGACTTCGAGCCAACGATAACTTCCGACCCGCGCTCGTCACACCACGTGCTAATGGCAAGCAGGTTGGCCATCGTGCCGCTCGGCACGAACACCGCCGCGGGGTAGCCGAAGATTGCGCTCACTTTCGCTTCTAACTGCTTCACCGTTAGGTCGTCACCGAGCACGTCGTCACCGACGATGGCGTCGCGCATCGCGTCGCGCATCGCGGGCGTGGGTTTCGTCACCGTGTCCGAGCGCGCGTCGACGACGCCCGGCGAGAGACACATCTTTGCGCGCATGATGAGCGCGAGCGAGGTGAGAAGTGTCGTCACTTGCACGCGCATGGGCCGCACCCTCATCGTCGACGGTGCGACGATACGAGATGTGACATCGTTGAGGACATTGGCATCGTCGTCCTCCTCCTCCTCCTCGAGGACGATGTCGACGAGTGAGACGACGCAGGTGTTGCGAGAGCTCACGTTGCTGAGTGCTGGTGGTTGGTACACTTTAACAAAAGACGCATCTGAGACCGTTCTCACGACGATTGAGGGCGCTATGCGCGATGTGAGCGAATGTGATGATAACGGTGGTGGTACATTGATGTACATGCGCGCGCTAGAGCGGTGCGTGCAGGCGTCAGGGGCGGTGCTGGGCCAGAAGAAGTGGTTACGACTGAAGCGCGCGTTGAAAGAGTTTGCCGTGGCGCGCGCGAGATTGGTCGTAAAGCGAACGCGTTTCGATAACGGGTGCGCGATGGATGCTTTGAGCATGGATGTTTTGATTGAAATCTTGTCGAGGTGCGACGTCGAAACGTTGAAAGCTTCAGCGTGTGTGTCGAAGGATTTTCGAGAGGCTGCTGCCATCGTCGCCGCGACGGCGACTACGCACGCTAACGCTGATGATTTCCCTCGAGTGAGATGTTTGAAGTGTAAAAAGTACATGTGGCGGAGTCAAATGGATGAATTATCGTGCCTGAGCTCGAAGCATAGACATACGTTAGGTGAGACGCTTAGAGGCGGACTTTGGAAGTATGCGTTTCGCCGCGAATTGCGTCGTCGTCGATGTCGCTACATAGATGAAGACTCTGATGATTCTAGCAATGATAACGCATCGAGTAGCGAGGAAGATGACAACGACCAATCAGAGTCCACTTTCAAAGAGAGAAAGTTCTGGACTATCGGTAGATCTTAGTACACTTATTACAGATTTTAGTAACCTGCGGACATTTTAGCATTCAGCGAATCGAGCAAGTCCACTGCGGGGGCAACCTTTTGTTCCACCGAACGTCTATCGTACGTCGATTTTTGCATCTGCAAGGAGTGTCCCATATAAATCGCCAGCGCCTCAAGTTGACGCTCGGATGCATCAGTGCCGCGCAAGTGTGTGACAACCATGTCGCGAATCAAGTGCGGATTTGTACGCTTTCCGGTGAGCCGCATCGCAGTCGTCGTGAACAGACGGTATATCCCTTGCCCATCAAACTGTTCTCCGTTTTTACGAGTGAATAAAAAATCGTGCTTGGGTTTCAGCGCCGCGCGATGTTTGGCGATGAACTCTTCTAATGTTGGGTACAAGTGTTCCGAGAGCACCAGTGGGGGTCGTACTCCGTAATCCTTTCCAGTCTTATAATCCCCAGGCCCGTGACGAATCACCCACTTATCGCCTTCTTTGAACAACGTTTTGCCAATTTTCAACTCACGAATAGTGCGTTGACGATCTGGCACGCACGACAAAATGCCAAAGATTAAATATCTCTGCACACTCCACGCCACAGCAGATTCTGAGCGGAGTTGCCCAACGTAATTTCGCGGCAAACATTCCGACTTGAGATTTTGCACCAAAGTCAAGTACTCGTCCCACTCCAGCCACTTCATGCGCTCGTCGCTAACTTGAGGCGCGCGCTGCGCTCTCATTTTCGCATCCTTGGCCATACGTCGCAACTCCTTCATGATGGGCAAGTCGTGATAAGGCTTTGCCTCGCCCTCACCAGGCTGTGCCCTGCTCTCATGCCCGTGCAAAAACTTGACAGCCGCAATGCACGAACGCGTTACTAATAATTCATAATTTGCCGACGTCTGACGTTGATCGTTGAGCCAAGTGACATACTCAAACGCCGCATCCGCGCTCGCCGCGTCTTTCGACGGAAGCAAGTCTGTGAGCGTAACCTTAGACTTGTCCAATCCCCGCTCGGCGCACATCCACCCTAACGCCCCACGTAAGATGTCTTCGTATTTATTCGCAGTGACGCTCGCGATTGGGGTCTCTTGCGGGCCTAATCTACGAACGGTGAGGAATTTCTTTAGCGCCTTGAACTGCTTCTTCAGCTCGCTCCCGCACTCGTCGAGCGGAAGTCGATAATTTGGCAACCCCATCGGTCGGCGTGTCACCCGCATATTCTCGGTACTTATTCCCGTACGCATGCGTGTTCGTAATCGCGTGTTAGGCATCGCCAAGGATGCATCCATCGCCGGCGCGGTCGGCGTCTTTGGCGACGCCTCCTCCTCCTCCTCCATGAGCGCCGCCGACGCCGCAAATCCCCTCGGCGCGATAACACCCCCATTCAACATCAACGCTCTTTTAAACTCATCCACCAGTTTCACCGGCACACGCATCGCACTCGCCTCATCAATCGACAGCTTGGCCAAATCGCTCGGCGTCGTAAACCAATTCGCCTCGAGCGTCTTCGCGATGGCTTCCCCTTGCCCATCGTCCCGTCCAAGCGCCACCGCACACCGCGTCACAAACGACGTCAAACTCATATCTCTCATCACTCCCGTCGTCGGTTTCGTCATCACGTGCATCGCACGCGACGTCGCCTTGGACACTTTCCCCATCCGCGTCGAAACGTCGATTGACGTTCCCCCGAACGCGCGCCCCCGCGTCACACATGTGACGCCACCAATGTATTAGGGTTTACATGTCCAAAAGTCAACGACGCCCATCCATCCATCCGTGCGATCGGCGCGCCGTCACGCCGTCACTCGTCGACGACGACGCGAACGCACCACCGCGCCCGCGCATACCACCGACATCATGTCCATGCTCGGTCAGAACGTCAATTCGAGCGTGCTGAGCGCGGGCGCGAGCGAGGAAAAGGGCGATCACGCGCGCTTGGCATCGTTCGTCGGCGCGATGGCGATCGGGGACTTGGTGAAGTCAACGCTCGGGCCGAAAGGGATGGATAAGATTTTACAGAACGTTGGACGGTCGAAGAGCGTGAGCGTGACGAATGATGGGGCGACGATATTGAAGTCGATTTATGTGGATAATCCAGCAGCCAAGGTGCTGGTGAATATTAGCAAGGCGCAGGATGATGAAGTCGGGGATGGGACGACGAGCGTGGTGGTGTTTGCGAGCGAGTTGTTGAGACAAGCGGAGCAACTCGTGGCGCAACACGTACACCCGATGACGATTATTCAGGGATTTAGAGAGGCGTGTGAGGCGGCGAAGAAGGCGTTGGAGGATTCGGCAGCGGATAACGCGAGCGACGCGGAGAAGTTTCAAGAAGATTTGATGAACATTGCGAAGACGACGTTGAGTTCAAAAATCTTGACGCACGATAAAGAGCACTTTGCAAAGTTAGCCGTAAAAGCGGTGATGCGATTGAAAGGGTCCGGGAATTTAGAGATGATTCAAATCATTCAAAAGCCAGGCGGGAGCTTGAAGGACTCATTTTTGGACGAAGGCTTTATTTTGGACAAGCGTTTCGGCGTCGGTCAGCCGAAGAGAATCGAAAACGCAAAGATTTTAGTCGCGAACACGCCCATGGATACCGACAAAATTAAGATTTACGGCGCACGTGTGCGCGTAGACTCCATGACCAAGGTTGCAGAAATTGAGCAAGCCGAGCGCGAAAAGATGAAGCGCAAGTGCGAAAAGATCTTGAGCTACGGCATCAACTGTTTCATCAACCGTCAGTTGATTTACAACTACCCCGAACAAATATTCACTGATGCCGGTGTCGCCGCAATTGAGCACGCCGACTTCGAGGGCATCGAACGCTTGGCGTTGGTCACAGGTGGTGACATTTGCTCGACGTTTGACAACCCAGGCGACGTGCAGCTCGGGTCTTGCGACTTGATTGAAGAGATCATGATTGGTGAAGATCGATTAATTCGATTCAGTGGTGTGGCTAAGGGTGAAGCGTGTACGATTGTCCTTCGTGGCGCATCCAAGCACATTTTGGGTGAGGCGGAACGCTCCTTGCACGATGCGCTCTGCGTGTTGACGTCAACGGTGAAGGACAGCAGAGTCATCTACGGTGGCGGATGTTCGGAGATGATCATGTCCAAGGCGGTCGAGGAGCTCGCGGCAAAGACGCCAGGTAAAAGGTCGCTCGCAATGGAATGCTTCGCGAAGGCGTTACGCGCGATTCCTAGCATCATCTGCGACAATGGCGGCTTGGACAGCTCTGAATTGGTGTCGCAAATGCGCGCGTGCCATGCCAAGGGTGACTCTAAGACGGGAATCAACATCTTGACGGGCGAAGTTGGTGACATGCAAAAGTGTGGTGTTGTCGAATGCTTTCGTGTGAAGCAACAAGTGCTCCTTTCGGCGACTGAAGCTGCCGAAATGATTATCCGCGTCGACGACATCATCAAATGCACCCCTCGTCAACGAGAGTAAAAACAATCTACCTACTAGCCACGAATAAGCGCACTAGGTTGACGTTAGACAGATGAATATAAGAAATTAGAGCAATGCGCTGCTTTCAATAAACAATAGAGTTCAAAGTTTCCTATTTCCTACTTCTACGCGTGAGTGCTAAACTAATCGAGTGACTTGCGTCGGATACCCAGCGGCCACTTTGTTTCGCTCGATAAGAGCGAGCAGTGTGTCGCAGTACTTGGCGTGCAGTGCTTTAACTTCTTCTCGCGTTGGGTTCTCATTCTTTTGCACCTTAATCGGCGCACCAATCACCGTCGTGAGTTTTCCACGTGGGAAGCATAATCCCCAGCGGTGAATCAAATCCAAAGAGCGAAACGGAAAGTCAAATTTATATGTCAATTTCTTTCTCAACTCGCGAAATGGGACGTAATCTGGTCCCGTTGCGAGCGATTCTCCGAATGTGTACACTGGAACGAGCGAAGCGCCGGACTGCATCGCGACTTTCACGAATCCATAGGCGTTGCGCAAATACAACTCTTCGACGTCGATGTTGCCCGTGAGAACAACCTCTTTTACCCCACCAACGACTATGCACCCGCTTTCACCTTTACTGAGGTAGTGCTTCATGTTTTTAGCCGTGCACGCCACGAACCCAAGGCTCGAAAGCGCGTCTTTAATCAACGGAAACACTGTGATTAAAAACTCGTTGATGAAAAATCGCACCAGCGGCGCGCGAACCTTTGCCAACGCCGACTTACTCAAAATCAAGTTGTTCACCACCCCGGCCGAGAACAACCCATGTGGGTGCGACGCAAACAGGTATGTGTTTTTCTCGCAGTCCAATTCGCACTCGTGCCCTTTGCCTTCGCCATTATCAAACACCAGCGCCCAACCATTCATTTCGCCCGCGGATAACCAGCAAAAGTATCGGTGCAACGCATTCACTGGCATGCGAATCTTCAACACCGCCGACGCAAAGAGATAAGCGAAGACGTACACGCGACATTTGGGCACGAAAATCACCGCCAATGCGGTGAGAATCGGCGACAGCACCCAAGATGTGTAAATCACGTGCACTGCCAACGCGCTCTGCAAGCGTTTACTCGAGCTCCAAGGCACGTCGGGAATGCCCTTGGCGCGCATGTCAGCCACCATGGCGTCGTGCGTAGCCATGTGTTCGCGCCAAAGCGCACCTTTGGCGACTGATGAGGACGTCATCGATGCTACGCGCGCCGCGCAGTCGTCGCGCCTGGTTTTGAGGTTGGACTGGTGAATGTCACCACGATCGCCATTGACGCACACGCGGGGGCGACGCGCGATGTCACAAACCCCGCTGGGCGAAGCGTTGGAGAAATCCATATGGGAACTTCATCAACTCGAGAAAATTATCGAGCTGGGCGCGGATGACGATGCGCGAGTGGTGGAGAAGATTGAAGATTTCGTGCGCACGCTGACACCATTACGAGAGGCTGCGGACGCACGCGATGACGAGATCGCGGTGGATCTCGTGCGCGAAGTCGATCAAGGGAAGAAACCCATGGGCTTTATGATTGAGCAAATCTTGGAAGCTGGGCGCATGAACGAGGTATGTTGGAAGAGTGTTTTGACGCGTTGAGCGCAATCTTGCGCGTAGGGCTGAAGCGTCTTGTCCACCGACGTCGTACTAACCCCATGCGATTGTTTGTGTCTGTATTTCTCGTTCACAGCTTGTCAAGGGGAAAACGAATGTGTTTAGAGAGTTCCATGACGCGTTAGAACAGAAAACCAAAGAGTTGAATGCGAGCAAAAAGTAAATAGAAGGAACAACGTTTGTCCTGTATTTGTAAAATGAAATTGATGTACAACAAGAGCTAAATGGCTGCCGTATCTCACGCATTTGCAAACAAGCACACGAAAGAATCATCACGCTATTCGACGATATACACTCAATCATTTAACAGCATTGCGACTTCTTGACCCCACGGCTTTGGCTCGTCAAGATGACTCCCGGCGCGCTCGTCGGCGCCGGGGCGCGCGGCAACTTGACGGCAATCTCGTGAAACAATTCACTCACATTCTCCGCCGTTTTCGCCGACGTCTCCATGAAGAATAACCCGTTTTCTGCCGCGTACGCCTCTGCCTCTTCGCGCTCAACCTCGCGAGATTCCGCCATATCGCACTTGTTTCCCGCCAGCGCCATAATCAACGACGCGTTCCCTTGCCGTTGCAACTCCCGAACCCAACTCTTCGCGCGCGCGAACGAGCTCTGCGACTGAATGTCATACACAATAATCGCCGCGGCCGCACCCCGATAGTACATCGGCGCCAAAGAATGATACCGCTCTTGCCCAGCGGTGTCCCAGATTTCAAACTTGATCGTTCGATCATTCGCGCACACCGTTTGCGTCAAAAACGCCGCCCCAATCGTCGACTCTTGATACTCGTGAAAATCACCCTTGACGAAACGCAACACCAAAGATGATTTCCCCGCACCCATGTCCCCTAACAGCACCTACGCGCGCGCACGAAAACGTCGTCAACGGTCAGTCTCTCTCGAGACGCGCACCTCACGACCAACGACCACGAACGACCACGAACGACGACGACCGACGACCGACGACCGACGACCGACGTCGAAACCACCCCCACCGTCGAGCCCACACCACGCGCACCACCACCACCACCACCCACGGCGGTCACCGTCCACGCACCAACTTCGCTTGCATCGCCGCACTCGACGTCGACGGCGCCCCGCGCATCGCGCCGATGCGCCGCGCAGTGCCGACCCGTGTCACATCGATCGGTGGGTGGACATCATTCGGACATGCGAAACCCATGCGAAACCCATGCGAAACCCACGCACGCACCCACGCGCGCGATCGATCGATCGATCGATCGATCGATCGATATCGATATCGATATCGATATCGATATCGACCTCGACCTCGAGGTCGCGATCGATGCCGCGGCGCCGACACAGGGCCCCCCCCCCTTTGTGTGCACGTCCACCATTTTGTGTGTGTGTATGGGTAAACAGTAAGTAGTCATCATCACGTCGCACGCCTCCATGCACAAAAAGCGCGCGAAACCAGACCAGGGGACGCACGCGTACGATAGATAGCACTACCAGTACACTGGACCTTATTAATTAACCGCGTAAAAAACATACATAAAGCGCCCGCTTTCCGCCGTCCGAGCCGTCACTTTCGCACACACGACCTCGCGAGCCCGCGACCGCGCGAGAGGCGAGCGACGCGCCGACGGACGATGAGCGCGCACGCGGTGTGTTCGACGTGCGTGGAAGCGCCCGCGGTGGTGGTGCGCGTGGATAACGCCACGAGCACGACGTCGTGTGCGTGTCGAGCGTGTGATACGAGGTAAGGGGTTTT
>Ga0181559_10006337_pt1 | contig 11178 bp, 10 predicted proteins | sample 011ome_21_FD_133752 | JGI IMG/M metagenome (GOLD analysis project Ga0181559, IMG submission 133752) | Coastal salt marsh microbial communities from the Groves Creek Marsh, Skidaway Island, Georgia - 011508AT metaG (megahit assembly) | ecosystem: Environmental > Aquatic > Marine > Intertidal... | reverse complement strand
ATTTGAAGACTTTCTGCAAAGTGAATGCCCACTGAGCATCCCCTTGGCACTACGCAAAGAGCACATGCTGCTCATGGCACCGTCGGGCTGGGGCAAAACCCAAACCTTGCAGCGCTTCATCCAAGATGACCTTGAAGCTGTCAGGCGTGGCGAACGTTCCATCATCGTAATAGAGAGTGAAAACCAATTGGCCCGGCAATTGGCGCGGCACCCATATTTCGACCGCTCTGTGCAAGGCAACATCGCTGACCGCCTCTACTACGTGAACCCAGAGCAAAAAGGCGCAACGCCCCAGCTGAGCTTCTTTGATATCGCGGACAAACCGTTCTCGGAAATGACGGAGCACGAGCGCGAAGAAAACACCAACCACATCATTGATCTATACAAATATATCTTCCGTGCGTTGATGGAGCACGAGCTGACCGCCAAACAGGGCTTGGTTTTCGTCAAACTCGTCTACATGCTCTCATGGGTGCCAGGGGCAACCATGGACACGCTCATGCGTTGTCTCGAGGACGCTGAAGAAGCCTATCGCCTTTCGAGCCATGCCCCCGAAAGCATCCAAGAGTACTTTCACAAGCACTACGACAAGCCGACCTTCACCGGCACGCGCGAGGAAATTCATCAGCGTTTGGACATGTTCCGAACCCAGAACGGCACCTTTGAGCGGATGGTGGCCGGTGAGCGCAGCAACTTCCATCTGCGCAAGCTGATGGACAAAGGCTCGGTGATCGTCATCAACACATCCAAACTTCACATGGGCGAAGATGGTTCCCGTGCCCTGGGGCGGTTCATGATCGCGCTCTTGCGCATGGCCACACTGTCTCGGTCTGAGACCTCCCTGCCCTGCATGGTCTATATCGATGAGGCTCAAGAGTTCTTGGATGAGAAATGCCGCAGCCTATTTGAACAAGCGCGTAAGCGCTCCGTCGGCCTGACGGTTGCCCACCAAGAAATTACCCAGATTGAAAGTGGCCTGCGCAACCTCATCATCGGCAGCACCGCGCTGAAATTCGTTGGTCAAGGCACCAAGCGCGATATCTCCTACCTCAAGCACAACATGAAAGCGGATGATGAGATTTTCATGCGCCTGCGCAAACGAAACGGCGTGGGCAGTGAGTTTGCCTTTTTTGGGCGGGATATAACCAAGGGGGGTGCGGTGACGGTGCCCATGAAATTCGGGGCTTTCAACGAGGTGGGCAGACCTGGGTCGCTGCCCAAGCCGCGATGGTTGTCCCTGTCCACCACCAATCGCACAAACCTATCTCCGCGCCAGCAACAAAAGAAACCTTCGGCTCCAAAACCCCAGAAGCCAAGCTTGACGCCTTGGACAAAGTAGCGTTGACGTTTCATGCCCCACGCCATCGCTTCAAAATCATTGGTGACATAGCCCACCATTTTTGATAGCCACACCTGCGGAAAAGGGATTGGGAGTATAGATTTATGACGGTTTCACTGGAATTAATTTCCACAATTATCGCTGGCCTTTCACTTATTGTTGCGGTCATAGCTTTATTCAAAGCAAATGAAGCGAGTAAAATTGTTAAAGGTCGAAGTCAGGACGTCAGTGGCAACAACAACACTGTTGTTGGACGCGACAACAGAAAATAATAAAAAAACGGGCAGAAACTTTGACAGACCAAAAAGTAGATGGGTCTGGCAACAATGTTGTCGGGCGTGACAACCACTCGACTGCGAACTATTTTCTTAGCACCGCCATCGAAGATGTGCAGGCGAAGTTTGAAGCGCTGGACAAGAAAGTAGCCGAACACCTCGGTCAACTGGCTACTACAACAAGCGACGAAACCGAGTTCGGCAGTGAAAAACTGTTCGTCTCTCTCGTTGATATAGGGATTCCAGTTTCAATTAGCCTGCGCGTAGCGATCAACATATTTCCCTACATTCAGGAAGCCATTGAAGATGATGGAGTACAATTTTCTACGGCTCATGTGCGAAAAGCCGTTTCCCACGCCATCTTGCACATGGCGGAACTCGAGCTCTCTCGTTCGCAGCGCCAAGACCTGGCAGCAAAGTATGCGAGGAATTACGGGAATCCTAAGCACATAAATATGATCGTTTTCGCAGATGGTCGTACAGAACCAATTACTTATAAGTTTCTAGTAGACGTGTTTCTGCCAACTATGTTTCGAAATCTAACTGGCGCGTCGAGTGACGACTTCACAATGATCTCGCGAAACAACTTCGAACATATGGCCGCCGAAATCATAGATAGCGTGAGAAGACTCGGAATATACCACATAAAATACAAGACTATCATGTGCCTTGCAGAAGATTTGGCGACACAATTGCCGCATCCGTGGGTGGCAATAGATGCCACATATCCAGAGCTGCTGGAACACGACCTACTTCGACGAGAAAATCACCTTAAAGCCGTTCTTGACCCAGAAACAAAGGACGTTGTTTTTTGGCGATCCGCATATGAATGCTTCAACCATAGCTGCTCACTGATACTCTCCCGTTATCGCTGCCCTGTTGGGGGAGGCACACACGCCCCGGCCAACACACTTCGCAACGTCACACGTTTGAAAGCAGAAGGTGACCATCAAAATCTCGCACTTTGGGATTTCTGCGACATTAGTCAACTTGAAGAAGACCTGTCAGAGCATGGAACTTCCGTGAATGCAATGCACTCAAACATCAAATCATTACAACGAGATATTGACCGTATGCGCCCCGAGAAGATGGAGTTTGTCAGATCGCGGATGAAAGAGTTTTCAGAACTAGCATTGGCCATTGCGTGTGGGGCAGATAGTTAATCTAGCCATACTTGGCTGATGTTGACCCCCTCGTCCGGATTTCAATCAAAGACCTCGGCACCATCCCTTCCAGGTACTGCTCACACAGCTTTTGCATGTTCGACTTCCGCCGTTCAGACGGAACAGAAAACACCACAGAAAACCGCTCGATGCCAACATCCTCGAGCGCTGACTTCTGCTCGTAGGTATGGGCGTAAGACAACAGCTTTCGCAGGATCGACTGGTTGCGATCAAAGGCATTTCGGACTTGCGGCTCTGTCCCCATGTCCATCTCTAGGAAATAGACGCGCTCCCTGCCCTGCTCATCGACGATCCCATAAACCCAATCGGGGCAGACACGAACATCGTGGTATTGGCCATTCCAGAACAACTCGGTCGTCCAGGCTAAGGGCAGCTTTCGCGCGCCAAGATTTGGTCGTGCCAAAATATCAGTCCGGCGGATCAAGAAGGGCTCGTCTGCTTCCCTATTCTGTTTTTCCAAGGCCAGCATGTAGTCCACAACAAGCTTATCGTGCTCGTTGAATGCTGACGGCCTCAGCCGTTCACCAAAGGCGTCCCATGATCCTGATCGCGGCATGAGATTTTGATATTCGCTACGAAGAATTTCTGCACCACCGTCACCCAGAACATAGTGGTGCGCGGTTGGTGCCTGTGACGGGTTGAGGATGTACCCCATCTGAGCGAGCCGCTGAAGTCGGCGCGCCAATCCGCCGTCTCGCTTCCAGGGGATGTTGTAGTACCCGCTGAGTTGCTCGGCGGTGAGGACGCGATATTCGAAAAGCAGATGGAAAATCTCCACGTCACGTCTGTTGAGTCTCAAACGAGGCTGATTTTTCTTCAGTTCTTTCATGAAAATTGGGATTTCGGATAATTTTGGCGACATCCGCGCACTTGCAAGCGCGATCACGTCCAGCAATGCGCCTCAGGCGCGCTGAGAGCCTCTGTGAGAGGCGTTTGGGTAATTTATGATGTCACCCTCGGTTCTAGAAGCCAAGTGCCTTAGAGGGCAATTTTTCGCGACGTCAAATGACGTCATTTGATATTATATGATGTTATTTCACATCATTATGACGTCATTCCCCATCATCTCCCCGAAACAGAGCCTGCGCTTTCTTCTTCACAGCGGGCATAACAAGCGAGCGCAAAGTGTGGTTGGCCGATGCGCCGGAATGCGCGCGAATATATTTCAGCATCTCGCGCTCGACCTCTGAAATGCGGAATGACACGTTCACGATCCGGTTGGGGTCTAGGTCATCTCGCTCCCAGGGAGCCTTGCGTTTGACCCTCGGCTTCTCAGGCTTCGGCGCTGCATCTTCTTGTTTGGGTTTTGGTGCCTTTTTCAACACGCCTTGCGGTGCGAGACCAGCAAAGGCGGAAAGGTCATTTTTCTTACTGCTCATAGTGATCCTTTAGGTAGCTCATAATGTCCGCAAATTGCTCTGTGGGGATGCGGTACTGATAGGCCGTCATTGGCAAGAGGTACGGCTTGCCCTCTTCATCCTTGGCCGTCAGCAAATCCCTCAGGCAATGGTTGAAGTGGTAGATGTCCTCAAAGGCCGTTGTGCGCTTTAGAGGAAGAATAGGGTATTCCCCTACCCCTGCGGCCTGCATCGCGTCCTTGATGCGTTGAAACTCAACGCCGGTCTCAAACTTCCCGTCTGATCCTTTTTTTGTCAGCATGTTTGCAACAACGACAATGTTTGGGTTGATCTGAGAGACCTCATGTATCGTCTTGATGCCGCCAATGAGGCTCTTTTGCTCGCCTGCCTTGATCGGAACCAACACCACGTCTGACTGAGACACGGCAGATTGCACGCTCTCAATCGAGCCACGCATGGTTCCGCCCAGATCAAAGACAACTTCGATGTCTTCGGGTAAGTCAGGAAACGGTTGGTCGGGCTCGACGATGATCAGCTGGCTTCCGAGCTCAAGATGACGATGTAAGTCGGGGGTGTCTTCGTTGGTGCATAGCCCCCAATCATTGTGAAGCGCCATGTTCAGCGCCAGAGGCGTTTTGCCCTGGCCACCCTTGGCGGAATATACGGTAACTTTCATGTCTTGCCTGCGGTTATTGTTAATACGGGAATCCCGCTTGCTTTCACAGTATCAGAAATGACATCATTTGCAATCATATGACGTCACAATGACATGTGGAGATGTACAATGACGTCATTTGACGTCTAGTGATGTGATCTTAGCTTTGACCGGTACTTCTCTGAATGCCGCCGCTCTGACCGTGCGATGGTGTCTCGAGCCTTCTTGCGCGGTAGGTAAAAGTGTTCTCGCGAAATCCGCAAAGCTTTGTCGCGACAGTTGGTCAAACGCCTTTGGGCATCTTCTATTTTTAGCTGGTTGATCTTCCCAGATCGTGTCGCATGTCGGACGTAAGCATTACCGATGTCTTGGCTTGAAAGCAGGTGAGGGGAGACCGGCTGGAACATCGGCGCATAGAATTGCGCATCTTCGATCCCAAGCGAGAAGGCCACCATCGTTCCACTAGTTTCCTTGATGGTCTCAACAATGGCTGGTGGCAGCTGCGTTCGGTGTTGATGCGCCACAACATACGAGAGCTTATGCTTGCGCACCTCTGGGAAGGCTCGGATGAAATCCATCGTGACGAAATTCTGGAGCTCATCCACATAGATATGAAACCCATCAAATTCAGCATTGGGATGTTGGGCACGCGCTTGAGCCGCAAAGCGCAGCGTTGACAGCAAGAAACTTCCCAAGAGCCGTGCGTTGTTTGAGCCGATCTTTCCCAGAGCCAAATTGGCGATGATAATGCGCCCACTGTCCAAAGCCCGCGCGATGTCCAGTGTTGGCCGTGCCAGGGCAAACATGTCGCGCATAGCGGGGTCAGACAGAAACGCACGTAGCTTGTTCAAAACGGGGGAACAAATCTGAGTTTGATCCCGTGCTGTCTGTCGATTGAAATCCAGCTCAAAGAAGCGCTTCACTTCGGTGTTGGTGACATGGCGCAGTGCAGAATGCCTGTAGCGATGATCTTGCAACAACCGGATGACAGAGGCCAACGAGACGCCATGACTTGCGGGCTGCTCGAGTAGGACGAAAATTGCGTTGCGAAAGATGTCTTCCATACGCGCGCCAAATCCATCTGGCCAGATGGATCGAAATAGCTCGATGACATTTGAGACGACCAAACCATGCAGGGCAGGGGGCACATTGAACAATGGATTGAAAGAGCAAACATAGTCGGGGTCTGACGGATCAAGCACGACGAGATCATTCAAACGGCCTGCTGGAAAATGTGCCAAGATTTTCTCGGCCAACTCACCATGCGGATCAATCACCGCGCATCCGCGACCCTGCTCGATGTCCTGGATGATCAAATTCAAAAGCAGCGTTGACTTACCAGAGCCCGGACGACCCAGGACATGCGTGTGAAAAAACCGCTCATTCTCGGGAAGCTGCAAGAGGGGTGTTTGGCTGGCCGAAACTTGGACACGTCCCAAAACCAAACCGCCATCATCAGATGAAACATTTATCCTCATAAGAAGCCCCACCGCCACACCAGATATTAAGGTTTGCGTGTCCAAATCGGCGCGTTCGCCAGAGCTGCTTGTGAGGTCAAACCTCAGGAAAGAACATCGACGGACATTTATACCATATGTTGATTGCAACTCCTAGGTTTCGACAAAAACCACCAAATATGGTATGATTACGTGCGGACTTGAACATTGACAGGAGGAATCCATGTCCGCAACAAAACAGAAATGGCTCGACTTTGGAGAGATCAAAGCCGCCGCCGACTTTCGCGATGTCTTGGCACATTACGGCATCAACGCGCCTTCAGGCGATGACGTCAAAGTGCTTTGCCCTTTTCACGATGATCACAAACCATCGCTTTCCGTGAACATGAAAAAGAAGGTGTTCCAGTGCTTCTCATGCAAGAAGAAGGGAAACATCTTGGATTTCGTGCGCCTGATTGAGGGTGGCACCTTACGTGACGCCGCTGAATGCCTTCAGAGCATCTCGGGCGGTGAAACTGACCACAGCCCCCCAAAAGCCAAAACATCGGCTCAGAAGGGGCGTAAAATGGCTCAGAGCGTCACGCACGAAGCCAACACACCCAACCAGGACGCAGCAAAGGACGAAGTTGCAAGCGATGCGCCGAATAAGACGCTGGATTTCGAATTGAAGTTGAAACGCGACCACCCTTACCTACACGCGCGCGGCATTGATGAGGCCACAGCCATGTTGCTGGGGATCGGTTATGCTGAACGGGGTATGATGAAGGGGCGTGTCTGCTTTCCAATCCGCTCGCCCGATGGGGAGCTGAAAGGATATTCTGGTCGGTGGGCATCAGACGATTTGCCCGACGGCACCGCGCGTTACTTGCTACCAAAGGGGTTCAATAAGGCAAAGGAACTCTTTGGTATCGAACATGTTCCAAACGACGTCAAAACGCTGGTTATTGTCGAGGGCTTTTGGCTCACGATGAAATTGCAAAGCCAAGGGTTTCCGGCAGTGGGGGTCATGGGTTCTGCGCTCTCATCTGAGCAAGTATCACTGATCAAGCGCCAGTTTCCAGACTTGGAAGTCGTCATGCTTTGGTTTGACGGGGACGAAGCAGGGAAGCTGGGGGAGCAAGCGGCTTTCCTGTCGCTTGGCGGTCACGTCCCATGTCTGAATATGCGTGGGGTCATGCCCATCAACTTTGTTGATGGGAAGGTTTCTGAAGAGCCTTATGACATGGGAGCCAGTTTCGATCCGACGGAACAGGAATTTGAGGTGCTGTCGCATCTCAGTTCTTGGATTGATCCGATGCCTGTTAAGGCGGAGCGATTGCGGAGCGTAAGTTAGGGGGCGAAGATTTCGTCCCCGATTTGAGACCTAGCGTGAGCTGGGTCTCTTCTTTTGTTTGTTGCACCCCCGTGCTGTCGCCCTCTCATCCGTGGTTTCCGGCGCGGCGCTAGCAGGGCAGGGAGCCACAAATCAGGATGAGAAGTAAAGGCGACCAAATGAGATGGCCGGCCTCGCATCGAGGTAGTTCTTTGGACTAGGGGAGCTCATTTGGTCGCGTTTACGCGCGACAGCACGGGGGTGTTCGTTATGGCCTCGATCATGAGGTCTGCCCGTTCGGTTCCCTTCCTTGTGATTTGGAAGGGTGAAGTTTTCGCGGATGGTTTGTGTGATTTTAAAAAAAGCAAAAGTCAAAAGAGCTTCTGCATGTTGTTAATATATTTTTGTAATAGTATTTGTAGGGGGTATTTCACCCTTGTTTTTCAAGGGCTTGCGGGGATATGCGACTACACTTTGGGGAATGAAACGCCGTTAATGACTACACTTTGGGGAATGATTCTTGTGTTAACGACTACACTTTGGGGAATGCGAGACCTCCCCAAAGTGTAGTCGTTAAGTTAGTTGATGAGCTCCTCAAGCCGTTTCATCTCTGCCTTTGTGTGTTCGTCATCGAAGCCGATTGAAGCGAAGTGTTCTGCACTTGTGAACACCGGCAACCCGTGTTCGGCTAGGAATTGATCAGTTTCACGCGTGAAGATCGGATGTGACCAGATGTCTGGCTCTCTGACGAATGGCGCAAGGGCTGAAGCTATCTCCGACTTTAGGTTCTTGACCCAAGCTGTGCGAACATCCTCTGGGATTTCGGTGATTTGCTCGGCCATGTGGGCTTCCCGCTTCTTGCGGAAGTCGCGGTGAGCTTTGTTTGATAGATCGTTGAGGTAGTCGTGCCGCTGTTGGGCATCACGGCGCTGCTTGAGTTTGGCTTTTAAGGCGTCGCTTTTTTCTCGCGACATTTTGGGGGCGCTGTTGGTATGCGCAAAGAGGGTTGGTTGCGATCTTTGATCGTTGGACAGGATATAACGCAGCCAAATCAGAGGGTTGCCATCCTGAAACTCAAATCTTTCTTCGATCTTGCGCTCAACGTCCGCCAAGCAGTTCAGGAGATGCTCTCGATCATGCTCGTAAAACTTTTTAATGTTCTTTGAAGCTTCCTTGGAGGGCATGCCATAGCTGACAAGGCGCTGAATGATGAGGTTGTGTTCGTCCAAATCTCCATCACGCATTGGGATGACATGTGCAGTCTTTTCTGTGATTTTGAACTTGAGCATGTGGATGGATCGACCTTTGCGTTCCATCGCGACGAGCGCGACATCGAGGTCAGAAACCTCGTTTACTTCTTTTAGGGCAGGGGTAATCACCTTCTGCCGAAGGTTGTTGAAGCGTGCATATTCCTGTTCCCCAAAACGTAGTCGTGAACGCAGATCGTCCACGGTGATGATGAACCAGCCAGTGTCTGCAAACTGTTTAAACCATTCATAAAAACGCCAACTATACCGTGTCTTGAAAGCGGGCATCATATAGAAGGGAACTTTGGTGAAAGCTGATTTGAGGTTGGTGATGTAAGGGATCATCTCGGGATTGATCGAGAGCCTGAGCACCAAACGGTTGTCACGCTTTACAATGCGTGAATAGCGCAGCCAAGAAAACTGCTCCCATTCCTCATCGCCGCGCCTCAGTAGGATCGTGCGTTCCTGAAGCTGCTTTGTGACCTCGCGTATGCGCTCTCGGGCGCTGTTTGAGCCTTTGAGTTGCAGATATTCGAGGAAGAGCGGGACGTCGATTTCGTAGTATTTGTAGTCTTCATCGTTTTCTTGCACCACGCGCACAAGCCAATGCACGAGACGGAGCTGCTGCACCGTCAGGTCAAAGCTCGCCTCTACCAGGGCATTGGACTTCACCACAATCGCGTTGCGAGAGGGGAGGGATGACTTGTGTTTGTTTTGGAGCAAGAGCGACCGACCAGACTTATTATTGTTTTTTTTCATGTTGCTTGGGCTTACGACTCAAGCATATCACAAAACGACTACATCAAAAAACGAGAGTAGTCGAGAATAAAGACTACGTTTTGGGGTGGTCTTTGATTCCCCAAAGTGTAGTCGTCAAGCAAGCTACCAAGGCAAGTCGTCTGGGTCGATTTCTTCAGCAGGCGGTGCGACGGGCGTCGGCACGTCCTGAGATTTTTTCTTCAGGATGTTGTCGATTGAACGTGCAGAAACGAAGACACGCGAGCGCTGCTCACCATCCTTCTCGTAGCGCGATGATCGGAGATTGCCTTCGACTGCAATCAAGGAGCCTTTGGAAATTTCTTGGTCTGTAATGCTGTCAGCGATTTTGCCCCAGGCGGTAACGGGCAAGAAGTCTGTGTGAGATTTTTCCTCGCCGTCTTCGCCTGCCCAAGATCGAGTGGATGCAATCTGAAATGAACAGAATGAGCGTCCGTTCAAGGTTTTGATTTCAGGTTCGTGGGTGAGGTTTCCTTGGATAATGATTGAATTTATTTGCGTCATAGATCGGTGGTTACTGTGTAAAGCCGTCGCATTATATCACGGCGCATAGAAAAAGCTGGCGCATCGGGTGCGCCAGCCTTGTGGGTTTCAAAAGAGCGAAAGTTGTTCTGGATCACTTGGTGCAGGCTCAACAGGTGAACTGTCCGCGTTGTTCTCAGTGATTCCAGATGACGTCGGAACATCTGCGGCCTGTCTGCCCCGTTGAAGTTTTGAACGCCATAAGCCCAGATGATGGGCGGGTGTGTGCCAGACCTCTTGCGTCTCAAGCGTGAGCGTATTGCCAACAACGATTTCAGCGGGAACGTGCCAAAGGGTCAGCTGAACATAGTACATCAACGCAGCCATGCGATCAACGTCAATGCACTGCACCCAGAGCTTTTCAGCGGGGTTGTGCCCAGCATCGATCATCACTTTGACAAGTGCCAGAACCATGCCGCCTGCGCCGCAAGCGGGCTCTTGGACTGTGATGAACGGCTGGCTGTCCAATTTGTCCAGCTCATCGCCAAAAGTCATGTGCGCCATCAGCTCTGACAGGGCAGGAGGCGTAAAGAATTGGCCGGTGCCCTTGTTGGCTATTTCCAGCTCCATATAGAGCGTGCCAAGAATGTCAGATGGCTCCGGCTCGAGCAACGAGACAAGCCCGGCTAGCAATTCAGGAAACGCCTTTTGATCGTCGGGTTTATAACGCTTGATGATCTCAAGATATTCCTCTTCACGCTGTGGGTCTTTGTGAAAGCCGTTGTGCAAGGCACATGCCGACATGATCACAAAATCTCTCCAGACATCGTAGCGATGTTTGTAGGGAGCCAGCTGATTGAAAGAACGAAGGAAGGCCGCGTAGGCCTCCGGTGGGGAAAGAGCCATGCTCGCCTCCATGATGTTAGGAAAGGGTCGCGAGACTGGCCACACCAGCCCCACGGGCTGGTGCCCACCCGGACGGGTGGGAGGCGCTAATGGTGCCATAGATTACAGGGCTGTCAAATTTGGGTGGCGTTTGGAGAGGGAACGCGTCTAAGTTGTTTGTGGAGCAGAATTATTTTTTGCGGTATGGTTAGAAAAAACAAACGATT
>Ga0181559_10006335_pt1 | contig 11179 bp, 4 predicted proteins | sample 011ome_21_FD_133752 | JGI IMG/M metagenome (GOLD analysis project Ga0181559, IMG submission 133752) | Coastal salt marsh microbial communities from the Groves Creek Marsh, Skidaway Island, Georgia - 011508AT metaG (megahit assembly) | ecosystem: Environmental > Aquatic > Marine > Intertidal zone... | reverse complement strand
CGTCACGAGAGAAAACGGCGAATCGCTTTTGGCGGTCGTGTTCGGTATTTTGTTGCCGAGTTTGTTGATACAGGTACGCGATGAATTTGGGCACACGGGAATCTTATCCGCTTGCGCGCGCTCGGGAGGAACGCGCTCAGACGCGTTGGTCGTTCTTCTTCTTCTTCTTCGTCGTCGTCGTCTCGCGTCTCTGTGTGATCCTTTTTTTTTTTCGTATGTCGTTTTTATCGGGAGGACAAAAGAGCTCGCACGCTGACCCCTCGAGCGTATTTATTCGTGTTTGCGTGTACACGTGACAACAGACGTTCGCTTCGATCGCGGCGAGCGCGGACTACGCGGTGTTCTTCGCGTATTCCGTCGCGCAGTGTCTCGCGGGCACGGCGTTAGGCTTTTTGCTTTTCCGCAATCGTAAAAAAGGAGGAGGCGAACATTTAGCCGGTTCGACGGTCGGGGTCAATCTCGGGACGTTCGCCTACCCGCTCGTGTTCGCGGTGTTTGGCGAGATTGGGTTGCGAAGAGCCGTCGTGTTCGATTTTTTTAATCAAGTGTCCATTTTAGTCGCGAGTTACGCGTTGTTTGCGCTGAGTAAGAGAAGCAATGATGGCGCGGGAGGTGAGAAAACGAAAGATGTCGTTTTGAAAGCAATCAAGACGCAAATGTTCACGCCGTGTTTACTCGCGTTGTACCTTTCAATCGCGCTGAAAGCCATTCCGAACGCGTCGATTCCGTACGTTGTGGATCAGTTTTTAGGCTCGTTGGCGGTAGCGGCAAAACCGCTAGCATTGCTGTCGCTCGGAATATTGTTTGAGCCGAAGATGTCTAAGAGCGAAATTGGAGACGTGGTGACGCTGTTATTAATTCGATACGGAAGCGGATTAATCATCGCCGCTACGGCAATCGCGTTGAACATGTACCAATTCATAGGCTCCAGCGGTTTGGCGGTATTGACGTTAGCTCTGACCGCTCCCGTACCGTTGATTTCCATCCGATATTCGAAACAGTTTGGGTTGAACTCAGGACCGGCGGCTACGGCAGTGAATGCGAGTAACGCGGTGTCCTTCGTCGCTATTTTGCTCCTCGCCGGGGCGGATTTCGAGACGAAACGGAGAAGTTTAATGTCCTTGTTCGCGTCGCTCGGAACTCTTTTCGTGGGATTGGGTATTTTTATGAATAAAAAAGCGTTAGAATCTTCATCCGAATATTCAGAAGGTAGAAACGACGAGCCGTTTGAAATCAGAGATATCGGCGACGGGAAGAAGCGGTTCGTTTCCACCAACGCTTTGACGAGAAGAAGAGGAGCGAAGACCGTGGTTACTTTTGACTATCGTAACAATCATACCATCAAGAGAAGGAAAAACATCGTTGAACTCGTACCATCGTTGTCTTCTGTAGCAACACCGAGAGGTTATTGTCGCACTTTTGCAGTTAGTCGTAGGAATAGAAATAGACCGAGTAGAGGAAATGGTCTCGGTGTTGGTGCGCATCATCGAAGCGCGTTCGTCTTCTAGGGGTTTTTAGTGGAAAAATGTACCACAGTATAAAGTAGTTTTATAAATACAACCGATGCGTTGATAACGGCGCTAAAGAATATAAATATATATATGGTGCGTATGTTTTCGGTACCCAGTGGGTATCACCATAGCAGCAAGTGACGTAACGTAATCTCTTTTTTCATCTCTTTTCTCTGTCTTTCTCGTTCTTATATAATTAATTGTAAATCATGTCTTGATGCATATCGGTCAAGTAGCAATTCAAAACCTTCAATCCGTAGTTCTTCTCGTCTCGACTGGTCTCTCTCTTTTGAAACGGATCGGATCCGTCCGGCATGGCAAAACCTTCGTCCCGCATCTTCGCATTCGCGTAATCGTCTTGGCACAAGTGGCCAAACGTGAACGCGTCGATCATATCCGCGCCGAATCGCGCCATGTATTTATACACCTTCTCTTGGAACTTCGGGCCAATCAAGTACCTGGTAAATCCCGCTCCCGAGCGATCTTTTGGCCAATAGTAAAAGTTCCCAGTCAATTGCTGGCCTTTTTTCGGCCCATCTTCGACTAAGATTGGGTACGTGTTGCCTTGTTTATCGCAAAATCCTGCTTCGTCGGGTTGCGCGCACGCGGCTTCGTAAAAGTTGGTCAACAACACGAAATCGGCGTCCTCGGGGACGTTGGCGACGATCGCATCTAAATGCTTCATCTGCCAGTTCAAACCATCCGCTTCCATGATTAAAGAAAACTTTTTCCCGGAGTTGGATTCTAAAACCGTGCGCCAGGCGTGCATGTGCGCAAATAAACACCCGATGTGATGCGCGCCGCCGTATTGCTCTTCCGTCATGCCTCCCGCGTCGTTTCGTTCGTCGATGACACCCAGCCACGGTAAGTTCTTCAAGTTATCTCCGTTTCTCACCGGGTCTGGGTGCTTCCATCCTCTGTTGAAGAACTCCTTGTTCAACTTTCGAATAGGTTCGATCGCCCATTCCGCGTCACCGATATTTTCCGGCCATTCCGTCGGCGTCACGCCGACGTCGCTCCTCGCATCCGGCAACGTCTTTTTGATTCTGTTGAAATTCTCGTGATCCTCGGCGTCGTTTCTTTGCACGATGACGACGATATCCGCCGAGTAAACGCGCGCCGGAGAATCTTCCCACGGTATCTCATCGTCATCTCCTAACAAAGCATCTCCTTTCTCCGTCCCTTTCTCAGCCGTAGCAAACTTCTTCCGGAAGTTGTCGTACACGCGCCACTTGGCGTTGGCTTTCGCTCTGCGAACAAACGGCGTTTCCGTCAACTCATCGCCGCTCCTCCCGTAAACTTCTTCTTCTCCCTCTTCCGCGGCGGCGGGTGCGACAACAGACCACGTCATATTGTCGCAAAAGCCCGGGTGCAACCGGTGCCACTCTTCCGCCTCCGGCGTCGCCGCGCCGAGAGGACGTGATAAAGTTCGTTGTTGTTGTTCAGCCCCTAAATGAGCCGCGTTGTTGGTGCCACTCGGACCCCGAATCGCGACGGCAGCGGCAGCAGAGCACGCCAAGAAGATTGAAACGCCGGCTACTTTCGCGAGTCCGTGAACGTTTCTCGTCGTCGTCGTCGTCTTTTCCGACGACGGCAGTAAAGACGACGTCGCATCGGTGCCGCGCATATCGATTGGTTTATTCGATCTCTCTCTCAACACTAAAAGATTTTTCCCGAGATTTTTGTACTCGTTCTCTCTCTCGTTCTCTTTCTACCCAACGTGTGTGTGTGCGCGCGCGAAAAGGACTATATCTGATCTGTATATTTGTATATATAAATGCACGCGTTGTTGTTTTTTATCTCTGGCCGTGGAGATTAACGCCGCTTTGTTCTGCCGTCCGCGCGAGAGTTTCGACTTTTGAGATGGCAATACGTATATGTTTAGGGTTTTACAATTTTTTTTTTTTAGTCTTTCATTTCTTCGTCTCTTTCTTCGGAGCTGCTTTCTTCTTCTTCTTCTTCCTCCGAGTCGTCGTCGTCGTCGCCTTTGGCGACGGAGACGTCAAATTCAAACTCTAAATCTGCTCCGAGGTACGAATCGCACATGAAGTACAACGCGTATTTGCGCGCGCCTTCCTCGGACGGCGAGGCGAAACTTAACTTGACCTTGGAAGTTTTTACCAAGTTGACTCTTTTGATGGCGCACAAGCGGTTTTCTTTTTCGTCGCCGACGACGACCCACCAACTCTCTTCGCGCGGTATCGGATAACGACTGCAATTGACGGGAGGTAAAAGCGATACGGAATCGCCGAATTCCCATTCGCGAGAGACATTGACTTCGACGTCGATGGTTGAGCTCGTGGAGATTTCCGAGGCGTTGGTGACTTTGTGTTCGCAATCGACGTTCGGGTACCGGTTGGCAGCCTTCGCGACGTCCGAGAGTTGTCGCTTGGACAAGTCGCTCAAAATGTCCTCTCGCACGGAATCTTCCGCATCTAATAACTCGTACACGGATTCCACGTCTTTGTCTTTCGCTTTTAGCGCTATGGATTTCGTCACGTGCGGTAACTGCAACACGCCGGCGTCTTTATCCCACATGGCTTGCGTTAACATTTGCGACAATTCCATGGCGCACATCGCCGGCGATAACCAGCCGTTGCTGGAAATCACATCTACCATGGCTAAGAGTAAACGCAACGCGGTCGGTAAGATGGACTCTAAATCTCTCGCGAGATCACCCGGTAACGCAACGCGGCTTAAATGAGCTTGAAGCAACGCGCACGTCTTGACGTGCGGATCGTTCGTTTTCCTATTCGTCATCGCAATGGGCGAGTGGTTCAAGATGCGACGAATGATTTCCGCCTCGCCTGGGCGGATCGGCACCGAATCAAATTCGCTCGCGCCGGAAACAATTTCCAAGATACCTTTCAGCTTTGTTTTCGCGGTTAAGGATGCCGCGAATAACTCGACCGTGGTGTATTGCGAGTAATAATAACTCGCAATCATACCGAGGTTCAAAGGTGAAATTTCATTCTCGCCAGTCTCGTCGTCTTCTTCGATTTGCGCGCACTTGGAAACCTCCAAGTCGGATAACGTGCTCTCGACGAGTTCACTCAACGCGTCCGAGACGTGTCTGTGAGACGTTCCGGTCAAATTGTAATAGTTTGGATTTCTCGTTAATCGTCGATAATAGTACGTCCAGGTGAGATAGTCCACGGCATCTTGTTTGGTTTCGATGGTTCTCGTGACAATTTCCGCGTTGAAATGATCGTGTAAGAAGTGATCCAAGTGCGATTCAACCGGGAACGGTTCGTGAAGGAACTTGGAATAATACGCCTTCTTAGCTTGCGAGCACATCAACACGCACGTGCCGTGTTCGTCGATGCCCGGACGCCCGCACTTGGCGGTCATTTGCAACACGTCCACGACGGGGTAATCCGCCGCGGAGGAGCCTCCGGCGTCGTAGAGTTGCGTCCCAGAAACGACGACAAGTTTCGCTTTCTGTCGTAAAGTCCACACCGACGCAGCTTCGCAAATCATCAGCGAACACGCGTTACACTCAAACGCCAAGAACAACGCTTCCTTTTCAACTTTTGATAAACCTTCGTGAATGACAGCGATGCCAAAAGTCATCGCGTGTTTCACGCCGGCGTCGGATTCAATCTTCTCGGAGAGTTGTTCCAAGACGTTTTCGTCCTCCGCGGAGACGTTTCGAAAGTACCCTTCGTCGTTATCATTGAGAGCGTAAGAGAGTAACTCTAACGCGCGTTGTTTCGCATGTTTCCTAGTCGGCGCGAAAACGATCGCCGGTTCTTTGTTTCCGCAATGCGTCTTGATAGCTCTGTACGTCGGACGCGACATCGCTTGGACGCGAGATTCATAATTGACTACGTCGAATCCGCGAACAAACAATCGCAAAGGCGTTGGACGCGCAGACGGTGCGAAATTAAATTGTCTTTTGGAGTTTACGCCGAGCCACTCGGCTAAATCTTTCGCGTTCGCGACGGAGGCGGATAAGCCGAGAATGCGAATCGGCGGCGGTGATTTTTTACCGTCCTTTTTCGCTCCACCGTCCTCTTCTTCTTCTTCTTCTTCGCGTTGCTTTTGTACGGAGACGTAACGCATTCTCGAGCACGCGACTTCAATCGTTGCTCCGTGCGCGCCGCCAATCAAATGGAGCGCGTCCGCGATGAACAGTTTGATTTTTTGCACGTTCTTTCGTTGTTTCCATCTTCTCGATAAAATGTCCCAATTCTTCGCGCTCGAGACGATGACTCGAGAGCGTTCGAGCAACTTCAAATCAGTCGCCACGTCACCGGTTAATAAGCACGTCGGAATGCCCATTGTGTTTTCAAACTTCTCTTTCCAATCCGCGTATCGCGCTTCGGCGATGTCGTCGATGGGTGCGCAATATACACATCTAGCATTTTCCACACCGTGCGTTTCCATCGCGCGCAAGATGGCCAACTCGGCGCAGACGGATTTTCCTGAGCCAGCTGGAGCGGACACGTACACGCTTTCGTCGGAGTCCGTCAACGCTTGATACGTTTGCGTTTGAATTGGGTTCAACATTCTGAAACCACCACCTTGAGGAAGCTTTGAATACATCTTCGGAAACCCAAACTTTGCCTCACGAGTGGGAATAGGTTGTAAATCCAACAATTCCGTCGGCGCGGCGAATTTTTCAGGCAACAACAAGTGCTTAAACGAGACTGGGATGACGGTATCTCCGCCTAACCACGCGTCCGAAGTGACTCGGATGAAATATTGAGGAGGAATCGGATCTAACAACGGCACCGTAAAACTTACCGAATGTTCCTCATCTTTGTTTTGGTACTTCAAAGTGAAATATTCCGAGTGCAAAATCTTCTCCCCGTCGTTGTCTTCGACCATGATCCAAAAGCCTTGCGCGAATGAGTGAAACCGTTGGTCCCAAACAAAATCAGGGGTCAAAATGACGTCCACTTTCAACGTAGAACGCGTGATTGGTTGCACGTGCGCTTGGATATCCATCCGAGGGAACTGATGGACGAACTTGTGTATCGCTTTACCCATTTTCGGAAATCGAATCAACTCGCCAATTTCCTGCGACGTCAATTCAAAGTACTGTTCCCAACTGACATCTTTGCGTTCAATTTTCATCAAAATATCGTTTGGGATCGCTTTAAACTGTCTCAAAGGCGTTTGCGACGACCAAGTTTTCTTTCCAGCCATTTTGCACAAGTTGAGCGATTTTTCGCAGAGTTGCGCCCAACCCCGTTTCAAGACGATTTCAAAGATGCATCGCAACAATCTACCCGCGGATTGAGTAATATATACCATATCCGCCGATAACGAAAAGCCTTCTAAACTCATGTTTGAAATGTACGCTTGGAGCAAAATGTTTATCTTTGCCGTCGACTCTTCTATCGATTCTTTCACCGGAATCGGTACTCTTTCCGCTAACGTCGCCAACTCAATTTTCTCCTCTTGACGCACCGAGACGAATTTGAACTCCTCGGCTAACGAGAATAAGCGACACAGCTCAATGTCACCCATCTGCGGTTTTAAGTGTTCGTGGAACGCTCTCACTGTGCCGTGAGAGACGTAATATTGACTGGCGATTCGACCCAGATCCGTAGCTTGTAAACCTCCGCCTCTTTTATCGTATCGTATCAATCCCGCTTTGTCCAACGACAACGCCGCCGAGTGCACTAAATCCGCTCTTCGACTGGATAACGTCGGATCGTCTTCCACGGCCGATCGCGGCACACCATACAAGACTGGGTTTCTCAGCATTCTAACGAATAAGTATGTATATCCGAGCCATTTGACGGCATCGTCTACTGAGGCTATGGAACCTAAAACAATCTCCGCGTTGAGCGAATCCGCTAGTTTCGCCACGAATTGACTTTCTATCGGTAACTGTTGGTTGAATAAAGATAAATAATACTGCAGTTCCGTGTGCTGAGTGATGATGATCCCTTCTCCGAACGTGTCGAACTGAGGACGACCAGCTCTGCCCATCATTTGCATGACGTCCTGGAAAGATAACTCGTCCCACCCGCCTTTTTCGGGATTGTACACTTGCGTCCCTTTGATGATGACCGTGTGCGCGGGCAAGTTTACGCCCCACGCTAAGGTTGCCGTCGATACGAGCACTTGAATGTGCCCGTCAGCAAACAACTCTTCGACTAACGTTCTATCGGCTCGAACCATTCCGGCGTGATGGATGGCAAAACCGTATCTCAATAACTCTTTCAACTCGTTCGATTTAACGTTTTCGGATTCTTGTCGTAAAATTTCCGCCGTCGCCGTGTCGCTTCCAACGTACTTCCCGATTGTTTCGTTTTCTATCGCCATGTCCCGCAAAGCTTTCGCTGTCTTGAACGTTTCCTTTCTCGAGTGCACGAACACCATCACTTGCGTTTGACCAGCTTGTTCGTCGACTTTTTCGTAGCATATTTCGTTCATCAACTGAAACCGCTGCAACGGTTTTTTCACCGTGATGCCGACGAATTGCGATTGCAACGGGCACGGTCTGTAGGAGTTATCAAAGACGAACAACCCTTTTCCGTGATCGACGCGAGCGAACGCGGCGACGTCGTCGTAGTTTGGCAGCGTGGCAGATAATCCAACGAATCGCACGTGTTTACGAGTCTCTTCGACTTGTCGAATCGTACGCGCAATGATGGATTCCAAGACTGGGCCGCGACCGTCGTGCAACAAGTGCACCTCGTCGACTATCAACAACGACACAGATTGCGTGTATGCGCGGTCGCCTGACTTTCGCGTGATAATATCCCACTTTTCTGGAGTACTGACAATGATTTGCGTGTCTTCAATTTCTGCTTTAGACATGGAAACGTCACCGGTTAATTCGCGGACGTTTACGCCAAAATCTTTCAATCGTTCGCTCAAGTTACCAACCACTTCCGCGACGAGCGCTTTCATCGGAGCGACGTAAACTATTTTGAACTTGGTCAAATCAATCTCGCCGGTGTCTGGATCGCGATGTTTTCCTATTTCGTGGCATATGGTGAGTACGGCAACGTTTGTTTTCCCCGCCCCAGTCGGTGCGCAGAGTAGCATGTTTTCTGGCGATAGCAAGGCCGTTTCGTACACTCTCGATTGGACTCTGTTCAAACTCTTCATGCCTTTAAACGCCGGCCTGGCCCACTCTGGAATTTCCTCGATTGGTCGTAACTTTTCGTTATCCGCAAACGGCGGCGCTTTCATCGCAGGGACGTGCACTTCCTCGTATCCTTTCTTTTGCGTTCGAAACGAGCCTTCCGGAAGTTCGCACTTTGCGTTGGCCATCAAGCGACTCCCTTGATGAAACGCCAGCGCGTCCAGTTCTAAGACTTTCCGGTGCGCGCTCGCGCCGAGCTCTTTTTCTCTTCTCTTTTGCGCGTCTAATCGTAACTTTTTCGCTTCTTCGCGGATTTTGTTCTCCACGTTTTCTTGTCGCTCTCGCGCGGATGCCCTCGTCGCTTTCATTTCGGACAAGATTACCGCGCCTTTAGAATCGTTGCTCATTAAATTTTCAATGTCTTTCTTCTCGGTGTCCGATTGCGCTCTGGCGAGTTTCGTGCACCACACGATGGCGTCTCTATTTTGCATCAACGTTTTCACCAAATCGAATTTGTCGTACTCGAGAAGTCGAACGAGTTCGTTCTCTCGCGATCGATCGTCCGGTGCCTCCAGCGCTTGCAAAGCCTTCTCGGCGATTTCGGACATTTTCGTCTGATCGTTTTCTTTTTCTTCTTCCGAGGCCGCGGTGGACGAACCGGAGAAAGCGTTGGAAATGAGCCGCTGCAAATAATACGCGTCAATCTCTGACGGGCGAACTATCACGTGTTGTTTCTTGTGGCGTTTTTTCGGTTCGTCAGAGTCGGAAGCGTCAGAATCTTCCATCGCTTTTCCGACGCCTTCGTCGTCGTCCGATTCGTCCGAATCGTCTTCGTCTGACTCCGACCTCAACTCTCTCAACTCCGCTCTGTTCCCACCACCTTCATCGTCGTCCGAATCGTCTGAATCGTCCTCGTCGCTCTCTTCAAACTCTACAGCAACCCCCGCGTCGTCGTCCATCTCTTCATTCTCTCCGTTTGCGTCAGGATTCTCCTCCTCTCCGCCAACGGGCGTAAAATCCGTAATCATCTTTCCAACCGCGACCAACTTGGCAAACTTCTCCTCCGACAACTCCCCAACCAAACTCTCCACCTCTTCCTTTCGTCTCTTCTCGTTCATGGAATCATCTTTCAACGTCTCCAGCACTTCCTCCGCGGCGCCTCGCAAAACATCCGACGGCTGCTCCCCGAACTGTTCCGTCATCGATTTCAACAAAACCTCGTACGCCGCTTTCGTTTCTCTCGTCTTCGGCTTATATCCGACGTTAAAGTTTGTCTCCGCGGAGAGCACGTCTCGCCGCGCCGCCGCGTTGCTCGACTGCCCCCCAACCGCGTCTCTCTTTCTTCTCTTCGAATTACCGAAAACGTCGTCAAAATCTGACTCCAAATCCATCGTTTTCTTCTTCTTCTTCTTCGTCCTTCTCAAAGCCTCCTCGTCCTCGCTCCGTCCTTTCTTCGTCGAATCATCCTTCTTCTTGTCGTTGCCGGCTCGATCGCCGAACGCCTTGGCATCAATCCTCCCCCATAAACTCTCCGGCATCCCGCTCGGTTCGTGCATCCGTCGTTCCGTCTTATCCGCCTGTAAAACCAAAGACGCGTTCGCTTTGTATTCGTACTGCCGGTACCGAGCCGCTCGTTCGGCTGCGCCAACATTCTTTTCGTCGTCCTCGAGGACGCCCATGTTGTTATTTAAACAACGCGGATTTCTCTCTGTGTGTGTGTGTTCTCTCTCTTCTCTCTTTTATTAAAAAGAAGATTCTTTCGACGAGAAGATGGCCCCGGAGCCTCTCTCTCTCTCTCTCTCTCTCTCTCTCTCTCGACGCTCGTGTACTACGAACCGGCGAGGAGGAGAATGCGCGTCGATCTCTCTCTCTCTCTCTGCCGCCAAAATTCGAGAACAACGCTCTTCGGTTTAGGGTTTAGGGTTTAGAACCCTAAACGTTTCCGTTGTTGGGGAAATTCGCCAGAAAGAGAGAGAAGAGAGAGCGAGAAAGAACGCGCGCGCGAGAGGTAAAACGCATCTAAACCCCGTTTTATTCTCGAAAAGAGAGATCTGTTTTTGTTGTTGTTCTGTTTACACGTGCTGCGATATGAAACAACAGTACGGCGCAACTTTGACACCTTTGGACGAGGCGACGAGGGAGGAGGAGGAAAACGAGACGTTGCTCGATGATGTTATCCCGAAGGACGACGGCAACTTCGCGACGAAAGGACGACGTTCGGCTTCGACGCTGATCTTCGTGGTGGCCATCCTCGCGGTGCTCGGGGTGAGCAGCGGGAGCGCGAGGAGGATGATGTCGTCGTCGGAAAATGGTTCTGTCGTCGCTGCTACGGGGTTGTCCCCCGAGGAGGCAAAGGAGGAGGGTTTGCGACCAACGAGGAGGCACCTTCTCGAAGAAGAAGAAGTCGTCGAGGAGCGGCGTCCGTTGCCGCCGCGCGGACGACGCGTGGGCGGGATGCGATTCGATCGAGTCGTGTACGCTCCAAACAACAAAAAGGAGAGAGACACGCCGCTGAGACAGCTGTTGCAGGAGGAGGATTACAACGGCGAAGAGGCGTCGTCATCCGCGGAGGAGGAAGAGTCCGCGGCGTCGTCTTCGGAAGAGGAGGAGGAGCGGG
>Ga0181559_10006333_pt1 | contig 11182 bp, 7 predicted proteins | sample 011ome_21_FD_133752 | JGI IMG/M metagenome (GOLD analysis project Ga0181559, IMG submission 133752) | Coastal salt marsh microbial communities from the Groves Creek Marsh, Skidaway Island, Georgia - 011508AT metaG (megahit assembly) | ecosystem: Environmental > Aquatic > Marine > Intertidal zone... | reverse complement strand
GGGGGGGAAAGACGCGAAGGGGGGCGGAGAGGAGAGGAAGACGCCGGGTAAGGTCAAGGAGAAAAAAGCGAAGAAGGCGGCGAAGAAGTGAGAGTCGAATCGGTCATCTCTCGAGCTCTGTTTTCTTCTCTCTAATACTTCGTTCGGATAATAATTACAATATCGCGCGCGATCAAGCAATCAACTCTCTGCTACGTACACGTTCTGTGTGTGCTATCGTCCGCGTCGCTTCGCCGCCGATCATTTCTTTCGGCCTCGAAGGGACGCGACGCGTCATTTTTTTTCTCCATTTTTTTCCTTCCTCCTCCTCCTCCTTCAGACGCGCCAAAGAACGCGCGGGTCGCGTACGTGAACGCGTCGCAATCGGCCGCGCGCCTCGCATGTTGGCAACATGCGTTTAAGCGCGCGCGGCGTCACCGGCGACGCGTCGTTCTACGTCTGCGCCCGCGGAGTGTTCCGTTCCGTTCCGTTCGTTCGTTCTGTGTCACACTGGTCCCCATACGACCGCGTTCGCGTGGTGAACGCCGATCCTTAAGGACTTTATCTCCCGGCGTTCGGAACAAACAGAACGGAAACAAAACGCTCGCTCTCGTTCGTTCGCGCGTCTCGCTGCTGCGCGCGGGCGTGTCTCTCTAGTTCGCCAGTCCCGGTCCAGGCTCCTTCGCGGTGGTCTTCGGCTTCTTCGCGCGCGGCGGCGACGTCGGCGCTTCGCCCTCGTCGTCTTTCGCACCGCCGCCGCCGCCGGCGGCGGCGGCGGCGCCGGACGACGACGCGTCCTCCGACGAACTCGCCACCGCGTTCTTCTCGCCGTACGTCCACTGATCGAACGCCTGCCACCCCGGTCGCGCGTACAGACCCTCCGCGGTCAAGCACCCCACGGAGCTCCCTTTCGGCGGCTTCTGACGCATCGACTCGAGCCTCAGCTCGGAGTGCTTCCCGCATCCGTACATCCGCTCGCCGTTTTCGTCGAACGGCTTGTACCCGCGTTTGCACACCGCGAACCCGAGCTCCGTGGCTTTCGAACCCCCGACTTCGCTGCTCTCGCCCCAGCGCTTCATCGCGTCGATCACCGCCTGCCCTTGCCGTCCGCTCTTCCCGCCCTGGCCCTCGTAGTACCCGTAGAGCTCCGACGAGACGCCGCCGACGGGGTAGCCGCAGATGAATCCAAACGGCACGTCCTTCGTCCTGCGATCGGATCGGGAGGTGGCGGGAAGGGATGTGATTGGTTAGTTTTTTAAAATGTAATGATGACGTGGACGTTTCAGTGGACGAGAGGGCTCCTCGCTCCGGGAAAAGAAAAGAAAGTAATAAGGAAGGCGCAGGCGTCTCACCTCGACAAAGCGTACATGGCTCAACACGACGGCAAGATCCCCGGATCTTGCCCGTGGTTCGCGTCCTCCATCACCTCTCTCGCGCAGTTCGAGACGTCGCGGCGCGACCGCGATTGGCGCATCGGCGCGCAGTTGAACTCCTGGTGCAGCCGCCGCGCCACCTCTTCGTCCGTCTCTTCTCTCGGTTCGCCGCCGACGCCTCCGTCGCCGCCGTCGCCGTCGCCGCCGCCGCCGCCGCCGCTCTTACCCGCGAGGGCGGCGGCCGCGGAGGAGGTCGACGTCTTCGGCTTCGGGCTCGGCCGCGGCGCTTTCGGCTTCGGCGACTTGTTCGCGGCGTCGCGCTCGCGCTGCAGCTCGCGCGCCAGTCTCGCCGGGTCCGGTTGGAAGACGTCCTCGGTGAATTTTCGCTTCGACGCCGCGATGCCCGTCGCCGCCACCGCCGCCGCGGCGAGCGACGGCGAAAACGGCGAGCGCGGGGCCGTTACTTCCGTCGCAACTGCGGTCACGTCGCACTCCGGCTGCTCGAGCTTCGGGCCCAAGATTTTCGTCTTCAGGCTCGGGAACTGATTCACGGCGCGGAGTTGAAAGGCGTCAGAAGCGGAGTTGAAAGGCGTCGCGGTGTGTCGGGATTGAAACCAGCGAGGGACCCTGGGCGGAGAGATGGATGCGCCGGGAAGTAAAGTCCTTAAGGATCGGCGTTCACCACGCGAACGCGGTGGTATGGGGACCAGTGTGATGCTCCGAGGACGCGCCTCAGACGTCAGGTTCGCGACGTCGGCGCGCAACGCCGACTCGTTCTGCTCCGCCATCGCGTCTCGCACCTCCTCCGCGGCGCGCGCGTCTTCCTCCGCGGCGTGCGACTCCGCGAGCGCGTCGTTGAGCTGCTCGATGATTTGCGCCATCTCTTGGGTCTTCGCGCGCAGTTCGGACGACGTCGCGCGTTCCGCGTCGAGTTCTTTCGTCGCCGCCGTCGTCGCCGCCGTCGCCGCTTTCTTCGTCGCGGCGGTCTGCTCCTCGAGCGCGAGCTTCAGCGATCGCGAGGACTCGCGCTCGGCCTCGAGGGCGTCGGATAAGGACTCCACCTCCGCGGCTTTCTCGTCGAGACGCGTCCGCGCCTCCGCCGCCTCCGCCTCCGCCGCCTTCGCCGCGTCGTCGCCGCCTTCGCCGCCGGTCGCCGCCTTCAGCGCCTCCTCGAGCTCCGTCTCGCGCGCGCGCAGCTTCTTCACCGTCGCCGCGGCGACTCTGAGCTTCTTCTGGAGTTCCGGGACTTTCGCGTCGGTCGACGCGTCGGAAGCCGCCGACGCGTCGTCGCCGCCGCCGCCGCCGCCCCTCTCGAGCTTCGCTTCCAAATCCCCGATGCGATCGCGCGCCGTCACGAGCGCGCGCTCGTGCTGGTCCGCGATCTCTCGCATCGCTTCCTCGCGCTCGACCGCGGCCTGGAGAAGAAGATGACGATGTCGATGATTCGATGATGATGGCGTGGGGGGAGGGATACCGCGCGTCAGTCGAGTGGCGACGCGGCGGGGCGGCGCGACGAGGGACCCGAAAGTCCTTAAGGAATGAAGTTCACAACGCGAACGCGGTCGTATGGGGACCAACGCGACGACCGACGCGCGCGGATTGGATTCTTTCGGCGCTGCGATGTTGCCGAAGAAATCGCGGACGACGACCGGGGACGACGACGCGCCTTCGCCTGCGCTTGCAGCGCCTCGTTCGCGACCTGGAGCATGTCCAGCTCGTTCGTCTTGTGATCGAGCTTCCGCTGCAGCTTGTCCACATCCGACTGCGAGGGACGACGAGGAGGGACGGACGGCTCAGCCGTAAGGCGGCGAGACGAACGCGGGACGACGGTGATTATTTAATCGATAAACGAGGTAAACGACGACGGGCGTCGCGTCGGGCGGCGCGCGACGAACGACGCGGCGCAATCGACGGCGGGGGCGCGATCGCGAGCGCGCGCGCACCTTGCTGGGCGTGCCAAACGGGGTTCGATTGCCGCCGAACATCCTTCCCAGGAAGGGTACGCGGCCGCGCTGTCCCTCGCTCGCGCGGACGTCGATGGCGCGGAACGACCGACGACCGCGACGATGAATTGTTGGTTCGCGAGCGGAGCGGAGAGCGAGAGGTTTTTCGGCGCGGCGCGAGCGCGACCGGGCTACCGGGCCGCGACGGAGGTGCGTTCTATCGGCCGACAAAACGTTTTTCACCCACCGTTCGGTTTCAACATTTGATCGCGTCCCCTTTCAACTGACCGACGCACTTTTTTTGCACACACTAACTTAACTTATGACGAGTTTTTTCACTTCAACAAACGTTTCTGACGAGACCGCTTCTCGTCCCGCCGCCACGCCATTCTCTCCCCCTCGCACGACTCCGGTCGTCCCGCATCCCTTCATCCCTAACACCAAAAAATTCCCGTCTGTCTCAGACGCTCGACGCTCACCCTATCCACCGCGCGCGTCGCGTCGCGTCACATCACCCTGCACCCCGCCGCCGCCTGAGGGCCATTCCATACAAAAACAGTTCTCCGGTCAGTTGAAAGGGGAAGCGATCAAATGTTGAAACCGGGCGATGGGTGAAAAACTTTTGTGTAGAACGCACCTGAGCGTCGCTCAGCTGCTTCTGCACGTCCCCGTTGGCGCGATCCGCCGCCTCGTTCGCCGCGTCGGCGCGCGCCTGCGCCGCGCGTATCGCCTCGAGCGCATCCGCGGAGAGTCCGCCGACGCCGCCGCCGTCCCCGCCAGCCCCGCCAGCCCCGGGCAGACCTCCCGCGGCGAGCAACGCCGCGAGGTTCGCGCCGGCGCCGGCGCCGGCGCCGGCGCCCGCCGCCGACTGTCGCTGCTGATGGAGCGCCGCGATGAGCGCGCCCGCCGGGGAGCTCTGCGTCGCCGGCGCCGCCGCCGGCGACGACGCCACCTGCGACAGAAGCGTCGACGCGGCCATGAGGCACTGCGCCGCGAGCGTCGCCGCCGCCTGCTGCGCCGGGCTCTGCCCCGGGTTTGGGGACGACGCCCGCGGCGGCGGCGGCGCCGAGGGCGGCGGCTGCTGCCGCCGCCCCAACTCCGCGAGCGCCGGCTGGTGCGCGTACCCGGCGTCGATGGCGCTGGTGACGGCGTTGGTGACGGCGTTGGTGACCGCGTCGTGGAACCCGCGCGCGGCGCCGCGCGCGGCGGCTTCGTGCAACGACGCGTCTCGCGGCATCGAGCCGCGCAAGCTCGAGTAGCGTTCGAGCAAACCGGCGTCGGCGTCGTCGTCGTCGGCGGTCGACCTGGGCGGCGCGGGGAACGACCCGGGGAGCCCCGCCGCGATCTGCTTGGCCTCACTGCGAATCTTCTCGCGAACCGGGCCGGGCGTGACGCCCGTGCGCTTCTTCTTGGGGTGCCCGCCGAGGAGTCTGAAGCCGCCGCCGCCGCCGCCGCCGCCGCGTTTCAGTGAGGCGGCGCTAAAGACGGGGACGCGTCGGTCGCCCGCTTTCTCCACGAGCGCCAACGCCGCGGCTTCCGCTTCCGCGTCGGTGAAATCCGACCCCGTCGCTGACATGTGGTACCGCACCTTCTTCCGCTTCAGGCGCCGCTCGCACGTCTTGTTGTCCTTGCCAAACTCCGAGAGCGGGTGGAACGCGCGGCACGCCTGGCACTCTCGCGACGGGATCCCGCCGATGAGCACCGTCGTCGCGTCCAGATGCATGGGGCACGTCAACGGCAGGCGGATCTTCCCGTTGCGCCGCGAGCCCACCCCTTCGGGTGCAACGCGGAACCGCGCGCAGCCGTCGACGACGCATTTTTTCTTCACGCGCACGCGGTGCACCCACCCTTGCGCGCTCGCCTTCGACCGGGACCCCATCTCGCCGTACTTCAGTCCTCCTCCTCCTCCTCCTCCTCCTCCCGCGTTCGCCAACTCGTCGGCGGCGGGCGTGATGTGATACAGCGGCGGCGCCTCCGCGGCGGCGGTCAGCGCGCGCCATCTCGCCTCGGCATCCGCGGCGGCAGCGTCCTCCGTCGATCGATCCGCCGTCGCCGCGACCCCGACCCCCCCCGGCGGCGCCGGCGCCGCGAGCAGCGTGCGCGCCGCCGCCAACCTCTCCGACCTCAGGCTCCCGTCCGCGTTGACCGTCGCGCTCGGTGACGACACCACGTTCATCGGGCGCCCCACCGGTTTATGCACGGAGCCCGGCGTGTTCGGCTTTCCCCCGTCGTCTCCTCCGCCCAACCCGCCGACGAGCTCCTCTCTGGTCATGGTCGCGGTCCCCGTCGCCGTCGCCCCCGACGGTCCCCGCGCCGCGTACGTCGGGCTCGCCGCGACGGCGTTCCGCTCGACGTCTTCTTCGGATCGCGCGGTCGCGTCGTCGTCGTCCTCCGCGTCGTCGTCCTCGACGTTCACGGGCGGGCGCGCGGCGGCGGCGGGGACCGCGGTGGTGACCGTTTGTCCCATCGTTTCCGTCGTCTCGCGCGCGTCGTCGTCGTCGTCGGCGGCGGCGTCGTCCTCGCGATCGTCCTCGCGCGCGTCCGCGTTCTCGTTCTTCGCGGGGTCGTCGACGTCGGCGAGATCGCGGTACCCGCGCGGGGGGCCCGCGACGCCGTCCGCGGGCCCCCGCGAGGGCGTGTCGGACACCTCCTTTTCGTCGGTCGCCGGCGCGAGGACGTCGATCTCGACGTCGGTCGCGCTCGGCGCCGTCTTCGTCGTCGCCCGCGGCGCGTGGCCCTTCCTCGGGCGTCGCGCGGACGGCTCGCCCCCGCGCGTCTCCGCCTCCGCGACCTGCATCGCGATCGCCGTTCGCGTCTCTTGTTGTGTTACAGACGCAGCGAGCCCCGCCGTCATACTGTATGTACAACGGTAGAAAGGAAGTTTTGACCAGTTTTGTGCGCGGATTTTTCTCAGATTTTTCTCGCGACGCGCTTCGTCCACTGATGACGCGTTTTCACCTGTTTTCCACAGCGCAATCATCAGTCTCGCGACCGCGCGTTCGCAGAGTGCTCTTTTCGCGTGCAGTCACTTGGTATTAAAATTGAACACAATCGCGCCATCGCGAGGCCTCGCCTCGCTTCGCCGCTAGAAGAAGAGAACGACGACGTCCTGTCGACGACCGCGGCGGAAGATCTCCGCCGCCGCCGCCGCCGTCCGTCGTCGTCGTCGTCCTTCTCGAGACGCCGCGACTCCATCCCCGGGTCCGCGCCCTCGCGGGCGCCTCTCGAGCGTCGTCGTCGAGTCACGTCATCACAATCGCCACCCGGGCGACGGTCGCTCGCGCTGGACCGTCGCCCCCCAAAAAATCAATCATCAGATCAGATCAGATCAGATCAGATCAGTCATCAACGTCCATCCGTCCGTCCCTCGCGTCGTCCGTCGCTCCCTCGCGAAGCTTCTTCCTCCTCCGTTAATCCTCCGCCCTCTTCATCACAAACAACCTCTCAACCTCTCATCGTTCGTTCGTCTCGTCGTCGCTTAGTACATGAACGCCGGGGAGTTGACGTCCTCGACGAAATCGATGCTCCCGGAGTCGACCGGCTTCATCAACGCGACGCCGAGAAGGTTCGCGGCGAACCCGGCGATCAGCGGCGCCTTCTCCATCGGCGATTGCGCCTTGGAAAGCTTCGCGTTGATGTCTCTGAGGTTGTCGAGGTACTCCTTGAACTTCGGGTTGTACGTGTCGATCACCTGCGGGAAGATCTGCGCGGTCGTCTTGTTCGTCTGGTGGATCACGTGCATGTTAAACTGCGTCGTGTCGAGGCCGATGGACTCGTAGAACTCCGTGCGGCTGTGATCGTTGAGGTACATGGTGACGTACACGGAGAGGCAGAAGAATCGCGCCCAGAGCTTCGCCTCCCAGTCGTTGATGAACTCCGGCCTCGCCTTGAGGCACGCGGTGAAGAAATCGCCGTGGCGGTTCTCGTCCTGGCACCAGTTCTCGAAGTACTGGAACAGCGGGTACAGCTGGTCGTTCGGGTTCTCCTGGAGGTGGCGGTAGATGGAGATGTATCTCCAGTACCCGATCTTTTCGCTGAGGTACGTCGCGTAGATGATAAACTTGGGCTTGAAGAAGGTGTACTGACGGTTCTTCGTGAGGAAGCCGAGGTCGAGCGCGAGGTTGAAGTCGCTCATCGCCTTGTTCAGGAACCCCGCGTGCCTCGCCTCGTCGCGCGACATGAGCGTGAAGATCTCCGCGCAGACAGGCGCCGTCTTCTTGAGGCGTCTCCCGAGCTCTTTGTAGAGGAGGAAGCCGCTGAACTCCGCCGTGCACGATCGCTCGAGGAACTCGATGAAGATCCGCCGCGATTCGCCCGTGATGCCGTCGGCCGCCTTCTTGAACGAGTCGTTGCGCACGAAGTGCTTCTGGTTGAAGTCCTCGCGGAACTCCTGGAGGATCGCCACGAGCTCCGCCTCGTCGAGGTTGGGGTTGATCTCCGTCGAGAAGAGCTGTTCCATCTCGTCAAAGTCCGTGGTGTAGAAGCGCGGCGTGAGGAGGTTCTCGTCCGCGGCCTCCTTGATCCCCTCGCGCATCTTCTTGATGCCGGTCTCCTGGTCCACCGCCGCGCCCGCGGCGCGGACGGCGAGGCGAGCGGAGGACGCGGCGCGGCGCGCGGCGGACTTGGGCAGGCGCGCGATCCGCGACGTGTCGCGCGAGGATCTCAGGGACGCGCGCGCGGCGACGCGCGCGGTCGCGGACATGGAGATCGTCTGGGACGCCATGGTGGCTGTGCGCGTTCGATCGAACGACGGCGAGGTCTTCGAGGGGGGGACGACGAACACGGCGTGATGCGTGCTCTGCGTGCGCGAGTATGGTGACGCGCGGCGTCGCGCGGATCGAGGCGAACGACGTGGGGGTAAACCCGGTGACGTGGGTTTACGGATCGCGGCCGGGGGATGAGCGATTTTTCCATTCGCGCGCGCTCATTGGCGGAGGCGAGATTTTGAGATTTTGGCACCCGGTGAAGATCTGATTTTTGACCCACGGCGCGAGCGGCGCGGCGGGTGAAAACGGCAGGGTGAAAAAGGTCGTCGAAAGGCGATCGCCGACCGAGGCGCGGAATCGGTGCGGGCAGCGCGCGAGCGCGACGACAGGGTTCGTTGTGCTAGGGTCTTTATTCGCAAAGTTCCTGTAACTTACTCCACGCCGCTCCTCCCTCGCGACGCTTCAGTTCCCCCACCTGTCCGCCGTTCTCCCGCGGCAGTCAGTCAGTCGTCTCCTACCGCCGCGCGACCGTCCGTCCGTCCGTCTACATCGTCGTCCCGACTCGCCCCGAGCGCGCGCGTCGTCGTCGCGCGTTCGCATCGAGAAGAAAAAACAAAACGACGTCGTCGCGCGACCCGCCCGCTCTCTCGCAAACCAACCTTACTGGTCGAACACGCGAGAGAAGCCGGCGCCGTCGGAGGCGAGACCGTCGGACCCGAGCTTACCGCCAAACTTAATCGACGCCGGGTTCGCGTTCTTGCCGATGGAGCGCATGTTGTTGTTGGCCCCGACGCGTCCTTTGTTGACCTTTTCGGGGTAGACGCCATCCTTCGGGTGCAGGTACTGCACCTCCCCGGACGGGAAGACGCGGTACACGCACCCGTTGATCTTGTTCTTGGCCCTCATGGAGTTGAGAAGCGCGAGGCACTGCTCCTTGCGGGCGAGCTTAAGGAGGTTCGGGCCCTTGCGCATGATCGCCGCGCCGCCGGTCTGCGGAAGGAGGAGGAGGGAAAAAAAGGGAAATCAAAACGTCAGCGGGGAGGGTCGACGCGCTTCGAACGGCGCGGCGATCGCGCGCGGGTTCCGCGGGCACCGCGGGTTCCGACGACGCGGCGTCGTCATCTCGCTCGCGGAGTCCCCCGCGAGCGATCGACGGCGCGTCGTCGGAACCCTAGCGGATCGCGCGATTATTCGGACGCGCGAGCGGCGCCGGGTCCGATCGAGAATCGATCGGACGACGACGCGAGCGGACCGACGTCGACGGCGTCGCCCCCGCGCGACGCGACGGCGGCGAGCTCTAAAAAAAACGCGACGACGCGACGCGCGGACGCGCACCGGCATCTCGAAGATCATCTCCTTGGGCGCCTCCCACGTGAGCACGTAGAACTCCTCGACCTGAGGACGCGAGCGACGGAGGCGGGTCGGGGGGGCGGCGGGGGGTGAGTTTTCGGTTCTGGGAGCGTTCGCGAGCGTGCGCGGGTCGTTCGTCTCGCGGATACACGGAAAAGATGATTTCGCGTGATCGCCCCCGTCGCCCGAAGACGCGCGCTGAGGGCATCGCGCGAGCGATCGCGCCTCGCGCGCGATCGCATTTCGGTCGCACATCGCGCGCGGTCATCGCGCGATGCGAAAACGAGGCGCGATGCGCGCGGGAACCCCGCGGAAACGCGCGTCTTCGCGCGGGGCGAATGGCCGGAGATAGACCGATGATGGAGCCGAGCGATATTCCAGCGCGAAGGAAGCCGCGATGGGAGGTCGCGACGGAAACGCGCGCGCACCTGAGCCTTGCGGAGCAGACCGCCCGTGGAACCGCCGAAGATCGGGGACGGGGTGTTCGGGTTGAGCTTCGGGGGGCTCCACGGCGCCTCCTCCTTCTTCTCGACCGCCTTCTCCGCGGTCTTCTCCTCCGCGCGAACGAGGACGGACTGCCTCTTCGCGGCGAAGTAGGCCGGCTTCGCGGCGACGGATTTACCGGAGAAGGACGCGCGGAGCGCGACGCGGGAGCGCGCGGCCGGCGCGGCCGCGGTCACGTTGACGACGCATTGCGCCTGGGAAATGGCGGCCATTTTTCCAACGCGTGTCTCGCAGACGGTGGAGGGTGCAGTTATGAGCGCGCGCGTCGTCGCGGCGGCAATCTTCAACTCCTAGCTAGGAGACGCGACTCGCTCGCTCGTCGCCGAGCACGAAACTTTTCTATTGGCTCTCGGAAATCCGCCGGTACTTTCTCGTCTTTGAATTTCACGCCAGTGGGCTTTTAGTCAGAGGACGCGTACTGTACGCGTCGCGCGTACTCCCTCGACGCGCTTTTCGCGACCGACCGGGCTAAAAATCGGCATCGCGCGACGCTCGTGCCGTCATTCATTCGGAATGGCGACCGCCGCGGTCGGCGCCGCCGCCGCGCGGGGCGCGACGCCTTCGCCGCGACGCCGCCGCCAGCGCCCCTGCTCAGAAGAAGACAACACGCCGACGCGGTGGCGGTGGCGTCGCGTCGTCGTCGTCGCGGACGCGACGCGCGTTCGCGCGGGGAAGCGAAGCGATTGGGACCTGCTGCACGACGAGCTTCGCGCGTCGTCGTCGTCGTCCTCCTCCTCCCATCGCGTCGCGCTGGGCGTGGACTACGGCCGACGAAGGACCGGGCTCGCGGTGTCCTCCACCGGCGCGTCGCCGATCCCGCTCGCGGTGATCCCGTCCGTCCCGCCGCACGAGCTCGTGCGCGCGGTCGTGGACGCCGCGCGGAGGGAGCGCGCGACGGAGATAATCGTCGGGTTGCCGACGCAGCCCGCGGCGAGCGAGGCGCGGCGACGGACCGCGACGGGGCGAGCGCGCTCGTGCTCGAAGAAAAACTCGACTCACGCGGCGGCGCCCGCGGTCGTTGAGCTGCCGAGCGCGTGGCGCGCGACGGATTCGACGACGACGCCGTTCGAGGACGCGGAGGCCGTCGCGGAGGCGCTCGGGATGGACGAGCTGAGGGACGGGTTAACATCGCTCGGGATGAAAGCGGGCGGCGATGAGCGCGAACGCGCGGCGCGCGCGTGGGCGCTGATCGCCGCGGGGGGGGATCTGCGCGCGGTTCCGGACGGGATGTTCCGAGGCGGGGCGGTCGGGAAGCGCGAGAGGATCGACGAGGTCGTCCGGTCGATTGCGGCGGCTGCGGCGCAGGAGGAGGAGGTGGATGAGGAGG
>Ga0181559_10006331_pt1 | contig 11183 bp, 10 predicted proteins | sample 011ome_21_FD_133752 | JGI IMG/M metagenome (GOLD analysis project Ga0181559, IMG submission 133752) | Coastal salt marsh microbial communities from the Groves Creek Marsh, Skidaway Island, Georgia - 011508AT metaG (megahit assembly) | ecosystem: Environmental > Aquatic > Marine > Intertidal... | reverse complement strand
GACCTCTTTAGTGGTACCGGAAATATTGCATACGAATTTGCTTCAAGAGGAAGTTTAGATATCACTACGGTAGATGGAGACTATGGCTGTGTAAAGTTCATAGAAAAGATAACAAAAGAGCTTGATTTTCCTATTAAAAGCGTCAAAATGGATGCGTTTTTATTCTTAGAAAAGACACCTGAGCAATATGATATCATCTTTGCAGATCCTCCCTATGACAGGTCTGTTGAAGATTTTAATCAAATCAAAGCGCTCGTATTTACTCGTAATCTACTTACTCCAGGTGGAAGTTTAGTAATTGAGCATGAAAAACACATGCATTTAGTTGAAGATAAGGATTTTATTGAAAACAGAAAATATGGTGGATCTGTCTTTAGTTTTTATACCGCTCAACAGAAAACAACACTATAAAAAAAGCAGACCATAAGCCGGATTCTGTATGTCCTTATCATTTATCTAGGCCAGTGGTTACCCAAAGGCTCAATCCGCCTACCCTTCGACTTAGACGTGTCGCCTTCAACTGTCGATTTACATGGCGTTGCACCGCATAGAGTTTACCTGATTTCACTACAGCTTAACCTGTACATTCTTTCTGTTGCACTTGTCCTCGCCTTACGACGGACGGGCGTTACCCGCTATGCTACACTATGGTGTCCGGACTTTCCTCCCTAAAAATAGAGCGATAAGGTGGTCTGCTCGCTGCAAAAATAAGCAAAACATTGGCAGCGTTGTTAATAACTCCTTATTTAATTCAAAGTAGCTTATAGGTCATATAGGTATAGATTTTTATATTTGTTATCAATGGAACCGTTTGTAGTATCAGCACGAAAATTTAGACCTAAAACATTTAAGGATGTTGTTGGACAATCCGCTATTACGGATACCCTAGAAAATGCAATTTCTAAGAATCACTTGGCCTCAGCTTTACTCTTTTGTGGTCCCAGAGGGGTTGGTAAAACAACCTGTGCCCGAATATTGGCTAAAAAAATTAATACTACTGATGCCACTAGTGACGTTGAAGATTTTGCTTTTAACATTTTTGAATTAGATGCTGCATCCAACAACTCCGTTGAAGATATTCGCTCATTAATCGATCAAGTACGTATTCCTCCACAACAAGGAAAGTATAAGGTCTACATTATTGATGAGGTGCATATGTTATCTCAATCGGCTTTTAATGCTTTTTTAAAGACGTTAGAAGAACCTCCAGCACATGCTATTTTTATTTTAGCAACAACGGAGAAGCACAAAATTATTCCTACTATTTTATCTCGTTGTCAAATCTATGATTTTAAGCGAATTACAGTAAAAGATGCTGTTCATCATCTTTCCTACATCGCTGAACAACAAGGTATTAATGCTGATGAAGATGCGCTTCACATTATCGCTCAGAAAGCTGATGGAGCGATGAGAGATGCCTTATCAATATTTGATCGTATTGTTAGTTTTTCTCCTGAAAAATTAACCAAAGAAATCGTTGCTGAAAACCTCAATGTACTCGATTATCAAACCTATATTGATTTTACTGATTTAATCATTAAGGCTGCTATTCCCGATTTAATGATAGCATTTGATGATTTACTCGATAAAGGATTTGATGGTCATCATTTTATAACCGGACTGGCATCACACTTTAGAGACTTAATGATTTGTAAGTATGAATCAACAACGAGCTTACTAGAACTTAGTGATCAAGGCAAATCTCTTTATCAACAACAATCAAAACAGCTGAGTAACGAGTTTTTGTTAGCAGCTATTGACATTTCAAATGAATGTGATCTCCACTATAAGAATTCAAAAAACAAACGTCTTTATATTGAACTTTGTTTAATGAAATTAGCCACCTTAGCCTTTAGTGGTCAAAAAAAAAAGCCTAATACAATAGGGCTAATTCCAACAGCCTATTATAAAAACAAGCAGGAAACTGCTGTCACAACTGATACACCAACAACCGTTACCAGTTCGGTTGTAGCAGCTGACGACCAATCATCTCCAGTGCGCTTTGAAGATGCAACTACTACGGTGGTGGAAATTGAGGAAGCAACTAAGGAAGAAATCGTCCCTCAAGAATCTAAAGCTATTCCTAAAATTAATATAGCTCCCAAAACAGTCTCTGCTTATTCATTGTCGAGTATTCAAAAAAAGAAAGAGCATCAAAGAGCTATTGATGCCATTGAGCAAAAAGATGAAGTATTACCGGAAGATCCATTTGAAGAAGCTAAAATGCAGTCACTTTGGGCTCAGTATATAGAAGTAATAGAAGCTGAAGGACAAAAAATATTAGCTTCTAACCTAAACTCTGATGTGCCAAAGCTCTTAAAAGATCATATTATTTGGATTGAACTTCCCAATGAAACTATGAAAAAAGAAATTGAACGAGCTCAGTCAGGAATACTTAATTTTCTTAAAAAGGAACTTAACAACTATGCTATTCAATTAAAAATTACGGTCAGCGAACAGGTTGCCAAGCAATTTGCTTTTACTCCTGAAGAAAAATATGAAAAACTTAGAGAGAAAAATCCAGTGATTGACTTACTCCGTTCCAGCCTTGATTTAGATATTACATAATTATGTTAGGACTTAAATTACCAACCGATCCAAGATGGGTCAATATCGTAGAAAAAAACATCGATGAAATTCTTACCGATCATGCATTTTGTGAGCAAAAAGCAGCTAGTACAGCTATATCTTTGATTGTAGGCTTCCCAGAATTCACAGCATTAGTAGATGAAATGATTGCCTTATCAAAAGAGGAACTTTCGCATCTAAAGCTCGTTCATGATTTATTAAAAAAACGTGGACTTCAACTTGGTAGAGATCGTAAGGATTATTATGTGATTGAATTGCTTAAATTTTTTCCAAAAGGAGGAAGTAGAACAACGCAACTGATTCATAGATTACTTTATGCGGCACTTATTGAAGCTAGAAGTTGTGAGCGTTTTCGGTTACTTTCTGAGCAATTAGAAGACCAAGAATTAGCTACTTTTTACCGAAAATTAATGATTAGTGAAGCCAATCATTACACGTTATTTCTAAATTTTGCGAGAACCTATGGAGATCGCAAAGAAGTAGATCAAAAATGGAATGAACTCTTAGAATACGAAGCTCAAATCATGAAAAACTTAGGAAACAAAAGCGAAATTCACGGTTAATCCTCTTCGAGTTTTTGTTGGTAATACGTATAAAGTTCAAGTTGTGAACGGAGAGCTTCTTTATTATTTTCAACATAAGGACTGATTAAATCATCACTTAATATTCTAGCTTTGACATTATCATTCCATGATAGTTCAAAAGTGTCAATCAGCTCATTCTTTACATCAGTATCATAAACTGGTGCTGTAATTTCTACGCGATTACTAATATTTCTTGTCATAAAATCTGCCGATGAAATATATACCTTTGGATCGCCATCATTTTCAAAAATGAACAATCTTGGATGTTCCAGAAACTTGTCAACTACAGATATGGCTTCAATATTTTCACTTAAGTCTGGTAGTCCAGGAATTAAGCAACATATACCTCTAACGATTAGTTTAATTTTAACACCAGCCTGACTGGCTTCATATAGCTTGTCAATCATCGGATAATTTGTAAAGGAATTCATCTTTAAACGAATTTCAGCCTTTTTACCTGATTTTGCATTATTTATCTCTTGATCGATCAATTTTTTAATCGATCGTTTTGTATAATGAGGGGAAACAATAAGATGCTTATAATTAAATACCTTATAGTTGGTATTAAAGAACTTAAAGAGTTTTTGTACTTCATTTAAAAGTGGTTGATGTGCGGTAAACATCGTATAATCGGTATATACACGTGCTGTAGATTCATTGAAATTACCCGTTGAAATAAAACCATAATTAACTAATTTATTGTTTTCTTCCCGTTCAATCACACAGACCTTAGAGTGTACTTTCAAGCCCTTTACTCCAAAAATGAGTTTCACACCTTCTTCTTGAAGTTTTTCAGCATACTTAATGTTATTTTGTTCATCAAATCTGGCTTGTAATTCAATTTGAACCGTTACACTTTTGCCATTTTTAGCAGCATTAATTAATGATGAAATCACTTGTGAATTCCTAGCTAATCGATAAATAGTAATATTGATAGATTTAACTTTTGGATCAAGTGCTGCTTCCTTTAAAAAACGAGTGATGTATGAAAAAGTATGATACGGAGTATATTGTAAAAAGTCTTTTTTAGCGATTTGTTCTAATAATGAACCTTCTCTCTTTATACCTTTAACAGTAAGTGGTGTTATTTTTTCATACAACAAATCCGTTCGACCTAAACTTGGAAAACTCATATAATCTCGACGATTATGATAACGACCTCCTGGGATTATACTATCATTATCGGTAATATTCATATGTGTTTTAAGGTAGTTTAACGTCTCCTTATCAATATGTCTATCGTAAACAAAACGAACAGGGTCTGAGGTTTTACGATCCTCCACAGAATTGTAAAGCTTTTCAATAAAACTCTTACTCACATCATTATCTATATCTAACTCAGCATCTCTAGATATTTTAATCATATGAACTGAAATGGAATCATAGGTAAACATTGTAAAGATCTTATCAATGTTATAACGAATAATATCATCAATCATCATCACGTATTGCTTCTCCCCTTCACATGGGATTACAATAAATCGATCGACATCTTTTGGAATTTCAATAAGTGCATATCGATTAAAGTTAGATGCTATCGTCTTCATCGATACTGCCAAATACGCTGCAGTATCTTTGAGTTTGGTGTAATCGGTAAGTTCACTTAAAATGATGGTGACTAATACATTACTAAGTTTTTCCAAAAAGAAATTAGAAATAAACTTTCCTTGTTCTTCCGTAAGATCATTTTCTTGAAGAATATAGATATTGTTTTTTTCAAACTCTTCTACGATATCATCAATAATTTGTTGAGAACGTTCTTGTTGATCAATTACAATAGTCGTAATCTGATCTAAAAGTTCCTTTGACTTACTGATCCCCAATTTGTTTTCTAATTCTGTTCCAGCAGCTACAATTCGCTTTATGGTGGCATAACGTACTTTAAAGAATTCATCTAAATTATTAGAAAAAATACCCATAAAACGAAGTCGCTCAATTAAAGGGACTGTTTTATCATAACTTTCTTGTAATACACGTTCATTAAAACGTAGCCAACCAAGCTCTCTGTTGATATATTTTCTTTTTTCGCTTTTCATTTTTTTAATTGCTTTGGAAAAAGTTGACATTTAATATGAGCAGTAGTAAATTCCTCCCAAGAATCCACAGCAGCAGTAAGCAATGTTATTCCAGAAGTTGGAATAGGCAGTTGCTGTTGTTCTGAAAGCCAACTCACCAATTGACTCATAGCATTATTATGCCCAAATAATGCGACAGAATTATAACGATTATCGATACAACGGATAAATTGATTTAGTTGTTCTCCAGAAAAATCGTAAAGTGATTCTGAAAGCTGAAAATTAGTTAAATCACATTGATTTATCCTACAAAAAATAAGTGCAGTTTGAACAGCTCTAATCGCTGGACTCGAATATACGAAATCAAATTCGATTCCTTGGTCTAGAAAGGCATTTGAAACCAAATAGGCATCTTCGATTCCTCTTAATGTGAGGCTTCGATCCGTATCTGCAACCTGCAAATCCCAACTGCTTTTGGCATGTCTGATCAATACCAACTGTTTCATACTAGGGCGCTAATCGTTCGATCATCCAATCGAAATGATCATTCAAAGTATAACGAATACGATCATGAAGACGATTGTCTCTACCCTGCCAAAACTCAATAGATTGAGGACGAATTAAAAACCCACCCCAATGCAATGGTCGTTTTAATTCTACTTCTGATTTAGATTCGAATTCTTTTAATTGATGTTCAAGAACTGAGCGGGAATCGATCACTTCACTTTGCGGTGAAATTATCGCACCGATTCGACTTCCTCTAGGTCTTGAATCAAAATAATTTTCTGATTCTAAATCAGGGGTTTTCTCAGCGATTCCTTTAATAATGATTTGTTGTTCCATCTTTGGCCAAAAAAAGGACATACAAACATTTGGATTTACGGCTAGTGCCTTTCCTTTTTCACTCTGATAATTGGTATAAAATACAAATCCTTCTTCGTTGTATTTTTTTAGGAGTACCACTCTCGATTTTGGAAAACCGTCCAGCCCAATGGTACTGAGGGTAAAAGCATTAGCTTCATCCTCTGGAAAATACTCATCAACTTCATAAAACCATTTTTGAAAGAGTTCTAATGGATTATCTGGAACTTGTTCTTCTGACAAATTCCCTCGAGTATATGACTTTCTATAAGTTGATAAATCCTTTTCCATAGTAACAAATATACCTATAATTAAGGATTCAAAAAATAGAATTTTTAAAACTCAAATTCTTTACCATCTTCTGCTAAATGAACCGAATGAAAGTAAGCTTCGGCTTCATTTTTAAATGCATTAATATCACCATATCTGGTAGAATAATGACCTAATATTAAATGACTTACTTTGGCCTTTGAGGCAATTTTAGCAGCCTGTTCTGCAGTGGAGTGTTTGGTTTTGAAAGCGAGTTCTTCTTCTGTGGATAAAAACGTACTCTCGTGGTATAATACATCAACCTTTGATAGTTGATTCGCTATGGATTCATCGTAGAGCGTGTCACTACAAAAGGCGTAGGATTCAGAATGTTTTGGTTCCATGGTAAGCTCTTTATTAGCAATGATCCTCCCATCTCTTGTTTCTACATCCCTGCCCTCTTTAAGTTGATTAAAGGTGAATTTATCTAGTGGATACTGAGCAACTTTTTCCTTATTGATACGTCTTGGATGTGGTTTTTCTCTAAAAAGATAACCATTGGTATACACCCGATGATCTAAAGGAATTGTATGTACACTAAGGTGTTTATCCTCATAAATCAACTCAGGTTGTTTTGATTCTAATTCATAAAAATGAAGAGGATAATTCGTCCAAGAGTCCCCTAACTTCAAGAGTAACGTCACCGCTTCTTTAATCCCTTTTGGTCCATAGATATGCAAGGGGTTTTTTCTTCCCAACAACCTAAAGGTAGCAACCAATCCAGGTAATCCAAAAAAATGATCTCCGTGGAGATGAGAAATAAAAATATGATTGATTTTAGAGAAACGTATTTTTAATTTTCTGAGCTGTAATTGAGTGCCTTCTCCACAATCGATTAAAAACAATTGATTTCCAAGCTCCAAGACTTGAGCTGTCGTATTATTAATCGTGCGAGGAGTAGCTGCATAACAACCTAAAACAGTTAGTTTCAAAGTCCTAAATCCCTTTCTATATTTTCCATTTCAATCACATCCTTAGCTTCTTGAATCGTAGGGACAATGATTAGTGCCGATGGCGCATCATCATAACTAATGGAATCAGAAACGATCACAAAAGATTTTTGATGTTCCATCTGCTGTTCTACAAAAGGCAATAACTCCGTTAACTCTTCATTTTTAAGTTTGTGAATACTTTCAAGGTTAATGATGATGTGGTAACTATTCCACTTGTGGTAGGCACTCTTAAACTCACTTAAAAAAACACTGTAGGGGTCATTTGCTTGTGATAATATAACAGTATCTTGAACTTGATCAATAAACATAAGTTAGAATTTATTTGATTTTAGAGGCTAATAGATATAAAACTGCCATTCGAATAGCAACTCCATTTTCAACTTGATCTAAAATAATAGATTGAGGTGAATCTGCAACTTCAGAGGTAATTTCAACACCTCTATTAATGGGACCTGGATGCATCACTACAATCTCCTTATCTAAAGAAGTAAGCAGCGGCATATCTAAACCATATTGTTTGGTATATTCTCTGGTGTTTGGAAAATAACTCACATCCATACGCTCATTTTGAATTCTGAGCATATTGGCAACATCACACCAGTTCAAAGCCTTTTTTAAGTCAGTTTCAACCCCGACTCCTAACGATTCAATATATTTGGGCAGGAGTGATTTAGGTCCACATACCTTTACTTCAGCTCCTTGTAATTTTAGTGCAAAAATATTAGAAAGGGCAACTCTTGAATGTAGAATATCTCCAACAATCACCACTTTTTTGCCAGCAACATCCCCAAGTCGTTCTCGAATGGAGTACGAATCCAATAAGGCTTGAGTAGGATGTTCATGAGCTCCATCTCCAGCATTTATAATCGCTGCTTTTATGTGCTTTGAAAGCAAAATACCTGCACCCGGATTCGAATGTCTCATCACAACCATATCCACCTTCATGGATAAAATATTATTTACGGTATCTATTAGTGTTTCTCCCTTTTTAACGGAGGATTGTGAAGCTGAAAAATTAATAACATCGGCCGATAAACGCTTTTCTGCAAGTTCAAAGGATAATTTTGTTCGAGTGGAATTTTCAAAAAAGATATTTGCGATAGTGATATCTCGTAGGGAAGGGACTTTCTTGATGGAACGGTTAATAACCTCTTTAAAATGATCTGCAGTCTCAAAAATGAGTTGAATATCATTTTCGTTTAAGTATTTGATTCCCAGTAAGTGATTGACACTTAATTCGCTCATAAATTTATCAATTTACTAAATACACACTATCTTTTCCATCTTCATCTTCCCACATCACTTGAACCTTTTCCTCATTGATTACATCTACTTGCCTTCCTCTATAGTCGGGTTGAATAGGTAAATGTCTACTAAACCTTCGATCAATCAAACATAATAATTCCACTTCAAGAGGTCTTCCGAACGCTTGTAAAGCGGTTAAAGCCGCTCTTATACTTCTACCCGTGAAAAGTACATCATCAATAAGCACTACACGCTTGTCATCAACAATAAAGTCGATATCAGTCTTATTTGCCTTAAGGGTCTTATCTCCCCTTCTAAAATCATCTCTGTAAAAGGTGATATCCAAAAAACCGAGTTTAATGTCTTGAACTTTATAGTCCTCTTTAAGAATCTTAACCAGACGTTTAGCTAAATACGAACCTCTTGGTTGTAAACCAATTAATAAGGTATCGGAAAAGTCTAAATGATTTTCTAAAAGCTGACAAGCCAGTCTGTGAAGAATGATATTAATCTCTTGTGCGGAAAGCAGTTTTTTTTGGCTCATAGGCTAGGATATAGCTCTTTGACTAACAAAATTAAGCTTTTTTTATACATACACCAATAAAAAAGCCCAAGTATTAAACCTGGGCTTTTTGATGATTAAGAATCAGAACGATTAGCTCTTTCCTTCCATCTTATCTTTTAAAGCTTGTAACGCTTCGTTAGCATCTCCTAAAGTAGGTTTTGCTTCATCTGCTTTAGCTGCTTGTTTTTTAACTGCAGCTTTAACCGCACGCTTTTCTTCTTCTTTGAAGATAGCCGTGTGAGAAGCAACTACTCTTTTGAATTCTTTGTTGAATTCAATGATTTTAAATTCTGCCTCTTCACCCTTAACTAACTTAGATCCATCTTCTTTCTCTAAGTGGCGTTGTGGTACAAATGCAGTAATATCTTCATTGAAAACGATGGTTGCTCCTTTATCTACAATTTCAGCAATAGTAGCTTTATGAACAGTTTCTAAAGCGAATTCAGTTTCATATTTATCCCAAGGATTATCGGTAGTTTGCTTGTGACCAAGACTTAATTTTCTACCGTCAACATCTAATTCAAGAACAACAACTTCAAGCTCATCTCCTACAGTTACGAATTCAGATGGATGCTTGATTTTCTTAGTCCAAGAAAGATCAGAGATATAAATCAATCCGTCGATTCCTTCCTCTAATTCTACGAAAACACCGAAGTTAGTGAAGTTACGTACAATTCCTTTGTGTTTAGAACCTACAGGATATTTAGTGGTGATATCAGTCCATGGATCTGGAGTCAATTGCTTGATACCTAAAGACATTTTTCTGTCTTCTCTATCTAACGTCAATACAACTGCTTCTACTTCATCTCCAACTTTAACAAAGTCTTGAGCTGAACGTAAGTGAGTAGACCATGACATTTCAGAAACGTGAACCAATCCTTCAACACCTTCAGCAACTTCAACAAAAGCACCGTAATCAGCAATAACGACTACTTTACCTTTTACCTTGTCTCCAACTTTTAATTCTTCTCCAAGGGCTTCCCATGGGTGTTTTTCTAATTGTTTAAGACCTAATTGAATTCTAGATTTATTATCATCAAAATCTAAGATTACAACATTTAATTTTTGGTCTAATTCAACCACTTCATTTGGATGGTTGATTCTGCTCCAAGAAAGGTCAGTGATATGGATTAATCCATCAACACCACCAAGGTCGATAAAGACTCCGTAAGAAGTAATGTTTTTAACAACACCTTCTAATACTTGTCCTTTTTCTAATTGACCAATGATTTCTTTTTTCTGTTCTTCGATATCAGCTTCGATCAATGCTTTGTGAGATACAACAACATTTTTGAATTCATGGTTAATTTTAACCACTTTGAATTCCATGTTTTTACCAACGTATTGGTCGTAATCACGAATTGGTTTAACATCAATTTGAGAACCTGGTAAGAAGGCTTCAATCCCGAATACATCAACGATCATTCCTCCTTTAGTTCTACATTTAACGAAACCAGTAACAATCTCTTCTTTATCATGAGCATTGTTAACACGATCCCAAGCTTTGATTACTCTAGCTTTTCTGTGAGATAAAACTAATTGTCCCGTCTTATCTTCTCTGATGTCGATTAATACTTCAACTTTATCACCAACTTTTAAATCTGGGTTGTAACGAAACTCATTTAATGAGATCACACCTTCAGACTTGGCATTGATGTCGATAATTGCTTCACGATCAGTTAAATAAACAACTGTTCCTTCAACAACATCAGTATCTGCAGTGTCAACAAAGTTTTCAGAAACTAATTTTTCAAATTCTTCTAATTTAGACTCATCAACACGCTCAATACCTTCTTGGTATTTATCCCAGTTAAAGTTGTCTAAAAATTCTTGTGTGTTTTGTGTAGTCTCTACTGGAGCTACAGGAGCTGCTTGTTGTTCTTCAGCAGCAGGGGTAGATTTTTCTTCAGCCATTTGAAGATTTCTTTTGTATTCTGATTTCCGAGAGCGTTTACACAGTTATCAGAAGTGTTTTACATCGTTAAATAAGACCCTTTTATACGCTCTCTAATGCTAAAAAGGAGTGCAAAATTAATCTAATTTTAATGCTATGCAAAATAAT
>Ga0181559_10006321_pt1 | contig 11193 bp, 10 predicted proteins | sample 011ome_21_FD_133752 | JGI IMG/M metagenome (GOLD analysis project Ga0181559, IMG submission 133752) | Coastal salt marsh microbial communities from the Groves Creek Marsh, Skidaway Island, Georgia - 011508AT metaG (megahit assembly) | ecosystem: Environmental > Aquatic > Marine > Intertidal... | reverse complement strand
AGGCCGACAGCCAGTGCTCGACGCTTCATCGTGTTGGCATTTCCGGAGTACTCGATCAACTGCCAACGGCCGACGTGGTTGTCGGTGGCGGGGTTGTTGTCGTTGTCGTGGTGGTGGTCGTGGTGGTGGTCGTGGTGGTGGTCGTCGTGGTGGTCGTCGTGGTGGTCGACGCTGGGGCGTTGGAACCCGACGGCATCCAGCTGAACCGGAAGCGGCACCGCTGATCGCCTCGATCGGTCATATTCACTGTGTCGCCGGCTGCCAGGATCATCGGACCGCTCGACGCTTGGTCGATCGACCCATCGATTGCGCAGCGCGCGATGTCGTCGAACGCCACACGCAACTCGCCGGCGACGATGGCATTGAGACGCACCGGTGCCGAGTACGAGCAGTTCCCGTCCGTGTCGTCCAGCTCTTCGGTGAGGTCGACCGGCGACGGGCCGCAATCGACGTCGGTACCGCTCGTTTCGTCGACTTGCGTCGTTGTGATCTCCGAGTCAGCGACTTCAGCGATGGTCTCCGCCGCCTCGGCACAGGATGCGAGGAGGAGAAAGGCCAGGGCGAGTCCTGCGGTTGCGGTGCCTTTGCGCCGGCGCCGGCTTCGGATCACAACTTCGGTGAGGGCAGTCGTTCTTCGCATCATCGGTCCATCGGCCGGCGCGAGTCTAGGGCGTCCGTGCCTCATCGAGCCCATCGAAAGCCAACGGCACAACACGATCGTGATGCCATGGTGCGATGGCGGGCCAGCCTGCGATCTACTCACCGGTCCGCAGTGCGGCGAAGAACGACTTCAGATGCTCGGTGCACTCGCTGCCCAGGACGTTGTGTTGTACGTCGAACGTGTGCCGAAGGCGAGGGTCGGCGCCAAGGTGATACACCGAGCCGAGTGCGCCCGCCTCCAGATCGGGCGCCCCGAAGACGACCTTGTCGATGCGGGCGTTCACCGCCGCACCGGCGCACATCGTGCAGGGCTCGAGCGTGCTCACCAGGGTGGCATTGTCGAGTCGCCAGGTGTCGAGGTTGGCGCATGCGTCACGCATGGCGAGGACTTCGGCATGAGCAGTCGGATCGGCGGTCAGTTGTCGCTCGTTGTGACGTGACGCAATGATCTCACCGTCGACGATCACCAACGCACCGACGGGAACATCGCCGTGAGGAATCGCCAGTTCTGCTTCGGCCAACGCAAGCCGCATGAGATGCTCGAAGTCCATACGTCGACGCTAGTCCTGCCGGTCTGCTGCGAGTCATCTCGCAACGCCTTCGCCTCACGTCGGTGGGACCCTTCGCAGATGTCGGCAGACTCAGGTGCCCCGTGGAGGAAGCACACAGACCATGAAGATCCTGGCGATCCCGGCAACCAACAGCCCCAACGGCCGCAACCGGCGGCTCATCGATCATGCCGCCCGTCTGCTCGAGGGAGGACTCATTGCCGACGCGACGGTCGACGTCCTCGATCTCAACGACTACGAGATGCCGCTCTACAGCCTTCGACGACAGGACGAGTTCGGCATCCCTGACGCCGCCCAACGGTTCTTCGACGAGATCGGTGCAGCCGACGCAGTGATCGTTTCGTTCGCAGAGCACAACGGTTCGTACACCGTCGCCTGGAAAAACGTGTACGACTGGGCGTCACGCATCGCCATGGGGGTCTACCAGGAGCGCAAGGTGGCCCTCTTCGCCGCTGCGCCAGGGGCGCGTGGCGGCCAAGGTGTGCTCGACCACGCCGTCGTCGTCACGCCGTTCTTCGGTGGTGAGGTGGTCGGAAGTCTCGCCATTCCCCGGTTTGACGAGCACTTCGACAGTGTCGCTGGTGAACTCGTCGAGCCGGACCTTCGGGCACGATTCGAAGAAATCCTCGCGGCCCTCGGTGCGTGAAGCTCGCCCGGATCGGCCACGGAGCCGGGCAGGATCTGCGCCTCGCAGCCTGCTCAGTGCTCTGTTTTGGCGCGAAGCACGAATCGCTTGATCATGCCGGTCACGGTCTTCGGACGTTCGTCAACCACATGGATCTGACGGGGACGCTTGAACGCTGCCATCCGCTCCCGGCAGTGCGAGAGCAAGAGTTCGACACTTCGCATCGCGAGGCACCCACGTCGTCTCGACCAGCCGATCCTGGGACAACCGCTACGTTGGTGTCTCGCTCGCTGACTGGAACCGTTGATGTCAAAGTTGTATTTCGTACTGTTCTCCACCGATCCAGAGGTCGATCCCCGCAAATGCGCAGTTGGCATGTCGTGCGCAAGCCAGATTGCGAGCGACGGCCACACCATCGATGTGTTCTTTGCAGCACACGCCGTCCGCTTGCTCCACACGGACTACATCAATGCGCTCGACGAGCAGGCCGGACAAGCACCGGGATCCTGTCGGGCCATCCTCGATTCGCTTGTCGCAAGCGCCCGGGGCATCTACTGCTCGACGGGTTCGCAAGCGCTCGCCGGGGTCACTCCCGACAATGCCGGCTCGGTGCTTGTCCCCGGTCTCGAGCTGCACTGGAGCGGTCCACCCGGCGTCTCGACCCTCAGCGCTTCTGCCGACCACTGTCTGAGTTTCTGACCCTGCCGCATCGCCAAACACTGCTCCCCACAGCCGGTCGGTGGACCACTACCGTCTCGGGATGCTGTTCCAGAACTGGGGCGCTCGACCCGACGAGATCACCGACCCTGTCATCGGGGACGACCTGGTTCCCGATGCAACTCTGATCGCGACCCGCTCGATCTCGCTCGACGCATCACCGGCCGACGTCTACCCGTGGCTCGCCCAGATGGGGTTCGGCAAAGCGGGCTGGTACAGCTACGACTGGCTCGACAACCTCGGGCGCCGAAGCGCCACCACCATCCGAGACGACTGGCAATGCAACGAGGGCGACATCGTCCCCGGTGGCCCGATCACCTTCACCGCCCCGATCGCTCGACCGGGCGAGGCGTTCGTCCTTGCCCTTCTTCGGCCACGCATCGGATTCACGCTGGCCTACGAACTGCGTCCCGAGGAACTCACAACCCGCCTCGTCACTCGATTGCGCGTCAGACTCCGATTCCCGACCGGTCGACTGGTCGAACGGTTCGGCCTCGGCCCAGGCGACGGGCTGATGGTTCGGCGCCAACTGCTCGGTCTTCAGGCACGCGTCTGTGCTGGTGCATGACGGCGTTGCGCGACGTGGCAACACCGTGAGAGCCGGCGATCTGTTGCGCCACATGCGTTAGTCCGAGAACAGCGAACATGAGTCGTCGCCCCACCTGGCCGACTCGCGCAGCAAGGTCGGAACGAGGTACGCCCAACGCATGCGGAATCGGTACAGGATCGACAGGCGAAACAACGTTCTCGCACCCCAGATCTGACCAGCCAGACCTCCTGAGGGATGAGTGGACAACACAACGCTCGCCTCCCGCCGTCCAACTTCGATGGGATCGCGCCGCTGCAACGCCCGAAGCAAGACGTGCGCTGCGAGATTCCCGACATCGAGCGCTGGATCTCCAACACCCACCGAATCGAGGTCGATGATGCCGCCGAGTCCACCGTCGAGCAGCACATTGCGATCGTGCAGGTCACCATGCACCAGCGAGCGTCGTTCACCATCTTGCGGTTCTGGAAGCTCGACGGCGACCCGCCGATACTCCTCGACCAGTCCAGGGTGGACCCGTTCGAGCACAGCCAACCACTCCCCAGGGGAGCCCCCATCCACCGCAGCAGGAAGGTCCGGATGCTCGATCCCAGCGGAATGAAAGCGGCTGAGGATGTCGACTGCCGACCCCAAGGCGGTCTCCCGCCGAGCGGGTGCCGACTCATCGACGAGATGGTCATGAAGGGACCGACCAGGCAGTGACTCGAGCACCAAGAACCCTTCAGCGGTTCGAGATTCGCTGAGGATCTGCGGAATACGGGGCGCCGTAGCTTCACTCCCGAGCACGCGGTGGGCCGCTTCACAGCGTTGCAACACTGCTCCGACCCGTTTGGGACGGAGCACCTTTGTGAACGTCGTCCCGCCCTCCGAGGCCACAACAGCCCGGCGACCTGGCCGGTAGGACCGAAGATCTCCCGTCGCTGCAACGCTCCGAAGAGCGGGCAGTTCGGGATCAGTGGCCATTGATCGCTCTTCGATTCCCCGCTCGTCCAACACGAACCCTATTCGCGAATCTGCGCTGCTCGCCGTCCACGATCCATTCGGTCGAGGATGCACCGTGTGCCAACGCTGCAGCCCGAGGGCATCCACCCCCCGGTCGAGCAATACGGTGGCCGCATTCACCCAGTCCGGTTCGAACCGGCGGAATCCGAGCAACACGCGATCCACGACTGCCGTCGCAAGAGCAACACCGAATGACCGGTCGTCGAACCCCGACCGGGCACGCCACGCACGACGCATCGGATCGAGAAAGGTTGCAAAAACGTCTTCCGATCGAGCTGACTCGGAGGCCATCACGTGTGCCGACATGGTTGCGATATCGATGATCGGGTCACCGAGGGCGAAGCGTTCGAAGTCGATGAACACTGCTCGGCCAGGCGAGACCACGATCTGCCCAGGATGAAAATCGCCGTGGATTCCCACCGCTGGACCGTTTTCGGACGGACATCTGCGGAGCATGAGCGACAAACGGCACGCCTGACCGGCGAGTTCTGGTTCGACAAGAGCAAGTGTGTCGAGCGAGGCCAGAGCAGATGCAATCCGCATATCTGTTGTCGAACGCCGCTGTGTGATCGACACGGTCGCCTCGACACGTTGCAACTGCGCCAGTTGGGTTCCAATGAGATCGGGGTCGAGATACCCGTTCAACATGGCTGCTGTTCCGTCGACACCCTCTGCTGCCAACTCGACTGACAACCGACCGTCTCGACTCGTCCCCATGGGCGTCGCAACCGGAACGCCCGCCGCAGCCAGTGCTTCTGCGATGCGGTTGCCCGTCGCTCCCCGACCATCGCCGAACCAGCGCACATACACCGCAACCGGCGGAGGGCGGCCCTCCCGCTCGACGAGGTCGAGCCTGACGATCACTCTCCGCTCGGGCCGATGGCGGACGATCTCGAGAGAACTCTGCGATTTGCTGAAGTGGAGTGACGGTAAACCACGAACGTCGGCAACCATGCGAAGACACTTGGACAGTCGTACGACGCGATGGACACCCGAGAGCTCACCATCGTTTGGGAACACGTACAACACTGTTCGACCACCCGGAGTCGACATCACCCCAGGACCGAATTCGGAGTCGACGATCCGCTTCGAGCGCATCTTCTCTGCGACCATCCCAGCCCGTTCGGCGTCGACAAAGGTGCGGGCATAGACCGGCACTGCCGAACCGAGCTCAGTCGATTCGGGAAGGTCGACCTCGAACCCGACGAGCGCCGACTCCCTCGGCTTCAGTCGGAGGTGATTCGGACGGACGGCAACGACAGGGAGCCCCAGTTCCCTCATGAGTGGCGCCGCATGCGAACCATCGAGCAGACGATCGAGGTCTCCGAGTTGCCTCCAGTCGAGCGCCTGCGTCACGTCATTCTCCGCTCGTCCAGTCGTCCATTGTCGATGTGGAGGACGACGTCGGGTTCGAAGCCGCCGCTCTCGCCATGGTGGACGACAATCGTCGTCCTCCCAGCGGCGCTTCTGCGCACTGCGGCTGCGACCAGCAGTCTCGACTCGGGATCCAAGCCGGCCAGCGGTTCGTCGAATACCAGAATGGTCCCTTTGCTGATTGCAGCCCGAGCGATCATCAGTCGCCGCGCCTGACCTCCTGAAAGTCGCGCCCCGTTCTCGCCGAGCACCGTCTCGTAGCCGTCCGGGAACATCGTGATGACGTCATGGAGGAGTGCTCGCCGTGCAGCGTCCTCGACCTCGAGGTCCGACGCATCTGGGCATCCGTACAAGATGTTCTCCCGGATCGTCCCACTGAAGAGTTCGATCTCCTGTGGCACGTAGGCGAAGCTTCGCCGGTAGGAATGCAACTCGTACTCGCGCTGATCGATGCCGTCGATCAGCACCGAGCCTGATGCAGGTGTCGTGAGCCGCAGTAGCACGGCGAGCGCAGTTGACTTCCCTGAACCGCTCGGCCCGTTCACCAGGGCAAATGTCCCCTCGGACAGATCAAACGACAACCCTCGGAGGGCATCTGTCGTGCCGTCATACCGGCAGGTCACATTACGGAACGAGACGGCACCCCGGAACGCTTCGACCTCACGGCCGTCGCCGGAGTTCTCCGGTGTTTGACGCATCACCTCCAGGAGCCGCTCCGCCCCCGAACTCGCCTTGGCCAGTCGACCGCCCTCCCGAGCAATTCGCCGGAGAGGCTTGAACAGAAGCCTTGCGTATGTCGTCGCAACAATCAGGTCACCCGGGGTCAACTCTCCAGAGATCACTCGTCGCGTTCCGATGTAGAGCACCAGCGCCAGGCCCAACCCACTCAATGTCTCGGTGAGTCTGCTCATCCGAGCTGTGATCCGGGCTGCCTTGACGGCTGCCTTCTCTCCCGAGCCGGTCTGTTCGGCGAACCGCTTCGCGGTCTCGGCTTCTCGGGCGTACGCCTTCACCACTCGCACTTGGCGGAGCGTCTCGGAAGCAAAGGCCGCTGCGTCGCCCTCTTTGCGTCGCTGCCGCCGGGTCACCTTGCGAAGCGTCGTCGATGACCGCTGGAGCTGGAGGGCAAGGAGTGGCATAGGGGCCAACGCACCAAGGGCCAACCACGGGTCGATCATGACGAGGACGACCGCCATGCCGATGAAAAGCGCCCCTCGTTCTGCGAGTGCCAACCACGACGACACAAGGCCGTCGCGAAGCAGATTCACATCGCCCATGAGTCGGACGAGCAGATCACCACTTCGCGCCGAAACGTGGTACGGCATCTCGAGACGGTGGAGATGCTCGAAGAGATCTCGGCGGACGCGGGTCGTCACCTTTCGGCCGGCCTCGGCCGTCAGAACACTCGCCCGAGCGCTGAGCGCAGCGCTCACGAATGCGATCGCTGCGACCGATGCTGCGAGCCCCAAAGCGAACCGGTCAGGGGACAGATTCCACCGCAGCCTGGCCCCTTCGTCGGCGATGAGCACCTCGTCGAACAGCACCTTGATCGGCCAGGGCTTCAACAGTTCGGCCGCCGTGGCCGCAAGAGCAAGTCCGAGCGACGCAAGCAGCGTCTTGCGCTGCCCCGCAAGCGCCGGACGGAAGGTCCGAGATGCCTCCAAGAGGACCCCGAACTGCACCCTCCGGAACGGAACGAGGCGCGCCAGTCCCCGTCGCGCCGAACGATCACTCATGCCTTCTCCGTACGCGTGATTTCGCAGACCGCAGTAATCGTCCGGTGCGCGATTGCGCGCCAAGTCTGCTCGCGCGCCATCCGGGCACGGCCGTGGGAACCGAGAACATCACGCTCCATCGGATCATGCAAGAGGGCGTCGACGGCATCGACGAACGCTGCCGGGTCACCGGCGGCAACGACCTTGCCGCCACCGGCAACGAGGTCGGGGACGTCTCCCAGCCGAGTGGAGACCACCGGGATACCGGCTGCCAGGTACTCGACAATCTTGATTGGCGAAAAGTAGAAGAACTCCTCTGGCGGGTACGGCGCCAAACCGACCCAAGCTCGACGAATGGTCGCGATTGCATCCGCTTGGCCGAGTGGCCCGGTGACCTCGATGTGATCGACCACACCGTTCACCCGAGCAGCTTCGAGCATGGGTTCGATGCCAGGCCCGCCGCCGACCACGAGCAGGCGAGCATCGTGCCCGCGCTGGCGGAGTTCGGCGAGAACGCCTGGCAAAGCGCCAGCACCGTGCCAGGGTTTTGGATGGCCCAGGAATCCGACTGTCGGAGCTTCATCACGCTCGACATCGCCGACGAACAAGGCTGGATCGAAGCCGTTGTGTTCCACCGTCATGGGACGATCACCACGAACAGATGCGACATGGTCCCGAAGCGGCGTCGAGACGGCGACGACGAGATCCGCCTCCCGAAAGAGCCTCAGTTCCGTATCCAGATCGCCGGCCGACACCGTGCCCGGACGATGCCGGTTCGCCTCGGCGACCAACGGGGAGTTGACCTCGAGGATGAACGGGCACCCTGTCCGCCGAGCGAGTTCCAAACCCTCCACATGACCGAGGCTGTACCGCTCGTAGATGACATCAGGTGCTCCGTGGCGTTCGACGACCGCAGCCAGCGGGACACCCTCGTCGAGCGAGTCGACCACGAAGCGGAAGTGGACGTCCGACCGTCGGCGGACGACGACGACGACCTCGTGCTGATCAGCGAACGCTGAGGCGATCGAGCGTATGTGGACCGACGCACCCTTGCTCCCGTCGAGCGGGATACCCGGATCAGCACAGACATGCAGGATCTTCACGTCGAACGACCCTCTGGGCTGTGTTCCGGATGGTTGTTCGTCTGCGTCGTAGCTGCCATCATCGTCGCCGCCAACTGCCGGATGGTCACCTCTCGGTCGAAGTGACTTCGCACTCTTCGAACAGCACTGCCGGACCAGTTTCGCCACGCACCGTCATCGCGGAATGCAACCAGCAGCGCATCTGCGAGCGCACGGACGTCTCGTTCCGGAATGATCAATCCCTGGGTTCCCTGGTCGATCATCTCTGGGATACCGCCGACCGGCGTGGCAACAATCGGAAGTCCCATCGCCATCGCCTCGATGATCACCGTTGGGAGGGCATCGCGATTCCCGTCCTCACCGGTGACGCACGGTGCTGCCAAGATGCGAGCCCTGCACATCGCTGCAAGCACGTCTTCGCGTGGAGCTGGCCCTGCGAGTACCACCCGGTTGCCCAGATCATGGTCGACAATCTGCTTGGTGAGGCGTTCGCGCTGGTCACCGTCGCCGATGATCGTGCAGCGGAAGTCGTGCCCTTCATCGCGAAGGAGCCGACACGCGTCGATCAGGACGTCGAAGCCCTTCTTCTCCACAAGTCGCCCAACTCCCAAGATCATCCGATCGTCACGGTCGCTGTCGGAGGACGGCAGGTCATCGAGTGGCAGCCCGTTGTAGACCACCTCGAGTCGCGTGCGATTGTCGACAAGGGCGCTGCGAATGTGATCACGGTTGGCCTCGCACACCGTGACCACAGCCTCGGCTGCCGCCCCAATCTCGGAGAACAGCCACCGGTCGACACCATGCCGATAGATGTCCTTGGCATGCGCCGTCACGGTGAACGGGATACCCGTGGCAAGGTGTGCGACATAGGCAGTGTGTGCTGCAACGGTCATGAAGTGGGCGTGGAGATGGGTCAGACCTTCCTGCTGCACTGCCTCAGCGATCGACAAGCCCTTGGCCAGAACCCGACGCTCACGACCATCGGGCAGTCGATCCGCAAGTACTGCGGCCTTTCGAGCTGCTGCGCGTCCTCCCATCGCACGCAGCCGGTCCATGTGATCAGCAACACCTCTGGCAGCATCAGCGGAGACATCGACCACTGGTGCGTGCAGCTCAGCAAGCGCTGCGTGACGCGGCTCGTCATCGGCGGGGTTGAGCGAGAATACCGAAACCGGGAAACCGAGCCGTTCGAGACCCAGCAACTCGTTGAGAATGAAGGTCTCGGACAGCCGAGGGAACTTCTTCAGGACGTACCCCACTCGGGCAGAACCATTGGACGGAACGTGCGCCAACGTCATTGTGGTCGTGGCACCGAAGTCTTCTGCGCTGCCGACCAACCCGAGTGTCGGGCGAGTCCGGAGCAGATCGAGGTCGTTGCGCTCCCTGACGGCGTCTGCGCAACCCATTCCTGCGAACGGAATGACAATGCTCGTCGGCGCCACAACGGCATCGGACCGGCAACCTCTCGCCCACGCACATCCATGGTCATGCGCCGATCAGTGCCGCAACGGTCGCTGCACCGCCTAGGTCAATCGGCACGTTGGCCGTCGAGCGCGGTCTGGCAGCGGCCTCTTCGATGAAGCGCAGAAGTCGGGCCGGCACCAGTTCATCCTCGGTCGTCATCTCGACCAAACCGCGTTCTGCAAGGCGGCGGGCACGGATCAGTTGTTCGACACGCGGCTTGGACCTCGGGACGAGCAGGGCCGGTACGTTCGCTGCCAGAATTTCGCACGCCGTGTTGTAGCCCCCCATTGCCACAACTGCATCTGCGTTCACCAGCAAAGCGGTGTGGTCTCGGGTGAAGGTGAGAACCTCGACCGGTGCGCCAGATCCGACAAGGAGAGCTTCGATCTCCGCCCGCTGCTGCGCCGCCAGAAGCGGGCCCACCACGACCACCGACCGAAACCAGGCACGCTGACCCAGTTGGGATAGAAACCGGCCGTACGAACGCAGAAGACGGTGCCCATCCCCTCCGCCACCCACCGTGACGACAACTGTGGGCTGCCCCGATCGAGGTGCGCAGCGTTGCGGAACGTCTTGCACGACATATCCCACGTGCCTGACCTGGCATCGAAGTCGTTCGGCGAGACCGAGTTCGGTGGCCGTGGTCGTCAGTGTGGCATCGCCGTACACGAGGACATCGTCGTATTCGGCGTTGATGATCTCCCAAACACCGTGCGCATCCCACGCCGCACGAACCCTGGCTGCGTCATCGATCACATCCCGTAGGCCGAGCATCATTCGCGGTCGCGACGGGGAATTCCTCAGCCGTTCGAAGGTGGGCAGGAGTTCGTTGCCGAGTCCCGTGGCCACATGATCGACAATCATCACATCAGGAGCGAAGGACGAAACGCTCGCCTCGATGATTCGCGACCGCAACGCAACCACCTCATCGAGTGGCTGCCGAAGACGCCGGGCTCTGTACTCGCCTCCGTCGTCCTTTGTGACCGAGGGCATTTTGACAAGATCCACGCCCATCGGAAGCGAGAACGCCTGCGGCCTCGGCGTACCCGAGACCAACAGAACGTTGTTGTGCGGAGATCGACCGGCGATGTGAGCCCCAAGCGTGACCGATCGGCTGAGATGGCCCAATCCGTACGAATCGTGACTGTACAGAACGACCCGTAGCGACACGAGGTGGAATCTACTGGCTACCGACTTCCTGCACCCATCCTGTGGGGCTGGAAAACGCGCTCGTGGTTGCTGATCAGGCCCGATAGCACCGCCCTGGCGAGTCGTGTTGCACGTCCTCTACCGCTACCTGGCCGCCCTCGCCCGACGCGCTATCCGTTCCGGACGCTTCAAAGACCTCGAGATCGTCGTGCTTCGCCGCCAACTCATGGTTCTGCGCTGACAGGTCGACCAGCCCCAATGAGCGAGACGATGATAACTGGAGCCCGCT
>Ga0181559_10006313_pt1 | contig 11204 bp, 9 predicted proteins | sample 011ome_21_FD_133752 | JGI IMG/M metagenome (GOLD analysis project Ga0181559, IMG submission 133752) | Coastal salt marsh microbial communities from the Groves Creek Marsh, Skidaway Island, Georgia - 011508AT metaG (megahit assembly) | ecosystem: Environmental > Aquatic > Marine > Intertidal zone... | reverse complement strand
TCGCTGGCTGATCTGGTGCGCTTATTGATCAGAGTCGAAGAAATGGAACGGTCCAAGGCGACTTAGATAAAGGCGAGTTAAATAACCGGGAAGGAATCGTATTTTGGTGAACATAGCCGTACTTGGTCTGGGCAATTTTGGTACCGCTCTGGCCCGTAATTGGTTAGAGCGTGGCTACAGTGTGAGCGGCTGGACGGTCGAACAAGAGGTGTTCGATAGTGTCACCGACCATGGCGTTAACGAAAAATACTTGCCGGGCGTAGTGCTCTCGGGCTTGCGTGTGTCGATGGCGATCAGTGATGCGGTGTGTGATGCCGAAATTGTCGTGCTGGCTTTGCCATCGGGAGTTGTTTTGAGTGTCTTCGACGAATTGCTACCGCACCTGAAATCTAACCACGTTCTGTTGGATCTGGCCAAAGGTTTAGCGCCGGGTGACCGCTTAATTTCCGAGGTGATCGAGGAAAAACTGTCGGTTGCGGGTAAGCATAATCCGTTGTGCGTCATGATGGGCCCTACCATTGCTCCTGAACTCGCTGCGGGGGTCTACACCACAGCCTTAGTGGCCAGTCGAGATGCCCAATTGGCCAGTCGACTCGCGACGATGTTGAGTACCCAAACGCTATCGCTGGCCGCAGCGAGCGATCCTTTGGGCGCTGAGTATTGGGGTGCATTCAAAAATGTGATTGCCTTGGCTTGCGGCGTGGTCGACGGGTTGAAAGAAGATGGGCGCGGCGGCGATAACCTGAAAGCAGCGATTTTTACCGCTGGATATGCTGAAGCCGTGAGGTTGTTGCCAACGTTGGGGGCTGCGCCGGAGACCGCACTCAGTGCCGCGGGTATTGGTGATTTGTTTGTTACCGCCACCTCACCCCATGGGCGCAACCGAGAAATGGGTGAGCGTTTGGGTAAAGGCCAAAGTTTAAGTGAGGCCCAGGCGGAGATGGTGATGGTCAGTGAAGGCGTGCGCGCGGCGCGTATGTTTCAGGGCCTGTTTGCCACAGCACAGCAGGCGGCGCCCTTTGTGGATACGTTGTGTGGGCTGTTGGATGGCCAATCGACAATCGATGAGTTCTTGGCGCAGATGATGCGCGCGCACTAGAGAAAGATAGTTAACGGCAATTAGGCTATATTGTGCGCCCGGCGGCGCAGGCTTGCCGTAAGTGTTTTCACTGAGTGTAGTACCTCTATGCATTGTCGACATTTTTATTTCATTCTGGTGGTCCTGATTTCCGGGCTGCCGCACCTATCATTAGCATCACCACCCCGCATGGTGGCGCACGCTGTGGATGAAGCGCCCGTGCTGGACGGGGAAGTGATGAACGATCCTGCCTGGCAGGCAGCAACGCCGGCGACCGGATTTCGGGTGGTGCGACCTGTTGAAGGTCAATTAGCCAGTCAGCGCACCGAAGTGTCCGTCGTCTTTACGGACAAGGCGCTCTATATTGGCGTGATCTGCTATGACGAAAACCCCGATGGCATAGTGTCGGCGGATAGCCGCCGCGATTCCTCTATGGAAGACACCGACAGTTTCCAAGTTGTTCTGGACCCCTTTGCCGATAAACAAAACGGTTTTGTGTTTGGTACCACGCCGACTGCGGTCGAGTATGATGGTCAGGTAACCAACCAGGGCAGCGGCAGTTTTGGCTCCGGTGGCGGAGGATTTAATCGCAACTGGGACACTACGTGGGCGGTCAAGACACAGGTGGGTGAATTCGGCTGGAGTGCAGAAATGGAAATTCCATTCAAATCTCTGCGTTATACAGCCAGTGATGTACAGAACTGGGGCATCAACTTTCAGCGTAACATTCGCCGTACTCAGGAGATTGCGTACTGGTCTCCGATTGGCCGCGAATATAATCTTTTTCGGGTATCTCAGGCCGGTACGCTTGAGGGCCTGCGCCTACCTAAACAGCGTAATTTCAAACTCACACCTTACCTGTTAGGTCAGGCAGAACGTGGAGGAAGCATTGAGGGTACGCAGTACAACGAAGAATTTGGCTTTGATGCCAAGTATTCTTTGACCCCTTCTCTGACGTTAGACGTCACCTACAATACCGATTTTGCTCAGGTGGAAGTGGATGAACTGCAGGTCAATCTGGATCGGTTTAGTCTGTTCTTTCCGGAGAAACGTCCTTTCTTCCTGGAGAATGCTGGACAGTTTTCGGTGGGTACGCCACGCGAAGTTGAGCTGTTTTTCAGTCGTCGCATTGGCGTTGGGGCCGGTGGTCTGCAAACGCCAATTGATGGTGGTCTGCGACTGTCGGGCAAAATTGGTTCGTCCACCAACGTCGGTCTGCTGTATATGGCCGCGGATGGTGTAGACGGTGCGGTACCGCAGAACAATTTTGCGGTTGCGCGGATCAACCAGGAGTTCTCTAACCGTTCTTCCATTGGCGCCATATTTGTTGAGCGGGACGGCGATGGTGAAGTCAGCGGCGAAGCCGATACGGACTACAACCGGACTTATGCAGTGGATGGACAGTGGGGTATCGGTGAGGGCACAACGATTCGTGGATATGTCGCAAAGACCGAAACCCCTAGATCACGTGGCAAGGATATGGCGTATCGTCTGAGTGGTCGTTACGATTCGGCCGCCCTCATCGGTCAGGCGGGGTACACCAAAGTCGAAGAAAATTTTAATCCTGAAGTGGGCTTTCTGCGTCGCAGTAATTATGAAAAATTTGATGCGTTTACATTGTACCGATACCGTCCAGCAGATTGGTTTGGGCTTTATGAGATTCGTCCGCACATAGCGACCAACGCCTATTTTGATGATCAGGGCTACTGGGAATCGGGTTTTACGCATGTTGACAGCCACTGGGAATGGCACAGCGGTATTGAAATTCACACGGGGGTCGATTTTTTCCATGAAGGGGTGAAAGAACCGTTCGAAATTAATCGGGGCACGTTTGTTGAAGCAGGGGAATACGATGAAGCGCGTACGAATCTTGTCTTTCAAACGGATGAGGGTAAGCCTCTGAGTTTTTCTACTCGTTACCGTGGCGGTGGTTTTTTTGGTGGTGACATCAGCAGCTTTGAAACCGAAGTGACAGCGCGCTATGGTGAGCGTTTTTCCAGCGCGTTGTCGTGGAACCATAACGATGTTGAATTGCCGGTAGCAAACGGTGATTTTGAAGTGAATGTCGGCCGTTTGCGGCTGTCTTACTCATTCACGCCGAAAATACTGCTCCAGGCCTTGGTGCAGTACGACGATCGAACTGACCTGGTCGCGACGAACATCCGCTTTTCTTGGCTGCAGTCGGCCAACGCGGGACTGTACTTGGTGTACAACGAAATCGACGATGAAAACGTGGTAGGGCCCATAGAAAAACGCCGGGAATTTGCCATTAAATACAGCCGCATCATTGACCTGTTGTAAGCGGGCGCTGGTCGACAGATCCATGCGGGGCCAGCAGCGCTGCCCTGGCTCGATTGACTAGCCCGATCAGTGTTACCCGTCGGTCGGCTCCTGAAAGCACACCAGAATCGCGGCATTGACCATAACCATCAGGTCGGTGCCATTAGCTGCAGGGACATTCAGCCCGCCACGTTCTGGCTCCACGGTAACCACGCCGTAGGGTAGCTCTTTGGCAACCGCCTCGAGGTCTATAGCCGTAGGGTCGGCTACCCCCAGTTTCACTGTGATGTGCATGTCATCCGGTGATTTATCCAATGCACTGAAGAAGTTCAGGCTTGAGTGGCGAATTGCATCGGACACAGCACGCTTGGCTGCTTTGGTATAGTCGCCCCCATGGACGTCAATGCCCATGCCCATTTCTGTCACGTACCTCGTTAATTTCATAGCGTTTCGGCGACGCGCACTGTGCGCTCGACCAACTCCTCTAAAGTGATTTCTGAAATACCCGCTAGGGAAACCCCAACACGGCCTCCCCAGGGCTGTAGCCAGTGCGGCGGGATGGGTTTGCCTTGGAGCGCCCACAAGGCTCCAACGGTAGCGCCGTTACAATCGGTATCGAGGCCTGCGGTAACCACTTCACCAATCGCTGCACCGAAATCTTGGGGATGGCTCAGCAATGCCCAAACGACAAGCCCCAGATTATTCACTGTGTGTACCACACTCATATCGCCAAACGATTCTCGGATGATGTTGCCTCCATGTTCGTCGTTAACCAGCGCTTGTGCCTTGGCCACCACCTGAGCGCAGCGGCTGTCAGCCGGAATAAAAGCCAAGGCGGCGTCAGCACTGTCGGATAACGCCTCACCGCTCGCAAGCAGAGCGCCCAGGGCCGCGATATAAACCGCGCCGTAGATCCCCTCTTCTCGATGTGAAAGTGCGGCATCTTGTGTGACCAGTGCTGCGGCTTTGGCTGGGTCACCAGGGCACACCCATCCATAGACATCTGCGCGAATTTGTGCGCCTATCCAATTGTGGTAAGGGTTGTTGGCGCACTCTGTGATGTCAAAGCCCAGAGCCTGTCCTTCGGGAAACCACTCGCTACCGTGACTCAATAGGTATTTGTAGGCTGCACGCTCCGCGGTAAAGGTGCTAGCCAGCGGTAGGTGTTTCAACCAGGCACGAGCGACATCGGTAGTGGTGAGCTGATCACCATGGCGCTCCAGCAGCATCAGTGCCAGAACCGAATAATTGATGTCGTCGTCAGCGAGACTCATGTGCATTTGGCCCCTGCAGCATGGCTTGAATAACGTCTCGGGCACAGATTCAGCAGCGAGTGGAATATAGTCGCGTAGGGGCAGTGCGTTGACCTCGTTGAGGTAGTCTCGCAATGCGTCATACCCCTCAGCCATAGAAAAACGTTCCACTGCTTTGCCCAGCATGCAACCCGATATCCGCCCTTGCCAGGCTCCCCGGATTCGATTTTGATAGCTGTCTACCGTCATTGATACCACTCCTTTTAAATGCGCGGTCAAGGATTTTTGTCAGGTACTTGGCGAGCGCACTTGAGCCTAGTACGCTGTTCCCCCTGCAATTTACAGCATGTTTGAACCGGAGGCACGAATGGCCTGAGCAGTCTGCGTATCTTTTCCTATCTGCCTAACCCCAGGGTTTGGAAATCACTCATTGCTGCGGATATTTGCGGCGTGGAAGTAGAGGTCGTTGGTGATAAGCCTGCGGCTTTGGCAGATTGGTTGTGGGATTACGAGGCGCGGCTACTACCCGCCGAAGAACGCACGGCGACCAGTCCGCATGCACGGATGGGTAAGCGAGGTTTCTCCGGAACGCTGTATAAGACGGATGCATTTTTGGCGAGTCAACCCTTTGGTACCGTCCCCTGTGCCTTCGGTCCGGGTGGTGAGGTCGGTATATTTGAATCTAATAGTATATTGCGAGCGGTCGCCCGGGCAGGAAGTCATTCATCAGTGTTGTACGGGCGCGATCATCTGGCGGCGTCTCGCATAGACAGTTTTCTGGATGCAAATTTGGTGTTCGCGCGGGAAGCGCAGGTGTATTTGTTAGCAATGGACAATCTGTCTGAATCTGTGCATGCGCGTATGCAGGCAGCCTACGAGTTCTACTTACAAGGTGTGGAAAGCGCGCTTACCCACGGGAATTATCTGGCTACCGAAGAATTGAGCATTGCGGATATTTCGTTTGTCTGCGACTTCGCCCAATTTTTGCGCGAAGGTCACTACGAGCAGCAGCTAGCCGAGGCCAATTTAGCGCTGATCAGCGCGGACGGCCCAAGCCGTTTTCCGCGCGCCTTTGAACATATGTGGCGGCTCGCAGAGCGGCCTGAATTTGCCCACCATCTGGGTAGTTATTTGGCGGGGTACAACAATAAATCAGGAGCCGTGAATGTCTGATAACCAACAGCAGATCGATTACTGGAACGGCGCTGCCGGCGCGACCTGGGTAGAGGCCCAGGCGCGTCTTGATGCAATGCTCGAGCCCCTGTCAGCGCGGGCCATCGCAAAGGCGGAACCTGGGCCGGGCATGCGCGTGATTGATGTCGGCTGTGGATGTGGTGCCACATCCCTGGCCCTCGCAGCACGCGGTGCGCATGTTTGGGGTGTCGATATTTCAGCCCCGATGCTGGCTTTGGCTGAGCAACGTGCGCAAGGCCTGGAGCAGGTTAAGTTTTCGATTGCGGACGCCGCCTATCAACCGTTGAGCTCAGACCATGACCTAATTTTCTCTCGATTTGGGGTGATGTTTTTTGCTGACCCGGTCGCAGCGTTCGCCAACCTGCACAGTGGTTTGCGTGCCATGGGCCGGCTGGTCTTCCTGTGCTGGCAGGCGCCGCGCCTAAACCCCTGGATTTCTGTTGGCGGCGCGGCGATTGCGCCCTTTTTACCCGAATCTGAAACGCCAGACCCAAAGGCCCCTGGACCGTTCGCGTTTGCGGATAGCAGCTATTTGCAGGCGATTTTGCAACAAGCAGGGTTCACGGACATTACGATGGACGCACTCGACTTGGACCTGAACGTGGGCGAAAATTTGGATGCGGCTATGGATTTTCAAACCCAGGTTGGCCCGGCGTCGCGTGCCATTGCAGAATTGGACGGCGCTGACAAGTCCCGGGCGTTAGCAGCAGCGCGTGCTGCGCTGGCGCCCTATGAAACCCCTGACGGTGTTATTCTTGGCAGTGCTACCTGGCTGGTGAGCGCTGCCGCCGGACGCTGATACGTAACCCCTTTTAATGTTAGGAGTAAAACATGGCGGGTAATCAACAAGTGATTATTCATTCTCTTCCCCAAGGCCAGCTCGCGGCGAGCGACTACCGGGTAATCGACGGCGAACGTCCCGAGGTCCGCGATGGGGAAGTGCTGGTAAAAACGACCGCCTTCGCTATCACAGCGGGCACCAGAGCTGGCCTCCAGGGCAGTGCCAGTTATGCCGGTGCACCTCGCGCCGGAATCGTCATGAACGGGACGGGAGTGGGGGAAGTGATTGCAAGTAGCGCCCCCGACGTTGAAGTGGGGCGTCAGGTTTTAGCGCCCACGGGCTGGCAGGAGTTGTCTGCACATCGCGCATCGGATGTCAGCCTAATACCCGAAGGCCATGATCCGCTGCACTATCTCGGACCATTAGGCGTGAATGGCCTGACCGCGTATTTTGGACTCTTGCAGGTCGGCCAACCACAGCCCGGTGAGACGGTGATGGTATCCGCAGCGGCGGGTTCCGTCGGCCATATGGTGGGGCAAATTGCGAAACTCAAGGGTAATCGAGTTGTCGGTGTTTGTGGGAGTGACGACAAAGGCGCTCTGCTGACCTCCCAGCTGGGCTTTGATGCGGCAGTCAATTACAAGGACGATGGATTTCGTGAGTCTCTTAAAAAGGCCTCGCCTGACGGGGTGGACGTCTATTTTGATAACACCGGCGGGCCTATTTTAGGCGCTGCGTTATTTCGCATGAATGTCGGCGGACGGATCGCTTGTTGTGGTGTGGTATCTCAATACGATACCGATCGTCCTGAGCCCGGGCCTAAAGGCGTCCCCGGCTTATTGGTGAACAAACGCATCACCATGCGGGGATTTTTAGTCTTTGATTTCATAGATCAATACGCTGCAGCCCGCGAAGAGATGCACGGTTGGTTGCAAAGAGGCGAATTGACCAGCTTGACAGATGAAGTCCATGGGTTGGCTGCAGCGCCGGATGCGTTCGTAGACCTGCTCAGCGGCGGAAATGTCGGCACGCGCATTGTGCGGTTGGATTAGTCATATGCAGGTTCGGCTATTTTCTTTGGGACTGTGGCTGATGATCCCCTTAGTGAACTCGGTGTTCGTGGAAGCTGCGCGAGCGGACGCTAAGGTCGCGATCGAGCGAGCGTGTACTGATTTGGTTCTGGACTATGCCTACTATCGCGATCGGCCCGATGCCCAGAGGGTAGCCGATTTGTTTGCTGAAGAGGCCATCCTGACGGTGCTTGGTCAGCAATTCAAAGGCCGCGATGCGATTCGAGCGCGGTTGCAAGGCGCAGCGCAGGGTCCCGTTTTTCGACACTTGATGAGCACCATCAGAATATTTGTTGAAAGTGATCGCCGGGCGACGGGGGTCAGTTACGTGACAGTGTATAGCGCCCCCCCAGGTGATTTGCCCGCTCCCTTATCGGTCCCGCTGGGCGTGGGTGAATATCATGATGTATTCGTAAGCACGGACGCAGGTTGGAAGATTGAGCGCCGGTCTTTTGTTCCGGTGTTCATGCCGGAGCAATAAATACCCATGGGTGATGGCTTAGGAGCAGTCGACCTGCTGGTGATTGCTCTAGTGATGCTCAGCGTGACTCTTCTGGGGCAGCGCTTGAGTGGCGCAATCCAGTCCCGGCGTAGTTTTTTTCAGGCGGATGGTTCTCTACCTTGGTGGGCAGTGTCGGCCAGCATTCTCGCTACTTTGGTCAGTGCGGTAACCTTTATCTCGGTACCTGCAGCAGTGTTTGCGCCGGGTGGAAACCTCACCTACGTACAAGTCATCATTGGCCTCGCATTGGGTAAAATTGCGGTCGGATTGTTGTTGGCGCGGCCGTTCTATCAATCCAAAGAAGCGCAAACTTGTTATGAATATATAGGGCAGCGTATTGATTCACCCACGGGTGAGTTGTCCATGTACCTAGGGCTAGTACTGACGATCATAAACTCGGGGGTCAAATTGCTGACCGCTGGGCTGGTGCTCAGTGTGATCACCGGTTGGGGACTGGCCGTGTGTGCGGCCATAGTGGTCCTGATGAGTGTGCTCTGGGGGGCGCTGGCGGGGATAAAGACCGTCATCTGGACCGACTTTTTGTTGTTTGTTGTGTTCAGCATTGGCGCCGTATTTGCTTTGCTGTTTATCGTGTTCAATGTGGAACAGACCTTGCCCCAGGCCCTGGCGACGCTAGATGCGAAAGCAAAGTTAGTGTTGTTTGATTTTTCCACCGACTTAAGTGAACGGTACACAATTTGGGCTGGGGTCATTGGGGGGATAGCATTGAACATTGCGCAGGGGAGTACCCAGGGCACCTGGCAGCGGGTGCGTGCTTGCCGAAGTGCTTCAGACGCTCAAAAGGCCTATAACTATGCGGCGTTGTTTTACGTCATGCATTTAGTGATCTTGGCTCTGGGTCTGGCCTTGGTGATTTTCTATGGTGAAAAAGGCTTGCCAGGCGAACTTGCAGAACAGCTGCGTGAGTCGCCAGATCGGATATTCCCCTATTTTATAGTCACTGAAATACCTTTGGGGCTGTCAGGGTTATTCATCGCCGCGATTTTTGCAGCCGCGATTTCAACGCTCGATTCTGCATTGGCAGAAAGTTCGGATCTCAGTGTCTCTCACATCTATGCAAAGTACATTCGACCGGCAGCTTCAGAAGTCCACTATGTCATGATCTCTCGATTTATGATGATCCTGTGGGGCATGGTCTTCCTGGGTGTTGCGCTGTTTTTTGGCCAATACTCTGCTCAAGGACTGCTCGACTTGACGTTTAAGCTGCCGAACTACGTCTATGGGGCAATCTTTGGGAGCATCGTACTGGCTCGGTTTGGCATTGGCCGACTGTCCACAGTGTTGGTCGGCTTCTCACTCGCGACCGCTTCCGTGGTTTGGATGAGCTGGCTAGATATCGCGTTTTTTTATTGGTGCCCCATAGCCGGTAGTGTCATGGTGGCTATCGTCTGGTTACTGGAACGCTCGAAGCCAGAGTTCAGTGGCGTCGCTCACAAGCGTCAGTAACATCGTTGTGCGCCGCTAATGGCTGAGGAGCGCTGCCAGGCTACCGCCTTTGTTGCGGGGGCTGTTGTCTGGTTGGAGCTTCCACGTTGAGCCTGGCCTGTCTCTGTTGTCTCTGAGCCCTATGCGATGGCGGGTTATGTGGCCTGGAACGTGGCCCATTATTCAATCTGGTTTGATGTGGCCGGCGCTCTACCGCCCTGCTGATGCTCGACGACGCGCGTTGCCGGTTCTGCATGGCGGTTGTTGGGGTCTGTTGTCTTCGAGCGGTGTCTAGCACCCGTCTGGAATTGGGGGTGTTAATGGTTTGACGCGGCGACCGCTCTGCGCGTGCGGTGCTGGGGGCGTTGTTTCTTTGGCTCCGTTGTTGTGCAACTCCGCCAGCAGGGCGTGAAGCACGATTTACGCGTTCTCTTGATGGCCTGGAGTGGCGTTGCGCCGAAGTGGAGGTCGCGGCACGTCTGATCGGGCGATGAATAGAGGATCTTTCGCCGTCGTGGGTTAGGCTGTTGATCTCACGACGCAGAGACCGATGCACAACGTTTTGTTCATCAATTGCCCGCCGTTGCTGGTGCGCGCGAAGCGTCTCGGGCGTTGTTTGTCGTCGTAGCGTGTGCATTCGAGGTCCATCGGTGCGGACGGGTCTGGCCTGCCGTGGACGAGAACCTGCCCAGCGGCGATCGGGCTGCCAACGCTCGTGACGGCGATTACGGTCGGAGCGATGTGGGCGTTGATGCCGATCGTGGTCTCTCCGACCGTGGCGATGGTTGTAGCGTTGGGTGTGGCGAAAATGATTTTGATGGTAGCGACGCCCGAAGTATGGGTGGGCATGATGGTTGTAATGGTGATGACTCAGGTACAAACCCCGCCAGGACAAAACAAAGGCGGAGTTGATGCCCCAGAACCCGTCGTCGTAGAACCGGTGTCGTGCTGTGTAGGGGTAGTAGTAGACAGGGTAGGCGCTTGGATAATAATGGTAAACCCGCTCTGTTTGATAAGTCGTGGCTGCTACAGGATCATAGTAAGGCACGTAAATGACCTCAGGGTCAGCAGATCTTATCGTTACCGTGGTGTCGTCTACCTGTACCGCATGTTTATCGTCGCTCTTCAAGTTACCGGCAGCGTGAGCGGCTGTACGATAGGCGGCCACGGCCGCCAGCACGTCTCCCTGTTGGTTGGCGACGGCTTCGCCCAGCGCCCAGGTCCAGCGCAGATCCTGGTCAAGAAGGGTAAGGGCCTCGGGGTAGTTCAAAAGGGCGACTACGGATGCATCCCAGTACTCGTCGGGCTCCAGGTCGGGCTGTGTGGCCATGGCCGCGCGATAGCGATTTGCTGCCACGATCTGTAAAGGATACGTGCTCGCAGGTAAAACAATGGCGAGCAATTCATCAGAATATAAAGCGATGGGTGCGACCAGAATCTGTAGTTCATCCGGCGTAAGCTGCGGTGCTGGCTCAGCGGCAGGCAGGCGCTCTGAGTCTTCCTTGTTTGTGGTTGCGGTACTGTAAGCTTGGGCTGCCACAGTGGGCGGAAGCGCCATGAGCACCGTAAGCATCATCAACGCGCAGGTGATAAGGCGTGT
>Ga0181559_10006309_pt1 | contig 11211 bp, 9 predicted proteins | sample 011ome_21_FD_133752 | JGI IMG/M metagenome (GOLD analysis project Ga0181559, IMG submission 133752) | Coastal salt marsh microbial communities from the Groves Creek Marsh, Skidaway Island, Georgia - 011508AT metaG (megahit assembly) | ecosystem: Environmental > Aquatic > Marine > Intertidal zone... | reverse complement strand
CTTGATCTATCTCTAGGCGGTATGGGCTATGGAAAGCCTCCCCACGCTGACAATGAAAATCGTTTGGGTGGGGCAGTTTTATATCTTAATTCAGCAGACGAAACAGAGACAGTTGGTGGTGATTTCCAGGTATGGGGGGTTAAGGACGAATATAAGACTGAAAACCTCGGTAGAATTCCTGACCGCGAAAAGTTAGAGTTACAACACTCATATCCTTTCAGACGAAATAGCGCATTGTTTTTCCCATGTCACGATCGTTCTTATCACTCAGTTGGTGAAATAACTTCACAGAAAGAGAAAAGAAAGTTTCTTTATCTAAGTCTATCTTTCAAGTCACATAACGTTTGGTGATTATGTATATTATAAACACACAAATAATACTTTTATTTTATTGAAAATTTTTATCTCATGAGTATGGCTAGGGTCAAGATTGGGTTTAGTAGCTCACGTTGATTTATAGGTTGCAGGACAGATATGTAGGACTGCCACTCAGGCATCCTAATTAGACTAGCAACCGTCTGATTGGTAAAAAAATCTTCTTAATCGTTATCTTTGGTACGGGAAATCGTGGAAATGTGTTTAATTTATTTAATCAAATTGCCTCTGGAAAATTTTTAATGGTGGGAAATGGGAGCAATAAAAAATCAATGGCGTATATATACAATGTTGCCGCGTTCTTAGAAGCTTCCATAATGTCAAATTTAAGCTATGGTGTTTTTAATTATGTCGATAGTCCTGATATGGATATGAATAGCCTTGTTAAAACTGTCCGCGGAGAATTAAAGGGAGCGAAAAATGTAGGTGTCCGAATACCATTTTTTTTCGGCTATGGCCTAGGGTTGCTTGCAGATTTTTACGCTGCGATAACTCGAAAAACTCTGCCCCTAAGTTCGGTGAGAGTAAGAAAATTCTGCGCATCAACTGAATTTTCCTCATCTAAAGCCGAACTGGGGGGATTCACTGCTCCTTATTCTCTCACTGAGGGGGTCATGCAGACGTTGCATGATGAGTTTGTGAACCCTAACCCCGACCAAGAGATTTTCTATACGGAATAAACGCATCATCAAAATACTTTTTCTTGTAGGATATCACAGCCTTATATGTCGAGAACGTGGTTATAAGGTTTTTTTTCTATGTTTAGACGCGCATTTAATTTAATTAGATGTTTATTTTTTGGTAACCAGCTAGGCAATTAAATGACGACTTTAATAGCGGAAATTGGAATTAATCATTCTGGAAGTGAAGAAAAGCTCTATAAAATGATTCGGTCGCTTCACGAACATAAAATTGACGCATGTAAATTACAATATAGGTCCGGTGAGGGTTTTTTTGATGACTCATTAGAGATGGGGTCAACTCTAATTTCCGAGGAATTAGATAGTGCCAACCTTGATTTAGTAGTCAGCATTAACGCTGTTCAGTTTGCAAGAAAACTAGGCCTACAAGTTGGAGTAAGCTTCTTTCGCGTTAATGATGCCGTTGAGTTCTGTAATCTTTGTATTCCAGACTTTTTTAAGGTTCCGTCGGCCGAGGCGCTCAATTTTGAACTAATTCGACATCTTCAAAATATTGGTCCCCCTGTTATTGTTTCTACTGGTGGTTTGACTTATGAACAGCTGGTGATGTTGTCCGCGCAAATACAATTTAGGCCGGACGATTGCGTTATGTACTGTGTCGCCAACTACCCGGTGGCGGATGGCGTCGCTAACCCTAGCTATTTGGTTGAGTACAAGAGTATTTTCGATTGTAAAACAGGCTACTCATCTCATGACGAGAGCTGGGAAATGAATCTTGCTTTTCTATCGTACGATATTGACTTCATAGAACGGCACTATGCAGATGATAAGAATGATGAAGGGTTGGATATCTCTACCTCCTCTGATTTGGCCGAGATTTGCAAATTACAAAGGTTCTGTCATCTTGACCTATGGGGTTCGAACTCGTCATTGAGGGATAAGGTCCCCAATCAGGGCGAGTTACAGAATCTAAAAGATTTAGGTTCTGGCTACTTCTTTGCAGATGATTACTCTCAGGGTGATGAGGTTAGTGTAGCCAATCTGCTTATAAAAAGTCCTTGCCGTGGTATTAAAGCTGGTAGTTTAACGAGCGAAATAAAGCTTTGTCGGGCTGCTAGGGCAGGCGACCCTCTCACCCCGAGCCACATGATTAAAGGGACGTTGCTATCTCCAGGAGCCGTTTCATCGGCCAATGAGTTGCAAATTTCTCTACCAGTTAGACTGCATGACTTTGAAGAAATAGACCGAGTGTTTGAAGTCATGAATTATGAGTGGCATTTGAGTTACAAGGAAGTGCCTGATGCTCGGAATATTCTGATGTCAGGGAACAGGGACTTTTTAAAGTCAAAAAGGTTCTCTATTCACCTACCTGATTACGTATCGTCTAACCAACTAATTGACCCATTTTCAAGTAGTCATGATGTGGCTAGTAAGTCTAGATACTTAATTGATGAGGTGTCGATGCTTGCTGCCGAACTACAGGATTTAACTGGTTATGAAGTACCGATTGTAGGGAGCTTTTCAGTAGTGAATAAGGCTAAGAGCGCCTTCTATGGGGAGTATGCGGCTTTAATAACTGAAATATTTAACAAATATACCGTGAAGATAATGCCGCAATTCTTACCTAAACTGGCTTGGTATTTTGGTGGGGCCGTGAAACTCGATGTTTTTTGTCACGTTGATGATATAGAGTTTTATAGTCAGCTGCCATTCGGGATATGCATGGACACTGCGCACTGTATTATGGCCGCCAACTATTATAAACAGAGTCCAGCGGATTGGATCACGCGTCTCCTGCCCCTTTCGGGTCACATCCATATTTCTGATGCGGCTGGGATCGATGGTGAGGGCGTTCCATTTGGTGATGGTGACCTCGATGATGTTTTAGATATTGTATTAAGACAAGAATCAAGAAAGGTTGTGGAACAATGGGAGGGCCATCTAAATAACTTTGACGGATTCAAACAGTCGGTTAACTATTTGGCAGGAAGAATTAAGTGAAAGCGCTTATTTTAGGTTTAGGGCAAGATGCAATTTTGGCAGCAAAAGAGTGCCAGAATCTAGGGGTGGATTACCGAATACTCGTAAGGCGGTCATCTGGGCTTGTCTCAAAGGTAAGGGACAACCAGATCGATAATGAACGGATAATCTATCAAGAGATAATTTCGTATGTGGCGTTATTAAAGGTTAAAGAGCGCTTTGATTATACGCATGTCTATAATTTCGCGGGAAATTCTTTCGTACAAGATTCGAAAATTAATTTCCAGTACTTTATTGAAACTAATTCAAAAATTCTTTGGTCGTTGCTTAACGTGAGTGAGATGCTGGACGATTTGTGGATATTTCATCCTCTTAGCTCTGAAATACTTGTTTCGGCAGAACAAATGAGTTCTGTAAGTGGGCGGTTGTCTCCACGAAATGCTTATGGCATAGCAAAAGCTGTCGACTATCATGTGTCAGAAGTATTTCGAGAAGAGTCTGGTAAAAAGCTGCATTCTTGCATCATTTTCAACCATGAATCTTCATTGAGGCCGCCTCAGTTTTTTACAAAAAAAGTATGTAGTTACTTTTCTGAGAGAGATCCAAAGCGCGAACTTAGTATTTACAATGCGAAAAGCAAAAGAGACTGGGGAAGTGCTCCTGAATTTGTGAAACTAATATTAGATAGTGGAACGAGGGGTTACTCAGGAACGTCGGAGCTTGGAACTGGCCATTTAATGTCAGTTGAAGCATTTATCGATAATTGCTTCAACTTAAGCATGTTCGATTTTGAAAAAAAAACCAATAATGGTCTGATCACATGGAGGAGCTCACGACACACAATTATAGAAAGATCACGAAATAGGCTAGACGTCGAAAGAGTTGTTTGCTCTGACACCGCTAAGGTGAAAGGCGCGTTTCGAGTAAACCCGAAGTGCTTTGGAAAAGATCTAGTGAGGGCACTTTTAAGTAATGAAATCTGAATTTATATGTATTCTCTTGGCGCGCGGTGGCTCAAAGGGATTAAAGGGTAAAAACTTACTTGAATTGGGTGGTAAGCCCTTAGTTCAAAGAGCTCTGGATGTGGCGATAGCATCAAAAGTTTTTTCGAAGGTAATATTGTCTAGCGATGACAGTAAGATCCTTGCTGCAGGTGCTAAAACTCTCGCATTGATTCATAAGAGAAGCAAGCTCAATTCTAACGATCGATCTACATCTGAGGACTCAATTTGCGAGGTCCTAGCAGATTATGGAATAGAACAAGGCACTTGCTGTCTGATGCAGTGTACTACCCCATTCATCAGCACAGGAGATCTTAAGGAAATAGCCCGGCTGGCATCGCAAAATCCTCTTAGTACCATAGTCTCGGGTTACGTTGAAGATCCCCATCATTGGTCACTTTTTGAAAACCTTAAATACTTAGAGCCAGTATTCGATGTATCAAAAACGAGAGAGCCAAGGCAGACAAATAAAATGAAAATTTTTGTAGAAAATGGCGGTGTCTATGTTTTCGCGATACCGGAGTTTTTGGTTCGAAGAAATAGGTTCATGGATACAATAGTACCTCACGTCATGCCAAAGTCGCGAAGTGTTGACATTGATACCATTGAAGACTTAGATCTAGCTCGATTTTACTACGGCTCAAACAATAGTTGCGACACATGATAAAAACAATAAACGAGTTAGTTGCTAGTGATTTTTGCACTGGTTGCGGCGCGTGCGGCGTTGTCGATGAAGAAATTAAGTTTACATTTCGTGACGATAAGGGACTTTCTCTGCCTGACACTTCGGGGCTTACCCAGCAGGAATTGGCTAAGGCCTCTGAGGTGTGTCCATTCCTTCACGACAATCCAAGATATACTCATTTTGAGCAAAATAGCGCGGGCCTTGAATATAATCCACTAGTTGGTTATTTCCACAAAATAGTTGTTGGTGCAATACGAGATCCACTTGATCGCAGTCGAAGTACCTCTGGTGGGATGACAACCTATGTTCTCAGGAGGCTACTTGAGAAGAGACTAGTAACAGGGGTTATCCACCTAGCACAAAATCCAAACACAAACGGTATAGAGAACGCTTTTGAATATCGTCTTTCTAGATCGATAGAAGAAGTTGAATCTGCTCGAGGAACTAAGTACTTTCCAGGAAGTTTGAAAGAGTTACGGCATTTGTTGGAAAGGGACGATGAATCGATGGTTATCGTTGCGCTTCCATGCTTCATCAGGGGCATTCGGCTGTTAACAAAGAATGATGACGAATGTCGGAAGAAAATAAAATACACGATATCCCTTGTGTGTGGCCATCTTAAGACAGCTAACTTTACTAAGTACCTAGCCATAAATGCGGGAGTTAGTCCTAATGATTCTGTTTCTAAAATAGAATATAGAGAGCCCGTGCCTGGTGGTAATGCCCACGACTACCGTGCGTCTTTTACAGTAGGGGCCACCGAGCGTTCATCCGAAAAAAAACATACGCTGCCAACTAAAGAGCTGTACGCAGAAAACTGGGCATACGGGTTAAGTATGCCAAATATATGTTCGTTTTGCGATGATGTTGCGGGAGAAAATGCAGACCTTACGATTGGTGACGCTTGGATACCTCCTTATGATTCTGACCCGAGAGGAACTAACATCGCTATTGTTAGAAATCTAGAATTATTAGATATAATCCAAGAGCAAGGCTTAGATACAGTAGAAGTTGGGGTGGATGATTTTGTTCACTCCCAGGCTGGTAGTTTTCGGAATCGACGAGAGGGTGTGTTGTATCGAAGTGCTACAAATAGAGTAGAGATACCAACAACGAGAGTTTCCCAGCTGAAAATTTTTGATAGCATCGAGGATCGGGAATATAAATCTCGTAGTTCAGTTCATCAAGCTCTTAGGGGCCATGAGTCTTTGATCAGTACACTTAAGTTTCGAGATTTTCAGTTATTTAAATTTAAAACATTCTACAGTATCACTATATATCAGTTTCAGAAGAATGGAATTCGGGCATTACTCCCGAGAGGGTTAAAAAAGTTATTAAAAACCATTATGACAAACCAGGGCTCTAGCGCAGCTATTAACTCTCGAAAAGTATATATTAAAAATCACGATATTTAGATGAACCGTGTAGCCAAATTATATAGGTCTCATGCTCTTTTACTGGATGCGGTTTCTCGATCTGTTTTCGGCTTCTTGGTGATAATGGCTATTCCTATATCGTGGGGCTATGAATCGCTCGGGTTATTCGGATCCACACTTGTTGTAGGGTCTTTTTTGTGGCTAGTTGGAAGCTTCCAGTTTGAAAAAGCAGTTATTAATGCAATATATAATAGACCTAATGATTTTTTTCGGTCCGTTGGATATAGAGTAATAATCTATGCCGGCGTAGTTTTTTTTGCAGTCATCGTGCTTAGGTTTTTAGGGAGGAATATTGAGTATTTACCACTCTTTTGCGCAGGTTTAATTTGGCAGTTTCTTGATGGGTTTCTTAAGTCCAGGGGGCGTTTCGTTAAACCTTCGGCTATCAAATTGTTGATACGATCTATTGCCATTATTGTAAAAGTCTATGTGATTTTTAACTTTGATATACATATGCTTTTTATAATTTATTTTTTTGAAGGCCTGCTTATATTTTTGCTGCTTATACCGGTCTCTTTTCAAGATCTATCAGACGAGGCTGTGTCTAGTTCTGAGTTAGGCGGTGCTCTAGATTCAGCAGGTCATGTAGATAATATCAGAATAGCATTCTTTGGCTGGATTAACTTTGTTAATAATAATTTTTATGTTTTATTTGGCTCGTTTTTTATGGAGGTTGAAATTGTTGGTTTTTTTTATTTTTACATGCGTTGCATAGACCTTGGAGCCTTACTAGCTACACCTAATGTGGCCGTGTCAACTTATAAACTCCGCATTAATAGACATACTAGGGCAGATTCAAATAGGACGCTTATTGTCATGGCCAAAGTATGGCTCGCATGTTCTCTAGCAGTGTTTGCGGGATACTTGTACCGGTTAAAACTGGATGTAGTTTATCAATATGAGTTTCTTGGAGTATCGCTTCTCTGTATAGCTTCAATGCCGTTTATTCTGGGCGTTATGAGAGTTAGCTACCATGTTATAAATGGGTATTCGGGTGCCGGGATTTTACAGGGGCTTACGACTTTTGGTTTGTCAATGTTTGTGGTTTATAGCTCAACCGTGTTTTTTAATTCGCAGCTGCCTTTTTGGGCGGTCTGTGCATGTTTAGTGGTGACTCGAGTCTCTACTTGTTGGCTTAGTCCGAGCTTATTTAGAGCGGGGCGTAGATACCTACATTGGCAATACCGTTGAGAAAAAAGAGGATAGGATGTGATTAAAACGCTTGTATTTGGAGATCTAGCTCATGTGCGGAGCTTTGGGGCAAATCTTACTACTTACTGTCTCGCAGAAGATCTATCTGCGACTCGACAAAAAGATGAAGAGTTAATATACGAAGCTATGCCCCATATTGGGGCGTCGTATTCGAATGGTTGGAAGCTAGTGAGTAATTTGAATCCAGCGATCGCCAAGAACCTGCGAAACATACGAATGCGCTACAAGCCGTTGGACCTCGGCAAAATAAAGTATTCGAATGTACACTATAAGTCTCCCCTGACTGCTACATTGCCGAACACCCTGTCAGAGTTCGCCAACTTTGAATCTTATGTCGAAAGAAGTGATCTTCTAAAATCTCTTCTTAAAAAGGTTTCAATGGCAGATAGAGTGATCATAAACGGGGAAGGGAACATAGTGAATCACATTGGTAGCGTTGACATCCCTTATCGGGTTGGCGCTAGGCTGTTGCTTATAGTCGCGTATATGTGCCGAGAACTCCGTAAGCCATTTTCACTTGTAAATTGCACCATTGATCCCGCCAACGAAAATATTGATCTAGTTTTATCTGAGATACTAGCATACGCCCACCATGTATCTGTGCGTGAGCCAATCAGTTATGAGTATGCTACAAATATACTTGGCTTGAATAATGTCTTAGAATCAGCTGATGCGTCTCTTGGATATGATTTTGGCTGCGATAAATATAGCAAGGGGAAAGTTGAGGAGCCGTTCGTGATCTTAGGTGATTCTAGTGGGCTTAGAGGAGATGCTAGGGAAATTTATAGCAGTTTAGATTATTTGATTAAACATTTTAGTTCAATGGGTATGAAGGTCAAAATACTCGATTGTTCTACTCCTTACTCCCATGTTCTAGGGAAGTTAGCCTTAAAGCATAGTTGTGTATGGCTTTCAGATCACTATTTAAATTTTAAATCTCTGCAGAGGGAATTTCGTGGTGCGGAGCTTATAGTTTCTGGTAGGTGGCACCCTTCTATCCTTGCGTCAAATGTGGGCGTAACTCCAGTGACCTATGGTTCGGATTCTTGTAAGACGCTTGGGTACTCAAAAAAAATGAATAGTCTTCATATAAAAGGTGGAGTTCATGATCTGTGTGGTAATTTAGACTTGGTTGATGAGGCAATGATTACGACCTCTCGTGTAAAGACGCTTGAACGTAGCCTGTCATGGTCGGCTTTGCGAACCAATAACTTAATTCGCCCCGAGTGATTTAAATGAAAATCAGTATTATTACTGTATGTTGGAACGCAGAGGATACGATTTCTCGCTGTATGTCCTCTGTAGCACAGCAGAATTACAGTGATTATGAACACATTGTGATTGATGGAAGCTCGACCGACTCTACAGTCGAGATTATCTCCCGATTTAGATGTGATAAAACAATAGTTATCTCAGAACCCGATAAAGGTATATACGATGCAATGAACAAGGGTTTGGCAATGGTATCTGGGGAATTAGTTCATTTCTTAAACTCTGACGATAGCTATGCCGACTGTAACGTACTTGAGGATGTGGTTAATAAAGTATCTCTTGGAAGCTCGGTTGTTTTAGGGGATGTTAACTATGGGACCTCTAAGGCCCCAAATATTTGGCACGCGTCAGCACCAACACCCCGCAATATAAAATTTGGCTGGCACCCGGCTCATCCAGGTTTTTTTTGTAAAAGTGAGATATACAAACGAGTCGGTAATTTCGATCAGACCTACAGGATATCAGCTGATTTTGACCTGATGATGCGGATTGTATTGCGAAATCTTTCCGGGGTAGTTTGTCTTGGGCGGGTTACGACGAACATGGATCCTTATGGCGCGAGCTCTTCGTTCGCAGCAATTATTGAGGGAAACCGGAATGTTGCTATGTCGGCTAAATTAAACCACATATCATCTGTCCCATGGTTGTATCTGGTATTGCGAGTTGTACCGAAAATTAAACGAAAATTTATTTCGAGTTGGAGTTTGTAATGGCAGTTGTACCTTTAATCGTTTGCTATAAAGACCGGCCAGAGCTGAGAGAGTCAATAGAGGCACTCAATAACATAGGCTTAAAGCCCCATGTCTTATTTCAAAATTGGAGCGCTGAATTCCCAGAGGGAAATTATCACCGTCATAGTTCTGCTGAAAACCTAGGCTGTGCCGGGGCAAGAAACCGGTTATTTGTGTTATGTAAAGACAGTATTGCTGATGAGGATTACCTGCTGTTTATGGATGACGATGCAGTGTTACATAGCTTCGATCAAGAAATACTAGAGGAGAAATTTGATATTATAGCTGCGAAATCTATTCTTCTAGACCAAAGTATTGAGCGGCCAGCTATTCCGAGAAGCTTCGCTATAGCTCCTAATCTGGCCGGCCGCGTATTTAGAGTGACTGGTGTATGTTTTCTTATAAGGAAAGAATGCTTCGGCGAATTAGGTGGGTTTTATAATTATTTCCCGTATGGATACGAAGAGTCCGACCTAAGTTTGAAAGCATACCGAGCAGGGGTTAGGATTTACTATACACCTGCGATATGCGTAGTCCATCATAAACAAAAAGAAAATTGGACTAAAGTGCGGATGCAGGAGCATGAATATCAGATCGTAAAGAATAAGATGGTTTATATTAATAGGAATTTCGACTTGGCAGGCCGGCTATTGGGTAGGTTTTATTGGACGTGTCGTTTCCTCATTCGAGGCTATGCGTTAAAGAAAATTGCTGCCTATTATTTTCACAGTCCAACTGGCCCAAAGTTAGTCCCAATTACAATTTGGCATGTACTATATATTATGTTGCGAGGCAGATTAATTGTGCTCTGATATTACAAACCTAGTAATAGGATGCGGCGCAGCAGGGATGATTGCTGCCAATACACTTGCGAGGATGCAGGTGCCGTTCCATATCAGTTATCCCGCTGACAGTACACTGAATGAACAAAAATGGATAGATAGTGATTACAAATCAATCTTCCATGAAGGTAAGTATGGGAACTTAACATTGTGGGGATCCTGTCTTAGGAAAATACCGTTTAAAAACGTTTCGAAGGCATTCCCTGGCATTTTAGAATATGAGTATGAGATATCTAATGCTGAGGTGCTAAGTTATTGTGGTGTAACTGTTCCTTGTTGGCAAAATGCAGGATTTTCTCTTTACTACCACTATAAGAGAAATTTATTAAAGGCATTGGTTGAGAGTCAGCAAAATACGGTTGATATCGGCGAAGTAGTCAAAGTTGAGTTACGTCAAGGGAAATACCTAGTTACAGATGACAGCGGTAAAAAGTTTGTATGTGATAATTTGATTTTCTGTACCCCGATTCCCGTGACGATTAGGTTGTTAAAGGATGTCATTAATTTTGAGGGAGAGGACGTAAGGTGTAATGAACATTTCATATATCTTAAAGCTCACTTCCATCTAAAAGAGAAAGTCAGTCCAAGCAATTTTCAGGCTAAGACTTCAGAAGTGTCTGTAAGGAAACATTTAGACTCAGAGCATACCAGCATACTTTTACTTCCTCGTTTATCAGCGAATAACACTTCTGATCAGACGATCGTTGAAGTGCGACGTGAAGCTATACAAAGAGTCCTGTCGAAAAAATATTTGGGGCTTATTTTTTTAGCTGCTAAGTATCCAATTGAGATAGTCTCTCTTTTTTTGTGGAGTATTAATTTACACCCTAAAACTAGATATTATGACAGTATAGTAATGGTAAACAGAGAGGTCACTGTTAGTGAGGTCGGCGATATCAAGGGGCCACAGGAGAATTGGAATTGCATTCTGGGGGCTGAAAAGGATGAAATTATGGTAGCAGCAGATTTTCTTGGGGCTGACGTTAGTTTTTCCGGTGATGAACTAAGTGAAAATAGCCAGCATCTACACGGTATG
>Ga0181559_10006307_pt1 | contig 11214 bp, 6 predicted proteins | sample 011ome_21_FD_133752 | JGI IMG/M metagenome (GOLD analysis project Ga0181559, IMG submission 133752) | Coastal salt marsh microbial communities from the Groves Creek Marsh, Skidaway Island, Georgia - 011508AT metaG (megahit assembly) | ecosystem: Environmental > Aquatic > Marine > Intertidal zone... | reverse complement strand
TGGGACGGGGACGGGGACGGGGACGGGGACGGGGACGGGGACGCCGCCGTCGCGGTGTTCGCGTCGTGCGTGGAACACCGGCCGGACGCGGTGACGCGGTTCGAGGAGGGGTGCGCGACGCGAGGGTTCGAGGTCGCGGTCGTCGACGCGGAGGAGCTCAGGGAAGGGTACGGGGGCGGGGGGGACGGCGGCGGGGGCGCGGAGGCGTTCCGCGTCGTCGAGGTCAGGCGGAAGAGACGACGGGCGTAGAGGTAGGACGTAGGAAACGATTGTTGTTATGATACTCGTAAAAGCGCGACGACTGGAAGATCGACGAAGTAGAGAATGATGAGCATCTCGTCGCGCGCGGGCATTGTTCGCGCGCGCGCCGGCACGATGACGGCGCCGGCACCGGAGGGCACCGCGATGGCTGCCGCGATGTCCGGCCCGGAGACGACGACGAGCGCGTACGACGCGCGGCGCGCGCTGTACGACGCGGCGACGCCGTACGCGGACAAGGCGTCGCTCGCGACGGCGCTCTCCGACGAGGTGCGCGCCGCGGTGACGGAGGCGATGGAGGCGGGACCGGCGAGCGCGATCGGCGAGCGCGCGCTGGCGGTCGCGACGCTGCTCGTGGAGTGGTCGATGGCGACGCTGTCGTACGCGGCGATCTCCACGAAGGCGGGGAAGAAGGGCGGCGGGAAGGGCGGCGGCGGCGGCGGGAAGGGCGCGAAGAAGGGCGCCCTGGGCGGCGGCGACGCGAACGCGTCTGCCGCGCCGTCGGGCCCGCGCGCGCCGAAAGCGATCGGCGCGGACCCGCCGCCGCCGAAAGCGCTCGTCGTCGCGAACGCGCAGTGGCGCGCGCTCGCGACGGGGTTGTCGGTGGGGAGGCACGCCCCGAACGCGGCGGCGGTCGCGCACGTCACGCGCGCGGCGGCGACCGCGGCGGCGTCGATCGCGAGCGACGACGACGACGACGACGACGACGACGACGTGCCAACCTCGTCGAATCGGAATACGACGGAGGTCGTCTCCGCGCACACGCTCGCGGACGTCCTGCGCGCGCTCGCGGAGAAGTGCCCGATGACGTTCTCGCCATCCGCGGACTACCTCGTCTCGCTCGCGGTGCTGTCGCTGCGAAGCGGCGCGCGCTTCGCGACGCTCGCGGAGATTTCGCTGCGGTTGTTCGTCGACGCGAGTCGCGACGTCTTCTCGACGACGACGCGCGACCCGCCGAAGATGACGATGGACGACGCGGACGCGCTGTTAAACGCCGCGGGGGCGGAGCGCGCGGCGGTCGCGGGGACGGCTGGAAAAGAAAACGCATGGGATGTGGACGTTAAAGACGAAGGCGTCGCGTGCGGGGCGGTGCGCGCGTTGCTGTCGCATCCGGCGCACCTCAACGCCGTCCCCGCCGCGTTCGCGGAGGCGGAGCGGCGGCGGAACGGAACGAGCGGCGTGGTCGCGGCGAACGTGCCCGCGAGAGAGAAAGAGATTCCGATTCCGCCGCCCGAGGCGGGCACTGAACCGACGCCGATGGAGACGGACGACGGAGACGACGACGCGAAGGAGAAGAAGTCAAAGTCGCCGCCGAAAAAGGAAAAGCCGAAACCGCCGGCGTTCCTCGTCGGCGTCGCGTCGCGCATCCTCTCCGCCGCGGGCGGGGATCACGACACGATCGAGGACGCGAACGTCGCGCGGCTGCTGCCGTGGTGCCTGGACGCGTTCGTCGCGCGGCACGCGAAAGTCACGAGAGCGAAGATGGAGTCGCTCAGGATGAAAGCGTTGCACTCGAAAACCGCGGCGAAGACGGGGACGTCCGCGGCGTCGGGGTTGCCGACCGCGACGCTGCAGCCCGCGGCGCTGCTGTTCGACGCGCTCTTCGCGGTCTTCTGCGTCGAGGCGCGCGCGGGAGGGGATGTCGGCAACGGCGGCGGCGACGGCGGCGGAGGCGCGTCGCGGAGAGGAGAAAAACGGAGAGGAAAAAAACCGTCCGCCGCGTCTCCGCCGGGCCCCGGTCCGCGGCTGTTCGTCGCCGCGGACTTGCTCAACGCGTACGACGCGCTCGGTCTGTTCTCACCGGCGTCGTCGTCGTACGCGACCGGCCCGGCGCCGGACCGTCCGACCGCGCGAGATCGCTTGAAGGCGTTCGCGTCGCGCGTCGCCGCGACGGCGACGCGCGACTGGCGCGGCGCCGCGTCCGCGTCGCTCGCGATCATGGACCGCGACTTCCGGCTCCTAGAGGAACACTCCACGGAGATCATCGCGGCGATCGTGGACGGCGGCGGCGCGAGCGCGGGCGCGGGCTCGGACGCGGACGCGGACGCGACGACGCGCGACCGCGACCGCGCGATCGCGTCGGAAGCGGTCGCGCGGTTCGCGAGAGCGTTCGCGAAGACGCGGCGACTCCCCGAGGCGCTCGGAGCCGTCGGCGGCGCCGTCGCGCGGTTGACCCGCGCGAGGAGCCCTCACAAGGGCGAGGGCGTCCTCGACGCGGAGATCGTGATAGAGGCGATGAAGCACGCGACGAAGAACATGCCGTCCGGGCAAGTCGCGGAGGTTCTGACCGCGCTGCACGCCGCGATGTCGCTCGCGCTCGGGTCCTTCGACGCGGCGGCGGCGGCGGCGGCGGGCGGCGGCGATTTCGGCGGCGGCGGCGCGGCGAGAGCCGCCGCCGCCGAGCGCGTCGCGGCCACGTGCGCGCTCGTCGCGGAGAGTCTCGGCGCGACGCCGATCCCGCCCGGGGAGAGCCTCCTCCCGCCGGTCGCGGACGCGCTCGCAGAGCTCCTCGCCGAGCTCAGAGGGCGTCTGCTTCGATGGCGCGAGAGCGCGCGATTAGACGGCGTCAGGGCGTCGAAGAAGCATAAGAAGAGCCGCGACGACGACGCGACCGACGACCCGATCGCGGTCGCGACGAACGCCGCCGTCGCGGGCGCGCTTCTGCGCGTGTACACCCCCGCGTACGCGATCGTGGAAGTCGGCCACGACGGGTGGCCGCTGCATCAGAAGCACGCGATCCCGTACCTCGGCGAGGAGGTGCGTTCTATACACTGGTTCCCGTACGACCGCGTTGGCGTGGTGAACGCCGATCCTTAAGGACTTTTCCTGGCGCATCTCTCCGCCCAGGGTCCCTCGCTTTCAATCCCCGTCCTCGACGCCTTTCAACTCCACCTGACGCCTTTCAATCCAGACGCCGCCGCTCTCGGAGTTCATCTCGCCGCTGTTGCGCGCGGAGGAAAACGCGTGCGCCGCGGGAACGCGCGCGGTCTCCGCGCGTTCGACCGCCGCCGCCGCCGCGGGGGCGACGCTGCACCGCATCGCGCAGCTCGGAAGAGTCGCACGGCCGCCCCCCGGGGGACACAGCGACCAGGTCGCGGGCGCGGAGGCGCGGGAGCTCACCGCCGCGTTGCTGCGTTTCAGCGGCGGCGGCGGCTCCGCGGAGGCGTCGCCGGAGACGTCGAGCGTCGCGCGCGAGTTTCTCGACCGGGTCCCGCACTACTGGACGGACTGGGCGACGGAGGAGGCGCTGCGCGAGTGCGAGTGGGTCGTCGAGGGCGGGATCGACGTGTTCGAGGTGCCGCGTCTGCTCACGGTGTGGACGCGCGAGGCGTGCGCGTGGGTGCTCGACGCGTCCGCGGCGACGCTCGCGGCGGCGGCGGGGGGGGGCGGCGATTGCGGCGGCGGCGACTTCGCCGCCGCCGTCGTCGACGCCGCCAAGGTGAAACTGCGCCACGGCGGCCCGATGCACGTGCGTAACCCGCACTCGGACGACGCGGACGTGTCGAAGCTGTTCGACCCCACGGCGACGACGGCGGCGGCGACGGCGTTCTGGAAAGACGCGGCGAGGAACTTTGACGGCGGCGGCGGCGGCGGCGGCGCGGCGTCGGCGTCGAAAAAGAAACCGAAGACGTCCGAGGGCGCGCCGATGACGTTGCACGCGTCGCTCCTCGACCTCAAAGCCGCGCTCGAGCGCCTCAGCACGCTCCACGTCAAGTGCACGGTATGGGTGGACATCCATCGCGTGCACGCGACGTGCGCGGCCGCGGACTGCGCGTCGCACGTCGCCGCGGTGTGCTCGTCGCGGTCGCGCGACGACGACGACGACGACGTCGTCGTCCTCGACGCCGCGCTCGACGCGTGCGGCGTCGCGAGGGACGTCTTCACGCTGTTCGCGAACCGCGACCGCGGCGGCGTGGGGTCCAAGCTCGCGAAGTCGATCTGCGTCGCCGCGACGCTCGCGTCCTCGAAGCTCGTGGACGCGACGACGCGCTCGAGGAAGTCGACGGCGGTCGGCCAAAGTTTGAAACGCGCGACGTTCGCGACCGCGCGGTTGCTCCACGCCGGCCTCATCGTGTCGTCGCACAAGGGGCTGGCGAGGGCGGAGAAGGTCGTCGCGCCCCTCGCGCGCGGGTTGCTGCGCGAGGCGAGGGCGCTGAAGAAGACGAAGCCCGGCGGCGGCGCGATCGACGCGGGGATGGTTCCTCGCGCGTTGAGGATGAAACGAGCCGCGGCGGCGGCGGCGTCGGCGGAGGACGCTTCGATCCCGCCGGACGTCTCCCCGCGCGGCGTGTTCGCCGCCGCCGTCGCGGAGGCGATGTTCATCGCCGCGCTGGACGGCACGAGACCGCCGAAGAAGGAGGAGAACGAGCGCTTCACCGCGGAGGAGCCGGACGAGGAGGCTGGCGTCCAGGCGTCGACGCGATGGAAATCGCTCGTCGCGCTCCGCGGCGTCGTCCACGCCGCGTCCAGCGCGCTCGCGCGCGTCTCGGACGTCACCGACCGCCGCGTGAACCCGGAGTCGCACCGCGACTTGAAGAACTACGGCATCCCGCTCGACGAGCCCCTCCGCGCGCACCCCGTCGGCCTCGCCGGCGATGGCGTCGTCGAAGCCCTCAGCGGCTGCCTCCGCGCGGTCGCCGCGTCGTGCGCGCTCGCGGCCATCGTCGTCAAGCACGCGCCGGCGAAGCACGCCGTCGCGCCGTCCGCGGACGCGCTCCGCGAGACGCTCTCCATCGCGCTCGCGGCGCTGACGCGACCGTGCGGCGCGGACGGGTCGCTGGACGCGTGCTGGGTCTGCGCGCACCCCGGCGCCGCGGCCAAGGCGGCGGACGCGTTGGAAGCCGTCGTCCGCGCGTTGCAAGTCGCGGGGCCGCGGCTCACGGCGAATGCGCACGCGGCGCTCGTCGCGTCCGTCGTCGTCGCGTACGACGTCGCCGCGCGCGGGGACGCGGCGAGGAAGGCGAAGCAGACGCGCGAGGACCCGGGCCGCGGGAACGCGCGGGAGCTGCGCGAGCTCAACGCGCTGCCGGCGCCCGTCGCGGAGTTGCGGCGCGCGCTCGGCGGCGCGATGACGACGCTCATGAACGGCGCGGGGAAGCGCCTCGTCGGCCAGGCGTACCGGATGGCGAACGACAGGATTCGCGCGTGCGACGCGGTCGCGCGGCGGCTGTACTCGCCGTGGGGGAAACTCGCGGGGTTGTCGCTGGAGGACAGCTCGTTGGGGTGGGATCTGACCGCGTCGCTCGCGGCGCCGCTGTGGACGATCGCGACGTGCGTCGATCACGCCGTCGGCGACGACGGCAGCCGGGCGTCTCGCGCGGCGATGGAATCCAGCGGCGAACACTGCCTGATATCTCTCATGGACGTGTGCCGCATGGGCACGGAAGAGGGGCTCGGGGAGGTGGGCGGGCCCGCGTCCAGGGCGGCGGCGAACGCGGCGATCGTGATCCTCACGTCGATCGTGTCGCGGTCGCGGCTGCCTCTGAGCAAGCGCGCGGTTGCTCGCGCGACGCAGCTGACGCACATCTGTTTTCACGGGGGGCTGATGAAGCACCTCGCGTCCGTGCCGACGGTGTTTTCTCCGTGCTGCGCGCTTCTCGTGTCGATCATCCGCGCGAGGAAGGCGGAGATGGCGCGGCAGACGGCGATGATAACCGTCGCGTGCCACGCGTTACTCGACGCGTTGAAGGCGTGGAACGCGATCGAGGATGAGAAAAACGCGCTCGCGGAGCGGACCAAGACGCCGAGGGACGAGGAAGAGGTCGCGATCCACGAAGAAGCGATGCGCCGCGCCGCCAACTCGATGGCCCCGGTGTACGAATCCGCGGGCAAAGTCGTCGGCTCGCTGTACGCGATGCATCTCCTCGCGGACGCCGTCGCCGCGTGTTGCGGCGGCGGCGCGTGGGGCGGCGACGACGACCGAAAGAGCGGAGACGGTTACGTTCGCGGCATCGGCGCGGTGGCTGAGAGCGCGCTCAAGCCGGGGATATTCGCGCTGTTCGACGCGGTACAGGACAGGGAGTTGCAGCAGCTGTACACCATGTTCGGGAACGCGATGGGGGGGGCGTTGCGGTTGAAGTTTAAGGCGCTCATCGACGAGTACAGGCTCGTGCACAAGTACGACCCGAAGAAAGGATAGAATAAAACGCACGCGGAGACGGCGTTTTCGCCGCCCATCGCGTTGTAATTGAAATCTAGCTAGAGTTAGGATCAAAGTAAATCGATCAAGGGCGCGTCCGCGCCCTTTGGCGTCGCGGCGTTCCCCACGTCCATCATCCCCAGCGCCGCCGCGAGCGCGTCCCCGGGATCCTCCCGCCTGGGGGCGTGCATCGTCGGCGTCGACGGCGCGAAAAAATCAACCTCCGGAGGCGCGGGCTGCCGACCGGCCGGCGGCGACGGCGACGGCGACGGCGACGCCGCGGCGGCGGGAAAGTTCGCGAAAAACGACGGCGGCGACGCCGCCGCCGCCGCCGGGGACCCGCCCGCGGACGACGCGGGCGAGAACGCCCTCGGCGACGACGCGAACGGGTCCGTCCCCGCGTCGCTCCCCTTGGGCGAGAACGACGGCGTGAATGCCGAAGACGCCGGCGGCGGCCGCGGCGGGATGCCCACCGCCGTCGCCGCCGTCGCCGCCGCCCTCTGCGGCGGGACCGCCGCCGTGATCGGCGGCGGCGGCGCCCGCGGCGGCGGCGCGAACGCGCTGTGATGCGCGGTCGCCCCGCTCGGGGATATCGGCGGCGACGCGGACGCGATCGACGACGGCGACGACGCCGCGCCGTGCCGTTTGCTCTGCGCCGCCGCGACGCGCTCCGCGAGCGTCGGCTCCGTCGCGTTCGCGATCGTCGCCTCTCTCGACATCGGCAGCGCCTCTCTGTCGTCGCTTTTCTGAACGAACGCGCGCGAGTGCGCGTGCGGTTTGTACGACGACGACGACGACGACGACGACTTCGACGAGCGACCTCTCCCGTCGCCGCCGCCGCCGTCGCCGTCGTCGTCGTCGTCGCCTAAACGATCGCTGCTGCTGCCGCTTCGGCGAAGCAGCCCGTCGTTCTTCTTCGAGCCGCCGAATTTCTGCGACAAGTACGCGGACGCCGCCGCGGCTTTCTTCGACGCAGCCTTCTTCGCGCGCGCCGCCGCCGCCGCGGCGCTCCCGCTCGCGTCTCGGAACCGGTCCGAATACGACGCGCCATCGAAATCCGCGTCGACGTCCACGTCGTCCGGATCCGCGGCCAACACCCCGCCCGCGCCTCGCAGCGGCGCGCCCTTCCCGGCGTCGCGGCTGAAGCTCCGCGTCTCTAGCGCGTTCCGAACGAACACCTCGTAGTGCTGCGTCCCTCGCAGAGCGTTGAGGAGCTCCTTCGTGCGTCGCGTGGACGCGCCGTTTTCAAACCCCTCCTGATCGAGCCAGTGCCCGTCCGCGGCGACCGCGTCCCTCGGCGCCCTGCGCTCCGCGTCCGCGACGACGTGCTTCTTGTACGGCCCGAGCACGGTCGCGATGAACTTTCGAAACGCGCCCGCGACGGCGTCGTCGTCCAGCCGCACGCTCTTCATCTGCGCTTCCAACGCGCTTCGCAGCGCGCGCGTCGGTCGCGTCGGAAGCGAATCCACGTCGCTCTCGAAGTACGTGTACGCGCCGTCGTCCAGGTTCAGGTGGAATATGTCGTCCGTCGGGAGCGTTTTCATCGCGGGCACGTGCGAGGCGTGCAACCCCACGAGGAACGGCATCGGCGCGGTGAGGTAATCGATCAGCGACGCCGGCATCGTCGGCATGAAGATCCCCGTCCATCGCAGCGGCCGCGTCGTCGCCGCCGCCGCGTGCACCGCCGCGCTCAGCGCGCTGAGATCCCCGCCGCTTATCACGACCCTTCTCTCGTGCAGCAGCGCGGCGAACAGCGCGATCGTCGCGTCCGACGTCACCGCCTGGAACAGCAGCGGCGCGAAGGACACGATCGCGTCGTCGCGGCGGCCGTGCTCGGCGACATCCGGGACGGACAAAACGCAATCCTTCGGCTTGGCGCTCACGGGGTCCGCCCACGGGAGCGGGATCACGAGCTCCGCGCCGGGCGCCGCTCGCGGGCGCGCGCACGTCGACCGCATGAACTGCGCGACGTGCGAGTCCGGAGGCAGGATCGGTGTGTTCGCGAGGTCGAACGCGCAGACGCGGTCGCCGACGCGTTCGAGCGCGTCGAAGAAGAAGTCGAACCACGGATGCCTCGAGAGCACGCACGCGACGACGGGATACCGCGCCGCGACGCCGTCGCCGTCGCCGCGCCTCGCCGGGGGCAGGAACCGGCGGCAGAACCCGTGCGTTCGCGCGCCGTCGCTCTCCGTGAGCGAGAACGTGTACGCCTCCGCACGCATCGTGCTTCGCGGGGTCACGGACGTCAGCGACGACGCCGCGTACTCGGGGAACAGGAAGTGCTTCTCGCCGACGACGCGAAGCAGCGCGGCGTCCGCGGCGGCGCCATCGCGGCCGTCCTCGCCGTACGTCGCGCGCAGACACGCGCGCGGGACGGGCGCGCCGGAGGCGTCGTGCGCGACGTACGCGACGAGGAACCCGCGCGCGACGGGGGAGGAGGACGACGAAGACATTCGAACGTGCGAAAGGTCGTAGACTTTTAAGATCGAGCTCGAGGGCAGCCGCCCCGGGCGTTCCCGCGGTTCGGCGCTCGATCTGAGGACGGACGCGTCCTCGCGCGTTTTCGCGCGCGCGCGGGGGCGATCGACGTCGTTCGCGCGGTTCGCACGCGACGCGGTCCGCGAGGAGTGACGCGACGGCCAGCGCGCGCGCGGGCGAAAAGCCGTCGCGTCGAACTGAACGAGAAAATTTTCTTCGTCTGGAAAGGACTACGACGCTTCCGCAGCACCGCGGACGCGACGGAGCGCACTCGCTCGCTCGCGAACGGCTCGCGCCACTCCGTGCGGCGATGTCGAAGCGGTCGCGCGAGGGCGGCGACGCCTCGGCCGCGGCGGCGGCGACGAAGAAGGAAGGGAAGCGCGAGCGACGCGCGCGGCCGGGGTCGACGAACACGCGCCCTCAAGTCGATGAGACGAAATCGCCGTCAGCATCTAACAACGCGACGTCGGCGCCGACCGCGACGACCCGGGGTGGTCATCACCCGGTCGAGCCTCCCCACTCGATCGACGCCGCGCGCGACCGCGACCGCGACCGCGACCGCGACCGCGACCGCGACCCCGCGGACGACTGTGAGACCCCCGCGGTGGCGTACGCGCACCTCGCGCCGATCCTTCGCAAGCTCGCGCAGCGGCTGAAGAAGCCCCCGTCCGAGCTCGCGGTGTATGACCCGTACCGATGCGCCGGCGCGGTCGAGTCGCGCCTCGGCGCGCTCGGGTTCGACGCCGTCGCGAACCCCGCGGACGACTTCTACGCCGCGCTCGAGGAGGACCGCGTGCCGCCGCACGACGTCCTCGTGACGAACCCGCCGTTCAGCGGAGAGCACGCGCGACGGCTCGTGTCGTTCCTGGCGTCGACGCGCTACTCGAGGAAGCGCGCGTTTTGCTTCCTCGCGCCAGAGTACGTCCATCGAAAGGCGTGGTACGCGGCGATGACGCGCGCGCGACCGGACGTGTGCTACCTCGTCCCGAAGGAGAGATACGCGTTCGTCGCGTCGAGCGGCGGGCGACGCGAGAACACGGCGAAGCCGTGCCGGCACTGGGCGAGGGACGGGCGATGTCCGCGCGGGGACGAATGTCCGTTTCAACACGGCGGCGGCGGCGGCAGCGGCGCGTCGACCTCGAGCGAAGACGCCCCCGTCGCGCGCGGGGGCGGCGCGTCGTCGTCCGTCACCGGGACCAGGACCGTCGTCGCGCCGTTCGATTGCATCTGGCACGTCCACGCGGGCGAGGGACGGCAGCGAAGCGTCGTCGCGGCGTGGCGGCAAAAGTACGGCGGAGGCGATGGCAAAAAGGAAGACGCGCTCGGCGCGCGGCTGGTCGAGAGGGCGGAGGACCTGCCGCCGCCGCCGCCGCGATTAAAGCGCGCGCGCGCGATCGAGACGCGCGAGTGACCCTAGTTAGAACGTCGTGTTCGAACGGCTAGTCTAGTCTAATCTAGCGACGCTCGCTCGTCCTCATAACTCCTGGCCGCCGCGGGTCGACGGCGGCGCGCGCTCGTCGCGGCCCGCCGCCGCCGCCGCCGCCGCCGCCGCCGCGCGCCGCGACGCCGTCCCGAACTCCCTCTCCGTCCCCATCCCCATCCCCGGACGCGACCGCGCCCCGGGCGCGGGGACGACGTACTCGTCCGGCATGACGTACCCCGGGAACGTCGCGTTCGCGCTGTGCACGGTCCCCGCGACGGGCATCTGAGGGTTGTTCCATACAAGCGATGGCGGGGTGGAATTGAAAGGCGTCAGATGGAGTTGAAAGGCGTCGAGGGCGGGGTTTGAAAGCGAGGGATGAGCGGAGAGACACGCCGGGCAAAGTCCTTAAGGAATCGCGTTCACCACGCGAACGGGGTCGTATGGGGACCAGTGTATAGAACGCACCTGATGCCATCGAAGGATCCACTCGATCTCCGCCCCGAGCAGTCCCTCGGGCTCTCGCAGCTTGTACTTGCTCCGCGCCCTCGGGATCGTCAGGTTTGCGTCCGTCTTGCTCGTCACGATCCGGTCGTACACGAACGCGTCGTGCGCCACGTTCGACGGCGTGACGTACGACGCGGCGAGGGACACGAACAGCTGCTTCGTGTTCCACGTCCAGCACGAGCGCAGGTCGAGGTCGAGCGCGATCGCGAAGTACGCCTCGTCCGCGCCGTCGACGCTGACGAGGCGCTCGACCGCGGCGATCGAGACGTCGTGCTTCGGCTCGCAGACGTGGAACTCGTCTGCGGCGTCGCGGTGAGGAGGCGGGCGAGGCGAGGCGAGGCGGGGAGGGGTGGGTCAGCGCGACGACGGCGGGGACGCGGCGGCGGGGGTTGTGGACGGGGGGCGGAGACGA
>Ga0181559_10006304_pt1 | contig 11217 bp, 11 predicted proteins | sample 011ome_21_FD_133752 | JGI IMG/M metagenome (GOLD analysis project Ga0181559, IMG submission 133752) | Coastal salt marsh microbial communities from the Groves Creek Marsh, Skidaway Island, Georgia - 011508AT metaG (megahit assembly) | ecosystem: Environmental > Aquatic > Marine > Intertidal... | reverse complement strand
GCTGAAGTGCGCATGCCGGAAGGGGTGATTCGCGTTGTGGGTGAGTACGACATCGCCTTGCAATTGCACTCTGACGTGTCTGTTGATGTCAAAGTTAACGTGGTCGCTGAGTAATCGGCGCCGCGTATCAACACTACCTTGTCTGATGGGTGAACCGGTTAAGGGCATCACCTTCAACGAGCAAAGCGTCTAAAAGGGCCCCGCTGGGGCCTTTTTTTATCCCGCTGTAAGATTAGATTGGGGTGCGACAAGAGTGACCCACGGGGCCAGCTGAGTACCGCAAATATTTTGCTCAAAGTCGGGTATTGATCTTGAAAAGCGCCAGGCAAAAGAGGATCGTAAAGGCTCATGTTTAGCCCAATGGTAGAGCCAGATTCAATGGCCAATTTGAATGTCTGAATACGCGCCGGAGCCCGATGGGCCGATTAATCTGAAAGTGCCGCCACATTCCATCGAGGCTGAGCAATCGGTACTCGGTGGGCTTATGCTCAACAATGAAGCTTGGTTTGATCTGGTGGAAATTATTCAGGCTCGCGATTTTTATCGCACGCAGCATCAGATTATTTTCGAATCGATGATGGACCTAGCCAATGCAGACGAGCCGCAGGACGCGGTGACGATTTCAGAGCGCCTTCGCTCCCAGGGGCTGCTCGAAAAAGCGGGTAATGTCGCCTACCTGGCTGAGCTAGCGGAATCAACGCCGGGTGCCAGCAACATATTGGCTTATGCGAAGATCGTGCGCGATCGTTCAGTAATGCGCCAGTTGATTGGTGCGGCGAATAAAATTTCTGATGCTGCCTTTGCGCCGGATGGCCGAGGCACTGATGTGCTGTTGGAGTTAGCAGAAAAATCTGTATTCGAGATTTCTGAACAGTCGGCGAAGGATGATGGTCCGCAAAAAGTGGCGCCGTTGTTGTCGAAGGCGGTGGAGAAGGTCGAGTTTCTTTATAACTCCAAGGGGGCAATCACCGGTGTTTCAACGGGCTTTAGCGATTTAGATAGTAAAACCGCGGGGCTGCAACCTTCGGACCTGATTATTGTGGCTGCTCGACCCTCGATGGGTAAGACGGCCTTTTCCGTCAATATCGTCGAGCACGCGGTCATGAACGGTGAGGCGGTGTTGTTGTTCAGTATGGAGATGCCGGCCGAGCAGATTGTGATGCGCATGTTGTCGAGCCTTGGGCGCATTGATCAGACCCGTTTGCGCACGGGTGCACTCCAAGATGATGACTGGAATCGCTTTACCGGCGCAGTTGCGCAACTGCGTGACAAACGGTTGTTTGTAGACGACACACCAGCATTGACCCCGGGCGACGTGCGCTCGCGAGCCCGCCGGGTTGCGCGGGAAGCCGGCGGGCTGGGTATGATTGTGGTTGATTACTTGCAGCTCATGCGGACGGCAGATAAATCGGAATCACGCGCGGGTGAAATTTCGGAAATTTCACGCTCGTTAAAAGCACTGGCGAAAGAAATGCGTTGCCCTGTGATTGCCCTTTCTCAACTCAACCGTGCGCTAGAGCAGCGACCAGACAAGCGTCCGATGATGTCTGACCTGCGAGAGTCCGGAGCCATCGAGCAGGATGCCGATGTCATTTTGTTTATTTATCGTGACGAGGTATACAACGAAGATACGGAAGACAAAGGCATATCCGAGATCATTATCGGCAAACAACGTAATGGACCTATCGGTAAAGTTCGACTGTCTTTCATCGGCAATTTGACCAAGTTTGAAAATTTGGCTTCAGATATCTATGCCGATTTTGTATAGGCCTCCTGGCCTAACGTTAAGGTAAACCTCGTTGGCGAAAGCAAAGATCAAATCGGCTTATGTCTGCAGTGACTGTGGGGCTGAGCATGCTAAATGGCAGGGTCAGTGTGGTACCTGCTCTGAATGGAATACGCTCTCCCGAGTATCGGTAGGACCGGTTAAAGAGTCCAAAATAGGGTTTGCTGGTGCGACACCGCAAATTAAGAAACTCAATGAAGTCAAGGCTGAAGAAGCTCAGCGCATAGGGACCACGTTTGGCGAATTAGATCGCGTGCTTGGGGGTGGTCTGGTGCCGGGGTCAGTTATTTTGATCGGTGGCGATCCAGGCGCAGGTAAAAGTACGTTACTGTTGCAGGTGTGTACCCAACTCGCAAAGCACCGAGGGGTGCTTTATGTGACCGGGGAAGAATCGTTGCAGCAGTTAGCGATGCGGGCTAAGCGTTTGGAGTTGCCACTTGACGGTCTTGATGTGGCGGCCGAAACACGAGCAGAAATGATCGCTCGACATATAGAAACCAGCAAGCCCGACGTGGTTGTGCTGGATTCCGTGCAAGTGTTGGAAATGGAGTCTATTGATTCAACGCCTGGCTCTGTTACGCAGGTGCGGGAGACCGCAGGCTTTTTTACCCGCTTGGCCAAACAAACCGATACGGTCATTATTTTGGTCGGTCATATCACGAAAGAGGGTGGGCTCGCAGGCCCCAAGGTCTTAGAGCACATGATTGATTGCTTCATGATGCTGGATAGCCCGGCAGGCAGCCGATACCGGACGTTGCGTGGTCATAAGAATCGATTTGGTGCGGTCAATGAGTTGGGCGTTTTTGCAATGACCGACCTGGGGATGAAGGAAGTTGCTAATCCGTCAGCCATTTTTTTACAGCGCGGCGAAGTAGACTCGCCAGGCAGTGTGGCCACTGTGACCTGGGAAGGCACCCGGCCTTTGTTGGTGGAACTGCAAGCCTTGGTGGATGAGGTGGCAGGGGGCTATGCGAAGCGGGTCGCGGTCGGTTTGGATCAGCAACGACTGGCCATGCATTTAGCGGTTTTGCACCGCCATTGTGGCATTACGCTTGGCGACCAAGATGTCTTTGCGAATGTTGTTGGTGGGGTCCGCATAGCGGAGACCGGTGCTGACCTCGCGGTGTTACTTGCCGTGTTGTCCTCTTTTCGCGACCGGGTGTTGCCTCGCGACCTGCTGGTCTTTGGAGAGTTAGGACTAACAGGTGAGTTGCGCCCCGTTGCGAATGGTCAGGAGCGCCTGAGGGAGGCGGCCAAACACGGCTTCAAGCGGGCTATTGTGCCGTTCGCTAATCGTCCGAAGGACCGTATACCGAACATAACCGTACATGGGGTGCAAAATTTGAGCAGCGCACTAGAGGTCGTGGCCGACCTCTAGCATTGGCGTCTAAATAAGACGGTCACTCAGTTCCGATGAATGGGCTTATATTGCACGCGGGTGGGTGCCGCGTCACCGACGCGCTTTTTGTGGTCTCCCTCGTAGTCGGTGTAATTGCCTTCAAACCATTCCACATGGCTGTCGCCCTCGAATGCAAGTATGTGAGTGGCAACGCGGTCTAAGAACCAGCGGTCGTGCGATATCACCAGAACGGTCCCGGCAAAGTTCAGCAAAGCCTCCTCAAGCGCCCGCAGGGTCTCAACGTCAAGATCGTTGGTGGGCTCGTCTAAGAGCAGCACGTTTGCGCCGCTACGAAGCAATTTGGCCAAGTGAACGCGGTTACGCTCTCCGCCAGAAAGATCTCCCACGCGTTTCTGTTGGTCGGATCCCCGAAAGTTAAAGCGACCGACGTAAGCGCGGGTCTGAATTTCGTGACGACCAATGCGCATGATGTCCAAGCCGTCAGATATCTCCTCCCACACGGTGTGCTGGTTATCGAGGCTGTCTCGACTTTGGTCAACATAGGCCAGATGTACGGTAGAACCAATGTCGACTTGTCCATCATCAGGCTGTTCCTGGTCGGTCAACATCTTGAAGAATGTAGATTTGCCAGCACCGTTACCGCCGATGATGCCCACAATTGCGCCTTGTGGGATAATCGCGTTCAGGTCGTCGATGAGTAGTCTTTCACCGAAGCCTTTGCTGATGTGGTTAAGCTCGATGACTTTCTCACCCAGTCGCTCACCGGTGGGAATGAACAATTCCACGGTTTCTCCACGGCTTTCGTTTTCCGCACTGACCAGATCATCAAAACGTGCGAGTCGAGATTTTGATTTGGACTGCCGTGCTTTCGGGTTAGAACGCACCCACTCAAGTTCTGATTTGATCGATCTTTGACGAGCTTTCTCTTGCGAAGCCTCCTGTTGCAGGCGCTGCTCTTTATTCTCCAACCACGCGCTGTAATTGCCCTCAAACGGAATGCCGCGGCCGCGATCGAGTTCCAGGATCCATCCAGCGACGTTATCTAGAAAGTAGCGATCATGGGTGACCGCGACGACCGTTCCAGGATACTCATCAAGGAATCGTTCAAGCCAAGCCACACTTTCGGCGTCTAAATGGTTGGTGGGCTCATCCAACAAAAGCATATCCGGTTTAGACAGCAGCAAGGCGCATAGCGCAACGCGACGTCGTTCGCCGCCGGACAGCACATCGACAGGCGTATCCCAAGCGGGCAGCCGCAAGGCGTCGGCGGCAATATCTAATGTTCGGTCAATATCCCAGCCATCAACGGCATCAATTTGCGTCGCCAGTTCGCCCTGGCGCTCGAGCAGGGTGTTCATGGTGTCATCGTCCATGGGTTCGGCGAACTTGTCGGAGATGGCATTGTATTCCTGCAGCATCGACATGATCCCGCCAACCCCTTGTTCTACGTTTCCACGAACGTCTTTGCTATCGTCAAGCTGAGGTTCTTGTGGCAGATAACCGACATTGATGTCTTTTTGGGCGCGTGCTTCGCCTTCAAATTCAGTATCTATACCCGCCATGATGCGTAGCAGCGTAGACTTGCCAGAGCCGTTGAGTCCGAGTACGCCAATTTTGGCGCCTGGGAAGAACGACAAAGAAATGTTTTCTAAGATCTTTCGCTTAGGGGGTACCACCTTGGTCACCCCCTGCATTGTATAAACATATTGTGCCATGCAATCCTCGGTGGACGGTCATCGCTGCCGTCGGGTCAAAAGCGTAGTATACGGCGACGCCCCCTCTCACCCCAAAAAGATTTACCACGGTAGAGCAGATTTGGCGGCGGGCCGTAGCAACTGCGGTGCATCAGGCCCTGGGTGACAGCGGATGTCCTATTGTCCATCAAGGCCGGTTCAGTAGGGTTTTTCACGTTGGAAATGAATTCTATTGCTCTTACGAGGTCTTTATTTGAGTTATAATCGCGCGCGTGGTTTACCACGTTTACCCCGCTTCCATCAGACTTAATCACAGGGCAGACAATGTTTGCAGGCAATGAAACGATATCCGGCTTCGATAACGAATTGGCCGTAGCCATCAGCGAAGAGACCAAGCGTCAGGAAGAACACATTGAACTGATTGCTTCAGAAAACTACGCCAGTCCGCGCGTGCTCGAGGCGCAAGGTAGTGTACTGACCAACAAGTATGCGGAAGGCTATCCGCACAAGCGCTATTACGGGGGTTGTGAGTACGTTGACAAAGTTGAGGTGCTGGCGATCGATCGGGCAAAGGCGCTGTTTGGTGCTGACTACGCAAACGTTCAGCCACACTCCGGTTCGCAGGCAAATGCTGCAGTTTATCTCGCGTTGCTCAATGCGGGGGATACGGTGTTGGGCATGAGTCTGGCTGATGGTGGGCACCTGACCCATGGTGCATCGGTGAATTTCTCTGGACGCATATACAACGCGGTGCAGTATGGTATTGATGCCAGCAGCGGTGAAATGGACTACGAGGGGGTGGCGCGCCTGGCGCGTGAATGCAAACCGAAAATGCTCATTGCTGGATTTTCTGCCTATTCGCGGACGGTTGATTGGCAGAAGTTTCGTGATATTGCCGACGAGGTAGGCGCTTATCTTGTGGTTGATATGGCACACGTGGCGGGCTTGGTGGCTGCGGGTGTGTACCCAAATCCGGTACAGATTGCAGACGTGACTACGTCGACGACCCACAAAACTTTGGGAGGACCGCGCGGTGGGATCATTCTGGCCCGCGCTAACCCGGAGATAGAAAAGAAGCTGAACTCGGCTCTCTTTCCGGGAAGTCAGGGTGGGCCGTTGATGCACGTCATTGCGGGCAAGGCAGTTTGCTTTAAGGAAGCGATGACGGACGAGTTCAAAGCTTATCAGGCCCAGACTTTGGCGAATGCGCGGACAATGGCCAATGGCTTTATCGATCGGGGATTCAAGGTAGTTTCCGGTGGGACCGACAACCATTTGTTTTTGCTCGACCTGATCGACAAAGACATCACGGGTAAAGACGCAGACGCTGCATTGGGCCGAGCTAACATTACCGTCAATAAAAACGCTGTGCCGAATGACCCACGGTCGCCTTTTGTGACCAGCGGCCTGAGGCTGGGCTCTCCGGCAGTAACCCGTCGAGGATTCAAGGAAGAGGAATGTACGACGCTTACAAACTGGATGTGTGACATTCTTGAAGACATAGAAAACGACAATATGATCGGTTCTGTCAAAGCGCGCGTGGTTGAGCTCTGCCGCCGTTTTCCCGTCTACCCCGCGGCGTAGCGACTGACTTTACGCCAGTTCGATGCATTGCCCCTTTTGTTCAACCGACGATACCAAGGTAATCGATTCTCGGTTGGTGGCGGAAGGGGACGCTGTGCGTCGTCGCAGAGAATGCCAATCCTGCGGTGAGCGTTTTACAACCTTTGAGACTGCAGAGCTGGTGATGCCTCGCCTCATCAAGCGTGATGGTAGTCGGGTACCCTTTGATGATGAAAAGCTCAAAGTCAGTCTAACGAAGGCCTTAGAGAAGCGTCCGGTCAGCGTTGACCAGATCGACAGTGCCCTGACCCACATTAAACATACGCTGCGCTCTACCGGTGAGCGAGAGCTACCCTCGTTGACTGTGGGCGAAGCGGTTATGGCGGAATTGCGTGAACTGGATCCAGTGGCCTATGTGCGATTTGCGAGCGTGTATCGCGATTTCCAGGATGTCAGTGAATTCGCTGATGAGATACAACGGCTTGCAACCGAACAAGTCTCGACGTAGATGACAGCGACTACGGCGGACCAATTATTCTTGCGGGCGGCAACAGAGCTAGCTGAGCAAGGACGGATGACTTGCGCGCCCAATCCCCCGGTCGGGTGTGTGATCGTGCGCGGGGGCCAAATCATCGGGCGTGGATTTCACGCACAGGCGGGTCACGGGCATGCGGAAGTTAATGCCCGGGATGATGCCGGAGGGGACATCAGTGAAGCAACCGTCTACGTAAGTCTGGAGCCTTGTGCGTTTGAGGGTCGAACGCCCGCCTGTGCGAACATGTTGATTGAGGCGCAGGTCGCGCGCGTGGTCATTGCTGCAAACGACCCGCATCCCCAGGTGGCGGGTGCTGGAGTGAGTTTGATGCGTGCTGCTGGCATCGAGGTAGAGTTACTGCCCGATCCATTAGCGGATGAATTGATCACGGGCTATGTCAGTCGCATTACGCGTCAACGGCCGTTTGTCCGCATCAAGACGGGCAGTAGTCTGGATGGCGCGACCGCCCTGGCTTCCGGGCAGAGCCAATGGATAACCTCTTCCGCCGCGCGTGCGGATGTTCAGTATTGGCGGGCCAGAGCGGATGCGATAATCACCGGCGTGGGCACTGTGCTGGCCGATGACCCTCAGCTCAATGTGCGCGATCCACGATATGACCAATGCAAGCAACCGTTGCGCGTTATACTCGATACGGATTTGCAAACGCCGCCTGCCGCTAAAGTATTGACAGATGGCGGCCCAACGCTAGTCGTGCATGGTCGCGACGCAACCGACGCTCATCAATTATCACGCGCTCCGAATGTCTCGACATTGGCCCTGGATCAAGGCCCTGCAGATTTAGCCTCGGTGCTCAGCTATCTCGCTCAGCAGGGTTGCAACGAAGTCCTGGTCGAGGCGGGTGCCCGAGTGTGTGGAAGTTTTGCCGAGCAGAGTCTTTGGGACGAATGGCTTTGTTATGTTGCACCGAAATGGTTGGGCAGTCAGACTCGCCCGCTGGCTGAGTTTAAGGTGATGGATCTTGCTCAGGCGCCCGTTGGCCTTGTTAAGTCAATTGAGCGGGTAGGCGATGATTGTCGCATCCGTGTCCAGCGGGAAGCACTTTAAATAAGGAAAATCATGACGGCTAAAGCAAATGTTTGGGCTCGACGTAAAGCACGGCGTGCGCTGTTGCAAGCGGTCTATCAATGGCAGTTGTCCGGCAATGATCTGGCCGCTTTGCATGCAGACTTCCACGAGAGTGAAGCATTGCGTAAAGCGGATCAGGAGTTTTTTGTCGAATTACTGAACAAAGTGGTCCGCGTTTGCCCGACGGTAGACGAAGCCTACACCACTTTGCTGGATAGACAGGCACAGCAACTTGATCAAGTGGAACGCGCTATTCTGCGCTTAGCAACAGCAGAATTTATGTATCGGTTGGATGTGCCTTACCGGGTTGTGATCAACGAATATGTTGAGCTTGCGAAGACTTTTGGTGCCACGGATTCGTATAAATATATCAATGGTGTGTTGGATAAGCTCGCGGCGCAATTGCGCGCGATAGAAGTGGAAGCATCTGCCCGTGGATGAGTTCACGCTCATCACTGAGTTGGTCAAACATTTAGGCTCACGCGCACAGGGTCGTTGGGTGCAGCTTGGCCCGGGCGATGATGCGGCGGTTATTCAAGCGACGCCGGGGTACGATTTGGTTGCCTCAATCGATACCTTGCTGGGGGATGTACATTTTCCCGTCGAGGCCCGCCCATTTGATATAGGTTATCGCGGCATGATGGTCAGCTTATCCGACCTAGCCGCCATGGGTGCCGAACCGCGGTACGTATTGGCGGCATTGACCTTGCCCGAAGCGGACGTCCATTGGGTCACCCAGTTGGCGCAGGGCATGGCTGAGGCGGCCGCGGATTGTGATACTTACCTATGCGGTGGCAACCTTACTCGAGGTCCGCTGAGTATGACCGTGAGTGTGCACGGTCAACTGCCTGCCGGTGAAGGTGTCCTGCGCAGCGGGGCGCAAGTCGGGGACCACATTTACGTTAGCGGACCACTTGGCGGCGCGGCAGCCTGTGTGCGACGCGAAGACTGGTGGTATACCCACGAGCTGAGTCCAATCCAGCGCTGTTTTTTCCGACCGGTGGCGCGATTCGATTTAGTCCACCAGTTGCGCCGCTGTGCACGCGCGGCCATTGACATATCAGATGGTCTCCTGGCGGATCTCGCGCATATATGTGATGCGTCCCAAGTCGCTGCGCGAATTGATTCTGCACACATCCCCTTAGTCGAAGGGGCGGGCTTAGAAGATGCTTTAAGCGGAGGGGACGACTATCAACTTCTATGCACCACGGCAGCCGATTTGGCGGATTGGACGTGTATTGGTGAAATCGCCGCGGGTGAAGGCATTTGGTTAGATAATCAACGCGTGACAGCACAGGGGTACAATCATTTTGGTGCTATCGCCTAGTACGTTGCGTTCTCCAGAGGTGTTACTGGCGACTGGTCTCGGCGTGGGCTTTTTACCCAGGGCGCCGGGCACCTGGGGGTCGGTAGCCGCTGTATTGATCTGGTGGTTTGTCTTGGCGGAACTGCCCGTGAGCCAGCAGCTGGTGATCAGCGGATGTTACTTCCTGGCCGGCTGGTGGTGCAGCCATCGTATTGCACAACGATATGGCGTAGAGGATGCCGGTCAAATTGTTGCCGACGAAATAGTAGGCATGTGGTTGGCGCTGGCCTTTTTGCCTCAGGTTTGGTGGCTGGCGCTGTTAGCATTCATTGTCTTCCGTTGGCTCGATATAGTAAAACCGAGTCTCATCGGTTGGCTGGATCGGGAGGTCAAAGGCGGGCTGGGTGTCATGCTGGACGATCTGGTGGCTGGAGTGATCGCTGGTAGCATTCTGCTGGTATGCTATACGGCTGTGCAGGTTCTTCTGTCATAGCGGCCGGGCCGCGCGAACAGGCTGGGTTTACCCGTCAGTCAGTGTTTGCGCTCGACCACCAATCGCGCCAGTTGGTTGAGTAAATCGCAGGGAAGTCGAGTGCGTGCGAGAGCGCTCGTCGCCTCGTCAACGAGTTCAAACGCCAGGCTTTTAGCCTCATCGACGCCCATCAATTTGGGAAAGGTATTTTTTTCAAGGGCCGCATCAGAACCGGCGGGTTTGCCCAGCTCTGAAGTGCTTGAGGTAACGTCGAGCACATCATCCATGACTTGAAACGCCAGCCCAATACGCTCCCCATAAGTGGTCAGCAATGCGTATTGCTCTGGGTGACACTGGCCCGGCGCAGCGCAGAGCGCGCCAAGGTTAACCGCGGCGGTGATCAGCGCGCCAGTTTTTGCGCTATGCATCATTTTGATTTCGTCCAGCGTCAGCGTTTTGCCTTCCGCTTGGATGTCTAAACACTGGCCGCCAGCCATGCCGGTCCAACCTGCAGCCTCAGCCAATACCTGCAGCATTTTCAGGCGCGTTGCAGGGTCGTAGGCCTCCGCGTCGGTAATGGTTTGAAAGGCCAGCGAATGTAGACTGTCGCCGGCGAGAATTGCATTGGCTTCGCCAAAGGCGATGTGGGCGCTAGGCAGACCATGTCGTAGGTCATCATCGTCCATTGCGGGCAGATCGTCGTGAATCAGGGAATAAGCATGGATAAACTCAATCGCACACCCGATGGGTAAAGCGCGATGAGCATCGCTGCCAACCGCGGCCGCAGCACCTAAGACCAGCATCGGCCTGATGCGTTTGCCGCCGCCGAGCACGGTGTGGCGCATGGCATCCACAATGGGTTGCGCGATCTGCGAGCGATTGGGCAGATAATCGGCTAATGAGCTATTAATGTCTTCGCGTAGACGTTCTAACTCAACGTTCATCTGGGTCAGCGGCCTCAAAATCCACCAACTCATTGTCTTCTGTCAGCGCTTGAACTTTAAGCTCAGCTTCGCTCAGCGCACTAGAACAATGGCGGGTGAGGGCTACGCCGCGCTCAAAAGCTTTTAATGATTCGTCCAGGCTTAACGTTCCCTCTTCCATTTGCTCGACTAATTGCTCGAGTTCTTCCAAGGCAGATTCGAAGGGCAGTTCCGGATCGAGTTCCTCAGTCGTTATAGCAGCAGAGGTGCTGTTAGGCTTTTTATTAGTCATAGGGGACACCGTAACAAGCAAATCGATGATAGAAAAGCCTCTTTTAATCTGCCCCCTAGGCTCTTGATTTGTGCCTCGGTTAAGGTCGGGGTTTTCGGCTCACTGTCCTGTGAATCGAACGTCCCACAAGTCCAGTTTAGCCCGACGTATACCGGCCACCGTTTGAGGCTCAGACCCCAGCAACATAGTGCTGTGGTTAG
>Ga0181559_10006303_pt1 | contig 11218 bp, 10 predicted proteins | sample 011ome_21_FD_133752 | JGI IMG/M metagenome (GOLD analysis project Ga0181559, IMG submission 133752) | Coastal salt marsh microbial communities from the Groves Creek Marsh, Skidaway Island, Georgia - 011508AT metaG (megahit assembly) | ecosystem: Environmental > Aquatic > Marine > Intertidal... | reverse complement strand
GGCTGTTCCCCGGGCCGGACGGGGAGACCATCTTGGAGTGGGACATCGTGTGGCAGACCGCGGAGATGAGGCGCGTTCTATCTCACACCGGTCCGCATACGACCGCGTCGGCGTGGTGAACGCCGTTTCTTAAGGACTTTCTCTCCCGGCGCATCTCTCCGCCCAGGGTCCCTCGCTCACAATCCCGACACACACGCCTCGCCGCCTTTCAACTCCGCTTCTGACGCCTTTGAACTCCACCCCGATGTCATCGCTCGCGCGCACGGAACGACCCTCATCAGCGTCATCCTGAGCGCCAAGGTGGGCGGCAGCCGGTTCTCCGTGCCCGTGCCTCTGAGGGTCTTCGTCAGCAACTTGAGAGTCGCGGGGAAACTGCGGTTGGGGCTGTTTTGGACGAAGCGCAAGGGCGGGCCGTACTTGAAAGCGCTGAGGGTGTCGTTCGTGGACATGCCCGAGCACTCGGTGTCGATCAAGCCGATGACGTCGTCGATGATCGACATCCGCGACCTCCCGGGCTTGGACCGCACGGTGGAAAACGCGCTGAACAAGATGTTCACGAACGTCCTCGTGGAACCGAACATCGTGCTGTGGAACGTGGAGCGCTGGTGGTGGAACCGCGACCTGCCGAAGATTTGCATCGTGTGCCGCGTCCCGTGCGTCGCGTGTAAGATGGGGATATCGACCGTCGCGCAGGAACTCGCGGTGCCGGGTTTGGAGCAAGACGTCATCGACGAAGCCGCGGCGATGCGACAGGGAAAGAGCAAGGAGGACAAGAGCCGGCTGATGTCCGGGACGAAGAACCCAACGCTCACGCTCGCCATCTCCATCCACCTCGCGGAGATCGAGACGCTGAAGGGCACGAAGCGGAAGGACTACTACGTGAAGCTGAAACGCGGCCCGAAGAAGTTCACGACGGACGGCGCCAAGGCGGCGCCGGTGGAGACGCTCGTGACGTTGAGGCGCGTATTGGTTCCTCGCACTGGTCCCCATACGACCGCGTTCGCGTGGTGCACGCCGATCCTTAAGGACTTTTCCTCCCGCGTTTCTCTCCGCCTAGGGTCCCTCGGTTTCGATCCCGACACACCTCGACGCCTTTCAACTCCACCTGACGCCTTTCAACTCCGCTTCTGACGCCTTTCAACTCCACCCCGACGTTCGCTCGTACGTGTGGTACGACCCTAAGACCCGGAGAGGAGGACCCTTCCTCGGCTCTCGAGGACGAACCCCCCGCGGCGCTGCAGAAGAGCCTCTCGAGACGCGGCGGGAAGTTTGGTCGGTCCGGGTCGTTCGGTCGGTCGCGACATTCGCGCAACCACAGCGACGGCGGGTCTTCGCAGGACGACAGAAGCGACGACGGCAGCGACGACGGCGGCGGCGGCGGCGGCGGCTTCCATCGCGGCGGGCGCGAGCCGCAACCCAAGGTGGTCACGAAGTGGGTCTGCCGCCCCGTGTGGGAGGAGTTCGTGCGCCTCGACGCGTACGACAAGACCGTGGACACGGTGGTGAACTTTAAAGTCTGGAGCGACGACGGCGGCGTCGTGGGCGGGAAGACGACTATCGGCGCGGCGGCGATTCGCGACATTCTCGATTACGCCGACGGCTTTCTGCACACGCTGCAGCTGCCCATCATACACGCGAAGAAAGGGACCGTCGTCGGGGTGTTACACATGCGCGTGCGCGCGACCGCGACGAGCGAGGTGGTCCCGAAGATGGTTCGAAAGAAAGGCGGCGACGACGCGACGTCGCAGCCGGGGGTGGGGACGCAGTTCGCGTTGTCCGCGGGCGCGGGCGGCGTCGCCGCGGGCGCCGCGGGATCCAAGGGCGGCAAGGTTTCCTCCATGAGCAGCACGATGCGTCGGAACATGACGTCCGCGATGAGCGCGATGCCCATCCCCACGAAGTACGTCAAGAGCGCGGCCGCGGGCGTGCGAAGCGCCGCGTTCACCGCGATCAACAAGCCCGCGCAGAAGACCAAGTGGGCGGCGCGGAGCGTCAAGAAGGGGTGCAAGAAGCTGTGGTACGGCAAGGAGAAGTACAAGGCGAAGAAAGAGGCGAAGCTCGCGAGGGAGCTCGAGGCTGCCGAGCGCGCCGCCGGGTTCGTGGAGGCGTGGAAGAGCGTCAGGGAGCCGCACCTGTTGGGCGCGCGCGGGGTCGGGGGCATGGCGGCGATCAGCGAGGACGGGTCGACGGCGGCGGCGGCGACGCGTCGGGCCCGAGAGCCGCCGGCGCCGGCGCCGCCGCCGGTGGACCCGAGCACGCTCCGCGTGAACGGGCGGCTGAATCACAGCTCGGTGAGGGAGAAGTACGGCGCGGAGGCGACGACGCCGAAGACGCCGCCGCCGCCGGAGAAGAAGGGGAAGAAGGGGAAGAAGTGATCGATCGATCGTCGCGTCGGACGCCCGCCGTCGCGGCGGGTCTCTACTCGTATCGATTCGATGTGTTTTGTAGCGCTAAATAATTATCGATCTGAGCATCGCAAGCGATCGATCGTGCCCCCGTCCTCCGCTAAGATCTCTTCTCCAGTCCCGCTATGACGTCCCCTCCCCCGTTACCCGACGCGCCGCTCGCCGCTCACTGCGTCTTCCTCACGGCCGCGGGGATGTGCTCGAGCGCCTCCAGGGCGCTGATCGAGTTCCCTCTGACGACGACCATCCCGAGCGGCTCCTTGTCCGAGGTGCTGTCGTCCACGCACTCGTCCAGGACGAGGTTCAAGAACTGGTCGAACCCGCGGAGGACGCCGACGACGCCGCGGTTGCCGTTGAGCTTCAGCCGAAGCTTCTTGTCCATGTACCTGAGGGATCGAGGGAGGGATCAGCGGGCGCGTCGGTGGGCGGGCGGCGAGCGAGTTTTGAACCCTAAACGACATGAAATCGAACGACGCGACGACGCGACGAACGATCGCGGGCGAGATCGGAGGCGCGAACGCGCGCGCGCGGGAGGGGGGGGGACGCCGCGAGCGGGGACGCACTGCTTGAGTTCGGGGACGGCGACGCCCATGTTCGCGTTCGACTGTGCGACTGCGCTTCACGCGAGGCGCCAGACGAAGTGGGCCGCGTAGTAGGGGCGGATTTCGGATCTTGCAGGTGGCGCTAATGGCGCGGCGCGCGCGGCGTTTCGCGTCCGTCAGTGGCCGCCGTCTCTTCGTCTCCCATTGTCGCCTCAACGATGGGAACGACGACCCCGCGCGGAGACGCGCGCACTCCGACCGACGCGCGCGCGCCATCATCACCCATGCCGACGTCCCTCATCGCGCACGACGCGACCACCCGGCGAGGAGGCAAGCGCCCGCGCGACGCGTACGACTGCGCCGCGGACGCGAGACTGGGGCGGATCCTCCGCGTGCGCGTGCCGTCGACGGCGCCGACGGTCCCGCCGCTGCCGCTGTGCGCGCAAAACGCGCGATGGCTCCGAGGCGTCACGACCGAGCACGCGACGGAGACGACGACGCGATTCGCCGGGAGGAGAAACGCGAACGCGAATGGGAACGGCGGCGTTTCGCGCGCGTCGTACGAGCGCGCGACGGGGCGGTATTACGTGTGCCTCGGCGAGGAGGAAGACTTCACGACGAAGGAGGAGGCGATGGCGCACTTCGACGCGACGGAGCGATGCGGCCTCGCGGTGCCGTACGTCGCGTCGCCGCTCGACTTGGCAGCCATGGAGCGCGACGGCGACGTGGAGTACCTCGACTTGGACCGATACGCGCACCCCGCGCGCGCGGACGCGGAGGCGCGCGAGCGCGGCGAGGACGACGCGCGCGAGGGCGTCGTCGAGAAGGATATCAGAAATAGAACCGCCGCGCGCGCGAAAACGCGAAAAAACCGCGCCGCCGCCGCCGCCGCCGCCGGTGGACAGCTGCGCGCGCTCGCGGCCGCGTGCTCCGACGAGCTCGGCGCGCTCGACGGCGTCGACAACAGCGCGGTGTCCGGGGGCTCGAACGACGGCACCGCGGCGTACGTCGCGGTGGAGCGACGCGAGCGTCCGAGCGACGCCGACGACGCCGACGACGCAAAAAAAAGAGCGAAGACGTCTCTGCCGCCGCCGCCGCCGCCGCCGCCGAAGGTAACGGACGAGGTCGTGGCGTTACGCAACGACGTCGCGCGGCTCGCGAGCGTCGTGACGTACATGGCGCACGCGATGAGCGGCATGCGTTGGGAGATCGACTCGCTGCGACGACGCGACATCGATCGAAGCCGCGTCGAAGCGGAGGACGAGCGAGGGAAGGAGAAGGAGAGCGGCAGCCCAGAAAATAACGCCGCCGTCGCCGCCGCCGTAGAGGACGCGGCGAAGAGCCTGCGCGCGATCCTCGCGCTGTGAGTGGGGAATGCGTTCAATAGCGGAGTAACTCTGTAAGTGTAGTCGTCGTTCGTTCGTTTCGAAGTCTATCATCTCGCGGGGGCGCGTCTCTTCTCCGGGGTGGCGCCGCCTTTGCTCTTCCTCGGCGCGGCGCCGCCCCCGCCGCTTTCGCTTTCCCCCCCTCGCGACACCGCCGAGTTCCCGCGCAGTTCCCCGTCCTGTGCTTCCTCCATACTCTTCCTACTCTTCCTGCTCTTCCCCACCGCCGCTTCAGCCGCCTCGCGGCTGTCCCCGTGCGCGCCCACGTCGAGTCTCTCCTCCAACCGCAGCCCTACTCTCCCGCCGTCGCCGACGTCGTACGCCCATCGCCACGTCGGTCCTCCGCCGGCGGCGCTAAGATCCGTCCACTCCTCCCGCACCGCGCCGAGGCTCTCGCCGCCTCTCTCGTCAGTGTCGGGGCGCAGCGATAGGCGCCAGCCCGCGGGGACGTCGTACATCACGTCCCCGGACAGCGTCACGTCCCTCGCGTCGAACTCCGCGTTCCCGCGCAGGCGCACGACGCACGACTCGGATCGCGTCAGCGTCGCGCTCCACGCCTCGTCGTCCGGAGCGGACCAGTCCACGCCCGCGTTGCGAACCGCGACGCCGCGCAGCCGGCATCGCCCGCACGCGTCGTCGTCGAACGACGTCGGTTTACCGCGCGCGGCTTCGGCGTCGTCGTCGACTTTCTCCTCGCCGAACGGCGCGTCCGCGGTGATCAGCAAGCTCCCGTCGACGTCGACGTCTTTCCACTCGATCTCCGCAATCTCCAGACGCACCTCCGCGCGTTCGCGAAGCGCGCCGCCGCGAATCTTCTGCGACGTCACGTCCCACAGCGGGCCGATCGCCGGGTTCGCGGAGAAGATGAAGCTCGGGCCGTCCTTCAAGTACGCCGCGACGTCCATCGCGTCCGGGTCCGGATGCGCGACGTCGCACCGCGCGAGAAGGTCCGACGCGTTTTTGAGGAGGTCGAGAAACGACCCCTCCGGCGTCTGCGCGAGGTTCGGATTAGCCGGGTCGCGCTTCTTCTTCGCGCTGCTCGTGATTCGCCGCCGCAGCGTGTACAGCACAAACGTCGGGAGGTTTTCCCACTGGTCCATAGGTAACGGTCCGTCGCCGGGCGTTGTCGTGTGCATCAGCGCGTCCGCGATGTTCTGCATGGACGTCTCCAGTCGCCCCCCCTTGCACCCGTTCGGATGCGCGGGCTTCGACAAGTTGACGAGGAGTCCCGGAAACGCGCCGCGCGGCGAGGAACGCAACGCGTCGCGAATCTTCTCCAACCCGATGTACAGCACGTTCGTGTTCGCCGGGTACGCGCTCTCGCTGCTGCCGGGCGCCACGGGCTCGTCCGATATCCCCCGCTGCTGCAACACCGTGTACTCCACGTTGGATATCCCGTAGCTGTAGCTGCGCGAGGCGTCGTCGTCGTCGTCGTCTTCGTTGACGCGCTCCACGAGCACGTTGACGCCTTCGCTCGCGCCCAAATGCCGCTCGCACGACGCGAAGCCCAACGCCTTGTCGCCTCTCCTTCCCACGCCGGACAGCGCGAGGAGCGTGGTGTCCGTGCCCGCCATCGGGTTCGTGATCTGCCGCACCACCGCGCCCTTCCTTCCCTTGGCGCCGAGCCACGTGAAGACGCCCTGGTCGTGCATCAGCTTCCAAATCGCGCCGTGGCCGCCGGGCTTGAGCGAGATCGCGAACGCCGCCTGGCCCTCGAGCGGAACCCACTCGCCGCCCTTCGTCGTCACCACGGGCACGAGCGGCTGTTCGAACAGCCTGAGGGCGATTCCATACAAAGCGATGTCGGGGTGGAGTTCATAGGCGTCAGGTGGAGTTGAAAGGCGTCGAGGTGTGTCGGGATTGAAACCGAGGGGTGGGCGGAGAGATGCGCCGGGAAATAAAGTCCTTAAGGATCGGCGTTCACCACGCGAACGCGGTCGTATGGGAACCAGTGTATAGAACGCGCCTGAACCCGGTCTCGCCGCGCCCGAACCAGTCGTTGTCTCGGATGAGCTGCTCTATGCGTCGGTGGTTGCCCTTCGCCGCCGACGTCATCACCGCCACCGGCGTGACGTGTCGCTCGCCGCCGTGCACCTTGTAATACAGCCACTCCCTCGCGGTGAGGTCGCGCAGCAGCCCTTCCACGAGCGTCCTGCCGTTGTACCGAAGCAACGCCGCGGGGAGCGACTGAGGGTAATCGTCCATACGAGCGAACGTCGGGGTGGAGTTGAAAGGCGTCAGGTGGAGTTGAAAGGCGTCGAGGTGTGTCGGGATTGAAAGCGAGGGGCGGGCGGAGAGATGCGCCGGGAAATAAAGTCCTTAAGGATCGGCGTTCACCACGCCGACGCGGTCGTATGGGGACCAGTGTGTGGGACGCGCCTCCCCGGTGACCGGGTCGCAGAGACCGAGGCGGTCGCCGGCGCCGCCGAGCGGGTACACCTCCGCCATCTTCGGCAGCTCCTCCAGTCCCCACGCCGCGGCTCTCGCGGCGAACTCGCCGCCGCCGTCGCGCAGATCCGGGCCGATCGGGACGTGAAGCGTCTCGTTCAGGCACGCCCTCGCGCGCGTCTCGAGCGCCGCAGATCCGGTCGACGTCGACGACGTCGGTCGGCGTTCTTCTTCTATAAGTAGTTTCTTCTCTCCGGCGCCTGATGCCTCCAGCACGCTCGGTGGCGGCCCCCCAAACTGCTCGTGGATCAGCTCCAGCGCCGCGAACTGGTACCCGATCACGCCGCCCAACACGTCATAGAACGTCTCCACCGCGCGCAGCGTCTTCACCAGCGGCCGGAGCGCGTTCGCGATCTGCACGGGGTCGGACGACGGCGGCGCGAGGACGCGCTCCTGCCCCGCGGCGACGACGCACTTGACGAGGTAGGCGTCCTCTGAGGGTCGGGTCGTTCGGAGTTGAAAGGCGTCAGGTGGAGTTGAAAGGCGTCGAGGTGTGTCGGGATTGAAAGCGAGGGACCCTGGGCGGAGAGATGCGGCGGGAAAAGTCCTTAAGGAATGGCGTTCCGTCGGCGCGGTGACCAGTTTAATTAAGGAGGACGCGCCTGAGTCGATGTTCGAGAGCACGCGCGCGATCGCGTCGTTGGCGTCGTCCGCGAGGAACGCGGCGACGCGCGCGTCCGCGTCGACGACCGCGCGCTTCTTCGCGAGGTCGTTCCCCGCGGCGAGGAGCGCGGCGCGCAGCGGCGCGAGACGCTCGAGCTCCGCGCGCTGCAGCGAGAAGTGGTCCTCCTCGTCCGCGTCGCTTCTCTTCGCCGCCGCGCCCCCGGTGTCTTCTTCGCTCGGCGGCGTCGCGGAGGCTGGGGCGAGGCGACGCGCCGCGCGGTGCCGCCGCGCCGGGCGCGGGCGCCACCGCGACGTGCTCGAGGTGGACGCGAGGGGCGTCGCCGCGCGCGTCGTCGTCGCGCGTCGCGCGGCGTGCCCCTCTCGGGCGGCTCGTGAGCGTTCTCTCGAAGGGAATATCATCCTCTCGCGCGGCGCGTCGCTCGTGGACGCCGCCGTCGCGGCCGTCGGTCGCGTGCGTCGCGTCCTCGGCGCCGCCGCGGCGAAGGACATCGCCGCGGTCGCCATCTCCGCGTGCGCCATCCCGGCGTCCCGCGCGAGTGCGAGTGCCTCCGCGAGCGGCGCGGTCGTCGATCCCTCGCGTTATCGCGCGAGCCTCGTCCCAGATACCTTCTCTCTCTCAGCGCAGCGCGCGCTCGCGGGAAAACCGGGGCCGCTGGATGACTCCCGCGGCCAATCACAGCGTCTTCCGTTCCTTCGTATGTACATTCAGTCAGGAGTACGAATAGTTTCCGGCCGTACCACTTTTGTGCAGCCTGTATTGCTTGACAGCCCGAAAAATCGACAGGTGCGATGCGCGTTTCAAACGCTCCCGGCGCGGATGCCGCCGACGTCGTCGCGGTTCTTCCGCGGCGCGACTCGCGCGTCGTCGTCGTCGCTCGAGGACGACGTCCGCGCGCTCCTGCGGGAGGTCCGCGCGCGGCGACGCCGCGACAGGGCGCGCGAGGACGCGGCGACTGAGGAGGAAGACGACGACGATCACGACGACGAGGTGATCACGTGCGCGATCTGCCTCGACGCCGCGCGCTCGCCGTGCACGCTCGGCGGCTGCGCCCCCAACGCGCGCGCGAGCCACGTCTTCTGCGAGGACTGCATCACGCGCTGGAGCGCGGTCGCGAACCGCTGCCCGCTGTGCAAGGCGTCGTTCGACGTCGTCCATCGACGCGACGGACGGTCGTCGTTCGCGGTCGAGGCGAGATCGCCGAGCGGCGCGCGAGGCGACGGCGACGACGGCGACGACGACGCGATGATCGCCGCGCTGATGGCGGCGTTGGACGAGACGTTCTGCGAGGTGTGCGCCGGCGGCGACGACGAGGACACCATGCTGCTGTGCGACGGATGCGACCGCGGGTTTCACATCGCGTGTCTGTCCCCGCCGCTGACGGCGTTGCCGGCGGAGGAGGAGGAGTGGCGCTGTCCGCGGTGCGTCGACGGGACGGCGGAGGAGGAGGCCGCGGACGAGGCGATGGACGTCGCGGACGGAGAAGACGCCGCCGCCGGCGGCGACGACGACGAAGAAGAAGAAGAAGAAGAAGAAGAAGAAGAAGAAGAGGTCGTGGTACTCGACGAGAACGCGCCGCCGTCGCCGAGAGCGAAGACGGCGACGGCGTTGGAATCGTTTCGGTACCGCGGCGGCGGCCGCGTCGCGCCGTAGGTAGATAGGCATTCATTCTAGTATAAGATAGCTAGCTAGTCTCGTAGGTAAGGCATGCCCCCGCAGTACTGTATGATAGTGGCGCGGTTCAGTGCGCGCGTTCGTCTCGTTCATCGCGGGATCGTGTTCTGCGACGTGTCCGTGTTCGGCATCTCCCTCCCCTCCGGCGGCTTCAAAAACGTCCGCTCGTTGAGGTACGTCCGCGTCCTCGACGCCACGGGCCGGACGTCCGGGTCGTCCCCGCTCTTCGCCTCCAACTCCGGCAGGAAACTCTGGTCGACGACGTCCAAGATCTTGCCAAACTGCGAGCCGTACGTCGCGTACATGCGATACCCGGCGTGCTTCAGGAAACTCTCCAACGCCGTCGCTGAGGGTCGTTCCATACAAGCGAATGTCGGGGTGGAGTTGAAAGGCGTTAGTTGGAGTTGAAAGGCATCGAGGGCGGGGATTGAAAGCGAGGGATGGGCGGAGAGATGCGCCGGGAAAAGTCCTTAAGGATCGGCGTTCACCACGCGAACGCGGTCGTATGGGGACCAGTGTATAGAACGCGCCTGAGTGCCGGTTCGGCGGGATCCGGTTCAGCAGCCGCGAGATCCACGACCACGCGGCTTCCATCCCGTGCGGATGCGTCGCGTGCTCCACCTGCGTGTACGCCGCGTAGAACAGCATGAACCCGCGCAGTCTCTGTCCGAACGCGTCCGTCGTCTCCAGCTTCGGCGGGTCGCCCTCTCTCCGCTCGCCTTGGTCCTCCGCGTCGACGTAGCCCATGAGTCGAAAGTATTCGTCGTCCGACGCGAATCGCCCGACGACGAAGGGGTAATACTTCGGCACCGCGAGGACGCACGACTCGTGAAGCAGCGCGAGGAGGATCACGTTGAACCGCGGTTCGAAGACCGCGATGCGAACCGCCACCTCCGCGAGCGCGAACGCGAACCGGTTCAGCTTCGACACCTTAGAGTCGTTCCATACAAAGCGACGTCGGGGTGGAGTTCATAGGCGTCAGGTGGAGTTGAAAGGCGCCGATGGCGGGGATTGAAAGCGAGGGGTGGGAGGAGAGAAACGCCGGGCAAAGTCCTTAAGGATCGGCGTTCACCACGCCGACGCGGTCGTATGGGAACCAGTGTATAGAACGCACCTGAGAGTCGCACTGCGTTAAGATTCGCTTCGCGAGCGACACGAGCGCGAACGTGCGCTGCGGCTCCTGTCGGACGTTCGACAGCATCGTCGCGACGTCGATCGCCTTCTTCTCGATCTGCGTCTTCGTCGCCGCGATCTGCTGCACGTGCACGGTGATCTGCGCGTTCAGCGCGCGTCGCTCGCGCTTCGTCGACGCGCTCGTGCTGTACTCCGCGACGGACGTCCTGGCTCGCGCGAGCTCCGCCGCGAATTCGCCCTCGCGCGCCGACGCCTCCGCGGAGGTTTGCACGCGCGGGACGACGCCGGGGCGCGGCGGCGCGCCGGGCGCCGTCGCCACAGCCTCCGCCGCTTTCTTTTCTTCCTCCTTCCGTCGCTTCTCTTCCGCGGCGGTCGCCGCGGCCGCCTTCTCCGCGTCCGACTTGGCCTTGGCCGCGGCTTCCGCTTTCTTTTTCTCCTCCTCCTCCGCGCGCCGCTTCGCCTCCTCCGCGGCTTTCCGCGCCTTCTCCTCCGCCTCCGCGGCCGCGCGCTGCCGCTCCGCCTCCGCGGCGTCCGCGGCGAGGACCACCCGCACCGCGGCGTCCCTCTGGCGCCACCGCGCGTCCATCTCGTCGATCTCTCTCTGGGTTTCGATCGCCGCCGCCGCTGCCGCCGCCGCGTCGCGCGCCGCGAGCGTTTCCTCGATGTCCTGACGGGGTCGGGGTGGTGGAGTTCAAAGGCGGGCGCGTCAGGTGGAGTCGAAAGGCGTCGCTCGCGGTGTGTCGGTATCGAAAACGAGGGGTAGTGGGCGGAGAGAAACGCCTTTCGGGAAGAAAAGTCCGTCCTCAAGGAACGGCGTGCACCGCGCGGACGCGGTCGTACGGGAACCGGCGCGAGATGACAGAACGCGCCTCCACCGCCGCGAGCACGGCGGCGCGCTCTTCCTCTTCCGCCTGCATCGCGAGCTGAAGCTCGAGCTCGAGGGACTCTTTGCGTCGGCGCGCGGCGTGGCGCGCGGCTTCGCGGCGCGCGACCGCGCGCTGATGCGAG
>Ga0181559_10006301_pt1 | contig 11219 bp, 6 predicted proteins | sample 011ome_21_FD_133752 | JGI IMG/M metagenome (GOLD analysis project Ga0181559, IMG submission 133752) | Coastal salt marsh microbial communities from the Groves Creek Marsh, Skidaway Island, Georgia - 011508AT metaG (megahit assembly) | ecosystem: Environmental > Aquatic > Marine > Intertidal zone... | reverse complement strand
TCGCCGCGCGCGCGCCGCGCGCGCGCCGCGTTATTCCTAAATAGACGCGCCACCATCCCGCGCTATTCCCGAATAGGCGCGCGCTCGCGGCTCACTGGTAGAACGCGACGACGCCCTGCTTGCCGCAGTCCGCCGGCCGCACCTTCAAGTCGACGACGCCCCGGTGCCGCAGCGCGATGGCGTCGAAGGCGATGTAGGACAGATCCAGATGCACGCGGTCGCCGCAGCACCAGCGCTTGTTCCCCACGTTCGGGTGGTGGCACGGGCAGCTGTCGCTGATCTTGACGGTCACGGACTTGCGTCCCGCCTCGACGCACCCGCCCCACGGGCCGAGCTCGCTCCAGTCCAGCCCGCGCGTGTGGCCGTCCACGCACAGAACCTCGTAGCACTGCCCGCACTTATCGGTGAGGCCCCAGTCGTAGCCTCCGTCCGTCTGCCACGCGCTCACGAAGTGGTTGCCGAGGTTCTGGCCGAACCCGCACGAGCCGGTGTAGATGCTCATACCGTCCGGTCCGGGACCGTCCTTACCCCCGTACCACGTCGCGCGCGCGTCCATCCACGAGTCGAGCGCGTTCAAACGGCGGCGGTCGCGGCGCTCGTGAGGCACGGCGCTCCAGTTGTGCGCGGGCGTGGGCGCGTCGAGAACCCTGCGCTCGAACTCGCGCGGGGGCACGCCGAGCGCTGCGGCGGAGGCGGCGAGGTCGATCGTCTCCGCGCGTGGGGCCGCGCCCGCGCTCGGATCGGCGGGCCCGGCGCCGGCGGCGTCGCCCGCGGGGCCGGGGCTGAGGCGCGCGCGAAGCGCGGCGAGGGGGGAAGTAAGCGCCGCGAGGGAGGCGGAAACCGGCGACGCGGAGGTGGCGGGCGCGGCGTCCACCGCGAGGGCGGCGGAAAGCAAGGCGAGCGCGCTCATGCGAAGGCGGTCGCTGGAGCGCGCGCGGGAGGATCGGCGCGAGGGCATCTTGGGAGTCGTGCGTGTTGTGCGTGTCTGCGTGCGACGTGGAACGCGCGCGCGTGTGTTTGCGCGGGAACGAAAACACGCCTCGCCCACCACCTCTCGTGTCGGTATGGGAAGACTCGACTGGAGACTCGACTGAGGTTCAGATCCGAGCGCGCGCGATCGCGTCTAGGGTTTAGGTGACGGCGCGAAAACGGCTTTCCTCTCGGACGGAACGACGAGAAATCACGCGACGAGCGCCGAGACGGTGTCTTACGACCGTAGCTACGGAAGCTGCGCCGTTTCACTAAAAAAAAAAATGAAAAAAGGAAATCCTTCATTTTTTCGCCGCGGCGCGCCGTCGCGTCGCGACGCCGGCGGACGCGCTACTCGTCGCGCGGGGATCGCTCGCTCGCCTCTTCACGCTCGTATCACTCTGTATCACTCTCGAACCCGCCGCGCCACGAAAAGGACGCCTCCGCTGAAAAGGACGCGCCGCCGCGCTGAAGCTCGCTCTCCTCTTCGCCGCCGCGAACAGAGCGCCGCCGGCGACGACGAGCGCCGCCGAGAAGGCGCCTGCGCGGTCCAAACACTGCCGCGCGTCACTCGCGCAGAAAAGCACGTCACTGAGCACGACGATGACACTCGCGCGCGTGACCTGCGCTAAGCTCAGCGCGGTGGCGCCTCCCCCGCGCACGATGCCCATCATGCCCTTGCTCGTGAGGCCGCGCGACGCCGCGTGCGTGACGTACAGGAGCGCCGTCGGCGCGGCGCCGAACGCGCGCGTCGCCTCCGCGAACGGCGCCGTCACTAAGACGTCAAAGTTCGGAAGAACGCGGACGGTGAAGTACAGCGACCACACTATGAGCCCCGTGACGCTCATCTGTAGCGTCATGCGGTCACCGGAGGGCGGGTTCGCGGATGTGCTCAGGTACTCCATGACGACGCCGCGCGCGGCGTACCCGAAACACGACGCGACGACGAGCGCGAACGCCTCCGCCGGGAAGTCGGCGGATGCCGAGAGCAGCGCTCGCGCCTTCACCGCCAGACCCAGCATGACCACGCCGATGGCGCTCAGCTGCTCGTAGCTGAACCGCGTGCGCAGCAGCAGGACGTTCAGCGCCGTGCCGATGGGAATGCTCGCGCCCCCCACGGTCTGGTGGAACCCGCTCCCGGCGACGCGAATCGCCTCGAACGCGACGACGAGCCCGAACAGGTCGAACACGGGCAACGCGTACAGCGCGAGCCGGGGAAGACCGGCCGCTTTGGGTCGTCTCTCTTTTCGCGTTTTCGCGCGTTTCGTTCCGAGCGCCGCGCGTCGCCGCGACCACGCGCCGCTGAGCACGCAGAAGCTCGAGTCCGAGAGGCACATCAGGCCGACCATCTGCCGGACGTCGGGGTGGACGAACCCGCGATTGATGATCGTCTGCGCCGAGAGGAAGTAATACGCCCCCGCGGCGAGGAACAGCAGGAGGGATGGGAGCAAGCCGTCGCCGTCCATCGAGGGCTTGGATGATTTGCGAGGCATGTCACGCTCGCTATCGTCGCCCGGCGGGACGCGGAAAGAGCACCCGCGCGTCCGATACGCGCGCGCGCGTCGCGGAGTGCGAGTAGGTTAACTCTTTCGCTGCGTTTCGTTTCCAGGCGTTTTCCCCTCTGGGAGGTGCGCTTTTCCCCGATCGGCTTTTTCCTCGTTCGCCGCCGCCTTTCGACGTCCGCCATCGGCATTGTCGAGGACACCGCGGTGGGCGTCATGGCGGACGATTTCGGCTTCGACGCCGGTTTCGAGTTCGACGTGAGCGACGATGAGCGGTCCGGTCCCGCGCAGGCGGCGTGGGACTTCTCCGACGCCAAGGACGAGATGGCGCGAGAGCTGCGCGCGGCGAACGCGACGTCCGTGGACCAAAAGATCCGCAACGCGCTGAAGAGCGGCGGCGGCGGTAAAAACGCGAACACGCGACGCAGAGGCGACCTGGACGAGGACAGCGACGCCAGCGGCGGGTCCGACACGGACGAGTCCGACGACGCGCGTCTATCCGGGGAGGAGGAGGAGGAGACGGACAGCGACGAGGAGGAGATCGAGGACGACGACGAGGATGACGATGAGGATGAAGAAGAAGAAGAGGCTTCGGACGAAGAAGCTTCCGAAGAGGAAGAAGAAGCTTCGGAAGAGTCCGACGGTGAAGAGAAGGACGACGGAGTGTTTACCGAGCGCGCGGTGGTTCGAGGCGGCGACGGCAAGGATACCACCTTCTCCGCGTCGTCTTTTTCCGAGCTGAACCTCTCGCGACCGCTCGTCAAGGCGTGCACGGAGCTCGGATACGACGCGCCCACGCCCATCCAAGCCGCCGTGGTCCCGCTCGCGCTCACCGGGCGGGACGTCTGCGGGCGCGCGGTGACCGGTTCCGGGAAAACCGCGGCTTTCATGCTCCCGCTGCTCGAGCGCATGCTGCATCGCGGCCGTAACCCGGTGGCGGCGACGCACGTGCTCGTGCTCGTGCCCGTGCGCGAACTCGCCGTGCAGGTGCACTCGATGACCGAGCGGCTGGCGCAGTTCACGTCCATCCGCGCCGCGCTGGTGGTCGGCGGTTTGAGCGCGAACGTCCAGGCGGCGTCCCTGCGCACGAGGCCCGAGATCGTCATCGCGACGCCCGGGCGGCTCATCGACCACGTGCGGAACACGCACAGCGTCGGGTTGGAGGACCTCGCGGCGCTGGTGCTGGACGAGGCGGACCGGCTGCTGGAGATGGGGTTCCTGGAGGAGATCCGCGAGATCGTGCGCCACTGCCCGCGGCGGCGGCAGACGCTGCTGTTCAGCGCGACGCTCACCAGCGGCGTGGAGGACCTCGCGGAATTCTCCATGAAGAAGCCTGCGCGGCTTTCCGCGGACCAGATCGGCGTGACCCCCGGGACGCTCACCGAGGAGGTGCTGCGGCTCCGCCCGGGCGCGGCGGCGAACAAAGAAGCGCACCTGCTGGCGCTGGTCTGCCGCACGTTCACGAAGCGCGTCATCGTGTTCGCGAGGACGAAGCAGCAGGCGCATCGGCTGAAGATCATCATGGGTCTCAGCGGGCTGAAAGCCGCGGAGCTGCACGGCGACCTGACGCAGACCATGCGCCTGGCGGCTCTGGAGAGTTTCCGCACGGGCGAGGCGACGCACTTGGTCGCTACGGACGTCGCCGCCCGCGGGCTGGACATCTCCGGCGTCGACGCGGTGGTTTCCTTCGACGCGCCGCGCACGCTGGCGTCCTACTTGCACCGGGTGGGCCGCACGGCGCGCGCGGGCAAGAAGGGCACGGCGGTGACGTTCATGGAGGAGAGCGACCGCAAACTCGTCAAAGCCGTCTCCAAGCGCGGCTCGAAGCTCGCGGCGCGCGCGCTTCCCCAGAAAGCCGTGGACGAGTTCCAAGCCAAGATCGAGGGCATGGCGGATTCGATCAAGGAGGTGGAGTACGAGGAGAAGGCCGAGAAGCACTTGCGGCGCGCGGAGATGGAGGCGACGAAGGCGGAGAACCTGATGGAGCACTCCAAAGAGATCCACGCGCGGCCCGCGAAGACCTGGTTCCAGTCGGAGCGGGAAAAAAAGGCGCACTCCAAGGCGTCGCTCAAGGCGTCCGAGCGCGAGGACGTTGACGAGCTCGAGGACGTCGTCGCGGGGCGCGCGGGCGGCGGCGCGGGTGTGGTTCCGGGCGGCAAAGCGTCCCGGAAGAGCCTCAAGCGCGCGGAGAAAGAGGCGAGCGAGAAGGTGAAGCTCCCCGAGGGGAAGCGCGCTCGGCGCGCGCTGGCCGAGGCGAAGCTCCGCGAGAAGGAGAAGCGCCTGTGGGGCGGCGCGGAGGAGCTGGACGACCAGATGCTCGGCAAGCGCACGGCGAAGACGGTGAGCGGCGTCAAGTCCGTGAAGCGGCTCGAGCGCGACGCGCGCATGACGGGCGGCATCGCCAGCAAGGTGCTGAAGAACTTCCGCGAGACCGCGTCCATCGGGAGGAAGAAACCCAAGCGCGCGCGAGAAAACGATGACGACGACGACGCGCCGGGCGGCCGGTTCCAGGCGCAGGGCCGCGGCGCGGATTACGGCGGGAAGAAGCGCGGCAACTTCTCCGACGGCCGCGAGCTCAAGCCGGACGCTAAGAAGGCGAAGGGGAGCAAATTCAAGTCCAAGGCCAAGTACAAGAGGAAACGGAAGTGAAACGACGCGACGGTTCCGGTACCGTATACCGCGGTAGCGTATAATATCATAGATACGGTAGTCCAGCGTACGGCGAAGCGTACGGCGGTTGTCTCTCCGGACGTCTCGCGACACGCTCTCACGCCATCAGCCCTCGCAGGTCTTCCAGCTGTCTCGTGAGCGCGGCGATGATTTCATCCTTCTGCCCGATCGCCTCGCGCACGCGCGACTCGAGCGCGGCGGTCTCCACGTCGCGCCGCGCCTCCGCGCGGCGCACGGTCTCCTCCGCCTTCAGCGCCCTGTTCTCAGCCTCAGTCACCGCTCCCCTCAAGGAGGCGACGTCGTCTCCCGAGTCGAAGCCGCCGTCGCCGTCGCGCGGTTTTTTCTTCTCCTCCTCCGCCGCCTTCTCGAGCGCGCGCACGCGCTCCTCGGCCACCGCCAAGCCGAGCTCGGCGCGTTCCGCGCGCCGCCGCAGCTCCTCGTCCGCGTCGTGCCTCCCCGCGGCTGTTTCCATCCGGAGCTTCGCGGCCACCGCCTCGATCTCGGCGTCGCGCCGCGATTCGGCCCGGCTCAGAATCTCCGCCTCGCGCGCCTTGACGCTTTCGCGCGCCTTCGCGGCGACGCGCGCCTTGAACGTGGCGCTCTCCTCGTCCAGCCGGAGCTGCAACGCGCGCAACTCCGCGGCGTGTCGTTTTTCAGTCGAGGCTTTTTGCGCCCGCATCGCCTCGGTGTGCTTCACGTCCCGCTCCGTCGCCTCTTCCGTGAGTCGCGCGATGACTTCCTCGAGGCGCCGCCGCTCGTCGCGCCGCCCGGCGTCGTAGCGCTCCGCCGAGGACGCGTCCAGCGAGCTCGCGACGCGTCTCTGTTCCGCGAGCCGAGCCTCGTACTCGGTGGCCTGCTCCTGTAGACGCACGCCCGCGGCTTCGCGCTCGAGCTCGAGCGCGCGGTGGTGCTCGTGCTTCAGCGCGTTGCGCGCGTCGAGCGACTCCGACTCGCGCCGAGCCTCGAGCTCGGCCCGTTGCTTCTCCAGCGCGGCCCGGAACCGGTCCTCCGCGGCGGCGGACGCCGCGCGGTGGCCGCGCACCAGCTTTTGGATCTCCGGCTCGAGCCCGCGAATGGTGAGCTCCTTCACCTGCTTGGTCTTCTCCTCCTCCCACGTGACACGCTCGGCGTCCCACTTCTGCCTGTGCCGCTTGAGCTCCGCCGCGAAAGACGCTCGCTGCTGCTCGAGCGCGGCGGCGCTCTTCGCCTCGGCCAGCGCGAGCGCCTCAGACAGCTTCGCGCACTCGTCCGCCAGCGTCGCCTTGTCCGCGAGGAGGCGGTCCGCCAAATCCAGGTGGCGCTGCGCGGCGGCGTCGTTCGCCGCGCGCTGCTCCGCGAGCTGCGCGGCGGTCGTCGCCGCCGCGCGGTCGTACGAGACCCTCAGCTCGGCTTCGAGTTTGCGCACAAGCGCGTCGCGGCGCGCGACGTCCGCGCGGAGCTCCTCCATGCGCGCCTTGACGGTGTCGTACGTCGCCGCGGCGACGTCCAGCGCGCCCGCCGCGAAGGCAGGCGGCGAGTGACTCGAGGGAGCCCGCGGCGGGGACGCGCGCGCGAGAAACGCGTCATCGTTTGTCTTTTCGACGGAAGAGACGGATGACTCTTTCGTCTGTTCCGTCGGGAAAACGGAAGACGCGTACGCCGCGCCCGTCGCGGGAGACGCGGCGGGGGACGGATGACTCGTGGGCCGCCCCGTTTCACGGTCCACCTCGTCGAGGTACCCCAGGATGCTGCGCAAGGGGTCGGGGGGGGGGACGTACGCCGCGTCGGTGTTCTTCTCGCTCTTCTCGGGCGGAGAAAAGCGTCGGTCGGCTTCTTCGAACGACGCGTCCGACGCAGCCTCCGCCGCCGCGGACGCCTCCGCCGCCGCCTCAACCGCGCTCCGCAGCATCTGGCTGGGCATCACGCGCGGCGACGGCTGGGGCGCCTTCACGAGCTCCCTCGGGCCGCTCTGGGGGGTCACCACCGGGTCCTCCTCCGAGGAAGGCGACCACGCGTCGGGGACGCGCGGCGAAGGAGGGCGCTCGTGTTCGCCGGATGAACCGAGAAGGCCCTCGGCTCGTTCCACGGACCGGCGTCGCTCGACGGGGGACGCCACGCCCGCGCGCGCGCACGCCGCCTCGACGCGCCGCATCTGCTCCGCGGACCTACTCGGGGTGACGCGCGAGTGTGCATGCGAGCGGGACCCGCCGGTTTTGTTCTCCTTGCCCTTGGGCGAGGGCGTCTGCGAAGAAGAAGAGCCGAAGGCGACGCGCGATTTCTCGGGCGTCGCGCGCGTCGAGGAGGCGCGTCGCGGGGCGCCCGAATCCTCGGGTGCGCCAACCACGGAGGAGACGCGACGCGACGCGTCCTCCTCGCCGGATCGCCGTGGCCGGGCCGGCGACCGCCGGTCAGTCTTGGGAGACGTCCGCGCGCGCATCTTCGAGGGCGCGCGTCGCGGTATGCGTCCACCCAGGGTCGTGTTTCGAACGAACTGTAGAAGCCATTTCTTCTCGGACGTCTTCTGGGCTGTCTCGGCCGAGTTCGTCTGCTTTTTTCCGCCCTTTGGAGCGGGAGAAAACCGGGTGCAGTCGGGAAGATGTAGACCCTCGTTCCTGGGTCGCGATTTTGGGTGCCACCCTGGCATATCTTTCCGATTTCATTTGGAAACTCACGTTCACGCGGGCGACTTGAGCGGTCGTTCGACGGCCGTCGGTTGGCGGCTCGAGCCGACTCGGTCGCGCCGCGTTGCGGCGCCTCATCATTAACACGCACGCTAGCGATCGGGACGGTGGCAAGGAGTCGCCGGAGGCGCTAGAGGGAGCCCGCGGGGGGCGTAGACTGCAGGCCCTAGGGAGGGCGCGGGGAGACACGCACGCGCGTCGCGGGAATCTCGCAGGTCCTGTACTGTATTGTTACTCCCGCCGGAACCGTCGCTTCGTGTGGGGGAGTCGGTATGTCGTGCGCGCTCGGGGCGGCCGCGGCGGCGCCCGCGCCGCGGGCATCGCCGCGCGCGCCTCGCGTGAACCGGGATCTCACGCGTTCTCGCGCGACGACGCAGGGTCACGGTGGCCGGGCGAGCTGCGCGGCCGGCTCCGCGCGTGGATCGCGCGTCTCGTCTGCGCCTCGCGTCGTTTCCGGGATCGCCCGACGCTCGCGCGTCTCCGCGCGACGCGGCACGCGAGCTTTCGCGAAGCTCGACGACGACTTCGAGGATGCCTTCGAAGGCGCGGAGGAGCTCGAGACGAAGGGCGGGACCGCGAAGGCGGAGAGGACCGCGTCCGACTCGCGCGCGGCCGATCGGTCGGGCGCGTCGCCCGGAGGCGCGCCGCGCCCGCCCGAGCGCGACACCGGCATCAAGCGCGAGCGGGACATGGGCATCGACTTCGAGGCCGAGGAGCGCAACGAGGTGGACGCGGAGGGGAACACGTACTTCCTCAAGAGCGGCGTCGACGAGGGTGACGACGGGTACCGGTGCCGCTGGACCGTGCAGGGCCGCACGAGCCGCGACGGGGTTTGGGAACACCGCGAGACGCACTGGGAGAAGGCGGATGCGCGCGGGTACAAAGAGCTCGGCGCGGAGCTGAGCGGGTTCAACGAGGAAGGGGACACGTGGTGGGAAACGTGGAGGGAGGTGTACTTGCCGGGTCGATCGGCGTCTTCTTCTGCCAAGGACGATGGCGGCGAGACCGCCGATGGGACCGCCGATGGGACCGCCGATGGGTCCGCCGAGGGGACCGCCGGGACCGCCGCCGCCGCCGCCGCCGACGACGACGAGGCGGAGCGCATCGAGCGGAGCGCGGATAAGTGGGCGCGGGACGCGACCGGGAAGGAGTGGCACGAGAAGTGGTGGGAGAAGTTCGAGGCGTGCGGCTCGAGCGAGCGGTCCGTGGAGAAGTCCGGGCGCCAGGGCATCCAGGCGTGGTGGGAGAAGTGGGGCGAGCAGACGGACGAGACCGGGCCGGGCGCGGAGTCCATCAAGTGGACGGACAAGTGGGCGGAGAACGGCGCGGGAACGCGCTGGGGGGACAAGTGGGAGGAGCGCTTCTCCGCCGACGGCGCGACCACGTTGCAGAAGGTGGGCGAGACTTGGCGCGTGGGCGCGGGCGGCGAGCGATGGAGCCGCACCTGGGGCGAGACGCTCGGCGCGGACGGCGGCGTGCGCAAGTACGGGGAGAGCACCTCGGGCGAGCGCTGGGACACCGTCGAGGCGCCGCCGCGCGGCGGCGGTAGCGGCGGCGGCGACAGGAACGCGAGCGACGGGGACCGAGCGGGTCGGCCGGGGAGTTCGGGCGACGGGTTCAGCGACGCGTACGGATGGGACGACGCGCTCGCGGATTCGGCGCGTCTGCTCGCCATAGACATCGGGGACGAGCGGGCGACGTGACGCGACGCGCGCGTCGTCGTCGTCGTTCTTCGCGCTCGAACGTCGTTTACGCCAAAGAACGAGTCGATGTGTGGTTCAGTGAAAAACCCGCGACACAACAACACACACACGCGCGCGTCTCGCGTCTCCCGTCTCGCCGCTTCGCCGACGGTAGTACGCGTAGAGGGAAGCGTCTCCCGACGCGGGTCACCACTCGGCGGTGGGCGCGTCGGCGGCTTCCCGCGCCTTGGCGCCCATCTCCTCCCTGCACTCCTTGTCCAGCGCGTTCCAGAAGGTGGCGTTGAACACGTCGACGGCGGCGCCCATCGCCGTGGCCTCCACCTTGCCGCCGTTGCGGTCGTGCTCGTTCAGGATCTGCGCCACCGTCGGCACCGCCATCGGGTCGAACGACGCCGCCGACGCGGGGTCCATGGGGACGCACACGCGGCCGGTTTTGGGGTGCACGCAGAACGGCGCCTTCAGCAAGTGGTTCATGTGCTTCGACACCTCGACGTCCAGGCGGGGATACGCGTGCGCGAAGACGATGTCGTAGCAGCACCTCTGCAGACCGCGCGCGGTGGCAAAATCCTTGGCGTTGGTCGCCGTCGCCGCCGCCTTCCGCACCGCCGCCTCGAGCTTCTCCCAGCGCGCGACAGAGTCGTCCGACTTTTGAAACGCATTCTCCACGCGCGCGCGCGTCTGCGCGTCCGGGATCATGTTCAGCAGGTTGTCCCGCGTCTTGTCGTCCACCAGCAGCTCCTGGTTGGGCAGAATGGTGTCTCGCCAGTACGGCATGAGCACGTCGTCGTACGCGCGCTTCAGCGCGGGGTGCAGCGGGACGGTGAGCGACACGCGCTTGGTGAGCCCGCTGGCGTCGGTGCCTTTGTACACGGAGAAGTACTCCGCCACGGCGGCGCGCGCTTCGTTGGACATCCGCCGCGCGCGTTTGTCGCACACCCAGACGTGGATCCCGCGCCTGCCGGAGTACACCCACAGCAGGTGTTTGAACCCAAAGTCCGCCCTTAAGCCCGCGTCGATCACCTTCACGGCGACTGTCATGAGCGGCCAGCACTTCCCGCAGATGTTGGCGGCGGAGCAGCACGTGCGCACGTCGTCGTAATCCGTCATGTCGATGTCCATCACGAGCTCGCGCTCGACGGGCGCGAACACCGTGCCTCCGGAGGTGGCGCCGCTGTACGCCGCGCGCTTCGTCGGGTCCACGTTGAACACCGGCCCGAGGTCGATCTTCGTGGGGACCTTCTGGCGCAGTGCTGTCCGCAAGTCTTTGGCGTCCTTGAACGACTGGTAGCGCGCGAAGATGTCGCCCTCCAGCGTGAAGCAAAACTCCCTCCGCTGCATGAAGCCCGGATCGGCGGTCGGGCGCTTGCTGTCGTTGCCGTAGGCGAGCCACTTCATCATCGACTCCGCGGGGAACACGTGCTTGTAGTACAGAGGCATCAGGTCGTGCGTGTCGCCCTCCGCGTACCCGGGCTTGCCCGCGGGCAGCGCGGACGCGTTCTCCTTCCCGGCGGTCGGCGAGTCGTGGTCCATCGCGGCCGCGCCATCGAGCTTGGGCTTCTTCGAAGCGGGCTCGGTCGCGGTGGTCATCGCGTGGCGTGCGCGTTCAGACTCTCTCGTTCGAGAGAAGAGAATACGCGAGCGTTCGCGAGGGAGGCGTTCGCGTCGTCGAGGCGCGGCTCGGTGTGCGATCTCGGCGCTCGGGGTGGGCACACCGC
>Ga0181559_10006278_pt1 | contig 11242 bp, 4 predicted proteins | sample 011ome_21_FD_133752 | JGI IMG/M metagenome (GOLD analysis project Ga0181559, IMG submission 133752) | Coastal salt marsh microbial communities from the Groves Creek Marsh, Skidaway Island, Georgia - 011508AT metaG (megahit assembly) | ecosystem: Environmental > Aquatic > Marine > Intertidal zone... | reverse complement strand
TAGTCTATGGTATCGCGAGCTTCTCACCCCCCTCCCCCTCACTTGTTGAGGCTCTTGATGAAGCCGTCGAGCGCGAACTCCTCCTTGTACTGTGACTCGTCCCACAGGTCGTCCAGACCCGTCAGCGCCTGCTTCAGGCCGCCCGCCACGGCGTCCGCCGCCGCCGCGCCCGCGCCGCCGGCGGGCGCGTTCCGCTTTTCGTCGCTCGCCCCGCCCGCGGCGCCCTTCTCGGCGGTGAAGAGCTCCAGCATCTGCCCCGTGTCCATCGCCGCGAGGCTCATGTTGTCCGAGTTGACCACCGCGTTCGCCACGTCCAGCTTGAACCTCTGCAGGCTCATCACCTTCTCCTCCAGGGTGCCCTTCGTGAGGAGCCGGAACACGTTCACCGTCCTCTTCTGCCCCAGCCGGTGCGCGCGGTCCATCGCCTGCAGATCCTTCTGCGGGTTCCAGTCGTGCTCCAGGAACACCACGGTGTCCGCGCTCGTCAGGTTCAGCCCCAGGCCGCCCACGTGCGTCGTGAGCAGCAAAACGTCGATGCTCGGGTCGGCGTTGAACTTGCGCACCACGTCGAAGCGCGCGGTGGGCGCGACGCCGCCATCCAGCCGCAGCCACGACACGCCCCCGAGCTCGCCCGCCGGGCCCAACAGCTCGTCCTCCACCAAATCGAGCACGCTCTTGAGCTGCGAGAAAATCAAGACGCGGTGCCCCGCGCCGCCGCCAGCGGCGGTGCGGAACTCGCCCTCCGGATCGGGCTCCGTCACCACCTTGTCCACACCCACGCCACAGTCGAGCAGGATCTGCTTCAGCGCGCGGAACTTGGGCGAGTACGCCTCCGCGACGCGCGCGCCGAGGCCCGCCCCCGCGGATTTGGATTTGGATTTGTTTTTATCGTCGGGCGGCGTGACCAGCCGCGGGTGCGAGCACAGCTTGCGCAGGTACTGCAGCGCCTGGAACACGTGCGCGGTACCCCCGCCGGAGCCGCCTTCGGCGCCTCCGCCAGCCTCCACGCCCCCCGCGCCCTTGACCACCGCCTCGACGTCCGTCTTGGCGGCGCTCCCCTCGAAGGCGTCGTACAGCCGCTTCTGCATCGGCGACAGGTCCACGTACACGTCCTGGATGATCTTCGGGGGCAGGTCCTTGAGCACCTCGTCCTTAGTGCGGCGCATCACGAAGGGCATCACCTGCTTGTGCAGGCGCCCCGTGGCCAGAGCGCCCTGCTCCGTGAGCCCCCCGCCCTTCTTCGCCGCCGCCGAGCGCGCCGCCGCGATGCCGTACGCGCGCCTGAACTCCTTCTCCGTGCCCAAAAAGCCGGGCATCAGAAAGTCAAACAGGCTCCACAGCTCGACCACGTCGTTCTGGATGGGCGTCCCGCTCAGCAGCAGCCGGTTCTCGGCGCGCACGCGCTTCACCGCCTGCGTGACTCTGCTTTTCGGGTTGCGAATCGCGTGGCCCTCGTCCAGGATGCAGTAGCACCACGAGCGGTTTGTTAATAACGCGTCCGCGTCCGCGCGCAGCGAGTCGTACGACATGATCACCACGTCGGCGTCGCCGCGCTCGATGCGCGGCCGCAACGCCGCGCGGTCCGCCGGGGACCCGTGGTACTCCAGCGGTTTCAGAGTCGACTCGGCGACGTACTCGTTGATCTCGTGCGCCCAGTGCCCCACGAGCGTGGGGGGACACACGACCAGCGCGGGGAGAAACGGCAGGCCCGCACGCCGGCGCTCGACCACGGTCGCCGCCAGGATACAGGTCGACTGCAGCGTCTTGCCGAGGCCCATGTCGTCGCACAGCGCGCCGTGCAGCTTGAACCGGCGAAGAAACGCGAGCCAGTTGACGCCCTCCTGTTGGTACGGCCGCAACACGCGGCGGCACTCGAACGGCAACACGAAATCCTCAACCTTTGAGTTGTCCAGGAGCGCCTCCAGAAACGTGCCGTCGCTCTCGCTGCGTTGCCTCTGCGCGGCGGTCAACGTCGCCGGCGGCGCGCGCCCGCGCGCCAGCGGAAGCAGCGGCACGAGCGCGGCGAAGGATTTGGTCGCCATCTCGCGCGTGCGGTCCACCGGGTCGCTCATGCGGCCCATCAGGGGGACCAGCAGCAGCACGCAGAAGGGCGCCAGGGCGGGCCCGAGCTGCTCGACCAGCTCGGAAGCCACGGCGGCGGCGCCGCGGCGCGCGCCGGACGCGTCGTCCGCCTCGCCGGCGTTCTCGAGCGCGGGCACGACCAGAGCCAGCAAACGCGGGACGACCGAGTCGGGAGCCGCCGCCGCCAGCGCCGCCAGCGCCGCGCTCGCCGCGCGCTGCGTCGCCGGGTCGGCGTCCTTCGCGGTCGCCTTCGCGAATGCGGGCTCCAGGAGCGCGAGGGTGCGGCGCTTCACGGTCTCGGAAAACGTGCCGACGGAAGCTGTCGCCACCGTGTCGACGGGAGCTGCCGCCGCGACGCGCGCGCCCACGCGTTTCAGGAGCTGGCACGCGTCGACGACGGCTTGCTTCGGCGGCGGCGGCGCCGCGGCGCCGTCCGCGCCGACGCCCGCGAGCGGGACGGACATCGCCTCCCACAGACTCGGGACCTGCTCGTACAGCGCGTCGCCGAACACATCGCAGAGCGCGAGCAAGCACGCCTCGGCGCCGCGCCGCGCGACCGCCGACTCCGTGGGGCCCTCGTGCGCGGCGGCGGCGGCGGCGGCGACGGCCATCGCGGCGTCGTCCCACTCCGCGCGCGGCGTCTCGGCGGGGTCGGCGCAGGCGAGCGCGATGACGTTGCCCGCGATTTTGCGCACCGGGCTCGGCGTGCGGCCGACGCACAGCTTGATCAGGCTCGCCAGCGAGCGCGCAGACCGCGCCTGCAGAAGCGCGTCCGGCTCGCGGCGGACGGAGCTCATCAGGGGCTGGATGAAGGGGTTCAGTTTGGGGGGAAGCGCGCCGAACGCGACGGCGGCGCCCGCCGCCGCCGCCAGCGCCGAGCCGTGCGCCCGCGCCTCCTCGGCTTTCAGCCGCGCCGCCGAGGCGAGCAGCGTCGCGCGCGCGGACTCGACGCTGGCGGGACCCTGGGGTCACACATGTGCACATATGGCGTGTTTCGTTCGTTCGCGGGGGGGTTCACGGGTGAGTCGAAGCGAAGCGCCGCGAAAAAGCGAACGAAGGAAAAACGTGATTTTTGGAGAAAAAAAGGGACGTACGAAAAAATCCACCGGACGACGAAACCTCGCGATGTCGGGGCAAGTCTACTTGACTCCAGCCAATGCTAGGCGTGGGGAAACCTGCTGTGCCCTTTCGCGCGCGGCGAATACTTCGCTTGTGGGAGCTCGGGGGTGGTGCCCTCGTCGAACGGCGACGGCGCGTCCGGAGCGACGCCGAGGCGTCCCGAGCGCGACGAAGCCGAAACTCCGATCGGTTCTCCTCTTCGCGGATTACCTAAAAAAAAAAAGATGAGGCGCGCCGAACCGAAACCGAAACCGAAAAACACGAGCGAACGGAAGATACGGGTAGACGACGACGACGCACCGCTGGAATCGCCGCCGCGAGCGTCGCGGCGTGCGCGGCGCCGAACCCGTCCGCCGCCGGCGACGGCACCTCCGAGGTGGTGGGTCTCACGTTGTTGTCCGCGGCGGCGCGCAGCAAGCCGGCGGATTCGCGCTTGACGCGCGCCACCAACGAAGCCACCTCCGCGTACGGCGCCGGCGAAGGCGCCGACGGGTACGCCGGGTCCGTCGCGGCGAGGAGCTCGCCCAGTCGCGCGCCCGGCTGCGCCAGCGGCGGCTTGGGCGCGCCCGCCGGGATGGCGTCCAGCCAGGACGCGAGCAGGAACGACCCCGTCATGCGCCGGGTCGCCGATCCCTCTGACAACAGGCGCGTGACCTGCGCCTCCAGCTTGGCGGCTGCCGAGGCGCCTTCTCCGCTTCCGATTTTCGGGACGGCGTCGGCGCGCGCGCCGGCGTCGTCGACGCCGTCGTCGTTCCCCGGCGCGCACAGCACCTTGGCGAGCTGCGAGAGCGCAGCCACCGCGCGCAGGCGGCCGGCAGTGGTCACGACCCACTCGCTCGTGGACGTCGGCGCGCGGTCGTCCGCGCCCGTGATGGTGCCGCCGGCGCCGCCGCTCAGGGAGACCACGCACAGGAGCCTGGCGTCCGGCCGCGCGTCCGCGGCGGTGGCCGCCAACGCGCACCAGCCCTCGACGTGCGCGTCCACCGCGGCGGCCACCGCGCCGGCGGATGCGACATGGCACAGGTCGCGCCACGCCGCCGACGCCGCGGCGGCGGTCTCGGCGTCCTCCTCCAGCAGGGTCGCCTGGAACGAGACGCGCATCGCCGTCGCCGCCGCGGCGTCCACCCAGTCGTCGCGGGCGCCGCGCTCGGGAGACGCGGCGCCGGCGTCCGCGCCTCCCGCCGTCGCGCGCCCATCGCGCTCGGGAGACGCTCGCATGAGCTGCCCGAGCGTCCGCCACACCGCCAGGCGCACGGCCGCGATCGGGTGCGCGGCGAACGGGAAGAGCGACGGCACGACGTCCCGCAGAGCCGACCCCGGGCCCCGGGGCGGGGTCGCGCGCGTCGCGGGCAGCGCGTACAGCGCGCTCACCAGGCGCATCACAGGCACGTTCGAGGGGCTGGTCAGGAGGTCCGGGTCATCAAGCCTGCCGAGCAAGGTCCAGAGACCAGCTAATAAAGGCGGGAAGTCGCGGTGCGTCGGTAAGTGCCTCGCCGCCGGAAGCAGCGCCTCGGCGGCGGCGCCGCGCACGTCGTCGTCCTTGTCGTCGAGCGCCGCCGTCGCCGCGGGCAGCGCCGCCGGGAGCAGCCGCGGCGCCAGCGCGTCGCGCGCGGCGAGCACGTACCGCAGCGCCAGCAGCGCGCTGTGGCGCACCTCCCACTCCGGGCGCCGGAGCAGCACCAGGATGCACGTGACGACCGCCTCGACGGCGCGCGGCGGGAGAGGGAGCAGGCCGGCGCCCAGCGCCTGCGCGCCGGTCTCGCGCACGGGCGCGACGACGCCGTCGCCCACGTAGTCCCCGAAGCGATCCAGGGACAGGACGCAGAGCAGGCGCACGGCGGCGTCCTCGAGCCAGGAGGCGTTTTTGCGCGCAGCCCGCGCCGCGGCGTCCGGCTCGACGCCCCGCGCGCGCGGTGGTGGAGAGGGCACGGCCGCCGAGGCGGCGTGCGTGCGGAGCACCTCGCGCAGCGCGGCGGCGGCGCCGTGCCTCTCCTCCCAGCGCGGCGCGAAGAGCGAGTACGCGAGCTTCTCGCAGGTCCGCGCCAGCGGCCAGCCGCCAGCCTCCACCTCGGCGGCTTCGTCCTCCTCCTCCGCCGCCTCGGCGGCGAGTCGAGCGGCGGTCTCGGGGTCGACGGCATTCTTACCGGAAGCGCCGGCGCTTCCCGGTTTGCGGCCTCGCTTCGCCGCCGGCTCGACGCCGTCGGCGGCGTCTCGCGCGCCGCGTTTCATCTTACGCTTCAGACGGTTGCGCTCGCGCGCCGAGAGCTGCGTCAGGTCCGAGGCGTCCATCTTCTTCTCGGCGTCGTCGGTCGCCTCCACCTTCACATCGGCCACGTCCTCCTCCCCGACCAGGTCGTCCACGTCCACGAACTTGTCCACGTCCAGGTTGGCCTTCGCGGACGCCGAAACGTCGCCGGCGGCGGCGCCCGAAGAAAGCGCCGAAACGTCGCCGGCGTCGGCGCGCGTAGCCGCGCCGTCCCTTTCCTCGGCGGCGCCCTCCAGCGTCGAGTCGAGGGCCATGCCCAGCCGCTGCTTCAGGGTCTGCTTGGCGAGCCGCAGCCGCTCGGCTTTGCTGAGCTGCTTCTTGGCGTCGTCCTTATCGTTCTCCGCGCCCCCGAAGAGCGCGTCGTCCCCGGACTTGGCGGCGAGGAGCGGCGCGGCGCGTTCGAGCACGCCCACGATGTCAAACTCGGCAAAGGCGAGGTCGCCGGCGGCGTCGTCCTCCTCCTCGCTCGTCGGCTTCAGGTGCGCCGCGCGCTCGACCGCCTGCTCCGGGGAGACCCCCTCCAGCCGCGCGATGTCAGCCACGGTGGCGTGCTTCACGCCCTCGCAGATGTGCGCGATGGTCCGCGCGGACGCGACGCGGGTTTCCCACTGCTTGTGCTTCAGGAACCCTCGGATCTTTTTTTTCGTGTGAGGAATGGGGCGTGAGGGACGGTGCGGTGAGTCTCTTCTCCGCCGGTACCGGGCGTGCCACGCGGGATGAATCCGGAGGTGAAAACACGGTGTCTCGTCGTCGTGACCGCGCGCGCGCGCTCGAACCCGGGGACGTCGCGCGCGAATCGCGGGGGGTCCGCGAGATCTTCGGCGCAGCGGAAACGAACGCGTCGAGGCGGGCGGGCACCCGCGCGATTCCGGATCTGGGTTCGTACCCTTCGCAGGAGGTTGGGGAGCTGGTTCGGGTGCGCAGAGGCGAGCTCGCCGATCTGCCTCGCCGCCTCGTGCCTCGCAGCGGGAGAAGAGCCGGTCTCGAGCAGGCGGAGAAGCCTGTCGAGCCTGCTGCCCCCGCCATCGTCAGCCATGATTGCGGACGCGCGCCCAGGAGACTGAAACGAAAAGCAGACGCTTTTCCTCTTCGGAGGAAAAAAATGAGCCGTTTCAGAGCGAACCTTCATTCCTGCGCGCGCGGGGCTTGGAGGATAGGCCCGCGCACGGCCATGCCTATGGACGATACCGCCGGGCGTGTCCCTCCCCGGCGTGTGGGAGACCCGACGGGAGGTGCGGGCGGACGAGGACGCGGCGCCGCTCCCGGGCCCAGTCGGCCATCGCGTCCCACGCCGGTCGGGTCTGGCGCGTCTTCGTCGGTCCCGCGGCGACGCGCCCCGTCGGGGACCCTCCACGATCGGTCGACGAGCGGAGGGCAGACGTCGGTCGCGCGCGAGCGCGCGGAGCGCGAGAAGAGCGTCGCGTCGCTCATGACCCGCGACAAGGAGCGCCTCGCGGAGGAGGTCATCGAGCTCAAGCGGGTCAACGACGATGTGGCGACGCGACTGAAGTTGGCGCAGGCGGAGGTGATTCGCGCGACGGGGGAGCTCCGCAAGCGCGAGCGCGCGCTGGAGGCGCTCGAGCGCGGGGACGACGACGGCGGCGCGGCGCGACGCGCGACGCGCGTCCTCGAGCTCGAGGCGGAGAACGAGGTGTACCTCTCCGAGGTTGCCAGGCTCGCGTCGTTGCTTCGGCTCGACCCAGAGACGGGTCAACTCCCCGGAACGTCGGCGGGTCCTTCGCCGGACGTACCGGGCGCTGATGACGAGGCGACCCCCTCGAACGAAACCGGTTTTCCAACCGCGAGTTCCGCGGAGGTCGCGCGGCTCCGCGCCGAGCTGGCGTTCGGGGCGAAACACGCGTTCGAGTCGGAGATGCCCCACGATCTGACCACAGAACACGCGCTGACGCTCGCGGAAGCGCGCGCGACGAACGCGGAGGCGCGCGTCGCCTCGCTCGAGCGCGCCGCGGCGGAGGCGACGGATTCGCGCGACGCCGCCGCCGCGCGCGCCGAGGCTTACGAAGCGCGCGCCGCCGCGCTCGCGTCGGCGCTGGCGAAGGCGGAGGAGGACCGGAACCACTTCCGGAACCTCGCCGCCATGGAGGCTGCCGCCGCGGAGGAGGCGGCGGAGGAGGCGGCCATCGCGGACGCGGAGTGCGCGCGCGTGCGCCCAGAGCTCGACTCGCTGCGGCGGCAGATTGCCGACGTCGCCGAGCGCGCCGAGCGCGCGCGCGCGAAAGCCGAGGCGGCGGAGGCGCGCGAACGGCGAACGGCGGAGGCGCTGCGGTCCGCCGCGGACGCCGAGGCGGCCACCCTCCCAGCGGCAACTTCCGAGCGCGCGGAGGCGAGGGAACGCGCGCGGGAGGAGCTGCGGCGGGCCATGGCGCCCCCCGCGGGGTTCGCGCCGCGCGCCGCGCTCGCCGCGCTCCCGTCGTCGAACGAAAAAGCGGCGTCGCCGCCGGCGCCCCGCGTCTCGGCGGCGACGGTGAAGCGGCGCCTGAGCCTGAAGGAGAAGGAGAAGGAGAAGCATGCGAAACGGGAAACGGGAGTGTTTCCCAGTGTCCCGAAACAAAAACGAGTCCCGCGCGATTCCGCGATGGAGCGGGTTCCGAGGGCGGGTTCCGAGGCGCCGCGCGTTTCCTAAACTGGATAACTTACGTAGGTCCTTCAAGTAGCCTACGTAGACAAAGTAGTCTACTAAATATCCGTGTGGTTCCGTCGCGTCCGCTTTCGCTCTTTCGCTACCGTTCATCCGTCGCGATCGCGCTGCGCTTGCAGACCCTCGAGATCCTCAAACGCGCTCATGTACTCGCGCGCGCCGCGCCTCCGCCCCCGGCGCCTCGCCGCCGCCGCGCGCCGCGCGACCCGCCCCTCGAAATCCTCCGAGGCCTCGACGAGGTCGCCGCGCGTGATCACCCCCGCCAGCCGGCTCCCCCCGCCGGACTCCACCACCAGCACGCGCCGCGCGCCGAGCAGCGCGAACTCGCGGTACGCGCGCGACGCGGGGACGTGCGCGGGGATCAAACCGAGCTCGTCCGCGGGGACGACGCCTTCCGCCGGCGTCAGCGACACGAAGTCGCCGAGCGCCGACGCCGGGACGCGCAGTTGCGAGGAGGCGCCGCGCTCGGACGGGCGGCGCGCGTGCACCGCTCGCTCAAGGATGCCCAGCAAGGTGGACCGCGAGACCACCCCGAGAAGCTCGGGCGAAGATGACCCTAATGACCCTAATGACCCTAACCCGGATGACCCGGATGTCTCGACGCGCCACACCGGTTCGGTTTCGACGAAGGACGGATTCTCGTCGCGAGAATCGCGCGTTTCCCCCGGAGCGCCGCGGTTCGCGCACACCGGGAACGCGTTGTGCGTGGTGTGTATGAGCGCGCGGCACACCCCCGCGACGGTTTCGTCCGCGCGCAGGCACACCACGTCCCGGGTGCACACCGCGCCCGCGCTCAGCGTGGCGATGACCGCGGGCTCCCGGGGCTCGAGGACCTGGTACCCCTTCATGGAGATGACCTCGTCGGTGAACGAGTGGGGGGTGAGGAACCCGGCCACCAGCCGGCTGGACAGCACGGTCACCATCATGAGGATCACGCTGTCCATGTTGCCCGTCTGCTCCAGCATGATGGCGGAGATGGCGATGGCCATGCGCGTCCAGCCGCCCAGCGCCGCGCCCGCGCCCAGCACGGCGTACGTCGTCGGGTGCGCCACCCGCGACGACCCGACCCACGCGCTGCGGTTGACCAGCCGCCCGAAGAGGTGCCCCGCCGCGCTGCCGAACACCAGGTTGGGCACGAACAGCCCGAACGGGAACGAGCACCCGATGATGAACAGCGGGAAGAAGTAGTAGCACGTCGCGAGAGTCGCCAAACTAGCGTCCCCGTACGTCTCCTCGTCCGAGTCCCGGCTGTACAGGTGGCTCATCGTGCTGGCGAAGGACCCGCTCAGGCTGGGAAGCAGCAGGGAAGCCAGGTCGTTGTACTCGCCCTGCTGGCACGTGAACCGCACGAACATGCGGTGGTCCGCCTGGTGCGCGCCCGCCAGCAGGTGGCTCACCTCGGGCTTGCCCTTGACGTGGTCCTGGCGCACGCGGCAGGAGAAGAGCAGCGGCAGCACGAACGCCAGCACGCTGACGAACGCCACCGGGAACACGGCGGCGACAATCTCGCCGCCGCGCGGCGAAGACCGCCTCCGCCCGCCTTTGCTCTTTCCGGCGCCCGCCATCACCGACCGCTTGACGCGCGCGATGGCGGTCGCCGCGGCCGTGGAGAAGGACATCAAGGCGCCCACTCCGGCGCCGAGCAAAACGCACAGCGGGACGTCCGTCACGAACCAACCGCCGGTGACGCGCGGCTCGCCCGAACCGCCGCCACCGCCGCTCTTCACGAGGTTCGCGGCTTGGAACTCGCCGCGGTCGCCGCTGCGCGCCGTCTGCACCATCAGACTGGTGATGTGCGCGCCGGCAACCACCAGCTGAGAGAAGAAACTGGACACGAAGCACTGCAGCACGAGGTGCGCGTCCACCAGCCAGCGCGCGGCGAGATCCTCGACCACGAACAGAACGCCGCCGATGGGCGAGTTGAACGCGGCACTGATCCCGCTCGCCACGCCGCACGTCACAAGGTGCGTCAGCAGGTGCTTCACGTCCCCGCCGTTGAGCAAGCCGAAGTGCTCCATGGATAGCACCACGTGCGACGCGACCATCGCGCCGATGTGCACCATCGGGCCTTCCAACCCGACGGGCGCGCCCGCGGCGATGACCAGGCACACCCCGAACGCTTTCACCACAAACGTCTGCAGGGAAAACGCCCCCTTCACGTCGCACCCGTTGAGAAACGCCTTGGTCTCGGGGATGCCCGTGCTCGCGGCTTGCGGCGCGTAGTACACGGTGATGAACGCGGCGATCGTGCAGAACACCAGCGAAAACGTCACCCACACCGCGCCCGCGGCGAGCGGTCGGTTCAGCTCCAAGAGCTCGTTCGCCTGCTGCAGCCGCGTGTTTCCGAACCCGACGCTGATGTTCACCAGCACCACGGACACGAGGCCCGTCCCGAGGCCGGTCAGCATGATCGCGAGCCACACCAGCCAGCCGCTGATGGCTTTACGCGGGACGGGCGTGGCGTGCGCACGCGCGCTCGAGGTGGAACCGCCGAAGTCGCCCTTTCCCGCGCCGCCCGCCTCGCCGAACCTGTCGGGGCGGTGCATCGGCGACCCCGCGGTCTGCACGGCGAGCGCGTCGTGCACGGTGGCGGTGTAGTCCAGGTGCTCGACGTCCCCGAAGTGCAGCGTGTGCGGCACGACCACAGCGACGTCGTCCGGTCCCTCGAGCTTGACGAACGTGTTCATGTCCTGCGGCGCCACATCCAGCGCGAGGCCGCGCCTCAACAGCCGCGCCTGCCGCTCGTCTTCCTCGGTCGCCTCGCAGTACCCCACGTCGGGGTCCAACCCGACGTTGAAGGAGCCGCGCGTGGACGGCGCGGCGCCGTATCCCCCCGAGGCCTCGCCCCCGGAAAGCGATTCCCGCTCGTCCGGCGACGAAGGCGCCATCGCAGTCGCACCCCGCAACCCCGGCGCGCCCTCGATTGCGTTGTCGGAAAAGCAAATGGACACCTTTGGGTGTTGGCGCACGCGAAAAACATGGGGGCGTGCAGCGCGCGTTACAAAAATCCCCGACGTATGACTTTTTAGTCTCATATGATGTGCACGGGAGATTTAAATCGTGGTTAAACCGTCGCTCGCGTTTTCCCGATGCATCCCCGGAAAAGGGGAACCACG
>Ga0181559_10006271_pt1 | contig 11250 bp, 4 predicted proteins | sample 011ome_21_FD_133752 | JGI IMG/M metagenome (GOLD analysis project Ga0181559, IMG submission 133752) | Coastal salt marsh microbial communities from the Groves Creek Marsh, Skidaway Island, Georgia - 011508AT metaG (megahit assembly) | ecosystem: Environmental > Aquatic > Marine > Intertidal zone... | reverse complement strand
TCGCCGGGTTCTGAATCGCGCGCGTCCGGGTCCGGGAGCCACTCCAGCACGGGCTCGACGTATTTGGGATGTCTATGTCTCGCCCCCGAATCGCCGCTCCCGCGAACCAGCTTGGCGAAAGTAACAAAAAAGCTCTCGGTTCGAAACACGGACGGCGCCAAAAGCCGCGCGTACGCGGCGCGGTAAAACTCGCCCGTCGCGTCGTGCGCGGCGAGCCTGGCGAGCGGCTCGCTGTGCCGCCGCATGTCCTCCGCGGACGGCGTGCCGAGCTCGCCGCGCCACACGCGCGCCGCCCAAGCCGCCTGCAGCTCTGCCACCTGGAAGTGCGAGCCGAACGGCAAGACGTACAGAACGAACGCGACCCGCGGCGCGTCCGCGCACAAGACGCCGCGGTAGAGCCGCGGAAGGGGAGACGCGTTTTTTTCTACTCGTGAAAGTATTTTTTTCCCCTCCTCCGCGCGTTTCGAAGACGACCGCGTTTCGTCGCGCGTTTCGTCTTTTCGTTTCGCGAGAGAAAACGAAAACGGCAGGTCCCGCGTGAACCCGGTGGCGAATATCACCGCGTCGAATCGGTCACTCGAGCCGTCTTCGAACGTTACCTGGTCGCCGCGCGCGGACGCCAGCGCGGGCTTGATTCGGATCCGCCCCAGCGCGGCGGCGGCGAGCAAGTCGCCGCCGTCGGTCGCGCCTTTGGTCCTCGCCAACGCGCGTAGCGCCGGAATCATCTCCGCGTAGAGGTGCAGGAGAAGGCCCAGTGAAGCAGGAAGCCAGTTCGTGACTCGGGTCAGCCACGACCGGCGCCCGCCGCTCAGGCCGCGGCGTACCAGCCACCGGTGCGACCGCGCGGCGAGCGTGGTCTTGGCCGCGACGCCGCACAGGTCCTGCGCGACGTCCGAGCCGCTCGCCGCGCCCACGCCGACGACGAGGACGCGCTTGCCCGCGAACGGCACGCTCGTCCGGTACTCGGAGGTGTGCATGATCGTACCCGTGAAACCGCTCAAACCGGGAATCGCGGTGTCGTCCGGAACGTTCGGCGCGGAGAGTTGGCCGGCGCACACCGCGACGGCGTCGAACGCGCGAATCTCCGTTTTCGTTTTCGCGTTCGCGTTCGCGTTCGCGTCGACGCGCCTTTTTCCTTTCCCGCCGTCGGCGCGCGAACCGGGCGGCGAGAGGTTTTCCACGACCACCTCGAAACCGCCGTCGTCGCGGCGCGCGACGGAGCGCACCTCCCGGTTGCACTCTATGCACGGCCGCAGCGCGAACGCGTCTACGTACGCGGAAAGGTACTGAACCGTGTGCTCGTGGCCCAAGTAGTCGGGCCAAGCGGACGGGGGTTTCAGCCCGGCGAAGCGGTTATGGTTCGAAGTCAGGTTCTGCGTCACGTTCGCGAACACCTTGCACGTCTCGCTTCCGTACCGCCACAAGCCGCCGACGTCGTCCGATCGCTCGAAGAGCGTCACGTCGAAGCCCCGCGCGCGCATGTGGCGCGCGGTGACGATGCCGGCGGCGCCGCCGCCGATGACGCACACCGAGCGAACCGGGGCGGCCTCGCCGCCGGGCGCGCGACTATTCTTTTCTCCCGGCGCGTCGTCGGAGGACCGCGTCGCGGGCTCGAACCGCGTCGCGGGCGCGGGGTGCGCGAGCTCTTGCCACGCGAAGGACGCGATGGCGACGCCGCCCGCGACGGCGACTGCGAGGAACGCCGCCGCGCCGAGCGCGCACGCGACGGCGGCGCGGACGAGCGACGGGAGGATGCCCGCCACGCAGGCCACGAGTGCGACGCGCACGACCATGCGAAGCACCCACACGGACGCCTCGTCTCGTGCCGCAGCGACGCGGGATCGCGCTGGGGCGCGCGCCATCGTGGCGTGCCGGACCGCGCGTGCGCGAAGCACGAGTGCCACCTCGCGCGTGATCTCCACCTGGGCCGGCAGCGTGTCTCCGCGCGACGACGCGAGTGACTCCGCGAGAGTTCCGGAAGCAAGACACGACACGTCGCAGGACGTCGACGTCCGCGCCGAGCCTCGGACCGGGACGGTTTCTGGGAACGCCCGAAAGCGCGCGTGTCGTTGTCATCGTCCCGCGCGAGCGCCGCGCACTCTCCCGCGCGCGGCGAAGCACCGCCATGGGAAACCGACAGTCCGCTCCCCCCTGCGGGGCCCCCGTGACCGCGCGCCCCGCGACCCCTGACCTGACCGAGCGCGACGCGCGAAGCCTGCACGAGCTCTACGCCCACGACGCGGAGCTCCTGCGGCTCATGACCGAAGCCGAGGCGCTGAGAGACCTCGCGAAGCGCGCGCGCGACGCGTGCGCGACGCACTTCCATCACGCGCTCATCGCCACGAAGCACGAGCAGGCGTTCGGGGAGAGCCTCGTGGCGATCAGCCGGCGCATGCACGCGCTCGGCGCGCCGGTGGTCCCCGGCGAGACGCACGAGCGCGGCGAGGCGAGTCGCCCGGGGGAAACCCTCGGCGTGACCGAGACGCGCGATCTACCCGCGGACGTGCCGAAAGAAAAGGCGACGAACGACGTCGACCGCTTGGCGCGAAAGCTCGGCGACGCGTTCGTCGCCACCGCCGTCGCTCGCGGGCGCGCGTACGAACGTCTGCTCGCGAAGGTCGAGGCGCTCGCGCGGGACGTCGAACGCGCGCACCGCGTTTCCCTCGAGAGCGCCGCGAAGGCGCACGAGAAGGCGTACAACCAGCTGAGAGCGCCGACGAAACGGCTGGAGCGCTTGCGCGCGCGCGACCAAAAGGAACTCGACGACGACGACGCCGTCGCGCTGCGGATTGATCAGGCGGAGGTGGATCTCGGGAAGCGCGTCGGAATCATGAAGGAGACGACGAGTATGTTGAAACAGCGGTCCGCCGCGTTTCTCGCGGACTGGACACCCGCCGTCGCGAACGCGTTCCGCGGGCTGAACTTCGCGCAGCGCGACGCGACGCACGCGGACGCACAGGCGTTCGGCGAGGGGTGTTTGGTGCACGACGACTGCGACGGGTCCACGGAGGCGGCGCGCCGGGCGTGTCGCGAGTACCTCGTCGCCGAGCTCCCGTGTTCGATCAAGTCCGAAGAGGACGAGTCTTCCGTGTGTGAGGAAACAGCCTTAGAGGGGCGCGTCGCGCCGCACACCACGCCCGTGCCCTCCTCGGCGGACATCGCGGCGCGCGCCGAGGGGAAGGCGAAGGCGAGGGCGCCGGCGGCGTGACGAGAGAAGGCGTGAACGCCTGTACGTTTCCGGTTTTTTTCTCCGAGTCGCGCTTCTTTGTCATGTGAGATCTCTCGAATCTCGTCATCGTCATCGACGTTTCGTGCCTCGTCAGCGCAATCCTCGTCACCGAGAAATGCGCACGTGATGTCAACAACGTCGGACCTCGACGTGTTGTTAGCACATCTCGACGCGCGTGCCGATACACACGCGCGCGACGCGCGCGGTCACGCGAGGCCGCTCGCGCGATGCCTCCAGACGGCGCCGAAGCCTCGTCTTCGGCGACCCTCACGCTGCCCGACGGCCGCGTGCTACAGCTCCCATTGCTGCGCGATGCCGCGGGCGCGACGTTTCTGGACGTGCGCCGGCTCTACCCCGAGCACGGGGTGTGCGCGTTCGACCCCGGGTTCAACTCCACGGCGTCTTGCGCGTCCGCGATCACGTACATCGACGGCGAGAACGGACGCCTGCTGTACCGCGGCTACCCCATTCAGGAGCTCGCGAAGCACGGCGACATGATGGATTGCTGGCACCTGTTGTTGCGCGGGACGTTGCCCACCAGGGCGCAGCGCCGAGTGTTTCAGCGCGAGGCGCGGGGCCACCGCATGGTCCACGAGCACCTCATCCGGTTCTTCAACGGGTTCCAGCACGACGCGCACCCGATGGCGATCATGGTGTCCGTCGTGGGTGCGCTCTCCGCGTTCTACGACGAGGACCACGGGCTGAATTACGAGGACTCCGAGGCGCGCGACCTGGCGGGTCTGCGCGTGGTCGGGAAGATGACCACGCTCGCCGCCATGGCGTACAAGACCGCGCACGGCCAGCCCATCGTGTACCCGCGCGACGACTTGAACCTCGCGGAGAACTTCATGTACATGCTGTTCGCGCTGCCCACGCGCGCGTACGAAGTCGACCCGGTCGCCGCCAAGTGCCTGGAGACGATCTTGATGCTCCACGCCGACCACGAGCAAAACGCCAGCACGAGCACGGTGCGCATCGCGGGGTCGTCTAAGGCGAACCCGTTCGCGTGCGTCGCCGCGGGCATCGCGAGCCTATGGGGGCCCGCGCACGGAGGCGCGAACGAAGCCGTGTTGGCGATGCTCGAGGAGATCGGCGACGTCAAAAACATCCCGAAATGTCTCGCTCGCGCGAAGGACAGGAACGATCCGTTTCGCTTGATGGGGTTCGGCCACCGGCTGTACAAAACCGTCGACCCGCGCGCGACGCTCATGCGCGACATGTGCCACTCCCTTTTGTCGCATTTGCGTTCGAGTGATCCGTTACTGGCGCTGGCGATGGAGCTGGAAAAGCTCGCGTCGCAGGACGAGTACTTCACCTCGCGAAGACTGTACCCGAACGTGGACTTCTACAGCGGCATCTGTTTCCGCGCGCTGGGCGTACCCCGGAACATGTTCACCGTGGTGTTCGCCGTCGCGCGGTCCGTGGGGTGGATCTCGCAGTGGTGCGAGATGGCGGGCGAGAAGCCCCAGCGCATCTCACGGCCGCGGCAGATGTACGTCGGGAGTTCGGAGAGGCGGTTCGTGCCGGTGGCGGAAAGAGGGGACGAGGGAGACGAGGGAGACGAGAAAGACGGGTCCTTCGGCTCGTTGGAGTCCGTGGAAAGGCGGATCGTGGACGTGCGTGTCGCGATGCCACGACCGTGATGTGTTCGCGAGTCGGTACGTTCTCTCGGAAGACACGACAGAGACTTTGGAAAACAACGACACTTTACGTGGTGCGTCACCGCGAGTGACAACGACGCGCGCGTCTCGTGTGCTTCCTCGCGCGCGCCCGAGGTGTCTCCTCGTTTGCACCCTCGCATCTTCTCTCCACTCCGCCATGCCGGACGCCGACTCGGCGGAGCGCGGCTCCGCGGTGACGGCCGCGGAGGCGGCCGGCGAGACCGCCCCGAGGCGTGACCGAGAAGGACGAAACCGCCGCTTCTGCTCGACGTGGACGCTCAACGCGGTCGCCGCCGCCATGCACGCCGCTTGGTTCGTCATCTTCGTGCTCCTGTGGGCTCTGGACGAGAACGAGGACGGCTCGAAGCGCGACGTGACGTATCCGCTCTTCTACACCTCCGCGCGGTTCGGGAAACCCCCGGACCCGCCGACCACACCCGCGGAGAGCCTCGTTCTCGACGCGTCCGTCTCGACCGAGCTCGGGTCGACGACCCCGATCAACCCGTTTCCTTCGTGCGACGCCCCCCGCGACGCGCGCGTGGGCACGATGCCCGTGTCCCCCGCGTTCCGGGACTCGCACCTGGTGATGTCTCTGCACTGGCTCGTATCGAGTTTCTTCGCGTTATCGTTCCTGTTTCAAGCCGCCGCCGCCGTCGCGGACGCGCGCCGCGTCGGCTTTTTCCAGAAGCTCGATTCTGAAAAAAAAAACGACGACGACGTCTCCGCCTCCTTGGTCGCCGGCGGCGCTCTTCGCGGAAACGATCACGTGACGACACCGCACCGCGCCGCGATGGCATCCTGGCTACGATTCGTGGAGTACTCGTTCAGTGCGGCGGTGATGGTCGTGGCCATCGCCCTGCAGGTGGGCCTGATGGACGCGTGGATGCTCTTCGCGCTCGCCGCGCTGACGTGGACGACGATGATGCTCGGCCTGCTGGGCGAGCGCGTCCTCGCCGCGGAGGAGCGCGTCGTCGCCGCCGGGGCGCGCGCCGAGAGGTGGTCGCAGCGGGAACGCCGCGGGGACGACGAGAGCGAGACGAACGATACACCTCCGTCGAGTGTCTCGAGCCAGGCGCGAGACGACCCGCGTCGCGCGATGCGGTCCGAGACCGCCGCCGTCGCCGCCGCGTTGCGCGTCGTTCGCTGGACCGCGCATCTCACCGGCTGGGTCTCGCAAGGGGTCGTCTTCGTCGTCATCGTCGCGCACTTCTTCGCGTCGCAGCGCGCCTGCGAGTGGGAGGACTCGACGGAGGAAGGGAACCGGCGCGAGGATAACGTCGCGCCCGATTTCGTGTACGCCATTGTTTTCGCCGAGCTCGCGTTGTTCGTCGGGTTCGGGGCGACGCAGTTCGCGCAGTTCGCGCAGTTCGACCGAGACGTCTACGCCCAACGGAGACGCGGAATCTGCGGAATCTGCGGAAACTGCAAAAAAAACTGCGGCTCGAAACGCTGCGCGAAACGCCGCGAAAGGCGCCGCGGTTCGGAAAAGAAGGAGACGACGACGAAGAGCGAAAACGAGGACGAAACCGACGAAACCGCGCGTTGCGTTTGCGGCACCGCCGCCGCGCCCGCGGGGTACGACCGCGCCGCGCGCGCCCGCGCGCTGGCGCGTGTTGAGGCGGCGTACATCGTGCAATCGTTCGTGAGCAAGACGTTGCTCGGTTGGCTCACGTACGCGGGCAACTTCGCGTAGAAACAAAACGCAAAAGACCGCGCGGCGGTTCTTCGTACCGCGGTACGGCGCGGACAGACAGACTCCAGAGGGACGTTACCAACAAAGAGACGTTTGTTCATGATGAGCTAAACAAGCGCGGCACGTTTCGCGAAACGTTTTCAAAGCGATCGCTAAAGCCCGCCTGCGTTCGCGCGTCGCTCGTCGTCGTTTTTTGTTTCTTCGAGCGCCGCCTTGACTTCCCGGACGGATTCCTCCACCGCGGCGTACCCCGCCGCCGCCGCCGTCCACCCCGCGGCGGCGATCCACGGCCACCCCGCGACGCCGTCGTCCCCGACGAGCGCGGAGAACGCCGCGTTCCACGCGAACCCGGCGATGAACGCGCCGACGCGCTCTTCGTCCGCCGCGAGTTCCCGCGCGACGATCCGCCGGCGGCGACGTTTCACGGCGCGGCGCGTCGCGCAATCGTCGACGTTCGCCGCGCGTCCCGCGTCCTCCGTCGCCGCCGCCGCGATTCGAACGTCGGCGTCCCGCGCGCGCGCCGCGTACGTCGCCGCGGCGACCGTGACGGCGGATAAAGCGAGCGCGTACGCCGTCGCGGACGCCGCCGCACCCAGTCCGCGGACGACCGACGGCCACGTGGTCTGCGCGGCGGCGTTCAGCGCGACGCCCGCGGTGAACGCGAACGCGCCGGCGAGCACGCTCGACGCGTCCGCCGCCACCGACGCGGAGTCGAGGATCGTCTCGCGGATCTTCTCGCGCCGCGCGCTTTTGAGCGCGACCGCGTCTTCGGACAAAGACTCGGGAACGTCGGGAACGAGCAGCGGCGTTTCGTTCGTGACAACGTCCGTGCACACGTTCGTGGACGTCGTCGCGTCACCCGAGGGCGACGCGCCAGCGAGCGCCGCCTTCGCCGCCGCCGCCGCCTCCGCGGCGTCGCGCGCCAACTCCTCGGCCCACGGCTCGTCTCGCCCGGCGGCGCGGGCGGCGACGAACGCGGCGCGCGCGCCCACCGCGAGGAGCGCGACGAGCCAGTCCACGAGTTGCGTCGGAACGCTCGCGACGGACCGAAGGCCGTGTCGTCGCGCCGTTTCGTGTTCGTCGGCGAGTCCGAAAGCGCCGAAGGCGAGTCGCCTCGCCGCGCCGACCCACGCGACGGCGACGATCCACTCGCACGTCACGCGCACGGACGAACGCGCGACGCGCGACGTATCGTTCTCGCGCGCCAGACGCGCCGCGTCCTCCGCGGCGATGCCTTCGCCGCGCGCGTGTACGTCCCGCTCGGTGGTCACGCCTAAGACGCCGCCGAGTGGGCCTCGGCCTTTCGCGCCGAGCGCGGCGACGGCGGCGAACACCGCGGAGAGGAGCGCCGCCGCGAGGAAATCCTGCCCGGCGGTTCGCGCCGGGAGCGTCCCCAGCGACGCCACCGCCAACGCCCACATCGCGACGTACGTGCACGCGCCCTGCAGACGCGCGTGCGCGAACGCGCGGAACCGGCGCGTGAAGCGGAACGGGCTGCCGAGCGGCGACCGGCGCAGCGCGCGCAGCGCCGCGAGACACCGACCGGCGTCGAGCCGAACGTCTTCCCCGTCGCGGGTCCGCTCCTCGGCCGTCCGAGTCGCGAGCCCGTGGGCTGCGCGGCGCTCCTCGGTTTCCTCATCCTCCAGGCTGGCGCGTTTCTCCGCGCTCCAGCGCACCACCGCGACGCACGCGGAGGACACGCCGAGCGCGTACGCCCAGGTCCACACCAGCGCGATGCCGTGGAACTGACGGGTCATCAGGACGTCGATGGTGGTCCTGGTGGGGCCTCCCACGAGGCTCATCACGCACCGGTTCCACGCCAAAAGCGCGAGGTAATTGAGCACTTGTCCGACGTGTTTTCCGAGCATGCGCGAGGACACCACGGCGACGGAGGGCGGCGCGAGCGCCTCGGGCGAGGCCGCGCCGGAATCATCCTCGACGACATCCTCGCGCAGGACGCCGTACGCGCCGCGGAGCGCCATGCGGTCCTCGGCGAGGTGCGGCGTCGACTCGACGACGGTAACAACGTCAGCGACAAGAAACGTCTCCACTCGACAATCTCCTCGGCTTGCTCGGCTCGTCGGCACGTGGTGATTTCTCGTGTGTTCGTGTCGCCCCCAAACCATCAACTGGACGACGTCGCGATCCGCTCGATCTTCAGACCGCGTTGGCACGGTGCCAACGCGAGAGAGAAACCCTTTGGGTCACGACGCGCGCGACGTGTCTCGAGCGCCCGCGACCGCGAGACGAGCCCCGCGAGACCCTCCGGTGGCGTCTCGCGTCGTCGTTTCCGCGTCTTGGCGAGCTATTTTAAATAATCCCTCGGACAGCTCCGAGGCGGATGGCCGCGTGGGCCGCGAACGCGGAGTCCCCCCCCATGACCGCGGAGGAGCAGCACCTCGCCGCGCTTCTGCGGGAGACCACCGCGGCTGACGCGAACCGCATCGGCGCCGCGGAGGCGCAGCTGGCGTCCGCTTCGGACCAGCCCGGGTTCGCCGCCGCGCTGCTCGGTTGCGTCTCCCGCGCCGCGCCGGGTGCCGACGGCCAGGCGGATCCCAACGCGCTGCTCGTGGCGGTCCCCGCGGCGGCGGCGCTGCACAACTACGCGCGCGCGCGTTGGCCGCACAAGCTCATCCCGGGCGAGCGCGAGCCCATCCGCGCCGCCATCCTTCAGTCCCTGCTCGTGGCGCCTCCCTCCGGGCCGGTCGTGCGGCTCCTCGCGGAGACCTTCCGCATCGTGGTCACCGAGGACGTGACGCGCGCCAAGCGGTGGCCGGATCTGCTCCCGGCGCTGTGCGGCGCGATGCAGGAGTCCAACCTGATGGTGGGCAAGGAGCAGTCGCGCGTGCGCACCGCGAACGCGCTCGTCGCCGTGCACACGCTGCTCAAGCCGTACAAGTACTTCCAGAACCCTGGCGAGGCGAAGGAAGCCGCGCCGCCCGAACTCGAGGCGATCGTCAAGGCGCTGCTGGAGCCGCTCCTCGGCATGCTGGGCGTCCTCGCCGGCGGCGCGCTGCGCGACGCGGCGGCGGACGCCGCCGGAACTGACGCGTCTAAGACGCACGAGACGCACGGCGCATCATCGTCACCTGAGAAGTCCTTACAGAAGCGACAGGAGAACGACGCGTTGCTGCTGGTGTTGCTGAAGTGCTTCCACCACACGATCGCCGCGTACATGCCCAACGCGCTCGTGCCGTCCCTGCGGCACTGGCTCGAGGTGCTGGTGAAGATTCTCGAGCGCGCGCCGACGTTTTTTCAAAAGCCGGGACCCGCCTTCGCCCTCGGCGGCGCCGACCACGACGCGAGCGGGGCCAACGTGGCCACGCCGAGGCGCAAAGCCGTGAAGCGCGCGATCCAGTGCCTGATATCGCTCGTCACCAGGCACAGGAGACACGTCGACAAGGCGATGCCCGCGCTGTGCTCGCACGCCACGGCGCTGGCCGGCGCGCTGGCCTCGGCGCGCGCCGACGCGGGCGCCGAAGACGAGCCCTGCCCGGTGGCGTCGCGGACCTCGGCGGCGTGCTTCGATTTGCTAGCGCGCGTCGCGGAGACGGCGCCCGGGTTCAAGCTGCTCGCGCCCAACTTCGGGCGCCTGCTCGAGCAGGCCATCTTCCCCGCGCTCCGCGCCGCCGCCGACGACGAGCGCGACTGGGAGGAGGACGAGGAGGAGTACCTCCGGCGGAACCTGCCCGCGGACGCCGCCGACGACGTCACGGGGTTCAACGAGGAGTTGTACGCGCCCAGGCAGAGCGCGGCGAACGTGCTGGCGCTGCTCGCCGAGCGGGGCAGCGGCGGCGGCGCCGGCGCGCTCGGGGGCGGGGACGACGGCAAGTCGGGCGCGCAGGACAAGCGGGGTCGGAGCAACGCGAAGAAAGCGACGAGGGGATCGAGAAAGAACGGGCCCCCCAAAAACGACACTCCGGGCGACGTCGCGCTCGCGTTTTTGGAGCGGTTCCCGCCGCCGGACGGCGGAGGATCGCGACTCGACGGGAACGGCGCCTCGAACTACTACGGCGTGCTCGTCGCGTACGGCGCGCTCGCCAACTGGCTCGCCAAACACAAAGCGCGCGAGCCCGCGTCGCGGGGCGCGCTCGCGACGCTTATCCGCCGGAGGGTCCTGCCCGCGACGGCGCCCGCCGGCGCCGAAAGCGAGACGGCGTCGGCGATGCTCCGCGCCAACGCGTGCTGGGCCCTCGGCGAGCTCGCCGCCACAGACGCAGTACCTCCTTCCGAGGCGCACGCCGCGCTGCTGGGCTGTTTGACCGACCCCGCGGGCGCCGAGCACCCCGCGCTGCGCTCGGCGGCGGCGGCGGCCATCGCCGCCGCGCTGCACGCCAGCGTGTGGCCCGAGGACTGGACGCCGCTGCTCACGGCGGCGGCGGCGGCGGCGGCGCCCGAGCGCGGCGGCGAGGACGACGCCGACGCGTCCCGGCTCCGCGCGATCAGGCTCATCGCCGTCGCCGCGGAGGCGGCGCCCGAGCACTGCGGCGCGCCCGCCACGGCCACAGCGCTCGCCGCGGCGCTGGCTCGCGCCGCGTCGGGCCGGACCCCCGCGCCGCCTGCCACGCTGCCGCCTCTGGTCGAGGCGGCGCTGGAGGCGCTTGTGGCCGTCGTCGAAGCCGCCGCCGAGACGGCGGAGGAGGAGGAGGAGGAGAGCCGCGAGGCGT
>Ga0181559_10006270_pt1 | contig 11251 bp, 7 predicted proteins | sample 011ome_21_FD_133752 | JGI IMG/M metagenome (GOLD analysis project Ga0181559, IMG submission 133752) | Coastal salt marsh microbial communities from the Groves Creek Marsh, Skidaway Island, Georgia - 011508AT metaG (megahit assembly) | ecosystem: Environmental > Aquatic > Marine > Intertidal zone... | reverse complement strand
GGATGAGGCCGATCTCTTGACCTTCTTTGATGAAGCGTTGGATGGATTTTCGGCCTTCATCCCGGTAATCGATTGTTCGGTCATTCACATACATACTGACGAAGGCCTGATTCGTTTCATCATCAATACCCCTTCCCCAGGCTTTAGCAAACTCAAGCGCTTCTCCAGGGGAGTGGAGGGCGTATTCAATGCTCATCTTGGTGTATTTTGTGATGTCCTCCATGACGCTTTCACCCAAATCTCGGCGTACCACGTTTCCACCCAGAGGCATCGGCCAGTTCTCTGTTCGGCCGTTCCACCACTTGCCAAGGTCAACCAAAACATCCAAGTCGTGGTCAACATAGGTGAGCTGGCCTTCGTGAATAATCAGCCCGCTGACGTATGTGCCGTCAAGGATTCGGGGGATGATCTCGTCAAAGGGCACGACGGCCACGGATACATCTCCCCAAGCTAACCGAAGACCAAGATAGGCACTGGTTTTCAAACCCGGGACGGCGATAACGCCCGCCCTGGCCTCGGCCTCGGTCACGCCTTGCTTGCAAACCACCATGGGGCCGTAGCCCTCGCCCATCGATGCCCCGCAGTTCATTAAGGCGTAATGTTCAGCGATGTCGGGATAAGCATGAATGGAAACTGCTGAAACTTCGAGATCTTGATTCATCGCCCGTTGATTCAACGTCTCAATATCTTGCAATTCGTGAACGAAAGTGTACCCGGGCGTGGGGAACGCTCCCGTGGTCATGGCATGAAACATAAAGGCGTCATCCGGATCTGGGCTGTGGCCTATTCGTACGATTTTGTTCCCGTCCGAATCAAGAGGAAGTTCAACCACCATGCTTCGGCCAAACGCGGCCCCTTCAAGAACCAACCGTTGGAAAATCGAAACAAGGGAGGTCAAATCAATGCAAATTCAGGGGGTGCCCCCATCCCGCAGGCTTCGGAAAGGAACCGAAACAAGCCTTCCAAATGGTGGTCATCAAGGCGATTAAACACCTCTCCGTAATATTGGTCGAGGCGTTCGTAAGCGAGACCGGATTTTTTCATTGATCCAACGATAACCTCCTCCCTTCGTTGACCCCCAGACTCAAATGCAGCCAAATTCTCAACCAAGGCCGAGTGAGCCTCCTTAAGAGCCTCGACGGGCGTGTCCCTCCGTGCGACGAAGACACCGAAGATCATCGGTAGCCCCTCCAGTTCCATCCAAGCCTTGCCGAGGTCCAGTTGGACCATTTCCGGAAACTCTCTCGCTGCTTCCAATGCTCGGTCTCCGATCAAGAGAGCACCGTCAGCAAGCGACATCATCGCATCGTAATCGGGTCCTGTATCAACGTAGTTCATGCCCATTCCACGCTTTGAGACAAGGTGCTTCAAAAGGGCAACTGATGTTGCGGAGTCAGAGGGCAGGGCTATGGTTTTCATCGCATCGAGTGGAATAGCACCAAACAGAAGGACGCTTCCAACCTCACCTTGGCTCCCGATGCCAATGTCAGGCAACAAAAGAAGTTCATCCGCATGTTTCGCATAATCAGCAGCTGGAATCGGCGCAAGAATGCAATCTTTTCGCAAGACATGGCCGGTCAGCCAAGATGGGGGGGCAGCGAGAACGTTCCATTGGCGGGACAACCCGTAAAAGAGAGGATCGCAGTTGATGAATGCCACCCGTCCGATGGTCGATAGCCATGTAGGGTGCTTCATCGGACGACCTCATTGTACCATCCGAAGCCGGCGATGGGTTGGTTCTGGATCCGTATAAGGCGTGAACGTTGAGTAAACGGTGTTTCGCTGCACGGGTTCGCAACCAGCATTGCGGATGAGTCGTGCAAGACGGGAACGGTCATGATCGAGAGGTGCTGTTGAACCGGCAAGGTGCATAATCGACTCTTTTTGGACGGTTCCGTCAATGTCATCTGCGCCGTATTGAAGGGCGAGTTCGGCCACATGATCCCCGATGTTCATCCGGTAGGCCTTGATGTGGGGGATGTTGTTAAGGAGAAGACGAGAGACAGCAATGGTACGCAAGATTTCGGTTCCGGTTGCGAGTTGGGCTTCTGGAAGGCGGGTGTGGTCAGGCAAAAAAGGGTAGGGGACGAAGCATTGGAACCCAAATGTCTGTGATTGAAGTTCACGAAGAGAGATCATATGTTGGATACGCTGGTCAAGTGTTTCAACGGTTCCAAAAAGCATCGTGCAATTGGACGGCAACCCAATTTCATGAGCCTCTCTATGGATACGAAGGTATTCCTCGGAACTCTCCTTTCCATTGCAGATGACCGCTCTCACGTCATCATCGAGGATTTCTGCACCGCCCCCAGGCAACGAGGAAAGGCCTGCGTGCTTCAACCGTTGGAGAACCGTTTTGGTTGTGATTTGAGAACGTTCAGCAAGATGTTTGATCTCAACTGCAGTCAGGGCTTTGATGGACACGTGGGGATGTGCAGATTGAGTTTTTCGAAACATCGTTTCGTAGTGGGAAACATCCCAATCTGGATGAAGTCCTCCCACGGAATGGACTTCATCCACAGCGTGCGCATATGTCCCAAGGTCCTCTACATACTCGTCAACGGTCATGGCGTAAGCATCCTTGGCTTTTGGTCCTCGACGAAAGGCGCAAAAGCGGCAGGCAAGAACACAGATGTTGGTTTGATTGATGTGGACGTTTGAGTTGAAAAAGGTCTGTCGTCCAAATCTCGCTGTACGAACCGCATCTGCGAGCGCACCAATTTCTGGAAGGTTCGGATGGTGAAAAAGTGTCAAACCGTCCTCGTGGGAAAGCGGCATATTATCTTTTAATTTATTGACAATGGCCTGCAATTCACCAGACCAGCGCCCATGCCCCTCCAAGAAATCGTTGAGCCGTGCCAACCAGTCTGGGGATTCCCCAGCGAGCGGTTGAGGCATCTCCAAGGCTTGCATGGCCCCCTCACCATGCCGGTGTTCATGAAGATGTGCTTCCCACCGTCAGGGTGCCCGAACCGAAAAGAACTTTGATTTCACGAGTAATTTCCTGAACTCCTCGATGATGAAAACACCGGAAGCAACGAGGACCACGACAGTCCAATCGTTTGAGGAAAGGGTGGTTGTTGAGAGCAAATTGCCCACCTGTATACCAACTAGCGGGATCGATGCATCGGCCAGCTGGACGAAGAAGAGCAACAACCCACCGGAGATCAACAAGGCGAGGTTGATGGCTCGATTGGAAAACAGCCCCAACTCGAAAACGGATTGATCGTTTGAGCGACAATTCAGCACATTGAACAATTGGAAGACGATGAACACCGAGAAGGTCATGGTTTGGGCATGAGCGAAATGGCCGTCAGCGTAAACCTGCCATTTGTTCAACTCCTCAACATCTCCAGCGTTACAGGCTACGACGTCAAAGGCCGTGGTTGTTGTTTCCGTTGGCAGCAATTCGCATTCAGCTAAGCCTCCACCTGCGAGATAAAAGATAGCGAGTGTGCCCGTGACCATGACGATTCCGAGGTAGAAAATCAATGAAATATCTTTTCCGTTCGGTAAACCTTCGTCTACCGGCCTCGGAGGTTGATTCATGACGTTACCGTGTTTCTTTTCAACGCCCAATGCCACCGCAGGCGGACCGTCCATCAAGATGTTGATCACAAGAATCTGTGTTGCCGTTAACGGTATGGATTCAGGGCCGAAGAGCACGGTGGCGAGGACTAAGAGTAAGACGGCAGCCACGTTGGTGGACACCTGATAGCGAACAAAATTCCGAATGTTCTGGTAGATTTTTCGACCTTCTTCCACGGCATGGACAATGTTTGCAAAGTTATCATCCTGCAGCACCATGTCGGCCGCATCCTTTGCAACGTCCGTTCCGGATATGCCCATGGCTACACCAATGTTTGCCCCTGAAAGCGCAGGTGCGTCGTTCACGCCGTCACCGGTCATGGCCACGATTTCACCTTGGGCCTGAAGCGACGAAACAATGCGCATTTTTTGGTCGGGAGTGACGCGGGCGTAAATAGAAACGTCGGCTGAAACGTTGACCAATTCTTCGTCCGACATCTCAGAGAGGCTTTGACCGTCAAGTGTACCGAGCGTGCCCGATTTGATGTCCAACTCTCTGCCGATGGCTGCGGCCGTCATTTGTTGGTCGCCGGTGATCATTTTCACTTTGATTCCTGCGCGTTGACAGGTTGCAATGGCGTCTTTCACTTCAGGGCGAGGCGGGTCCATGATGCCAATCAGTCCGAGGAAGGCCAAGTTCGATTCAATCGTTTTCACATCGTTCGTGTCCTCATCTTTACCAAAAGGACGGGCGAACAAACCGATAACACGCATGGCCTTCCCACCCATGGTTTCGTTCATATCCCGAATTGAGGCGTGGTCGACTTCCGTTAACGGCACCACTTCGTTGTGCACGATTTTCGAGGTCATCAAATCAGCATAGCCTTCTACGCTGCCTTTGGAAAACACCCATCGGTTCCCTTGGTATTCGTGAAGAACGCTCATGCGTTTGCGAGTTGAATCAAAAAAGAATTCATTGACCCTCGGGTGCCGATGAGCAAATTTCTTGACGTCTCCGTTGATTTTCCATCCGGCAACAGCGCAGGCTGAATCCGTAGGATCACCAATGGCCTGCCAGAGTCCATCCTTTTTTGCGATGGTTGAATTGTGACAGAGAGACAAACATGCGCTCAGCAGACGAAAACCCATGTCGGACTGATGGGCTTGAAGGTCGTCATCGGAAAGTTCTATGCCGTGGCGTACTAAATTCCCATCGGGCTTGAATCCCTCCCCGGAAACGCCAAAGTCTTCGTCGAGGGTGAAGATTTGACGAACCGTCATCTGGTTTTTTGTCAACGTCCCCGTTTTATCAGAGCAGATAACGGTGGTTGACCCGAGCGTTTCGACCGCCTTCATACGACGGATGATGGCTTTATGACGAGCCATGTTTCGCATTCCAAGAGACAAGGTGATGACCAAAATAATGGGGAGGCCTTCGGGTACAATGGCAACGAAGATGGCAATGGCGACAATGAATTGCTGGACTGCGACCTCCTTGAGATCGACACCGGGTCGACCGTAGGATACGATCAGGTTTAGACTCACCAACAAAACGGCGACGACGAGGGCAATGAAACCCAAAAAACGACCGAGACTTTCGAGTTTCAATTCCAGCGGTGTTTTCGGCGTCGTGCTTTCGGCAAGATTTTGTGCAATTTTTCCGAGTTCAGTGTTCATTCCAGTGCCAATCACCAAACCCAAACCACGACCCGACGACACGGTGGTGCCCATGTACGCCATGTTGGTCCGCTCTGCGAGCACGGTTCCTGCAGGCAATGCGCCAACTGTCTTACGAACCGTGAGGGATTCACCGGTCAGTGCTGATTCGTCAATTTTACACTGCAACGAACGAATCATGCGGACATCAGCTGGAACTTTGAGGCCTTGTTCCAAACAAACGATGTCCCCTGGAACCAACTCAGGAGTTGGAATTTCGCTTTCAAAAGTTCCGCGGATGACCACACATGTCGAGACGGACATCTGTTTCAAGGAGTCCATCGCCTGCTCGGCTTGACCTTCCTGCCAGAAACCAAAAAAAGCATTGGCCGTGAGCACAATAAAAATGAAAATCGCATCACCAGGCTGATCGGGATGGATGGCGAGTGCCACCAAAGCAGCACCAATAAGGAGGTAATTTAAGGGGTCGTTGTACTGAGAAATGAACCGTAAAAATGCTGGTGTTTTCTCAGGTTCTGCGAGTTTGTTGAACCCGTAACGTTTCGTTCGAGTTTGAACTTCCTCCATTGAGATACCCTCGATGGAACTATCTTGTCGGGCGATGCTGTCTTCCGGGGAAAGAGTGTGCCACTCCATGTTCATAAACGCTCACCTGCGGCCATGGCATGCACCAAAACCACTCCCTGCTCACACGGCCCCTCTATTATATGGCAGGATGGGGCACCCACCAAAGACTCTATAATTTCATTAGACCTTCATCGCAGGCTATACCTACCTCTTTGACATGGCCCGAGCATGAGCGGTGCGCAAGAGCCCTACATCCCTGCGGATGAATCACCGCTCGAACTGACGGGCCGGGTCATTGGCGTGGGAATCGTCCTTGGCGTGTTGATGACAGCGGCAAACGCCTACCTCGGACTCTATGCGGGCATGACCGTTTCAGCCAGCATTCCCGCAGCAGTCATGTCGATGATCATTCTCCGGTCGATGTTCAAAGACGTCTCCATCCTTGAAAACAACGCCGTTCAAACCATGGCTTCTGCAGGAGAATCGCTGGCAGCAGGGGTGATTTTCACGGTTCCCGCCTTGCTGGTCATGAACCTCTGGACGAGCATCCAATGGATGGAGACGCTGATCATTGCAACCCTTGGAGGATTGCTCGGAACCATGTTCACCATTGCACTTCGTCGTCTTTTCATCGTTGAAGAAGCGTTGCCATATCCGGAAGGCGTGGCTTGCAGAGAGGTCTTGGTTGCCGGGGAAGAAGGGGGCGAAGGGGCACTCGCCATTCTCTATGCACTGGCCATTGGTGGCGTTTACGGCTTGATGGTAAAGGGGTTTGAAGTAACACACCACACCGTGGAAGGAGCCTTCTCGTTTGTTTCAACTCGACTTTATGCGGGCATGGACCTTTCCATCGCCCTTCTCTCGGTGGGCTACATCGTCGGGATTCGAATCGCATCGTTCATCTTCTTTGGGGGCGTGCTTGGTTTTGGCCTTCTCGTCCCCATGTACGGCCTCATCTACGGGTGGCCTGCAACCGATTCTCTCGTCGATGGATTTTACAGCATTTGGTCTACCCAAATTCGGTATGTCGGCGTTGGAGCGATGGTTGTCGGGGGCGTCTATACCCTCTGGTCAATGAGGAGGACCATCATCACCGGCCTCTCAAAGGCCTTCGTGAAGAGTGAAGAAAACGAGGCTGCACTCCCTCGAACCGAACAAGATATTTCAATGAACATCGTGTTCATGGCCTGTGCAGCATTGGTCGGCCTCACGTTCTTCTTTTACTGGTGGGCAACCGAATCCTTTGTCCTCGCTCTAGCGGGCGCATTGTTTTTGGCATTTCTCGCCTTCTTTTTCGCAGCCGTTGCGGGGTACATTGCTGGAGTTGTTGGCTCATCCAATTCGCCCGTTTCGGGGATGACCATTGCAACGCTCCTTTTCACGGTCGGCTTGGTCTACATCGTCGGCGATGTGATGTTAGGGATGGCTCGCCAAGACCTCATGTACGCCACCTTGCTCATCGCTGCTATCGTGGCCTCAAGTGCTGCTATCGCTGGCGATGTCATGCAGGACTTGAAAACCGGTCACATGCTTGGGGCGACCCCAAAACGACAGCAAACTGCCGAAATCATCGGCGTCCTCACCGGTGCCGTGGTCATCGGCCCCGTCTTGTCGCTGCTCCACGATGCTTTTCGAATTTCACAAACAGCTTGCCAGATGAACCCGCTCCCTGGCGACCCCACCTGTTCCAAGGCCCTTTTTGCACCGCAGGCTGAATTGATTGGTGCCATCGTCCAGGGCGCTTTTGGAGGCGACCTCAACATTCAGATGGTCGTTCTCGGTGCTGCAATCGCTGTGGCCCTGATTCGGCTTAACATGCCGGTGATGAGCGTCGCCATTGGAATCTACCTCCCGCTTGGCCTCTCCGTACCTATCATGGCGGGCGGTATCATCTCTCACGTCCTGTTGAGGAGCGCTCATCTTCGGGTTGACGGTGTATTGAGAGCCGAACCCTCACCCCGTGCCGTTGAAGCCGCGAAGGAAGTGGAGAACAGGGGCGTGCTCATCGGGGCCGGTTTCATTGCTGGAGAGTCGATCATGGGGGTCCTCATCGCCGTTTTGATCGTCGCAAAAATCGACCTCCCCGAAATTTTTGGCATCGTGACCCTCAACAACGTCTTCTCGCTTGTATTCTTTGCATGGTTTGTTGCCGTGTTTATCTGGCTCGCATCGAGGGCGTTGCCCAAAGGCGGCACGCTCGCAGGCGATGCCGTGATGGTGACGGCCGACGCTGTACGAAACCTCATCGATGCTTTGCAGCCAAAACGTCGCTGATGCATCCCGAACCATGAGCGGCCGCAGGCACAACCATCAAAGGCCATCCATGAAGCCGTTGGGGCAAGTGGTCCCATGACAAGTCCAGATGAATTAAGAGAACTCGCCCGGCGTTGTCGCGTCCACATCGTGAACATGGTTCATCGGGCACAAGCGGGCCACCCTGGCGGTTCACTTTCTGAAATCGATTTGCTCGTTGCACTCTACAAAACGACCCTCCGCGTTCGCCCATCGGAACCTCGTTGGGAAGAGCGCGACCGGTTCATCCTCTCAAAGGGGCATGCTTCGCCTGGAATGTATGCAATCCTCGCAGAAATGGGATTCATCTCAGAGGAGGATTTGACATCTTATCGGGTCCTCGGAGGTATCTGCCAGGGTCACGTCGACATGAAATGGTGCCCAGGCGTTGATTTCTCAGCAGGTTCGCTCGGAATGGGTCTCTCCTTCGGCTTGGGGGCTGCCATCGCCGGACGTCTTGAGGAAAGTGAACGCCAAGTCTACGTCATGCTCGGTGACGGGGAACTTCAGGAAGGAAGCGTTTGGGAGGCGGCCATGGCGGCAGCACACCATGAACTCGGCAACCTTAACGTCATTTTGGACCGGAACCGAATACAAAACGACGACTTCTGTGAAGCCCAAATGCGCATGTTTGACATTCCAGCGAAATGGAAGGCGTTTGGATGGAACGTGAAAGAAATTGACGGCCACAATATGGAAGAGATCGTGGATGGAATGCAATTCCTGTCGACAACGAACAGCGGCCCTTCGATTTTGATTGCCCACACCGTGAAAGGCCACGGTGTCTCGTTCATGGCGGACAACCCCGCCTTCCACGGTGCAGCTCCAAACGACGAACAGTATGCATTGGCCATGCAAGAACTTGGTGAGGTGGGCGCATGACCAAGATGGCAGCAACGCGTGACGGGTACGGCGAGGCGCTTCTCGAACTGGCCAATAACCCCAAAGTTGTCGTTCTTGAAGCCGATCTCGGGAAATCCACAAAATCGCTTCACTTTCGAAAGGCACACCCGGAGAGGACCGTTTCCTGTGGCATTGGCGAACAGAACATGTTGCTGATCGGTGCAGGACTTGCAGCCTCAGGATACATTCCCTTTGCGAGCACTTTTGCAATTTTTACCGAACGTGCCTTTGAACAAATGAGAAACGGTGTTGCTCGACCAAACCTTGCTGTCCACGTTTGCGGGAGCCACGGAGGGACGCACACGGGAACGGACGGATCATCGGCGCAATCCATCGAAGACCTGGCGATTTACCGCACTCTTCCCAACGTTATCGTGATGCATCCAAGCGATGTTGTTTCCACCAAGCAACTTACGATTCAACTCGCTGACAAGGCTTCGCCATCGTACATGAGGACAGCACGCAACAAAACACCCGTTCTGTACGAAGGTCGGGAAAACGAAATCGAAATCGGAAAGGGAATCGTGCTCAAAGAAGGAAGCGATGTTGCCATCGTTGCTTGCGGTGTGATGGTCTCGGAAGCCCTCAAGGCCGCTGAAAGCCTTCAAGCAGAAGGCATCCAAGCGAGCGTTGTCGACATGCACACCCTCAAGCCACTGGACGGCCCCCTTATCGACAACCTTGTCTTAACGTGCGGTGCCTTGGTGACGGCAGAGGACCACAACGTCATCGGAGGCCTTGGAGGAGCGGTTGCAGAGCACCTCGCCGCTAACACGTATGCTCCACTTGAGCGCGTCGGCGTCAAGGACCGATTCGGTGAGTCAGGACAATCCGATGAAATGCTCGAAGTCATGGAAATTTCAGCACCTTTTATCGCAGCAGCTGCCAAGCGGGCCATCGCTCGAAAGGCCTAATCCGTGATGGTCGACCACAGGGGAGAGTTCATAGAATCCCTTGGAGGAACAGGTATCATGGAGTTCTTCCTTGATACTGCAGATGTGGATGAAATTCGAGAAATCGCCGCCTGGGGAATCCTCGATGGTGTGACGACCAACCCCTCGCTGATCAAAAAATCAGGCCGCGACTTCAAAGAGGTCGTCCGAGAAATTGCCGGGATTTGTTCAGGCCCAATATCCGCTGAGGTGACGGCCATGGACACTGAGGGAATGGTTCAGCAAGGTAGGGCATTGAAGGACGAATTGCCTCCCAATGTGATCATCAAAATCCCCTGTACACCCGAAGGGCTTGCTGCAACGAAAATTCTCTCCGAAGACGGCATTGATACAAACGTGACCCTCATTTTCTCAGCCGCTCAAGCCCTCATGGCTGCGAAAGCCGGTGCGACCTATGTTTCACCCTTTATTGGACGAATCGATGATACAGGACACGACGGTATGGAACTCATTGCAGAGATCATGAACACGTGGGCAAACTACGACCTCAACACCAAGGTGCTCGCAGCCTCAATCCGCCACCCCACGCATGTCCTGCAATGCATCCAACTCGGTGCGCATACGGCCACGATGCCTGCGAAGACCTTCCGACAACTCATGAGCCACCCCCTCACCGACAAGGGTCTTGAGGGCTTTATGCGTGACTGGGCTGAAGTCGAGAGAGCCGGCAACGCTTGAACACAAGCCCTGCATACAGGATTCCAACGGTTTGCCGAGCCCACTTGGATGCACAGAGAGGGAGCCACGCCTGTTCCGCATGACAAATCGACCGAAAAATCAGAGAATTCCAAGCGGTGTGCCTCAAGCACTCCTCTCAAGAAAATGGTCTCATGAACAGATCCTTGGTTTCGATGGACGATGTTACCATCTTGGGCATGACTCAAGGAATCAGCGTGAAGCGAGCGTCAGGTTTTTCCACATCTCTTCGGGAACTTCCATGGCGAGGCGGAGACCGCCCATGGCGCCCAAGCGAACAGGATCGTCGACAACGTGAACGTTGACGTCGCCCATGTCAGAGAGACGGCGCTCAATGAGGGCACCGAGGCCCTTGATGGAAGAACCGCCACCGGCGAGAACCATGTTCTTGCGGAACTCATCGTGGTATTCAGGGTTTGAACCTGCAATGAGTTTCTTGACGTTCTCTACAATGGGGTCAACGATGGATTCACAAGCACGCTGCATGCAGTCTGTGATGTCGAGGGTCATGGCCTTTCCTTCAATGGAAAAGTCCACGAGAACAGGCTCATCGGGAGTTGCCGTCGATACGAACGAGTAGGCTTCCTTCCAGCGTCGAGCCATGTCCTTGGTGATTTGTGCGCCGTTGTACTTGG
>Ga0181559_10006268_pt1 | contig 11252 bp, 9 predicted proteins | sample 011ome_21_FD_133752 | JGI IMG/M metagenome (GOLD analysis project Ga0181559, IMG submission 133752) | Coastal salt marsh microbial communities from the Groves Creek Marsh, Skidaway Island, Georgia - 011508AT metaG (megahit assembly) | ecosystem: Environmental > Aquatic > Marine > Intertidal zone... | reverse complement strand
CTGTGCATGATCCGGTCGATCCGGGTGGCCTCGTCGAAGCTTTCGTCGTGCACGAAATGCAGGGCCGGCAGATATTACAGCTTCACCATCCGGGCCAGTTGCCCGCGCAGATAGGCCGACGCCCGTTGTAGCGCCTCGACCATGGGCGCGGCTTCGCCTTCCAGCGGCAACACAAACGCCGTCGCGTTGCGCAGGTCGGGGCTGACGCGGACCTCGGTCACGGTGATTACCTTGCCCACCAGATCCGGGTCGCGGAATTCGGCGCGGACCATGATCTCCGACAGGGCATGACGGATTTCCTCGCCCACGCGCAATTGCCGTTGGGTCGGCGCCTTGCCGCTACGGTCTTTCGGGGCACGTCTCGCCATTCATGGGTTACGCGGCAGCGTCCGGGCCTAGGCCTCGAGCCGGCGTGCGATCTCCTGTACTTCGAAGCACTCGATGACGTCACCGACCTGGATGTCGTTGTAGTTCTCCAGCGCGATACCGCATTCATAGCCATTCTGCACTTCGCGGACATCGTCCTTGAAGCGGCGCAGCGTGCCGAGCTGACCCTCGTGGATCACCACGCTGTCGCGGGTGAGCCGGACCTTCGAATCGCGCCGGATGAGCCCGTCGGTGACCATGCAACCGGCGACCTTGCCGACCCGCGAGACACTGAAGACTTCGCGGATTTCCGCCGAGCCGAGGAGATTCTCCTCGATCGTCGGGGCCAGTTCGCCCTCCAGAATGGAGCGCACATCGTCCACCACGTTGTAGATCACGTTGTAGTAACGGATTTCCACCTGATCGCGCTTGGCCTGGTCGCGGGCCTGCGGGATCGCGCGCACGTTGAAGCCGATCAGCAGGCCGTTGTTGACGCTGGCCAGCGAGACGTCTGATTCGGTGACCCCGCCGACTGCGGCGTGCAGCACCTGCACCTTCACCTCATCGGTGGACATGTTGTTCAGCGCACCGACGATGGCCTCGACCGAACCCTGCACATCACCCTTGATGACGACGGGCACCTGGACGGCTTCACCGGCCTGGATCTGCTCGAACATTTCATCGAGGCTGCCGCGTGCGCCGGCCACAGCCCGCTGGTCACGGATGACATCCTGACGGTATTCAACGATTTCCCGCGCGCGGGCATCGCTTTCGACGACGGCAAAATCATCGCCCGCCTGGGGCGCACCGTTGAGCCCGAGCACCTCGACCGGTTCGGACGGGCCGGCGGATTTGATGTTCTCGCCGCGATCGTTGATCAGCGCACGGACCCGGCCCCACTCGGCACCGGCGACGAAGATGTCACCGACATTAAGCGTACCGCCCTGCACCAGCACCGTGGCAACCGCGCCACGCCCGGCTTCGAGCTGGGCCTCGATCACGGCACCGAAGGCGCTGCGATCCGGATTGGCCGTCAGTTCGAGCAATTCGGCCTGCAGCGAAATCGCTTCGGTCAGGGCGTCGAGCCCCAGACCCGTGGTGGCCGAAATCTCGATGATCTGGGTGTCACCGCCCATTTCCTCGGCAATGATCTCGTGGGAGAGCAATTCGTTCTTGATCCGCGACGGATCGGCGGCGGGCAGGTCCATCTTGTTGACGGCCACGATCAGCGGCACCTCGGCGGCGCGCGCATGATTGATCGCCTCGATCGTCTGGGGCTGCACGCCGTCATCGGCGGCCACGACCAGGATCACGATATCGGTCACATGGGCGCCGCGCTGGCGCATGGATGTGAAGGCGGCATGGCCCGGCGTGTCGATGAAACTGATCTTGTCGCCGGATTCCAGCTCGACCTGATAGGCACCGATATGCTGGGTGATGCCACCGGCTTCGCCGCGCACCACATCGGTGGACCGCAGCGCATCGAGCAGCGAGGTCTTGCCGTGATCGACATGACCCATGACCGTGACGACCGGGGGACGCGGGACCCGCGCACCTTCATCGTCCTCGATGGCCGCGCCGAGATTGAGTTCCACATCAGCTGCGGAAATCAGCTTGGCCGTGTGGCCGAATTCCTCGACCACCAGCTGGGCGGTTTCCTGGTCGATGGTCTGATTGATGGTCGCCAGCACGCCGAGCTTCATCAATGTCTTGATGACCTCGCCGCCGCGTTCGGCCATGCGGTTGGCCAGTTCGCTGACCGTGATCGCATCGGGGATCGACACTTCGCGCACGACCTTGGCGGAACCGCCGCCGCCGCCCGTGTCACGGGAGCGCTGCTGACGTTCGCGTTCCTGTTTGCGCCGGAACGCCGCAACGGAGCGCTGCCGCGCGCCGCCATCCTCGTTCAGGGCTTCCGAAATGGTCAGCTTGCCGCTGCGGCGCTTGCGCTCGCCGCGCGAGCGGCTGGTCGGCCGGTTGGGTGCATCGGCCGGTGCGCCGCGTGCGGGCTTGCGCCGGTCGGATGTTTCCACCTCGTCGGGAGCGCCGCCGCCCACCTCGACCTCGAGCGCGGCGCGCTTGCGTTCGGCAGCTGCGGCACGCTGGGAGGCCTCATCGGCCATGCGCTGGGCTTCGGCCTCGGCGGCACGACGGGCCTCTTCCTCGATCTCGCGGCGTGAGCGGGTCTCCGTCTCCGGAGCCGCCTTTTCTTCCTTCGCAGGCTCGGGCTCAGCCGGCGCGGCTGCAGCCTCTTCGGCCTCGGCTTCCTGCGCCTCGACGGCAGCAGCCACCGCAGCTTCGGCTTCGCGAGCCTTGGCAGCGGCTTCTTCCTCGGCCTTGCGGGCAGCCTCTTCGGCTTCCCCGGCCTTGCGGGCTTCTTCCAGGGCTGCCTGGGCCGCTTCGCTTTCGCGCGCGGCTTCCTCGGCCGCCTTGCGGGCCGCGTCGAGGGCGCGGGCGCGCGTGGCCTGCTCGGCCTCGGTCAGGGTGCGCTTGGGCGAGGTGGTCGGCGCCGCTTCAGCGGCCTTGGCCGCGGGTTTGGGGGCCTGCTCGAAAACCTCTTCGGTGGCGGCGTCCTTGACCTCGGTCATCTCGCCGGCCGCGCCCTGCTGGAAGGTGCGTTTCTTCTTCACCTCGACCGTCACCGTCTTGGTGCGGCCATGGCTGAAGCTCTGGCGGACCTGACCACCCTCAACCGTCTTCTTCAGCTCGAGCTTGCCGGGCTTGGAGAGGCTCAGAGGCTTCTTTTTCTTCTTGTCGTCGTTCTCGGTCGTATTCGCCATAATCTCTATTCCATCACATCAACATCGGTGGCCACCCCATCCGCCGGCGAGATATCGCCGCGATAGACTGCCAACCTGTTTGCCGCATCCCGAACCTGGCGCGCGGCACCGCCGGGCAGAACAAGCGCGTGAACCGTACGTTCACGACCCGAAACCTGTCCCAGCGTCGCGGCATCGAACACATCGATCCGCACAACATCCTTCACATGCGCCGCCAACTGGGCGACCTTCTGGCGGCCATCGGATCCGGCATCCTGCGCGCACAAAAGCGCGGCCTGACCGGCCTCCCGCGTATCCGCCTTCGTACCGTCGCCCGCTGCCAGTTCCGAAAGCGCGCTGCGCACCTTCTCGAACCCGGACACATAGGCACCCGCCTTGCGTGCGAGGGTGAGCGCATTGGCGGCGCGGCGAAACAGTTCCGCCTCGACGAAGTCTTCGAGCGTTTCGCCCTGCGGACCTGTCATCGGCGCCACGGCACGCCGCGCACCGCGCGCAAACGCGCGCTTGTCACACGCCTGCGCGACTATATCGCGCTGTCCAATCAACCACAATCCGCGACCCGGGAGCCGATTGTCGAGATCGGGCACCACAAGATCGTCCGGCCCGACGACAAATCGCATCAGCCCGTCGCGCGGACGCACCTCTCCGGTCACGAGGCAGCGCCGTTCCGGCACCTCCCGGTGACGGGGGTGCGAGGCTTCGTGCCGGGCTGTCTGGGCTGTCATCACCGTGTCCGTTGCTCTCTCCGCTACGCGCTATTGCCCGGCATCCGGCGCATCCGGCGCGGGCTCGGCCGGCGCAAACACCGCCTCGGCCGTTGCCAGTTCCGCCGAACGGGTATCGGCCGGTGTTTCGACCACCTCTTCTTCGACAGCGTCGGGATCGGGCTCGGGCTCCGGCGCAATCACGTCGTCACCGTACACAGCCACGCGGGCGGCCATGATGATCTGATTGGCTTCTTCCGCAGTGACCGGACTCTGGCGCACCAGGCGGCCAATCTCGTGATCGGCCATGTCGAAGAGATCATCCAGCTTCACGTCGGATTCGAGATCCATGAAGATGAAGCGATATTCGTCCGGCATCAGACCGGCCAGATCCTCGGCCGTCCGGACACCGTTCTGTCCCAGGCGCACCGACTTGTCGAGGGTGATCCCGGCAATGGCCAGCATCGAATCCTCGACACCGAGCTTCTTCCGCTCGACGTCCAGCTTCGCGTCACGCTCTTCGAGCCAGGCCTGGGCACGGGCCTGCAGCTCCTCACCGATCTCCTCGTCAAACCCTTCGATGACCGTCAGGTCTTCCATGGGCACGAAGGCCACTTCCTCGACCGTGGCAAACCCTTCCGTCACGAGCAGATGCGCAATCACATCTTCCACATCGAGCGCTTCGATGAACATCTCGCTGCGGGAGTTGAACTCGTCCTGACGGCGCTGGGATTCCTCTTCCTCGGTCAGGATGTCGATATCCCAGCCCGAGAGCATGGAGGCCAGACGCACGTTCTGGCCACGGCGGCCGATGGCCAGCGAGAGCTGTTCGTCGGGCACCACCACCTCGATCTTGTTGGCGTCCTCGTCGAGCACGACCTTGGAGACCTCGGCCGGGGCCAGCGCGTTCACCACGAAGGTCGCGGGATCGGGCGACCAGGGGATAATGTCGATCTTCTCGCCTTGCAGCTCGCCGACGACAGCCTGGACACGCGATCCGCGCATACCCACGCAGGCGCCGACCGGATCGATCGAGGTGTCCTTGGAAATCACGGCGATTTTCGCCCGGCTCCCCGGATCACGGGCCGCCGCGCGAATTTCGATGATGCCGTCATAGATTTCCGGCACCTCCTGCGCAAACAGCGACTGCATGAATTCCGGACGCGTACGGGTCAGGAAAATCTGCGGGCCGCGCTGCTCGCGCCGTACGTCATAGATGTACGCACGAATACGGTCGCCCGGACGCTGGTTCTCGCGGGGCAATGCTTCGTCGCGGCGCATAACGCCTTCGGCGCGGCCCAGATCGACGGTCACATTGCCATATTCGACCCGCTTAACCAGGCCGTTGACGACCTCGCCGGTGCGGTCCTTGTATTCCTCGTACTGGCGCTCGCGCTCGGCATCGCGTACGCGTTGCACGATAACCTGCTTGGCGGTCTGGGCTGCAATCCGGCCAAAATCGATAGGCGGCAACTCATCGACCAGAAACTCGCCGATTTCCGCATCGGGCTTTTCCGCCCGCGCCTGCTCGAGGGTGAGCTGCATGTGCTCGTCCTCGACCTCCTCGACCACCTCGCGATAGCGGGCAAGCGAAATATGGCCGCCGTCGCGGTCGATCACCGCACGGATATCGTGTTCGGGGCCGTATTTGTTACGCCCGGCCTTCTGAATGGCCTGTTCCATCGCAGTGATGACTTCTTCGCGCTCGATGCCCTTTTCGCGCGCGACAGCGTCGGCGACGGCGAGCATCTCGATACGGCTGGGACCACCAGACTCCATGTTCTCTATCCTTCGTTCATCCGGCCCTTCTGGACCGCTGCAATCAGTTCATCGGTCAGCATGAGCTTGGCCTTTGCCACGTCGGACACCGGCAAGACGATCTCTTCGTCCTCCGATTCCGGATCGGCCAGGCGCACCATGCCCTCATCCAGGCCCAGCAACCGCCCGCGAAAACGCCGGCGACCGTCCACGGCCTGTTTCAATTCGACCTTCGCCTCGAACCCGGCAAAGCTGTCGAAATCCTTCGCGCGCGTGAGCGGGCGGTCGATCCCGGGGGAGCCGACTTCCAGCTCATAGGCCTCGGGGATCGGATCGGCCACATCCAGCAGGGCCGATATCGTCCGGCTCGCCAGCGTGCAGTCATCAATCGTGATCTCTTCCCCGTCGATCCGGTCGAGCATGATCTGCAGCAGCGGCTTGTGGCCGCCGCCGAAATGCACCCGCACGAGTTCGTATCCGAGATCGGCCAGCGAGGGCTCGATGATGGACACCACCTGATCGGTGCGCGCGTTTTCGCTCACGAGGTTCAAGTCTTCTCTCAACTCCGGACGGGCGCCCGCAGGCAAACCGTCTCCAAAACGCAGGTAACAAAAAAGGCGGCTCCGATTTTTACCCGAGCCACCCCTTACTGTCTGTCACCAGACTGTTGGGCCTTATTGACGCGGAATATAGGGAAAAACGCAGAAAAGGCAAGCGGTTGTCATCCGCCCCGGACCTTTCCGCGTGGGATGCGGCGATACCGCAGAAAGGTCGATCCCGGCCCGCCGCTGCGGTTCTTGCTCTCGTAGCGCGTGCCCGGCCAGTCCCCGGGGCGGGTTTGCCAGTCTTCAGCGCGCTCGGCCATCCAGAGAAAATCCGGGTGCGCCTCCAAATGTCGCAGCATCCAGACCAGATAGCTCTGGTCGTCTGTGGCAACGCGCAGTTCGGCGTCATCGACCAGAACACGCGCGAGTTCATCGAGTATGACCGGATTGACGATCCGCCGGTTGTGGTGCCGCGCCTTCGGCCAGGGATCGGGAAACAGGATGAAGGCCCGGCCCAGGGACGCATCTTCCAGAGATGCGAGCAACGGTCGCACATCGTCGGGAAGGATGCGGATGTTGGAAAGACCCTCATCCTCGATGGTGCTGAGCAGCCGCGCGACCCCGTTGAGAAACGGCTCGGCACCCAGCATCCCGATATCGGGATGGGTTGCCGCCTGCCAGGCCAGATGCTCTCCGGCGCCGAAGCCGATCTCCAGCCAGACCTCTCTCGGGTCGCCGGAAAACCAGACACGCGGATCGACCAAGCCGCCATCATCCCGCGCAGCAATCGCAACGCGCGGCAGAGCGGTCTCCAGCAACTGCTCGCGACCGGGGCGCAGCTTGCGTCCCCGGCGCCGGCCGTGAAAACGCGGATCCGTATCCGCTGGCTTGTTTGTCATCTCTCGCGGCGGAACAGTCCCGCCGTCCCGTGACGTTGGGCGAACGGCCTAGAGCGCGTTGTGCAGGGCGTCAACGAGGTCGGTCTTTTCCCAGGAGAACCCGCCATCGGCATCAGGCTGACGCCCGAAATGGCCATAGGCCGCGGTCCGCGCATAGATCGGACGGTTCAGATGGAGATGCTCGCGAATGCCGCGCGGGCTCAGATCCATCGCGACCTGCAGCGCGTCGGCGAGCTTCTCTTCATCGACCTTGCCGGTGCCGTAGGTCTCCACATAGACCGAGAGCGGCTTCGACACACCGATCGCATAGGCCACCTGAATGGTGCAACGCTCGGCCAGTTCGGCCGCCACCACGTTCTTGGCCAGATAGCGCGAAGCATAAGCCGCCGAGCGGTCCACCTTCGTCGGGTCCTTGCCCGAGAACGCACCGCCGCCATGCGGGGCCGCACCGCCATAGGTATCAACGATGATCTTGCGGCCCGTGAGGCCTGCATCGCCATCGGGACCGCCGATCACGAAACGGCCGGTCGGGTTCACATAGAACTCGTCCTCCGGGCACATCCAGCCATCGGGGAGAATATTTTCGACATGGGGCCGCACGATGGCGCGCACGTCTTCCTGGCTCAGCTCCTCGGCGTGCTGGGTCGACACGACAACGGAGGTCGCACCGACCGGCTTGCCGTTTTCATAACGCAGGGTCACCTGGCTCTTCGAATCCGGACCCAGGCCCGGCTCGGCACCCGAATGACGCGCTTCAGCAAGCGAGCGCAGAATAGCGTGGGAATAATGGATCGGCGCCGGCATGAGCACATCGGTCTCGCGGCAGGCATAGCCGAACATCAGGCCCTGGTCGCCCGCGCCTTCATCCTTGTTGCCCGCGGCATCGACGCCCTGGGCGATATCGGCCGACTGGGAATGGACGTGGCAATCCACGGCGGCGTTCTTCCAGTGAAACCCGTCCTGTTCGTAGCCGATGTCCTTCACCGCCGCGCGGGCAATTTCTTCCATCCGGGCGGCATCGATATCCGCCGGACCGCGCACTTCGCCCGCCATGACGATGCGGTTGGTCGTGGTCAGGGTTTCGACCGCCACGCGGCTCTCAGGGTCTCCGGTCAGGAACGCATCGACAACGGCATCGGAAATCCGATCGCAAACCTTGTCGGGATGTCCTTCGGACACGGACTCACTGGTGAAAAGATAATTTCCTTTGGACACGGGACTCTGCCCCCCTGCAATCGTTACGGATATCTGCGGTTTCTCGACCGCTTGTGATCGGGATCGACTTGATCTGGATGCCCGGCAAACTCCATGACGCGAGCGGCCCGGTTTTGCAGGAATGACCCCCGTTGCGTCAAGCGGTATCCCGGCGGCGGCGCAGCATCATGGCCACAAAGACAAGGGCGAATCCGAGGTTCAACGGAATCAGATTGCCCCAGCGCGAAAACAGCGTCGATTCGAGGGCTGCGGGCAGCTCTGCATCGACAATTCCCCTAACATTCGATCCCAGCCGGGCCTGAACCCGGCCATAGGGATCCACAACGGCTGAAATTCCGGTGTTGGCGGCACGCACCATGGGCATACCCTCTTCCACCGCCCGGGTAGTCGCGATCGCAAAATGCTGACGCGGTCCTGCAAAATTTCCAAACCAGGCATCGTTTGTCAGATTGAGCAGCCAGGTCGGGCGTTGTGATGTGGGCGTGTCAGGCACAACGGCAGCGGCGAAAATCGCCTCATAGCAGATCAGGGCACTGAAGGCGGGCAGACCATCGATCGCGAGGGTTTGCGGGCCGGGGCCCGGCGTGAAATCGCCCTGCCCGGGTACGACCTTGTCCACGGGCAGGATATCGCGGAAGGGAACGTATTCCCCGAAAGGCACCAGATGGGCCTTGTCGTAAACACTGAGCACATCTGCCTTGTCATCGATGACCAGCAACGCGTTGAACAACGCGCGCTGCCCGCCGACAAACGCGCTGCGGACACTGCCGGTCACCAGCGCGCCGCCGGGCGGCACCGCGCGCGCCGCCTCGGTCCGTGCCGTGACATCATTGGCCAGCAGAAACGGCACGGCCGTTTCCGGCCAGATCACATGGGTCGGCATCGCGCCGGCCGGGCTGCGGCTCAGGGCGATATAGGTATCCAGATGCCGGCGCCGCAATTCCGGGCGCCACTTGTCGCGCTGGGCGATATTGGCCTGGACGATACGCAATCGGACATCTTCGACCACGGCCCCGTCCGAACCAGCCAGGCGCCATGCCCCGCCGACCCAGAGCAGGCCGGGCACGAGCAGGGCGACGGCAAAGGCCAACACCCCGCGCCGGACGGCTTCCATTTCGCGCGTGGCGAGCACCGCCGGCATGGCGGCCGCAAGGACCGTCACCGCCCCGAGGCCGAAAACCCCCAGCACCGCACTGGCCTGCAAGACCGGCAGGCCGGCGGCGTGCCCGGCCCAGATATAGCCGGTGAGATTCCACGGAAAACCGGTGAACAGGCTGCCGCGCAGCATTTCGAACAGGGTCCAGAGACCCGCCAGCGCCACAACCCGCGAAATGACCGCCGTGCCGAACCTGCCCCAGCTCTGCGCAGCACAGACCAGCGCGGTAAAGACCGCCAGAAGCGCTGCCAGCCCGGGCCAGGCGAAGGGAATCATCCAGGCCGTGCGGGCCGGATCGACCAGCATCGGCTCGACGATCCAGTGCAGCGCGACAAAGTACTGTCCGAAGCCGAACCAGAAGCCGGTGAACAAGGCGCGCAGGAACGGGCGCGGGCCCGTATCGATACCTTCCAGAAGCCAGACCAGACCCGGGAGTGCGATCCAGAGCAGCGGCACGGCGTGGAAGGGTGGAAAGGCCAGAGCCGAAAGGCTGCCCAGGGCCAGCGCGGCGAGCAACCGCGACCAGCCGGTCAGCCCGCGCAGCCGGTCAGCGAAGGTGGCAATCACAGCGCACGGACTTTGCAGTCATGAGGATTCAGGCGGGCTTTCCGGTTCGCGCAAATCGCGGACCCGCAACCGCTTGATCCGGCGTGGATCGGCGTCTACGACCTCGAACTCGACACCCGAGGGGTGGGTCACGACCTCACTGCGGCGCGGCACCCGATCGATGATCGAGAAAACGATCCCGCCCAGAGTGTCGTATTCCTCGCGTTCTTCCACGGTCACAAAGGCCCCGATCTGCTCCTCAAGTTCCTCGATCTCGGCGCGGGCATCGGCCAGGATCGATCCGTCCGGATTGCGGCTCAGATTCGGGCCTTCCTCGTCATGCTCGTCCTCGATCTCCCCGACAATTTCCTCGACGAGATCCTCGATCGTGACCAGCCCGTCCACCCCACCGAACTCATCGACCACGATGGCCATATGGGTCCGCTGGGCACGCATCTCGAGCAGCAGGTCGAGCACCCGAATTGACGGTGCGGCAAACAGGATTTCACGCTTGAGTTCGTGGACCTGCTGATGCGGGGCCGCGCGCAGAGCGGCGAGAACATCCTTCATGTGGACGAAGCCGACAACTTCATCGAGTTGCTCGCGATAGACCGGCAGGCGCGAATGGGCGGCTTCCGACATCAGATCGGCGACGGCGCGCAGTTCCGCCGTTTCGTCGATGGCAATGATATCGACCCGCGGCACCATGACATCCTCGGCGGTCACATTGTGAAGCTTGAGGATATTGGCAATCAGCACGCTCTCATCGGCATTGATCGCCGCGGATTCGGGGCCCGGCTCCTCGATCAGAACCTCGATCGCCTCGCGCACGGAATTCTCGCCATTCCGGCTGCCGAACAGGCGCCGCCACCAGGGCTGCCCGGTTCCGGTCGCCGGCGTCTCGGTGCGCGGCAGGTTCGGGGTTTCGCTTCGGGGGAGGTCGGTCATGGTTTTCTACGCTGCCACACTGTCGGCGTAAGGGTCGGGTATCCCCAGACCCGCCAGAATGCGTCGCTCAAGGGATTCCATGATTTCCGCGTCTTCCGCCACATCGTGATCATAGGACAACAGATGCAGCGTACCATGGACAACAAGATGACAAAGATGGTCGGCCAGCGGCTTGGATTCCTCTTCGGCCTCGCGCAGGCAGGTTTCAAACGCAACCACCACATCGCCCAGCGGCGTCACCGGCACGCCAGAGGGTGCCTCTTCGTCCAGCGCGAAGGACAGCACATTGGTCGGCTTGTCCTGGCCGCGCCAGTCGCGGTTGAGGATCCGGATCT
>Ga0181559_10006258_pt1 | contig 11262 bp, 6 predicted proteins | sample 011ome_21_FD_133752 | JGI IMG/M metagenome (GOLD analysis project Ga0181559, IMG submission 133752) | Coastal salt marsh microbial communities from the Groves Creek Marsh, Skidaway Island, Georgia - 011508AT metaG (megahit assembly) | ecosystem: Environmental > Aquatic > Marine > Intertidal zone... | reverse complement strand
TCGTCCGACACTACTACGCATTGCGCGGGTACCTCCGAAAAGGTACCGTTTGCGCGGTTCGTTTCTCGCGGTTCGTTTCGCTCCGGCTCGAAACGCCTCGCGCCGACGGAAACGCTGACGGAAGCGCCTCGCGCCGGCGACGCCGGCGACGCCGGCAAAGACCCGGCCGCCTCGTGGAACGCGTCCTCGTCTTCTGAGTCTTCTGAGTCTTCTGAGTCTTCTGAGTCTTCTGAGTCTTCTGAGTCAGGCTGCTCGGAATCGCGAAAAGAAACCGTCCCTCCTTCGGTGTTTCCCGAACGATGGTGTCCCCCGAGCGACGGCTCGCGTCCACGTCTCGTCCACGTCTCTTCTTTATCTTCTTCTCCCGCGTCCGCGTCCGCCTCCGACCCCGCCGCCTCTTCCAGGTGGACGTCGATGAAGAACGACTCGGGAAGCGCGCGAGCGCCGCGCGCGCGATCGAGTTGCCGCCCGGACGCGCGCGTCGAGCGCGGCTCGACGAAACCGACGTGGAACGCGAACGTCGCGAATGGCGTGGACTCGTCCACGTTTCGGTCGCCGGTCCAGTGGTACAGCGACACGGTCACGTCGCCGGAGACGATCACGCATGGCGATTCGAGATGTTCGAACGACGCCGTTTTTTTTTCGGCGTCGGCGCTCGAGAGCGCGATGGACGCGTTCGGGACGCGCGGACGCCGAGTCACGACGCTCCGCAGGCGCAACTCGATCGGGTTCACTCGATCGTCCTCGAACCGCCGCGGCGGTGACCCGTCCGCGCCGAAGCTCACCCCCACCAGCGCGCCGCGGCAGTGCACGAGCGCGTACGGCCGGAACCCGTCCGTCACGTCGCGCGGACCGTTTTTCGTTTTTTTTGTGGGCGACGCGAGAGCCGAAGAGAGCGTCACGCGACGCAGACGCGCCGCCGCGTTCCTCCGCGCGGGCGCGAGCCGACGCCGTCGGACGACGTTCGCGCTCGAGACGCGCGTCCCGAACGCGTCCAACGCCGCCATCAGCCACTGCGCGTACCGGCGTTGCGCGGCGGTGGCCAGCGCGCTTCCGCGCTTCCGCGCTTCCGACGCGTCGAATCTTTCTCGCCGCGGTTTGGTCGGCGACGATAGGTACGAGAACCCGCGGCGAATGGCGGATCTCGCGGACGGAGGCACGAACCCGATTCGTGGGTCGATTCGTGGGTCGAAGGCGTCGTTCGAATTCGTCGTTCGAATCCGCAGTCGCCCGGCGACCCACCCCGGCGGCGCCGAGCTCACCGCGTCGAGCGCGTCGGCGGCGAACTCGTGCTCGCCGGCGTAGCACAGGTAGCACGCGGTGAGGAAACGGAGCAGCGAAGCGGTCCCCGAACGGAAACCGCCCCTCGCGTGCAGACACACCACGCGCGCGTCGTCTCCGGCCAGCCACTCGTGCATCGCGCCGCACACGGACAGGATGGTCTCCATCGGGAGGATCTCCGCTGACCGGGGCCACTCCCACTGGCACTCGAACGCCCGCACGCGCGTCTCGCCGCCGAAGAGGCGCGACGGGAACGAACCCGATGATTTTGAAGAACCTGAAGACGATTTCGGGTCGATTTCTTTCGGTCCCACGTCACCCGCGTCGTCGTTCAGTGGCTCCAGTGGCGTCGGCGTGATGACCACGGTCAACACCGAGCCGGGCGTCGACGCGTTGTGCGTCTCGTCCAGGCTCTCGCTCGCCTCGCGCAGACTTCGCGCGTACCCGGGGTGATCGAACCCGGGCGCGTCCGCGAGAAGACGCGAAGCCCCGACCAAACGCGAGCAAGCGGTGCCGGCACCGCTCGCGCGCTCGTACTGGAACGCCAGCACGCGCTCGTGCAGGGACGTCGGCTTGGCGAGGTACGTCTCGCCGGAAGGCGCGTCCGAGGACGCGTCGGGGACGTCGAGCGCGGAGGCGTCCGCGCCGCGGCGGCGCCCGCCGAGCGCCGCCTCCGCGGAGCTCAGGAGCGTCTCGAGCGTCTCGAACGGAGCGAACGGCGCGAACGGCTGATGCAGTACCTTGGCGGCGCGGAGGTACGACAGCAGAGAGACGCTGAGCGCGCGGAACGGCGACGCCAGCCGCGCGGCGGCGGTTTTCTCGGTGAACCGCGATCTCTTGCCGCGGTTCGCGAACGCGTCCTCTGTCTCGGGAACGTCACGCGTCTCGGTGTCGGAAGATGTCGCCTCGTCCTCGAAGCGCGTTCCGGAAGCACGGAAGCGCGCGCGGACGGACACACGGCGGTTCGCGGACGTGGACGAGCCGCGCCACGCGTCGTACGGCTCGTCGTCGCGCGCGCCGTCGGCCGGGGAGCCGCCGCCGGACGGGCGGCTCTCCACGGCGCCCATCGCGGGGGGAGATCACGGCACCGCCGAGATCTCCCGTCGGAAACGCCGCGGCCCTTCTGCGCGGCCGGCCAGGCTCCGCCGCGGCGCTCCGGGCTCGCCGACGGTCGTCAGCGCCCGGGTCGCATCCGACTCGGCGCCGCGAGCGCGAACGGACGCGGTGGTGGATCCGCCGGGCGCGACGGTCGCACAGGGTCGCGCGCCACGCGGTGTGGCCCTGTGGTGGTTGTTCCGAGAGATGGCCCGAGACTCGGTGATGCGTAAAGTATAAAACGAGCCTTCGAAAGTATAGCGTCGCAGCCGCCTCCGCCTCGGCGGTGTGGCCCTGTGCTCGTCGTTCCGAGAGATGGCTCGAGACTCGGTGATATATGAAGTCTAAAACTATCACTCACTCACCCACCATCCGCCTCCGCGTCGTCACAGCTTCGCGCGCGTCGCGGCTTCCTCCGGCGGCCGGTAGAACTCGCTGTCCACGTGCGCGCGCCAGTCCGTGACCCCCGGCGGCTTCCGGCCCTGCCCATTTCGCTCGAGCTTCTCGCACACCATCGCCGTGAGCGCAGCGGATGTCTCCTGTATCGCGTCGAAGTCGGGGAACAGCTTCCCGGCGCGGAGCTCCTTCTCCGTGGTCATGACGGCGAGCGACTCCGCCGCGGCGAGGAACACGTCGTCGCTGATCTCCCGCGCGTCCGCCAGCACCGCCGCGTGGCCGAGCGCGGGGAACACGTACGCGTTGTTCGCCTGCGCCGGGTACCGAGTCGACCCGTCGTGCGTCATCGGCTCGAACGGCGACCCCGACGCGAACGCGACGTTTCCGTTCGTGAACCGCACGGCGTCCTCGAACGTGCACTCGGCTTTGTGCGTGGGGTTGGACAACGGGAAAATCACCGGCCGCTCGTTGAGCTCCGCCATTTTTTTCAACACGGTCTCGTCGAACGCGCCCGCGATCGTGGAGACCCCGATCAACGCCGTGGGTTTCAGAGTCTCGATCGCCTCGAGTAACGTGCGTTTCGGCTCGACCCCGTGATGCGCGAAGGGGATCTTGTGCGTCTGCTTGGCAAAGTCGCCGCGGTCGCGGCGCGCCGCCGTGACCAGCCCTTTGCTGTCCATGAAGAAGCACCGGCGCATCGCCTCTTCGTGCGTCAGCCCGAACCGCTTCTCCAGGCACATCGCGACGAGCTCGCCGATGCCCACGCCCGCCTCTCCCGCGCCGTAGAACAGGAACGTCTGGTCGCCGAGCTCGGGCACGTCCGGCAGCCGCGACGCGCTGAGCAACCCCGCCAGCGCGACGCACGCCGTGCCTTGGATGTCGTCGTTGAAGCAGGGTTGCTTCGCGCGGAACGTCTCGAGCAGGCGGAACGCGTTTTGGTTCCCGAAATCCTCAAACTGCACCAAGCAGCGCGGCTGCCACGACCGCATCTCCGCCATGAACTCTTCCACCAGCGCGTCGTACGCGTCGCCGCGCAGACGCCGCCGGCGCAGCCCGCGGTACGCCGGGTCCTCGAGGAGCGCCTCGTTGTCGGTGCCGACGTCTAGGCACACGGGAAGGCACTGCTTCGGGTCGACGCCCGCGCACACGGTGTAGAGCAGGATTTTGCCCTCCGCGATGGCCATGCCGCCGGCGCCCAGGTCGCCCAGACCCAAGATGCGCTCGCCGTCCGTCACCACGGCGACTTTCAAGCCGTCGCGCAAGTCGGATCGATCCTCCTCGGATCGATCCGGCGTTCGGGAGCTCCCCCCGGGGGGCGCGTGGATCTTCAGATCCTTCGGCGCGCGCGCGCGCAGCGCGGCGCCGACGGCGCCGGCGTCGTCCGCGGTGATGTAGACGCCGCGCGTCTGGATGGGCAGGCGGTGGTACGTCTCGCACGCCTCGCCCACCGTGGGCGTGTACACGAAGGGCATGATCTCCATCGCGTTTTGCATGAGCAGTCGGTAAAACGAGTCGGCGTTTTCGCTCTGCAGCCGGCGCAGGAACACGTACTTATCGATGGGCATGGGCGCGGCGCGGAACGCGCGGAGCGCGGCTGGTACGCGCGAGGCGAGGCGATGACGCGAGAGCGGACGCGACGATGAGTACGCGGTGAGTGACGCGTGATGGACATCGGCGAGAGCGCGCGTCGACGGTGGTGGACGCGGCGCGGGACCCCGCGACGCCGTCGAAGGATGGGATCGCGCGCGCGCTCCACGTCGTCGTCGGCGGTGGGCACTCGGTCGGCACGCGTCGAGCCGCGGACGCACCTAGAGCGGCGGACATCGAGATTCTCTCTCCGCGGAGGCTCGGATCCGCGCGAGGCGCACGTCGCGACGGGCGTGACGCGCGGCGCGGCGCGCGAGTGGCCGGGGGACGCTGGCTCCACGCCAGGCAGCGCGAAAGTCGTGAAACCAGCGCGCCTGTCTCGACACCCGCGACTCTCAGCTTTCTTTTCAGAGGTGTCGGTCGGAAGTTTTCCCAAACGCGCCGATCTCGGCGCTCGGCCGAGCCGTGAACCGCGACTGCTTCGGTGGCAGGGGGAGTCGTCGCGTTCGTTTTCGGGCTTTTCGAAAACGCACGGTCGTTTTCGCGTTTGATTTTCTGCTTTCGTGCGCAAATACCCGTACGATCGAGCGCTTCGTGAAACGCACGAAAATCCCAAAACGCGAACCCATTCGCTCGTGACTCCCCGCTTTTCCCGATCCCACTCGACACGAGTTTCGCTTATCCCACCGAATCCGTCGGGTGGTACGACAGCCTCTCCCTACACACTTGTCGAGTTCTCGACGAGTTTTTTTCGTTCGCGTTTTCGCGAACGCGGATTTACGACCCCGCGTGCGCCTCGGCCGGCATACCCGCACGCACCTCACCTCCGCAAGTCACACCCGACTTCGCAATGGCTGCCGTTACCATGTCTATGGCCGCTGTCACGCCCGCCCTCGTCGGCGCGAACAAGTCCGCCTTCAAGGGCACCCGCGTCGCCGCGGTCGCGCCCAAGAAGGTGGCCGGCGGCCGCGCCACCCTCCAGGTACGAACACCGGCGATGCGCCCGCCCGCACCGAGCCCAAGCGACGGACGCCGCCCGCGCGACGATCGCGCGAGCGCGCACGCCTCCCGACGCGCGCCTCGATCGAAACGCGCGCGCGTCCCCGGCGTCGTCGTCGCGTCGACCCCGCGCACGCGCGGCGGCACCGGATCGCGCGACGTCTCGAAAAACGCGAGCCATCGCACCGATCCAGGGTCCAGCGCGTGTCGCGTGCGGGAGAGGATATGCCCCGGATCGCCGCGCGCGCGAGCCGAGGCGACCGCGGGATTCCGTCGGCGCACGCCGCGACACGCGCCGCACTCGTCGCGGCGAGCGTCGCGCGCGTCGTACGCCCGTCCCCGCGCGCGCGACCCGGCGCACGTCCGCGCGAGGCGCGCGCTCCGCGCGCCTCGACCGGCTCTTTATCCACTCGCTGCCGTTTGGAGACGCGGTGGCACTCGGACCCGGCGCGCCGAACCCGGGTTTCCTGAGTCACGAGCCAGCTCGGCGAAAAAGCGAAAAAACGTTTCGAGTCTTTTCGAACATCGCGGTTTTTTTTGTGAAGACGGCGCCCGTCCCCGCCTCGAACCCGGCTTTCTAAACCCTGTCTGACACCCTCACCTCTCAAACGGATGGTTTTACCCGTACCCACCCGATGACGACAAACGCGTAGGTGCACAACGCGTCCCAGAAGGAGATGCGCGACCGCATCGCGTCCGTGAACTCCACGAAGAAGATCACCTCGGCGATGAAGCTCGTGGCGGCGGCGAAGGTGCGCCGCGCGCAGGACGCCGTCATCAACGCGCGCCCGTTCTCCGAGTCGCTCGTGAAGGTGCTCTTCGCCATCAACTCGCGTCTCGCGGGCGAGGACGTGGACGTGCCTCTGTGCGCGGTGCGCCCCGTGAAGACGGTGCTGCTGCTGCTCTGCACCGGCGACCGCGGCTTGTGCGGCGGGTTCAACAACTTCATCATCAAGAAGACGGAGGAGCGCGTCGCCGAGCTGGAGGCGATGGGCGTCAAGGCGAAGCTCGTGACCATCGGCAAGAAGGGCACGACGTACTTCAAGCGCCGCCCCCAGTACGACCTCGTGAAGTCCTTCTCGATGGGCCAGTCGCCCAAGACGGAGGAGGCGCAGGCGATCGCCGACGAGGTGTACTCGGAGTTCGTCGGCGAGGAGGTTGACAAGGTTGAGCTCGTGTACTCGCGCTTCGTGTCCCTGATCCTCGCCGAGCCCTCCATCCAGACCCTGCTGCCCCTGTCCAAGGAGGGCGAGATCTGCGACGTGAACGGCGAGTGCGTCGACGCCGCGCAGGATGTCGTGTTCACGCTCACCTCCGAGGATGGCCAGTTCGCGGTCAAGTCGGAGACGGTTGAGACGGACGTCGCGGGCTTCGAGGGCGTCATGCAGTTCGAGCAGGACCCCAACCAGATCCTCGACGCGCTGCTCCCCCTGTACATGAACTCGCAGATCCTGCGCGCGCTCCAGGAGTCGCTCGCGTCCGAGCTCGCCGCGCGCATGAACGCCATGTCCAACGCCACGGACAACGCCAAGGAACTCTCCAAGACGCTCACCGGCGAGTACAACCGCAAGCGCCAGGCGAAGATCACCTCGGAGATCATCGAGCTCGTCGCCGGTGCCGCCGCCGCGTAAATACTACACTCGCTACGTACTGTACGTAGTCGACGATATTATTTCGCGGCGTTTCGGGGGTGTTTGTGGTGTGGAGGGGAATCCGGAACTGCGCGGCGGGTCCGGGTGCGGCGGCGATTTTGTAGGGTGACGAGAATGCGGAGAGGTCATTTTCGATTTCGAATGTGCGATTGCGGGGCGCCGCGCGGCGCCGGCGAGGACGACGGCGGACGTCGCCTCGCCCGGGTACTCGAGACGGCTGAATTCGGCGGTCCTAGGCTTTTATTGCGAAGTTGAGTGAGTACGCGTTAATTAACATCACGCGTGACGAACGACGCTACGCTCGCGCACCTCTATCTTGATATCTACGCACAGAGCCCCGCGGCTCCGGCCGCTACGCTACGACTATTAGAGGCTATTTCTTTCCCCCCACGCCCTGGTGCGTTTTTCCGCCGCCGCGCAGATTGGCGCGACGCCTAAAACGAGAAACGCGATCCATCCCGGGGGCCACGTCCCGTCGACGGCGACTGCCGCGGCGAGCGCGAGCGCGACCGTTCTCGCTTCGCGCGCCGGCGAGAGCACGTTCAACGCGCACGACGTCGCCGCGGCGACGAGCGACGCCTTCGCGACGACGAACGCGGCGGCGAGGGAGCTCGTGAACATGAGCGTTTTGTTCGCGCGCAGCATCGTTCGTTGCGACAGCTTGTTTTTCTTGACCAGCGTCTGCATGAAGAACTCCATGACGAACGCTGTGTTGAGCGTGAGCCAGTACGCGCGGAAAAACAGAGTGTCCGCCAACGAAGACGGCGAAGACGGCGACGACGACGCGCGCGTCGCGGCGACGACGACGCCCGCGTTCAAGCCGTGCTGCAGGACGTGCTTGAGGAACACGTACTGCGCTTTCTTCAAACGGTACAGACGGCGTGTCACGCGAAAGGACGAAACCGCGTTTGTGGTTCCGGCAGAGCGTTCCGGCAGCCGCCGGTAATTAGCCGAGAAGCGATTCGTCGGGAACGCGCTTCGGAAGAGCCACGGCGCCGTCGCCAGCGCCAGCGACGCGCACGCGCCTGAACGGCCGTGCGTCGCGGCGACGATCGGCGCAATCCTTAAAAACACCATCTGCGTCACGTTCAACACCTGGTAAAACAGGTGCTCCACGATCTCCTCCCTCGTGACCGTCTGGTCGTCGTCCAGCGCGCCGCTCGCGCGGTTGCGCAGGCGCGCGCGGGGAATGCCGAAATCCGACGCGGCCGTGATCGTGAGCGCGCAGCCGGAAACGCCGAGGAGCGCGTCGTACAGGAACGCGCCGGAGACCCGCGCGCGTCCGAGCGGCAGGGCGACGAGATCCAGCGGAGGCCTCGCGGAGGCCCCGAACGAGGCCTGCGAGACGCGCGCCAGGAGGTCGGCCACGCCGACGAGCAGGAGGACGAGGTGCGCGGCGCCCGCGAGCCTGTGCCCTCGGCCGAACCGAGGCGCGAACAGACGCGGGGCGTGCGGCGCGACCACCGAGAGCACCCACGCGAAGTACGCGGCGGCGCACGCCACGCACGTCGCGAGGAGGCGGGACATCTGTCGCGTCGGCGACGGCGAGCGGAGGAGGCGCGCCGCGCGCGCGTGCCATGCGAACAGGATGTGCTTTCGTCTTCTTTTTTGCAACTCTCGACGTTTTCAACCAGTGTCGTCGACGACAGTCGTGATGCTCGCGAAACCCTTGAGTCACAACTCAAGAACACTCGCCAGCCGTGCGAAGCCACGTGCGCTCGACAACTGGTCTGAAGTCGAGCCGATCGTTCTTCTCACCACGCAGTCAGTTCGAGAGCGCGCCCGACCCGTCGGCACGCGCGGATCTCCTCTCTTTTCCCGTCGCGTCACGCACGACTCGATGGCCAAGACCAAGGTCCCTCCCCCCTCGACGCTCGCGGCGATGCTGCCCGCGCTCCCGCCTCAGGCTGTCGCGATCCTCGAGCGGACAATCTCCGTCGGCTCCGCGGCGTGCGCGTGGATCCTCGCGCAGGAAAAGGCGACGCTCGCGGCGTACGCCGGCGCGGCGATCCTCGCGTGCGTCCTGCTCTCCGCGCTGCTCGCGCCGCGCGTGCCCCGGGTGGACGTGCGCCTGACCGAGGAGGAGAAGCGCGGCGTCCCCGGCAAGAAGTGGAAGCCCGGCACCAAGTTCCCCGCCGATCGCATCCCGTGCTACGACCCCGGCACGTTCGACGTGCTCGGGCCGGACATGAAGGCCATGACCCGCGACGAGGTGGTGGCTCGTATCGAGAAGGCACGCGTGGCGCAGTCGCAGTGGAAGCGTTCCACCTTCGCGCAGAGACGCCTTCTGCTGAAGATCATCGCGCGGTTCATCCTGGACAACCAGGATGACATCTGCCGCGTCTCCGCGCGCGACTCGGGCAAACCCCTGGTGGACGCGGCGTTCGGCGAGATTCTCGTCACGCTGGAGAAGATCAAGTGGCTGTTGCGGGACGGCGAGCGATGGTTGCGGCCGGAGAAGCGCTCGGCGGGTCTGATGATGTTTTACAAGCACGCGCGCGTGGAATACCGCCCGGTGGGCGTGATGGGCGCGATCGTGCCGTGGAACTACCCTTTCCACAACGTCTTCAACCCGCTTTTGGCGAACGTGTTCGCGGGAAACGCGCTGGTGGTGAAGGTGAGCGAGCACGCGTCCTGGTCGTCGCTGTACTACGGGCGCGCGATCGAGGCGTGTCTGGAGGCGGCGGGCGCGCCCAAAGACCTGGTGCAGATCGTCCACGGGTACGCCGAGGCGGGCAACGCCGTCGTCACCGGCGGGTCGGACAAAGTCGTATTCGTCGGGTCCACCGGCGTTGGGCGCGCGGTGATGCGCGCCGCCGCGGACACGCTCACGCCCGTGGTGCTGGAGCTCGGCGGCAAAGACCCGTTCGTGGTGCTGGACGACGCGGACCTGTCGCAGTGCGTGCCCATGGCCCTGCGGGGCGCGTTCCAGAGCTGCGGCCAGAACTGCGCGGGCGCGGAGCGCTTCTACGTGCAGGCGAAGGTGCACGACGCCTTCGTCGAGAAGGTGATGCTGGCGGCGAACCAGCTGCGGCAGGGCTGGGCGCTCTCTCCCGGCGTGGACTGCGGCGCCATGTGCATGCCCGGCCAGGCGGCATACGTGCACGGCTTGGTTGCGGACGCCGTCGCGAAGGGCGCGAAGGTGTTGCGCGGCGGAGAGCTGCCCGACCCCGCCGCCGCGGGCGGCCAGTTTTACCCGCCCACCGTGCTGGTGGGCGCGGACCACTCCATGCGCATCATGCGCGAGGAGGTGTTCGGTCCGGTGCTGGCGATCGTCAAGTTCGACACGGACGACGAGGCGGTCGCGCTCGCGAACGACTGCGCGTTCGGTTTGGGGTCGAACGTGTTCGGATCGAAGCGACGCGCGCGCGCCGTCGGGAACCGGCTCGACGCCGGCATGACCACCGTGAACGATTTCTGCGCCACGTACATGGCGCAGTCGTTGCCGTTCGGCGGCGTGAAGGAGAGCGGCTTCGACCGGTTCGCCGGCATCGAGGGTCTGCGCGGGTGCTGCCACGTTAAATCCGTGGTCATTGATGGGATTCCCGGGATCCGAACCGACATTCCCCCGCCGTTGCGGTACCCCGTGAAGCCCAACGCGTTCGCGTTTTGCAAGTCGCTGTGCCACATGTTCTTCGGCCTCGGGCTCGCCGAGAAAGTCGCGGGGCTCGGCATGCTTCTCAAGGCGTTCGTCGCGCCCGCGGGGCCGCGGTCCAAAAAGGACTGATCGCGGCGTCGGGCTCGAGTCGGGACGGACTCCGTGGTGAACGAGCGTCGCGCGTAGGTGTGGATGACGCGTATCTTCGACGACGGGGGATACCCCTCCCGTCGTTTTTTATTTTCACACCCACGTAGAGTGAACTCGTCCTTCTCTTTCAAGCGTCGTTTTATAGGTACTCTTTCGACGTTCGAGCGCTCGCGCTCGGAAGGGTCAGTCTCGGCCGCGCGCGGCGTGGCGTCATGGCGCCGCTCGGCAGCGCGAGGCAGCGGCGCAAGAGACTCGCGGTGTACGCGCTGTGCGGCGTCGTCGGCCTGCTCGGCTACGGTACGGCGCCGAACGCGATGCAGTCCCGCGGCCCCGATCGCGTCGGACGCCCCGACCGAGTCGTCTGACCACCACCACCCTCCCCTTCCCCACAGCGATCGCGCAGGCGCTGCGCGGCGGCGGCGCGCGGGACGACGTGTTCGGCGACCGGGACCACGGCGAGTTCCTCAAGCGCGACGCGCACTTCGAGCGGAGGCACGATGGGCC
>Ga0181559_10006255_pt1 | contig 11266 bp, 10 predicted proteins | sample 011ome_21_FD_133752 | JGI IMG/M metagenome (GOLD analysis project Ga0181559, IMG submission 133752) | Coastal salt marsh microbial communities from the Groves Creek Marsh, Skidaway Island, Georgia - 011508AT metaG (megahit assembly) | ecosystem: Environmental > Aquatic > Marine > Intertidal... | reverse complement strand
GGTCAAACACCAAACCCATATCGTTGAAGATGAAATGACCGAAGAGGCCAAATCGATCTTCCCGCCCAATGCGGATGTGTCGATCTGGGAGGTGATGCAGCAATGCGCGCTGTCGCTGGAAGACGAGGCCGAACTGAAGCGCTATAGCGAAAGCTTGGGGATGATCTGGATCTCGACGCCGTTTTCGCGCGCGGCGGCAGATTTCTTGGAAACGCTGGATGTGCCTGCCTATAAAATTGGCTCGGGCGAGGCGGATAACCTACCGCTGATCCGCCATATCGCCAAAAAGGGCAAGCCGGTGATCATGTCGACGGGCATGCAAACCATCGAAACCCTGCGCGCCAGCGTGCAAATTCTAGAAGACTCTGGCGTGGAATACGCGCTTTTGGAATGTACCAATCTTTACCCCAGCCCCGCCGAGATTGTTTCGCTGAAAGGCGTGACAGAATTGCGCAACGCCTTTCCCAATGCGGTGGTGGGTTTTTCCGACCATTCGATTGGGCCAGAAATGGCGCTGGCCTCGGTGGCGCTGGGGGCATCCATTCTCGAACGCCATTACACCGACACCCGCTATCGCAAAGGGCCTGATATTTCCTGTTCCATGGATCCGGCCGAGCTGCGGTTTTTGATCGACCGTTCGCGCGAAATTTGGGTGGCGGCCAATAATGACAAACAGCGCAGCGGCCCAGAGGAAGACGTCTACCGCTTTGCCCGGGCCAGCGTGGTGGCGGATGCCGATTTGCCCGCAGGCCATGTGATCACTGAACAAGACATCTGGGCGCGCCGCCCCGGGTCTGGCGAGATTGCAGGATACGAGTTTGACAAAGTATTGGGCCGGCGCCTGACCCGCGCGGTAACGCGCAACACCCAGCTGAAATGGAGCGATCTGGCCTAAGCCGGGCGCAGACAGGGCCAACAGGGTGCCAGACAGGGGCAGGATGACGATTAAACTGTTAGTTGATGCGCGCGGCCAACACCGCAAAGCGTTTTTGCAGCGCTTGGTAGAGCTGTCTGACGGAACCGTAGAAGTGGCGCTGCATTTTGGCGACCGCGATGCCGATTTTCACGCCCCCTGCCTGCAACGCATGGAGGTGCGCGACGGCAAGCTGGGCCATATGATGAAAAACCATCTCAGCCATGGTGCCGATTTTCAGCTGCTGGGCTCGCCCGAATTTCGCAAGATGATGGAAACCGCGGTGGACCAAATGCACCGCACTGCCAGCACAAATCAATACCGCGCGCATAATCTGGATAACCTGCAGGATTATCTGGATTATTATCACATTTTGGCCGAATCCATGGCGCAGCGTATCATCGACAGCGGCGCCACCCATGCGCTGTTTTATATCGTGCCGCATCTGGGCTATGATACGGTGATGTATCAGGTGGCCAAAGCGCTGGGCCTGAAAACCATCGTTTTGTGCCAAACCATCTTTCCTTCGCTCTATTTCTCGGTCGAGAATATCGAAGATCTGGGCGATTTTGATCCAACCGGCTCGGATGCGCCGCCAATGCCCATCGAAAAGGGCTCGAAGCCGCATTTGTTTTACATGGATGATCGCTGGCAAAAACAGGCCACCAAGGGGCGTATTACCCCAAAGGCGGTGGCGAATTTCTTGAAATATGTTGCGCTGCGCGACCCGGCGAAATTGCTGCGGCCGGGGTATTTGGTGGCCATGCTGCGGCGCATCAGCGCCATCTACGGCGCGCTGCCCGATTGGCGCGACCCGTTTGCACGGTTTTTCCACGTGAACGAATTGGCCTATTTCGAGCATCTGGCGCAGTTCGAGGATCAGCAGGTCGATCTTTCTGGCAAATTTATTTACGTGCCGCTGCACAACCAGCCCGAAATGTCCACCTCGGCCTTGGGCGGGCCATGGCGCGACCAAGTGCTGATGATCGAGGCGCTATCGCGGCATTTGCCCGATGGCTGGGAAATTCTGGTCAAGGAAAACCCGCGCCAAGGCAGCTATGCCCGCGGGCCGTTTTTTTGGCACAGGCTAAGCCGCATTCGTGGTGTGCGTTTTGTGCCATCTGGCCTATCGACGCATGATTTATCAGATCAGGCGCAATTTGTGGCCACGGTCACCGGCACCGCCGCATGGGAGGCCATTCGCAAGGGCCGCCCGGCGGTGGTGTTTGGCAATGCGTGGTACAAAAATTTGCCCGGCATTTTCCGCTTTCACGAAGGGATGGATTTCACCCAAGTCGCGGCCGCCACGGTAGACCATGCCTTGCTGTGCCAACAGGCAGGCGCGTTGATTGCCCGCTGTCACACTGGGGGGATCGAACAGGTTTATCTGGAAAACACCGACAGTTACGACCCCGAAGACAACACCAACGAGGTGGCCAAAACCACGCTCGGCCTGTTGCGCGGTGATATCGCGTTGACCTTTCCGGGCTTGGGCCGGGGCGCGGCTTAATCGGGGCGGATAATGCGCAGCCGCCCTTCGGCCTGCCACCCCATAATAATCTGCCCTTCGCGGGCAAAATTATGCGGCGTTTTATAACCCACCGGGTTGTAATAGGTGGGGGTTTGGCCAAAATCGAAGCCATAAAGCACAATTTCACGCGCCACGCCCAGCCGCAGAAGCCAACTGATGGCCATAAACCCCGACGAGGGGCGCCGCCCAATCAGGTTGCGGTCTGCCAACCACCAGCGAAACGGGTAAAACAGGGTGTTTTGCACATTTTCGCGGCCAAAAATGCGATAGTGGCGCATTTTCGGTATCAACATCAGCATATGGCGCGGGGCGAAAAGGGTGGCGACGTCGGCCTCGGAAAATTCGGGGGTCAGCCCCACCATATCGGTGCGCTGGCCCTGCGCGGCGGGTACTTGCACAAAGCCCTTGTTCAGGCGGATGATCACATCATGTGCGTCGATCTGCGGGCCAAGATCTGCGGCAAGCAGGCTTTTGGCATTGCCCACCACTGCCACGCTTTGGCCTGCCAATTCCGCGCGCATCCGCGCATTCGAGCGGCTGCTCAGTTTCAGCACCCAGCCACGCGGCGCTTGGTACAGGTATTTGCGCGGCCAAGCCGCAAGGCGTGGGGGCAGCATCAGTCGCGCTCCGGGTTGCCACCGTTTTCGCGCCAGTAATTCACCGCCCAAGGCACCCGGCCTTGGCCCAGATGGGGGGCGATGCCCCAAATGCCCGTGCGCACCAGATCAATTGGGCGCGGCTCGCCGTGAAAGGCCACAACGCGGGTATCGGGCAGTGGTGGTTTGGGCCGCTGCACCAACCCCAACAGTGGCGGCCTGCGCAAGTGAAATTTAAAGCTTAGCACCCAATCCAGCGGCCAAAAGCGCAGCGCGCCGGGCGGCAATTCGCCCTGCAGATAGATCTGTTCGATGCGATATTTGGCCACCATGCCGCTGTGATCGGCCATGAAACGATCGAAAATTTCGGGAAATTGGCCGATGGTAAAGGTGAACACCCCCGTGCCTGCCATGGGCGCGTCATGGCCCCCCAATCGCGCCCAATTGGGGCTGGTATCGATGGTGACAACATCGCCGGGGTGGTCAAACAGGGCATCCAGCGGGCCGGTGATCACGCTGTCTAGGTCCAAAAACAGGCACCGCCCCGACAGGTCATAGAGGGTTTTCTTGAACACCGACAGTTTCGGCCAGCCCCCTTTTTTCCAGTCAAATTCAGACAGGCCCATATCGGGGATGGGGAAATGGTCGATCGCGGGGTCCAGCCCTTGGGCGTCATCGGTTAGGCAGACAAAGCGTAGATCGCCACTGATATGGCGGCGCACCGCGTGATACAGCACATTCACGTATGAGGCGGGGTATAGCGTGCCCCATTTCATACAAATAACCGTCTTGAGGCTGTTCATTTCTGTCTCCGACGCGGTAAACAGCACCGTGATATGGGGGCATATCTGCAATTGCCACCCCTTTTTTAGCGCTTTAGGATCGCCGGGCCGAGGCAGAAACAAGAACACATGGAAAAATCCCTTCTTTTCGTCACTGGAACCCGCGCCGATTTTGGCAAACTTGAACCATTGGCCATTGCTGCGCGCGATGCGGGTTTTCAGGTCAGCTTTTTTGTGACGGGTATGCATATGCTGGGCCGCTACGGCCTGACCAAGCTAGAGGTGATGCGCCTGCGGGGCGTGGCTGTGCACGAATTCCTAAACCAGCGCCCCGGTGATCCACAGGATGTGGTGCTGGCCAAAACGGTGATTGGGTTTTCTGATTTCGTCACCGAACACCGCCCCGATTTGATCATCGTGCATGGCGACCGTGTCGAGGCGCTGGCCTGTGCGCTGGTGGCATCGACCAATTACATAAGGTCAGCCCATATCGAGGGTGGCGAGGTGTCAGGCACCATCGACGAGATTTTCCGCCACTGTAATTCCAAACTATGCGCCCATCATTTCGTCAGCTCGCCCGAAGCGGCCCGCCGCGTTATGGCCTTGGGCGAACCGGAACAGGCCATCCACGTGATCGGCTCGCCAGAGCTTGATTTTCACTCGGGCCCATCGGGTGTGGCGCTAGACGAAGTGCGCCGCCACTACGATCTGCCCATGGGCGAATATGGCATCTGCACGTTCCATCCCGTCACCTCCGAGGCGGGCACGATGGGCGCGCAGGCCCGGGCGCTTTTTGGCGCATTGGAACAATCCAACCGCCAATTTGTGGTCATCGCCCCCAATAACGACCCCGGTTCAGAGGATATTTTTGCCGCGATGGAGGCCCTGCCGCCCACGCGGTTTCGCGTGCTGCCCTCGATGCGCTTTGCGCATTTCTCGGAATTGATGAAAAATGCCAGCTGTATGGTGGGCAATTCCAGCGCGGGCGTGCGCGAAGCACCGTTTCTAGGCATTCCATCGCTGGATATTGGCACCCGCCAAACCGCGCGCGGCAACGCGCCCTCGCTGTTCAGCGCTGCGGCCCAAGACAGCGCCGCGATTGCACAGTTTTTGGCCACCCAATGGGGACGGCGCTACGACAATCACACCGGCTTTGGCTCGGGTACCGCGGCAGAGGCCTTTGTCACCGTGTTGGGGCAGGCCAGCTTTTGGAACGCGCCGCTGCAAAAGCGCTTCCATGACATTGCCTGACAGGCCCATAAGCGGCGGCCTGCGGCTGATTTTGGCGGCCTCTGCCGCCTTGCAACCCTTGGCGCCAGTGATTTTGCGCCGCCGCCTTGCGCGCGGCAAAGAACTGCCGGGGCGGTGGCGCGAAAAGCTGGGCTATGCCAGCCAAAACCGGCCTGATGGCCCTGTGGTGTGGCTGCATGCTGTTGGGCTGGGCGAGGTGATGGCCTTGCGTGGCTTGATCGCGGCCATGGGGCACGCCCGGCCAGACCTGTCGTTTTTGGTCACATCAACGGCACGCTCGTCGGCAGAGATTTTTGCCGCCCATCTGGGGCCGCGGTGCCAACATCAGTTCTTACCCTTGGATATGCCCGGGCCCGTGGCGCGGTTTTTGGCGCATTGGCGCCCAGATTTGGCGGTATGGTCCGAACAAGATATCTGGCCGCGTTTGGTGCTGGAAACCCATCGCCGGGGTGTGGCACAGCTGTGGGTGAATGCGCGCATGAACGCAGCAGCCTATCGCCGCCGCGCGCGCATGCCCGGCGCCAGCCGCGATGTGATTGGGTGCTTCAGCCAGATCTTGGCGCAAGATCAGGCCACGGCCCGTCACATTGCGCAGCTGTGCGGCACCGTGCCCGTTGCAACCGTGGGCTCGCTTAAGGCGGGGGCCGGTGCGCCGCCCCCCGATGCGGGTGCCTTGCAGGCCTTGCGCCAGCATCTTGCGGGCCGCCCAGTGTGGGTGGCAGGGCCCAGCCACGCCGCTGACGAACAGGTGGCCTTGGCGGCCCACGCGGCATGGCTTGCCCACACCCCCGATGGCCTGCTGATTTTGGCCCCCCGCCTGCCCGCACGCCGGGCCGAGCTGTTGCAGGCCTGTGCGCAGGCGGGGCTTAGCGCAACGCTGCGCGACGCGGGCTGGCCGCCGCCAGATGCGGCGGTTTACATTGCCGATAGCTATGGGGAAATGTCGCTTTGGTACAGCGTGGCCCGGGCCGCGCTGATTGGTGGCAGTTTTGCCCCAAAGGTGCAGGGCCATAACCCTTGGGAGGCTGTCGATATGGGCTGCCCCGTTCTATATGGCCCCCACACCGATAATTTCGCACAAGATTATGCCAATCTGGCCGCTGCCCAAGGCGCCATTGCCGTGGCCGATGCCGGCGATGTTCTGGCGGCTTTGGCGCGCCCCGATCTGCCCGAAATGGCCGCCCGCGCCGCCCGGTTGCGCCACAATCTGGCCGATGCGGTGCAGATCACCTGCACGGCGGCCTTGCAGGGGCTTGCGCCATGAGCGCCAGTGCCCCTTTCCCCAGCCTGCGTATGCGGGTGTTCTTGCTGGCCTATCGCCTGATTTGGACGCTATTTTTGCCCATTGGGCTGGCCTATCTGGCGCTAAGGGCGCGCAAAGACCGCGATTATCTGCGCCATTTGTCAGAACGGTTCGGCCTGATCCGCCCCTGCAGCAAGGGCGCGGTTTGGGTGCATGCCGTCAGCATTGGCGAATTCCGCTCGGCCTTGCCGCTGATCCGGCGGCTGTTGGCCCAAGGCCAGTGCGTGCATGTAACGGTCTTTACCCCCGCGGGGCGGCGGGCCGCGCAGCAGGATTTGGCCCAAGATATTGCCGCTGGTCACGCAAGCCTATCTTGGGTGCCATTGGAATTGGCTTGGGGCTGGGGGCTGTTTTTGCGCCGTCTTGCCCCCCAATACGGGCTAGTGATGGAGGTGGAAATCTGGCCGCGTATGATTGCCAGCTGCCATGCCTTGGGCGTGCCTTTGCTGGCGTGCAATGCGCAATACCCCGCCCGCAGTTTCCAGCGCGATACCCAAAAAACCCCGCTGCGCGCGGAATTGATGCAAGGGTTCACCGGGGCCTTGGTGAAATCTGATCTGCAGCGCCAACGCTTTGCTGCGGCGGGGCAGTCAAATGTGGCCATCACCGGCGAGCTGCGTTTTGATCAGCCCCTGCCACAGGCGTTGATCGCGCAAGGCCGGGCGCTGCCGGCGCTTTGGGGAAAGGGGCGGCAGGTATTGGTCTTTGCCTCTGTGGTGCAGGGCGAAGAGGCGCTGTTCCTGCAGGCCTATGCCCAGCTTTGCGACAGCCATGCCGCGCAGGGCCTGCCCCGGCCCTTTTGCATTTTCGTGCCCCGCGCCCCCGAGCGGTTTGGCCCCGTGGCCCAAATGATCCAAGCCCACGGTTTTGCCTATTTGGCCCGCAGCGTGGCGCTGGATGCAGGTTTTGCCCCGGTGGCCGATTTCGACGGGATCGATCTGTTGCTTGGCGATAGTTTGGGCGAGATGTATGGCTATTTGGCGGCTGCAGACCGGGTGATCGTGGGCGGTGGCTATACCCCAAAGGGCGCGCATAATATCTCCGAGGCGCTGACCTTGGGCAAACCTGTGTGGACTGGCCCGCATATCTGGACAATCGAATACCCCGCGCGCGAGGCGATAGAGGCCGGTGTGTTGCGCCAAACCGCGGCCAGCGTGCAGGGGCTGCACGATGCATTGGCGCCGGGCGCGCCCGCCCCGGCCAGCGCGGCGCAAATTCAGCAGTTTTTTGCCCAGCACAGTGGGGCGGCCGAAAAAACACTGGCAGCAATACCGCAGCTTTTGGCACAGGCCAGTGGCAAAGCGCGTGCAAAGCGTGTAACCGAGGCGCAGAAATAAGGGGCGCATGATGCAGCAAAGCACGGCAAAATCAGTGGTGATTGGCACCGGCTCGATCGGGCGGCGCCATGCGCAAAACTTGGCACAGTTGGGTGCCGAGGTGCAGGCGCTGTCGTGGCGTGAATTGGGGCTGGATGGGGTGCTAGAGGTGCTGGAAACCACACACCCAACCTGTGCTGTGATTGCCACCGCCACCGATATGCGCCTGCCCTTGGTGGCGGCCTGCGCCGAACGCAATATCGCCCTTTATATTGAAAAACCGCTGGCCTTTCGCCCCAGCGAAGTGGCGGCGGTGTTTCAGGCCGCAGCCCCCGTGGCCGCGCGCAGTTTTGTTGGGTTCATGATGCGCTATCACCCCATTTTGCAGGCGATGGCGCGGGAAAATCTGGGCGCGGCGTATCGGTTTCAGTTTGAAATTGGTCACGATGTAACCCAGTGGCGGCAGAACTGGCATTTTTCCCAAAGCTATGCCGCCCGCGCCCAAGGGGGGGGCGTGTTGCTGGATTTGTGCCACGAGCTGGACATGGCCCATTGCCTGTTGCCGGGGCTGGCCTTGGGCGCGGTTGATGTGCTGGGCCATGCCGATTTTCCCGGCGTTGATATGGCGGCCCTGTGCCAGTTGCTCAGCACCCATGGCATGGGCAGCGTGGCGATGGATTATTTGGCCCCCGCCTCGACACGCCGGGCCAGCCTGCGTGGCCTTGCGGGCTGTATGGATGCCGATTTTGTCGCCTCGACGCTGACCATAGATCGCGGCCAAGGCACCCAAACCCAACATTTCACGTTTGATCGCAACGATATGTTTCTGGCTGCGATGCGCGATTTTCTGGCGCTGGCCGAGGGGCGCGCGCCCGTATCTGGCACGGCCAATGTGCCGGTCTTGACCGCCAGCCGCGCTGTCTGCGATTTGATTGCACAGGCTTGGGCGCGCCGCGCCTTTGGCGCCAATATTGCAAAGGGGCTTACATGATTATCGGACATATCGGCGTGCGCAAAGGATCAAAAGGCGTGCCGGGAAAGAACTTTAAGCCAATTTGCGGCAAGCCGTTGATCGATTGGTCGCTAGATCAGCTGCTGGCCCACCCGCAGGTGGATGCGGTGGTGGTCTCTACCGATGACCCGGAAATTTACGCCCATTCAGTGGCGCGGGGCTGCTTGGAAATGGGCCTGCGCCCGGCCCATTTGGCCACCGATGCCGCGGGCAAATGGGGGGTCTGGCAACATGCGCTGCAGGCCGCCGAGGCGCTTGTGGGCCCGGCGAATGCGTTTTTGGATTTGGATGCAACCTCGCCGCTGCGCTTGCCCAGCGATATCACCGGGGCCTTGGCGCTGTATCACGATCAGGGGCCCGACATGGTTATGTCGTGCTGCGAGGCGCGTAAAAACCCTTATTTCAATCTGGTCGAGCCCGATGAAACCGGCGCGCTTCATGTGTCAAAGCCGCTGGCAGGCGGTGTTGTGGCGCGCCAAGCGGCGCCCACGGTCTACGAACATGCCGCCAGCACCTATGTTGTGCGCCCGGGCTATTTGCACAGCGCAACAGCGCTGTTTGAGGGGCGCGTTATTCCCTACCTTATGGATTCCGAGCGCTGCGTCGATATCGACAGCCCGTTCGATTTCAAACTGGTTGAATTTCTTTTGAATGAACGTCTGAAAGAGGCAGAACATGGTTGAGCAGCTCAAAGGCCGCACCGTTTTTATCACAGGCTCGGGTGGGGTGCTGGGCAGCACCTATGTGCGCCGCATGTTGGCCGAAGGCGCGCGGGTTGTGGCCTCGGACCTGCCCGGCCACCGCGCCGATGCGCTATGCGCGGCCCATGAGGGCAACGAAAATTTCCGCTTCTACGATCTGGATGTGGGCAGCGAAGAGCAATGCACCCAGATTTTTCAGCGCATCTTGAAAGACGGCTGGCAGCCCAATGTGGTGCTGAACAATGCCGCCATCACCGGCGAATTGCTGATGGGGGCCGGCAAACCCTTTCCCGATTTTGCCGACACCTCGGTAGAAGATTTTGAACGCACGCTGCGCACCAACCTGACGGGCGCGTTCATGATTGCGCGCCAGATGGACCGCGATATCGTGGGCAATTACCCCTGCACCTTGGTCAACGTGGCATCGATGTATGCGCTAAACGGTGCCCATCACCCCATCTACGAGGGCATGCCGTTCAAAAACTTTTCTGCCTATGGGGTGACCAAGGCAGGCATTCACGGGTTAACCGTATGGCTGGCCGGCTATTGGGCGCCGCGTAAAGCCACGGTAAACACCATCGCCCCTGGCGCGGTGTTCAACAACCATTCAGACGAGTTTCAGCGCCGCGTGGGCGAGCTGATCATGGCTGGTCGCATGTGCGAACCCGACGAAATTGCCGATGTGATGCTGTTTTTGGCCAGCCCGCAGGCCGGCTATATGACGGGGCAGCTGGTGAATGTGGATGGTGGGTTTAGCGCCTGGTAAGGCGCTAAATCGACACCGCTGAAAGCAGGGCCTCGCGGTTCAGCGTGGCGCGGGTGCTGGTGTGGCTGACCGCACCGCGATTGAGCACGACAAACTGATCGGCCAGCCGCACGGCGAAATCGAAATATTGCTCGACCAGCACGATCGACATTTCGCCCTCGTCGCGCAGCACCTCGATGACATCACCGATTTGGGTGATGATATTGGGCTGGATGCCCTCGGTTGGTTCATCCAGCAACAACACTTTTGGCCGGGTAATCAGGGCGCGGGCAATCGCCAACTGCTGCTGTTGACCGCCCGACAAATCGCCGCCGCGGCGGTCTTTCATTTCGTATAGCACGGGAAACAGCTGGAAGATGCGGGGCGGAATATGGCGTTGGTCAGGGGGCAGGCAGGCAAAGCCCGTTTCTAGGTTTTCCATCACGCTCATCAGCGCAAATACCTCGCGGCCCTGCGGCATAGAAAACCCCAAAATTCTGTGAGGCAGACGCAATTTTGCGTAAACTTTATGCGCTTTCCCCAGGGTAAGCCTGATATTTGCGCTTTTGCCGGTCGGCATGCGCCCGATTTTTTGGCACTACCGCCCCATTTGGGCATGAAAAAAGCCGCCCAAATGGGCGGCTTTCGTGTGTTTGCTTGGGTGATTCAGCGCTTAAACCAGCCCTTCACCCTTGGCCCAGTCGTAGGTGCGGTCTAAGATGCGGCCCATACGAGACACGATTTCGGCGGTTTGCGCCTCGGTCACAATCAGGGGCGGGCACAGGGCCAGCGTATCGCCCACGTTGCGGCAGATCAGCCCTTCTTCATGGCCAATCCCAAACGCCGCGCCGCCCACTTGGCCGATTTTGTCAAACGGGCGCTTGGTGGCTTTGTCGGCCACCAGTTCCAGCCCGGCAATCAGGCCCGCGCCGCGCACTTCGCCCACCAACGGGTGATCGGCATAGGCGCGCAAGGCCGCCTGAAAGCCCACGCCGACGCGCGCGGCGTTGCCGATCAGGTCTTGCTCCTCGATTATCTTCAGGTTTTCCAGCGCCACAGCCGTGGCCACCGGGTGCCCCGATGCCGTAAACCCATGGCCAAACGTGCCAATAGAAT
>Ga0181559_10006251_pt1 | contig 11270 bp, 6 predicted proteins | sample 011ome_21_FD_133752 | JGI IMG/M metagenome (GOLD analysis project Ga0181559, IMG submission 133752) | Coastal salt marsh microbial communities from the Groves Creek Marsh, Skidaway Island, Georgia - 011508AT metaG (megahit assembly) | ecosystem: Environmental > Aquatic > Marine > Intertidal zone... | reverse complement strand
GTGTATCGCGGAGATGCGTCCGGTGTAGAACAAGATGCGCTCCGTCAGCGTCGTCTTCCCGCTGTCGATGTGCGCGGAGATGCCGATGTTCCTCGCGAGCGGGTCCGTGCCGTCGGCGTTCAACGCCGGCGCGGCGAGGCGCGCGCGCGTGGAGGAGAAGAACCGCGCGGAGGACGCGATCGGACGCGTCCACTCGTCGCCGATCGTCGGCGGCGCGGCGCCGACGCGCGCGGGTCCCTCGATCGCGCGCGTCAGCGCGGACGCGGCGACGCTTCCTCGAGGCGTCATCGCCGCCGCGCATCGCGCGGCGATCGACGCCGCGCGGCGCGCTCGACCGGACATCGAAACCGGCGCGCGCGGGGCGTGCGTGCGGCGCGGACTGCGCGTCAGTCCCCGGAGGATGACGTTTCGTGGCGTGGCTCGGACGAGCGCGCGAGCAGAGCGAGAGCCGCCCGACTTTTTCGGCGGGCGCGCTTCGATGCCGCGGGCGGGGTGGTCGGTCGACGGAGCGGCGCGGCGCCGCCGTCCACCGCGCGCGCGTCAGGGCGATTTTCTACGCGCGCTGCGGGGTGGTACACATCGGCTCAGGTCGATTCCACGCGCTAGTCTAGACGGAACCCGGGTCGCGGGCGCTCAGCTCTCCAGGGAGGGAAGTCTGGTGTTGTTATTATTACGAGCGTCGCATCGCTCCTCTTCTCGCTCCGCGCGCTCACCCCCCGTCCGCGTCCTCGCTCTTCATCACGTCTTCGGCTCCTTCGGTTTCTTCCCCCCGCCGAAGAGCCCGCCGAGCCACCCTTTCCTTTTCTCTTTCTCTTTCCCGGCGCCGCCCGCCTCGTGCTGCTTCACGAACTCGACGTACTGCGGCTGCTTCATGAGCGCGTTCGCGTGCGCCGCTTTCGCCATCTCCCCTTCCCTCTTCGCGAGCTCGGGTTTGTAGAACCAGTAGTACCCGATGCCGCCGGCGACGACCCACGCGGCGAGGCCGCCTTCTTTCAGACCGAACGCGGTGTTGAGGAACTTGGTCGCCATCGCGCGATGCCGCCGGCGGGGGCGCGCGCGGTGATGAAGTGGCCGCGCCTCGTTTTCGAAATAATGCGCGCTCGAACACGAACAGATCGATCGTTTTCGTCGAGCGCTCCAAGAGCGAGAGTCGCGCGAGCGCACCACTCGCCCGCGCGCCTTCTCGAAGGCGTCGGCGATCGACTCGTCGCGATAGAGCCCGACCCCGAGCTCGGCGGGTCGACGCCCGCACGGACGCGCGGCGTCGGCGCGGAGGTCGCCTCCGCGGTCGCGGCGCTCTTCGGGTTTCGCACCGACCGGGGTGCCGCGTCGTCGTCGACGGCGCTCGACCCTCCGAAGCGACGCCGAAGGGACGGCGCGACGTACGTCGCCATGGGCACGGACGACGGCGCGAAGGGCACCGCCGCCGGCGGCTCCAAGGCGTCGACGGGAGGTACGTCCGACGCGAAGGCCGCGGCGAGCGACGACGCGTCGTTAGAGCGCGTCGAGGACAGCGCGGGAGGCAAGGCGCGGTTCGTGCACACGCTCTGGCGCGCGACGTCGCTCGCGAAGATTTACTACTCCGGCGACCACAAAGTCCGCGCGCGGACGTTGCTCGCGGGGATGCTCTTCATGTGCGCGACGACGACCGCGCTCATGGTCGTGTTCTCGTACGTCCAGCGAGACATGATGACCGCGCTGTCGAACAAGGACAAGGAGGGGTTCTACGAGGCCATCTACAAGTACCTCGGCGTCATCGCAATCGCGGCGCCGCTCTTCGCGATGTACCAGTACGTCCAAGACCTCGTCGCGCTGGAGTGGCGGCTGTGGTTGACGCGTCTGCTCGTCCGCGAGTACTTCGGGAACGACGCGTATTTCAAACTGAAAGCGGAGGGGAGCATGGACAACCCGGATCAGCGCATCTGCGACGACACGAGAAACTTCGTCAACGCGTGCAACGCCGTGCTGCTCGCCTTCGTGCAGAAGATCCTCTCCATGGGCGCGTTCTTCGGGGTTTTGTACGGCATCTCCCCAAACTTGCTGTACTTTTGCTTCGCGTACTCGCTGTTCGGGACGATCGTCACGACGAAGTTCTTCGGCGCGCGGTTGATGGGGCTCCATTATCAAGCGTTGCGACGCGAGGCGACGATGCGTTTCGGGTTAGTCCGAGCGCGAGAGCACGCGGAGAGCATCGCGCTGTACCGAGGCGCGAAGCGCGAGGCCGCGAACGCGCGAGCCGCGCTCGCGTCCGTCGCCGCGGTCATGTACCGCAGAGTCGCGTGGATTCGAAACCTCACGCTGTTCACGAACGCGTACGACTTTGCGACGTTTTGTTTGCCGTCGCTCATCATCGCGCCGCGGTATTTCGCCGGCGAGGTTGAGTTCGGGGTCGTAACGCAAGCCGGGTTTGCGTTTCGTACGGTCCAGTCCGCGCTGAACATCATCATCAACAACTTCGAAACACTCAGCGGGTTAGCCGCGGAGACGGATCGTCTCGAGAAGTTGCTCGCGTTGCTCTCGGGGTTGAGCAAACAAGGCGGCGGCGGCGGCGGCGGCGGCGGCGGGTCCGTCGTCGGCGGCGGCGAGCTCGAACTCTCCGTCGCCGGTCAGAAGATCGCCTCCTCCTCCTCCCCCGGTCTCATCAACAGAGTCGAGCGCGTCAGCGATGACCCGAACGAGCTGATGTCGCTCAAGGACGTGTCCGTGCGGACGCCGATAACGGACCGTCTCTTGTGGCGCGGGCTCACGCTCGACCTGAAAGACGGCGACTCCGTCCTCGTCGTCGGTCCGTCCGGGTGCGGGAAATCATCGCTCCTGCGCGTCGTCGCGGGGGTCTGGGACTCCGGGTCCGGGGACGTCGTCGCCCCGCCGAGGGACGACGCGCTGTTCCTCCCGCAGACGCCGTACATGCCCCTCGGGAGCTTGCGCGCGCAGCTGCTGTTCCCGGCGGAAATCGGCGACGCGGACGCCACCGCGACCGCGGCCGAAGAAGTCGAGGCCATCATCTCGGACGCGTCGCTCTTCACGGACGACGACCTCCTCGCCGCGTTGGACGTCGCCGGTTTAGGGGACTTACCGAGTCGGTTCGCGAACGAAGGCGGCCTCGACGCGGTCGAGGAGTGGACGGACGTTCTCAGCGCCGGGGAACAACAACGCGTCGCGTTCGCGCGTTTATTCCTCCGACACCCCTCCGTCGCGTTCTTAGACGAGGCCACGAGCGCGCTGGACGAGCGGAACGAGTCGCGGATGTACGCGAGCCTGAAGAAGCACTGCTCCGCGTACGTCAGCGTCGGGCACAGGAGCACGTTGCTCGCGTTTCACTCGCACGTGTTGCGGTTCGTCGCCGCCGCCGACGGCGGCGGGTCGTGGGTGTTGGAACGCGCGGAGGAGTACGAGAAGACGCGGTTTGGTGGGGGTGGTCGCGAGAAGGGCGGCGGGAAGGGCGACGGCGACGGCGACGGCTCGTCCTGGGGGTTCGGGGCGTGGTAGAGTGATAGATTTCATCCGTCCACGTCGCTAGCGTCAACTGTACACTCGACCCGCCTCCGTCCGTCCGTCCGTCCGTCTCGTCGCTCACTGCGCGACCGCGTATTTCGCGAAATCGCGCACGCACACGCCGAGCTGTAGCTTGATGACCCCCGCGGCTCTGGTCTGCAACCGGAACCGATCCCCCGGGGAGTGAATCACCTCCTCGAACTTCAACCTCGGTCGCCCGCCGACGAAAAACGCGGTGAGCTTCTCGATCCCGCTCCCCTCCGGGACCCACGTCGCGACCTCGACCTCGTGCATCCCGGGCGACGTCGGGACGTGACAGAATCCGTACCCCGCGAGGTCTTTCGCGCCGTGGACGTCGAGGCACCACACCTGGAACCACATCTTCGGCCAGCCGATGAGCGATTTGGTCGCGTAGTGCAGATCCACCGGGTGCGCCCAGACCACCCCGGGTTCGCCGTCGGGGGGATAGTCGCACTGCGTCTGCCCGCCCGCCTCGCCCTCGACGAGGTCCCACATGCTTCCCGCCTCTACGCCCCACTGTTGATTTGATCGATTCGTCGAGGGTGGAGATGGGGGGGGGAGGGTGAGTCGTTCGTTCTGTTGTTGACGCGGAATGAATCTCGCGTCGGGGCGCGCGCGTGGATGGATTTTTGAACGGTTCAGCGCGGACGCGACGCGCGCGCGGGTGCGCGCGGCGCGGGACGCGAGAAGAACAGGGAAGGACCTTGCAGAACAGATTCCTGTCCTCGAAACCGTGCGCCCCCACGATCTCCCCGACGACGTGCAGCTCCGCCATCGTTCTCGCGCGTCCTTCCTCTTCCCTCTTCTCTTCTCTACGCGCCGCGGCGCGCCTTCAATAAAGTGCCGTTGACGCGTCCGCGAGATTTCGACGCGGTTCGCGAAGCCGAGCGACGACGACGGTCGTGCGGTCGGTGACGTGCACGCGCGGGAATGCGAATCCCTCGTGCGCGTGAAGCTCGGGCGCGGGCGTATCGCCGTGCGCGCGTCGCTGTGGGGCGTCGACGCGCCGTTCGCCTCGTCACGCCGTCGAGCGAGATTCAAAAGAAGTCGCCTCCTGTCTGCGCTTCGATAACATTCTTGGTTTTCAGCACGGAGAAACGGTGTTGACATCATCACGACGCCCTTCGACACACTTCGATCTGCGCTCCACGTCGCCGTCGCACGATGCCGGAGCACGTGAAACTCCACCTGTACGACCTCTCCCAAGGCATGGCGGCGATGATGTCCGCGCCGCTGCTCGGGAAACAGATCGACGGCATATGGCACACCGGCGTCGTCGTCTTCGGACGAGAGTACTACTTCGGCGGAGGCATCCAGTGCGGCGCACCCGGAGGGACGCACTTCGGGCGCCCGCTGCGAACGATCGACCTCGGGGAGACGCACATCCCCGAGGACTTGTTCGAAACGTTCTTAATAGAGCTCTCCCCGCGGTTCACGGCGCAGACGTACAACCTGCTGCGGTGGAACTGCAACAACTTCAGCGACGAGATCGCGCACTTTCTCGTCGGCGTCGGGATCCCGCGGCACATCGTCGACCTCCCGAACGAGGTCATGTCCACGCCGTTGGGGCAGCAGCTGATGCCGATGCTGACGATGATGGAGAATCAGATGCGGAACATGAGCGAGAACGGCGCGGCGGGGGGTGGGAACGGCGGCGGGGGTTTCGGGATGTGGGAACCCGCGACGTCCACGTCGGCGCCGCCGCCGGCGCAGACGGCGACGGTCGAGGAGATCCCGGGACCGTCAGCAGAGGACGCGGTCCCGCGCGGCGCCGCGCCCGCGAGCGCGGAGGAGGCGACCGCCGCGCCGGTGATGTCGGAGGAGGCGAAAGCAGCGTACGCGGCGCAAGAGGCAGAGCTCAAGGAGGAGTTCAAGAAGCTCGTCGCGGGGGGGATGGAGGCCAAGGAGGCGGCGACGACGGCGGTGGCAAACGTGAGGAAGAAGAACGAACGCGAGGCGCGTTTGAAACGGTTCGACCCGCTCGCGAAGAAGTGACGGACGGACGACGTTCGCGCGTACTGTAGATCACCCGCTTCCTTCGCGCGGGGTTTATATCCAGCTAGCAGCGGAGCGCGCTCTAAGGCGCCCGCGTTTTCACTACGTACCTCGAAGGTATCTATCCGTCTATACCAACACCGCCTCCGTCCACGCCGCGCCGTCGCAAAACTGCGCCTGCATCGGCTCCGTCTCGCCGCCGTAGTTTAACCCGCCGCCAAGGCGCCAGTACGACGGCGTGACCGACCCAGTTCGCAGCGTCAACGTCTTCGCGTCTCGAACGTCGATGTCGATGACCTCGTCGCTCGCGGCGATCACGGCTTCGTACGCGACGACGCCGTCCTTCTCGACGACGAACGACGCGCCGCACATCGGGTTTTCATCCGTGCACGCGCCGCACCCGCCGTCCGAGACGTCGTGATACAGCTCCCTCACGATCCCCGGCCTCGCGGTGAACCTCGAGAAGACCATGTCTTTGCTTCGCATCGTCGTCAGATTGAACGTGATCTCCGTCGGTCGCGACGGGTCCGACGAGGGGAGCATCCCGAGGCCGCGGACGACGTCTGACGCGACCCTGCCCTCGACGCAATTCTCCGTCCTCGATCCGAGGACGCTCCGGCACGGCTCCTCTTGGTAAATGTGCAGCTGCGAGACGTTGTAGTTGTCGTACCCGCTGCAGTCTGCGCAGATCGGGTTCAACGTCGTCGTCACGAGCGCCGCCTCGGACGCGTACGCGGGAAACTTGGTGTAACAATCGCCCTTGTCGCCCGTGAGGACGTTCGCCTCGGGGCAGTGCTCCGCGAACGCCTTCGAACCCAAGTCGACGCCCAACATGCAGCTCAGGTGCAGCGGCGACGTTCTTCTCCCGGACGCGTCCAAGGACTTGTCCATCGCCGTGTCCTCGCACGTCGTCGACGCGAGGTACAACTTCCGAAGTTTGCACCCCTCGAACTGGTCGACGTCGTAATTTTCGTCGCATATGCAGTCGCCGGTGACGAAGTTACACCGCCCGTGCCCGGCGCAGTCGTTTTTACAAAACGTGTACTCGCACGCGGTGCCGAAATACCTCGACGCGCAGTAGCACTGCCCGGCGCCGTAGTCGCACGCGCCGTGGCCAGTGCACTCGACTTGCGCTTCACCGAACAGCGACAACAGATGCCGCTCGCGTTGTTCGAGCGCGCGGAGTTCCTGGGGGAAATTCCGCGCGCGTTCGGCCACCCCGCGGCTCGGCGTCGCGTCGCGATAAAACGGATCCATCCCGCGCGCGGCCATGGCGTCCTCCGACGACACAAACTCGACGTACACGACGCCGAACGCGGACGCGGCGACGGAGAACGAATCGCCGGGGATCGAACCCGCGGGAGGGGGGTCGCCGTTCGTCGCGCTCAGTCTCACCTCGGAGACTTTCCACCCCATGGCTTCGTAGAGCGAACGGAAGTACGCCTCGCCGAGGCTCACGTCGACGTTTTCTTTGACGAGGTACCGCTTGTTACACGGCTGCAGCGAGCAGTCCGCGCCAAAGAACGGCTCCACGCACGAGCACTTCCCCGTCCCGCCCGCGCAGTCCGTCTCCCCGGTCTCCTTGTCGTGCACACACACCTGCGACGCGTCGCACGCGCCGCGCCCGGTGCAGTCGTTCGGACACGCGACGGAGGAGCAGTCGCCGCCGCCGTAGCCTTCGTAGCACCGACACGCGGGCGGGAACACGGTCGTGTCGCAGCTGCCCTTCCCTTGGCAGTCGTTGTCGCACCTGTACGCGCTCGTGAGGAGCTTCGACTCGAGGGACACGAGCTGCGCGGCGAGACCGCCTTGGTTGTCGCCGCCCGCTCGCGCGGCGTCCGCGGCCATCTCCGCGCTCATCGCCTCCACGGCTTCTCTCCCGTGGTACGGAATCCCATCCGCGGACATGACGCGAATCGCCGCGGTCTTGTGCTCGCCCTCCGCGGGCCACGGCCACTCGTGCGGGATGTCAAGCGTCAGTGTGATGTTCGCGACGTTCGTCGTCACCCTCAACAGGGTCGAGGACGCCTGCCACAGCGCTTCGTACCGCTGCGGAAGCGTCTGGAATTCCTCGTATCGCTTCGCGTACGACGCCGCGCGTTGTGCAATCAGATCGACCAACCCGAGCAAATCCTGGCTCTCCAGCGTGCTGGATATCAAATCGACGTGCGGAAAGTCCGGCGGGTACATCACCGCTTCGTCCACGCGCAGCGAGTCCGGCGCGAGCCTCAACTGCAGCTCGTGCGAGGGATGGTACCCGGTGAACGTGCACGACACCATCCGAGGGTGCGCCGGGGACTTGGACCAGCACGACGTCGGAATCGTGATGATGATCTCGTCGTCGTTCACGCGTCGCGCGTTCAGGGCCATCTTGCGTCCGGGCGCGAGCGGGAAGAACCCGCCAAATTTGCCCCCGTTGTTCGAAAGCAGCGTCGACGGCGCGGGCTTCGCGTACCACGAGTACGGAAACTCCGGACCGCCTTTCCCCGCTTGCTGCCAGACGATGTCCGTCCCTCGCGGCGCGGAGGAGCCCATGTAATCCTGGAGCTGCGCGACCCACCCTTCCGCGTCGCCGCCGAGCAGACCGGGCTGTCCCGCCCGCGTGCGCGTGACGCGCTGCTGCTGCGCTTTGACTTCGGCCTCCAGCGCGGCGATGAGATCGCCTTGCTCGGACTCCATCCCCGCGTCCTTCACGGCTTTGATGAGCAAACGCGACTCCGCCGGGTCGACGCGCGTCTCCTGCAGCATGTTCGATAGAAGCGTGCGCAGCGCCGAAGACGCGGGGTCCCTTCCCGTGGAGGGCAGCACGGACGAGTCCACCGCGCCCTGCGCCATCGCTTTCAGCGCCCCCGCGGCTTCCAAGTGATACTGCGACAGCTGCGCGCTGTTCCGCATGATCGTGATCTCCCTCGACGTCGGCCAGTGAAACGACTTGTCGTTCGACAGCAGCGGCGACGGGTTCGCGATGACGTGCACGATGAAGTCCTGATACACGACGAACGTGTAGTCGCTCACGGCTAGTCGCACGCGATGGAACCCGCCCTCGCGGCATCGGTCCACCGCGGGGTGCCACTTGTCGCTCCTGCAGTTCACGTCCCCTCTGAGCGGCGTCCCGGAGATGACTTGCGTCGCGGGGTCGAAGCGCATGAACGCGGGCAAAATCTCCGCGGTGAAGAACAGCTCGTCCCCGACGTCGTCGTCCGCGGCGGCGGCTTTATACCTATACTGACTGTCCTCCTGCGCGGTCGTGACCGGCGTGGATATCCAGTACGGCGCGTCGAGGTACGTGAACCCTCTCTTCGGGACACCCGCCTCGAGCGACGCCTCCCCGAGCGTGCACGGCGAAAACGGGTACGACACCGACTCGTCCCCGCAGTGCCCGGCTTGGTGCCCGCCGAAAGGGCCTTGCTGTAAGATGCGGTCGTAATCCCCGATGACGACGGAGACGGTGACCCCCGCGCCGTCCCCGGGCGGGGTCACGCACGACAACGACCCCGTCTGCGTCATCCCCAGCGACGTGCACTCCTTGTCGCCGATGAAGACGACGATGCCGTCCGCGGAGTTGCCAAAGTTCTTCCCCACAATCTCGATATCGGTCCCTCCCGCTCTCGGGCCACCGATCGGGGTCACGGACTCGATCTGGATCCACGCCGCGGGGACGACGAACGTGTCCACGGACGCCCAGCCCCAGTCTCCGGCGCGGTAGTCATAAATGTCGAGCGTGAACTTCTCCCCGCGCATCGCCGCGAGCTCGTCCGCGCCCCATCCGAGCGTCTCCCAGTGCCTCCGCGCGCGGATGGGTTTCACCTGCATGCGGCTTCCGTCGGATAGACGCGTGAGCGCGACGCCTAAGATCCCCTCGCCGTTCGACGCGAGCGGGAACGTGGACTTTGGCATGTCCGGCACCGTGCTGTCGCCGCCGTTGGCTTCGAACGTCAAGTCGCCGATGCCCAAGACGAACGGCACGGACCGGACGTGCAACAGACCGTGCGTCAAGTTCCGCTTATCCCACGGGTACGCGCTGCAGAGCTGGTACACGCCGCTGTGCGGGTGCAAGTAGCAGTGCTTCTTCACGACGAAATTTGGCATCCCCGAGGACACGAGCATCCAGTTTGGAAAAAACGTCCCCTCTTCGAACCCCCACTGCAACGGCGCGCTGTCGTACCACCTCTGGTAGTACGGATCTAACCGGTCGCGCCACTCCGCCGCCGGCAGCCGCATCCCTTGCGTCGCGTACCCCAAGTTTTCCGCGACGTTCGCCTCCGGCGGCGTCCGCACGCCCCCGAGCGCGGGGAGGCGGTAGCACTCGTATCCCATCTGTTGATTCTCCTCGTACGACAGCTTGTAGTCGCACCCTTCGTCGGACAACGGCTCGTCCGGCGGGCCCAGCGAGCTCCCTCGGTACGCGTACTGCTGCGGCCCGAACCCCGGGGACCCGGTCTCACCGTACGGCGACCCGGGCGGGAGGTCGTTCGTGCATCCGACCTCGCGTTGCGGCGTGCGCTCGAGGTTCGGACCGCACCGACGCAACGCGTTGCTGTACAGCTGCGCCTCTTTCGTGCCGAGGCCGGGGAACTCGTTGTTGTACCCCAGGCCCGTGTCTATTTGGTCTTTCCCCTGCGGAGGCAGGGTGACGAGACGAGAGGCGTCAGCGCGCGCGAGGGATGGATGATGGACGGAGTGGGGAGACGCGACGAGGGGGGTCTCCGATGAACGCCGATGAAGGAACGCTGATAAACACCACGTGTCGAGAAAGGTCCGAACGCGCGCGCACCTTGTCCATCCCCGCGCTCGAGCGGTCCTTCATGAGCTGATACCAACCCGTCTGCTCCCACTTCAAGAACTTGCTGTCCACGGGTGTGCCCGCGGCGTCCAGGTCGCCGGTGTACTGCTGGACGTACTCCAGGACCTCGTCGTCCCAGAGTTCTTGAAGATTCCACGCCGCGCGCGCGCGCGGGAGGCGCGCGAGGACGACGGTCGCGAGCGCGAGGAGAAACGCCATCGCGTCGCGGGGGCGTCGCCGTGCCCGCGCCGCGCGTGTTATGCGCGGCGTGCGCATGATCGACAGCGCCCGTCCTCTCCCCCGAGGCGCCGTCTCAATGGCGGTTTGCCCCGCGGCCCCTCGCGAGCAACAACGGCTCGTCCGATGAGTCACACAGTGTAAGTGCCGAATTTGCCATTGCCGTTGACGCCGCGGCGGCCCGCCGTCCCGGCCGAAATGGGGATGGCGAATTTGGACCTGGACTACGACCTCGCATCCGCGACGCTGAGAGCGCGGAGGGCGCCGGGGTGCAGCGAGCGATGCGCGGCGACGGTGTACACGACGCTCTCGCAGCTGGGCCTGGACAAGGGAACGTCTCTCGACGTGAACCGCAGGGCGATGAAGCAAGCGTCCGCGGCGGTGATGCCGCCGCCGATAACAACCGCGACGCTCGCGCGAAATCGCGACAGTTCTACTACGAGCGTCGACGCCCGCGCGTCCGGTGCGAGCGCGAAACCCGGGAAGGCGGTCCCGCCGCCGTCGATGCTGTTCAAACCCCCGGTCTCGAAACTCGCGTCGGAGGAAGGGTGGCAGCGAAAGCTGCACAACGAGATCGTTCGACTCTCCGTGGACCCGGCGGCGATGAAAGACCTCGACGACGCGGTGAACGCGGACAAGCGGAACGCCGCGGCGGCGTTGAACGCGAGGCGCGCGAACGTCACGAACTTTCTCACCGCGCATCGCGACTCCTTTCGCGACGGCGCCGCCGGAGGATTCG
>Ga0181559_10006240_pt1 | contig 11281 bp, 11 predicted proteins | sample 011ome_21_FD_133752 | JGI IMG/M metagenome (GOLD analysis project Ga0181559, IMG submission 133752) | Coastal salt marsh microbial communities from the Groves Creek Marsh, Skidaway Island, Georgia - 011508AT metaG (megahit assembly) | ecosystem: Environmental > Aquatic > Marine > Intertidal... | reverse complement strand
TCGCGTCCTCGGCAGCGCGGCGGATCGCGTTCGATTTGTGGACGGTTTCCATATATTCGGCCTCGGGGTCGCTGTCATAGACAACGCCTCCTCCCGCCTGAATATAGAGCTTTTCGTCCTTCAAGACCGCGGTCCGCAGAGCGATGCACATATCCATGTCGCCGCCTGCGCTGAAATATCCAACGCCGCCGCCATAGACGCCGCGCTTTTCCGGTTCGAGCTCGTCGATGATCTCCATCGCGCGAACCTTGGGGGCCCCCGAAACGGTCCCTGCGGGCATCCCCGCAAAGAAGGCCGAAAGCGCATCCTGATCGTCGGCCAATTCGCCGATGACGTTCGAGACGATGTGCATCACATGGCTATAGCGCTCGATAATGAATTTCTCGGTCGGGCGAACCGTTCCGATCTTGGCCACGCGGCCCACATCGTTGCGTCCAAGATCGAGCAGCATCAGATGCTCGGCCAGTTCCTTCTTGTCGGCCAGAAGGTCAAGCTCGTTGGCCTTGTCCTCATCCGGCGTCGCACCGCGCGGGCGGGTGCCAGCGATGGGGCGGATTGTGACCTCATTGCCGAAAACCCGCACGAGGATCTCGGGGCTCGCGCCGATGACCTGAAAATCACCAAAGTTGAAGAAGAACATGAAGGGCGAGGGGTTGGTGCGCCGCAGGCTCCGGTAGAGCGCGAAGGGCGGCTCGCGGAATTCCTGCGTCCACCGCTGTGCAGGCACCACCTGAAAGATATCGCCCGCGCGGATATAGTCCTTGGCCTTCTCTACGGCGGCCATATAGCCGTCCTTGGTGAAATTCGAGATCGGCGGGGCAGGCGGCTTGGGCTGCGCCAGATCACGCGTGGCCGAGGGAACAGACCGTTCCAGCGCCCGCTGCGCGTCCATTACCCGCTCGGCGGCCTGCGCGAAAGCAGCTTTGGCCGAGAGGCCCGCGTTTGCCCAAGCAGGGGCCACGAGGATCACATCGCCTTTCACACCATCCAAGACGGCAACCACCGAAGGACGCACCAGCACCGCGTCGGGCAGGCCGATGGGGTCGGGGTTGATGTTGGGCAGATGCTCGACCAGGCGGATCATGTCATAGCCGAGATAGCCGAAGAGGCCAGCCGAAGCCCCCGGCAGCCCCTCGGGCAGGTCGATCCGGCTCTCAGTCAGAAGCGCGCGCAGCGAGGTCAGGGGATCGTCCGGCAGAACTTCAAAGCTGTCGTCGTCATAGCGGGCGGTGCGATTGATCCGCGCCGTGGTGCCGTTACAGTCCCAGATGAGATCGGGGTTCATTCCGACGATCGAATAGCGCCCGCGCACTTCGCCGCCGGTCACGCTCTCGAGCATGAAGGCGTGTTTTCCAGCGCCCGCGAGCTTGAGCATGAGCGAGACAGGCGTATCGAGATCGGCCGCGAGGCGGGTGTAAACCACCTGGTTCTGGCCGGCCTCGTAGCTGGCGCGAAAAGTCTCGAAATCAGGCAGAAGCGACATAAGGCTACTGGAAGTTGGCGTTCACGGCATTCACCGCGGACTGGTTGATATTGACCTCGGTGCCGGTCTGGATAACCCCGACATAGGCGTCGAAGAGATCTTGAACGATCCCCGCGGTGACCTGTTCGGCGATCGAGACGCGCTCGGCTGCAAGCGCCGGATCATCGGCATCGGGCGGCGCGATACTATCAAGATGAACGATGATCGCCTGTCCACCAGTCTGGAGAACGCGCACTTCGCCGATCTGCATCTCGAAAATGCTCGAGACATAGCCTGTCGGCGTTCCGGCGACGAAGCTGCGACGGGTCAGGGAGGTATCGGCAATGGGCTCTAATCCGAGCGCGGTGAAATCGCTCGTGGCGTCCATCCCCGCGGCCAGAGCCTCGGCGGCGGCCACAACGGCCGCATGGGTCGCCTCGACCCATGCCCCGAGGCGCACCTCGTCAACCACCTCTTCCAGCGGGATCGTTTCCGGTTCGCGCAGGCTATCGACCCGCAAAACGAAGATACCGCCATCATCAAGGGTTTCGAGGGTCGGATAATCCCCCGGCTTGGCGGCATCAGCAGAGGAACGGAACGAGTCATATGCGGCGATGCCGTCTTCGCTATCTGCGCTATAGCTGATCGTGCCAAGAGCCATGCCGAGTTGGTCCACAAGGTCTTCGGGGGCGGCACCGCCTGCGAGAAGGTCGGTCACGCGGCTGACTTGATCGTCGATCATTCGGCGGGCGCGGGCGTTGGCCAATTCATCGCGCAGATCATCGCGGGCGTCCTCGAACGTAACCTTTTGCGCTGCCAGAACGGCGTTGACGCGGAACAGGGCAGGGCCGAAGGATGAGGCGAAGGGGCCAACCACGTCGCCCGGATTTGCCGCAAAGGCGGCGGCGCCGGCGGCGCCAAGTTGCGCCTCGGACACATCGCCCATATCGACATCCGACAAATCAAGGCCGCGATCTGCGACCAGTGTGTCAAAGTCCTTGGCGCCGCTGTCAACGGCGGCGCGGGCCGCGTCGGCGGCGGCTTGATCGCCAAAGGCTAGGCGTTCGACGAGGCGGCGCTCGGGCTGGATGTATTCATTGATGCGCTGATCATAGAGATCACGCAAGGCTGTCTCATCGACCTCGACACTATCTTGAAGCATATCCGGCGTCAGCCAGGCATAGGTGATGTCCTTGGTTTCGGGGCGAGTGAACTCAGCCTGACGGGCGGCGTGATAGGCGATGAGGTCGGCCTCGGTCGGCTCGGGCACTAGGTCGGTCAGGATCGTCGCATTCACCATCGCCCGCGTCACCGACCGCCGCTCGCCAAGATAGGTCGCCAGCACATTTGAATAGGTGGGCGAGGCCGGAACCCCGCCAACAACAGCCGCTTGCAGAAGGGTGCGGGAAATCTCTTCTCGCAGCGCGGTCTCAAACTCGGCTTCCGATTGCCCCTGACGTTCGAGCGCGGCCTTGTAGGACAGGCGGTCGAATTGGCCTGAGATGCCTTGGAAGGCGGAAATACGCAGAATCTGTTCGCGGACGCGTTCATCGCCCACCGAAAGGCCAAGCCGCGCCGCTTCGTTGTCGAGCGACCGGCGGGCGATTATCTGCGCTAGAACCGCTTGATCAAGGCCGATGGCCTGCGCGTCCGCAAAGCTTAGGGGTGCGCCGATCTGCGCCTCATAGGCACGCAGCTGCTGGTTCAATTCGCGGGCATAGTCATTGAGGCCGATATCCTTGTCGCCCACAGATCCGAGCGTGCGAACGGTGCCGGACAAGCCTGTCGCGCCAAAGCCAACCATCCCGAAGAACAGAAGGCCGACGATGCCCCAGAGAATGACTTTATTGCCCTTTTTTGCGGCCATGGTCGCGCCCTATCCTGTCTTGTCTTGTTGCGGCCTTCGGGCCGGCTGCATTTCAATAGGCGGGCAAGGCCTGAGGCGCAAGGCCGCGAGGCCTAGAGCCCGCTGTTTGACTTGGTAAATTCCTCGAGCCGGTCGAAGAGCCTGCCAACCCCCGCGCGGTCGATGTTGGCAAAGGCGATCCGCAGCTGGCGGCCACCTTCGGGGCGCTCGTCGGGCATGAACATCGTACCGGGCAGAAGGAGAATGCCCGCGTCCTTCACCAGCCGCTTGGCCAGCTCGTCTGACCGAATGCCAAAGGGATGTTCAACATAGGCAAAATAGGCGCCGCAGCCCAGCAGCTTCCAGCCCTGCGCGGCAAGGCGTGGGAAGCCTTCGACGATGGCGGCGCGGCGGTCGAGGATTTCGTCCCGTTCACCTGCGAGCCACTGGCCGAGATTTCGCATCCCCCAAAGCGCGGCGCGCTGGCCGATCTGGTTGGGGCAGATGGCGACCGTGTCGAGGAATTTCTCGACCTCGGCCAAGCGGGCAGGGCTTGCCACCATGGCGCCGACGCGGTGGCCGGTCAGGCGATAGGCTTTGGAGAAGGAATAGAGCTGGATCAGCGTCTGGTCCCAGTCGGCCTCGGTGAAAAGATCATGCGGCGCACCCGAGCGGGCGTCGAAATCGCGATAGGTTTCGTCGACGATCAGGGTGATCCCGCGGGCCTTGCACAGATCATAAAAGGCGCGGAGCGTCTCGGCGGGGTATTCAACGCCAGCGGGGTTATTGGGGCTCACCAGAACGATGGCGCGGGTGCGGGCAGTAATCAGCGCCTCTGCGTCCTCGGCATCGGGGATCAGCCCCTCGCGGGTGGCAAGGCAGACCGTTTTGACGCCCGACATATCGAGCCACATCCGGTGATTGAAGTAATAGGGGATCGGCAGGATCACCTCGTCGCCGTCGGTGCACAGCGTATCAATCGCGGCGGTGAACGCCTGATTGCAGCCCGAGGTGATGCAGACCTGCTCAGCCTGAAAGGCGCCGCCATAGGCGCTGGTCCATTGGGCAGCGATCTCCGCGCGCAGTTCGTGCAGACCAAGCACAGGGCCGTAAAGATGCGCCTCCGGCTCGTTCAGCGCCACATCGGCAATGGCCCGGCGCAGCGGCTCTGGGGGCGGATCGACTGGGGCGGCTTGGCTGACATTGATCAGCGGGCGATCTTTCGGGAAGGTGACGCCCTCAAGCCAGCGGCGGGCCTCCATCACGGGCGGGGCGAAGGTCGTCGATGTTCTGGCTCTTTGATCCATTCCCGTTCCTTTTCAGCATGTTGCCGTGCAGCTTTAACCTATTCCCCGTTGCGTGTCTGGCGCCGTTCAAGCCAGACCAGAATAATAACCAACAGGTCGATTATCGTCAGAGGGAGCAACAGCGGATCGCGCTGGATTGCGAACTCTACCAACTGGAAGGCAACAAACCCCCAAAGCACGGTCATCGCGAAATGATAGGCCCATTGCACACGGAAAAAGAGGGTTGTCACCACGAAGAGATTGAGGATGCCGTGGCCCAGAAGATAGATCGCATAAACGCCGTCTGCGCCCGGGCCGAGGGCTGCGGCCCAATCGAACAGCGTTCTGGCGATCGGATCGGTCGGATCCTGTGCCAGCTCGTTCTTGACCAGCCAGTCGACAAGCTTTGGGATTGATCCCGACGGCGCCATCGCCAGAGCCGCGCCGCCAATAAACTGAACGGTTCCCAGAAGCCCCTGTCCAAACAGAAACACCCGATAGGCCCACTCAACCAGCGGGCTCGCTTTGGGAAGAGGGTGCACGGATCAGTCCTTGCCGCGATAGGGCTCGACGTATTGCAGGGCCATGTCCCAGGGGAAGAAGATCCAGGTATCCTGGCTCACTTCGGTGATGAAGGTATCAACCTGAGGGCGGCCCTTGGGCTTGGCGTAGACGGTCGCGAAATGGGCTTTGGGAAAAAGGCTCCTCACCAGTTCGAGCGTCTTGCCGGAGTCCACAAGATCATCGACAATCAGCACGCCGGTGCCATCGCCCATCATGGCTTTGTCGGGCGCATTCAAAACCTTGGCCTCGGTTTGATCCTGATGGTCGTAGGATTTCACGCTGATCGTATCAACGAGGCGAATGCCCAGCTCGCGCGCGACGATCATCGCCGGCGCCATGCCACCGCGCGTAATGGCGACAACGGCTTTCCATGCGCCGTCTTCGGGGCCGTGGCCATCAAGCCGCCAGGCCAGCGCCCGCGAGTCGCGATGGATCTGATCCCAGCTGACGTGAAACCCCTTCTCATGGGGCAAACGATCGGTCATGGCAGCACTCCTTACGTCAGAGCGATCTTCAGCCCGAGCAAGACCAGAAGACCACCGAATGCGCGGTCCACCCACGCTTTGGATTTCAAATAGGCCTCACGGGCTTTCCTGAGTGAAAATACCCGCGCCACCAGGATATACCAGAGCGTTTCGTTCACGAAGATGGCGGCCAGGATTGCAGCGCGCCAGCCGAGCGACATTTCCGCCGGTAGAAGGCCGACAAAGACCGCCCCGAAAAACACCGCGGGCTTGGGGTTGGTGGCGAAGGTCAGAAAGCCAAAGCGCGCCGCCGAAAAGGCCGAGCGCGGCGGCAGATCTGCGCTCGCTGTAAAGCTCAAGGGCTCTTTGGAGTGTCGCCACATCATATAGGCGATGTAAAACAGGAAGCCCGCGCCTAGCAATTTCATGGCGACAAAGAGGGACGGGACCAGCCCGAAAAGAACCGCAAGCCCCGCCATCGCGGCAGCCGCCCAAAGCAGGGCACCCAAACCGAACCCGAAGGCGAGGGCGGTCGCCACCCGAAACCCTTCGGTTGCCGCAGTCCGGACCGAGACGACAAAAGACGGGCCGGGGCTGATCGCCGCCGCCAGATGAATAAGGACGATCGAGGCAAAGATGCCCGGTGTCACCTTGGCTTATTCCTTGGTCATGTCGGGCGAATCGACCGCTTTCATGCCGATCGCATGATAGCCCGCGTCAACGTGCAGGCATTCGCCCGTCACGCCCGAGCCGAGATCGGACAAAAGATAGAGCGCCGATTTGCCGACATCTTCGATAGTCACGTTGCGGCGAAGGGGCGAGTTGTATTCGTTCCACTTCATGATGTAGCGGAAATCGCCGATGCCGCTAGCGGCGAGCGTCTTGATCGGGCCGGCGCTGATCGAGTTTACGCGGATACCATCCTTGCCAAGATCTTCGGCCATATAGCGCACCGACGCCTCAAGCGCTGCTTTGGCGACACCCATCACGTTGTAATGCGGCATGACCTTTTCGGCGCCGTAATAAGTAAGCGTCAGGCACGAGCCGCCCTCGGGCATCATCGCCGCGGCGCGTTTGACGACAGCGGTGAAGGAATAGACGGAGATATCCATCGACATCAGAAAGTTTTGCCGGCTGGTATCGACATAGCGCCCGCGCAGCTCGTTCTTGTCGGAAAAGCCGATGGCGTGGACGATGAAATCGAGCTGGCCCCATGTCTTTTCGAGCGAAGCGAACAGGGTGTCCACCGAATCCATGTCGGACACATCGCAAGGCAGGACGATCTTGGATCCGAGGCTCTCGGCCAGAGGATCGACCCGCTTCTTCAGCGCATCGCCCTGATACGAGAAGGCAAGTTCGGCTCCGGCATCGGAAAGGGCTTTGGCGATACCCCAGGCAATCGACTTGTCGTTGGCAAGGCCCATGATCAGGCCGCGTTTGCCCTTCATCAGATTCGTCGACATCCAAACCTCCCTTGCCTTTCGGCCCCAATTTCGATCCGGTGTAGGCGATTGACGGGGGTGCTTCAAGACTGAGCGCGACGTTGCGTCAAGCAAGGCACGATGAAGAGGAGAGACGCACCATGAGCGACCGTGACGGGATCTTTGAAGGCGACGATCCGTTTGTGATCGCCCGCAGATGGTTGGCCGAGGCGGAAGGCGCCGAGCCAAACGATCCCAACGCAATTGCACTGGCCACAGTGGACGGACAAGGGCTCCCCAATGTGCGGATGGTGCTCCTCAAGGAAATCGAGGACGCCGCGTTTGTTTTCTACACGAACTACGAAAGCGCCAAGGGGCAGGAGCTTGCCGCCTCGGGGAAAGCCGCGTTTGTCATGCACTGGAAATCCTTGCGCCGACAGATCCGGGTGCGGGGCATCGTAAGCCGTGAAGAGGGCCCTCAGGCAGACGCCTATTTCCGCTCGCGCAGCCTCAAGAGCAGGCTTGGCGCTTGGGCCTCGGCACAGTCGCGACCGCTCTCATCACGGGCAGCGCTGGTTGCCGAGGTGGCCAAAGTTACCGCTCAGAAGGGAATCGATCCGGAGCGCCCCCCGTTCTGGGGTGGTTTCAGAATTTTACCACTTGAGATTGAATTCTGGGCCGACGGACCGTTTCGTCTGCACGATAGGTTCCGCTGGAGGCGCGAAAATCACCAGAAACCTTGGGAAATTACCCGCCTCAACCCTTGACATTCACGCTTCGTGAACGGCATCTTCTTGAAACGGAGAGGCTTTCTCCGGTGTTATCGTTGCCCCCATGGGAGAGGGCGGTTTCGGGAAGCGCTGTAGAGAAGATCAAGGGTATGTGTGAAAATTTCGACATTGGACGGATGTTTCGCGGGATCGTGAAGTGGTTTGATGCGTCAAAGGGCTTCGGGTTTGTTGTCTCGCATAGCGGCGGCCCAGATATCCTTTTGCATGGCAATGTTTTGCGCAGTTTCGGGCACAGCTCGGTCGCCGAAGGGACCGAGATCGAGATGAATGTCGTCGAGACCGCGCGCGGGATGCAGGCAACCGAAGTCCTGTCGCTTACACCGCCCGCGTCCCGACCTGCCGCGCCTTTGGCTGAGATGTGCGGGCTTGAAAGCGAAGACATCGCACGCCTGCCGCTTCATGCCGCTCGGGTCAAATGGTTCGACAAAGCCAAAGGGTTTGGGTTTGCCAATATCTTCGGTCTAGCCGATGATATCTTCATCCATATCGAGGTCTTGCGCCGCTCGGGCCTTGCCGACCTCGGAACCGGAGAAGCGATCGGTGTGCGCGTCACCGATGGCAAGCGCGGCAAGATGGCGGTCGAGGTGCAAAGTTGGGACAGCGCAGTTGGTTTCGGTGGAGCCTCTTTGGAGCTCTGATGGCACTGGGCCTTGCCCTTGCCACCTTTTCTACTGCTGAAGATTGCGACGAGAACCGCCTCACCATATCCGGCCAATGGGGCCGCGCCCATTTCATCGTCGCGTTGGCTGATGATCCTTCGGAACGCGCCAGAGGCCTTATGTATGTCGAGTCGCTGCCGATGCTCGCGGGGATGTTGTTCGTCTATCCCGAACCTCAGGCGGTGACGTTCTGGATGAAGAACACGCTGATCCCCCTCGATATGCTGTTCGTCGGGCCAGACGGGACGATTCTCTCGATCCACGAAAATGCGATTCCGCATGACGAGACGACGATAAGCGGCGGTGAGGGGGTGCTTGCGGTGCTCGAGATCAACGGCGGGATGGCGAACCGTCTCGGAATCGGCGTCGGAGATCGGCTCGAACATCCAGCCTTTCGGGCGGCTTGTGCCGGTTAGGCCTTTTCAAATGCGCCCGCCCCGTCTAATCACGCCTTCGTCGGGGCGTAGCGCAGCCTGGTAGCGCGACGGTTTTGGGTACCGTAGGTCGTAGGTTCGAATCCTATCGCCCCGACCACCACACAGGACAATATGTGAAATTGACTTGGCGCGCGGACATGGGCGAGCGTCATTCCAGAGTTATCCAATGAGGTGGAGCAATGAAATCAATCAAGAATCTTCTGGCGGCTGGTGCCCTCGCCATTGCGGGCACGTCCGCTTCGGCAATCAGCCTGCCCGAGTCGACCTTTTTCGCCGGGTTTGTCTGGACAATGGGTGCAGGCCCCGCCCTGACGGTAAAATACGTTACCTCGAATGCGCCCGACACGGCCGCGCTTTCGGGTGGTGTGAGCTACTATTTCGAAAATGGCTGGGGTGCCGACCTTGGCTTTACCTAAAATACTTGCACCCTGTCAGCCACGGCTGGCTATGACTTCCTCCAGAACGGATTTCAGTTCGGCGTTGGCGCTTTGGCCAATCCCTATTGCCTCCCATTCTGAGCCAGAAACGACACAGTTGAAATTGAGCGCTGCCGCGAGGGAATCACGGCGGCGCTCTTTTTTGGTACCCATCCAGTTTTGAACCGATTTCTTAACCCCGATCCCTAAGTGCGCGGGGACGCGAAAGATTCCCGCCCCGCCGAAAATGGGGAGGCTCCCGCGATCATACACAGGCTTATCCACAGAGCCATCCACCGCGCCGTTCGGGCGAATCCCCGTCAACGTAAATTTTCTCTTTCAAGCCAAAAAATGCCGTTGACCGCCCCCTGCGATCACGTCAGGTTGTGGGGGCCGACAAAACGGACACAAGATTTAGTGTCCATGTGATGGCAGGGACAAAGACCTAAGAAACCCGGCCCCTGAACCGACGGGCCAGACACGCCGAAGGCCAAGGGCTTATCAGCGATGGGTATCTGTTCCCGCTTCGACAGGCATTCGAGGGCGCGACGCGCCGGACTATTCAAAAGGCCGCAACGTCGGTCATGCAGGGGCAAGGTGCGATGAAAATCGAACGAAATTTCACGAAATCCGGCAACGACGCCTATAGCGAGATCGAGTTCCGCTTGACCTCCTCGGAGATTCGCAATCCCGATGGCAAGATCGTCTTCAAGCTCGACAACTGCGAGATCCCGTCCAAGTGGAGCCAGGTTGCGAGCGATGTCATCGCCCAGAAATACTTCCGCAAGGCGGGCGTTCCTTCCGAGGTGAAGAAGGTCAAGGAAAAGGGTGTCCCGTCTTTCCTGTGGCGCAGCGTTCCGGCCGAAGGCGCGACCTTCGGTGGCGAGACCTCGGCCAAGCAGGTCTTTGATCGCCTCGCTGGCGCTTGGACCTACTGGGGCTGGAAGGGCGGCTATTTCTCGACCGAGGAAGACGCCCGCGCTTATTTCGACGAGATGCGCTATATGCTCGCCACCCAGCGCGCCGCACCGAATAGCCCGCAGTGGTTCAACACCGGCCTGCACTGGGCCTATGGCATCGACGGCCCCGCGCAGGGCCACCACTATGTCGACTACAAAACCGGCGTTCTGACCAAATCCACCTCGTCCTACGAGCACCCGCAGCCCCACGCCTGTTTCATACAGTCTGTCGCTGACGATCTGGTGAACGAGGGCGGCATCATGGACCTCTGGGTCCGCGAGGCGCGCCTGTTCAAATACGGCTCGGGCACCGGCACCAACTTCTCCAGCTTGCGTGGCGCGGGCGAAAAGCTTTCGGGCGGCGGCAAGTCGTCTGGCCTCATGGGCTTCCTCAAGATCGGCGACCGCGCTGCCGGTGCGATCAAGTCGGGCGGCACCACGCGCCGCGCGGCCAAGATGGTCATCGTCGATGCCGATCACCCCGATATCGAGGATTTCATCAACTGGAAGGTCATCGAAGAGCAGAAGGTTGCCTCGATCGTCGCCGGCTCGAAGATGCACGAGCAAAAGCTCAACGGCCTATTCGCCGCGATCCGTTCTTGGGATGGCGCCGAAGCCGATGCTTATGACCCCAAGGTCAATGAAAGCCTCAAGGATGCGATCCGCGACGCCAAGCGCGTGATGATCCCCGAGACCTATATCAAACGTGTTCTCGATTACGCCAAACAGGGCCACACCTCGATCGAGTTTCCGACCTATGACACCGATTGGGATAGCGAAGCCTATGCCAGCGTTTCGGGCCAGAACTCGAACAACTCGATCCGCGTCACCGACGCCTTCCTCAAAGCTGTCGAAGAAGATGGCGACTGGGAGCTGATCAACCGCAAGGACGGCTCGGTTTGCAAAACCATCAAGGCCCGCGCCCTGTGGGATCAGGTGGGTCACGCGGCATGGGCCTGCGCCGATCCGGGCATCC
>Ga0181559_10006235_pt1 | contig 11283 bp, 3 predicted proteins | sample 011ome_21_FD_133752 | JGI IMG/M metagenome (GOLD analysis project Ga0181559, IMG submission 133752) | Coastal salt marsh microbial communities from the Groves Creek Marsh, Skidaway Island, Georgia - 011508AT metaG (megahit assembly) | ecosystem: Environmental > Aquatic > Marine > Intertidal zone... | reverse complement strand
TATAGGAGGATAGAGACAGACGCGTCGGCGAGGCATCCGCCGCCGGCGACCGCGGGAGGCGCGCGCGAAGCGCGTCGCGCGAGTCGCTCGGCTACGCCTCGAGACGGAATCTCGACATCGTGTCGAGACCGCGTCGACGTATTATGATATGTACCGATCGTAGTTACCTTATTATGCCGTACGTATATGCCGTATATACTATGTGTGATTGAAAGTATGCATAGTAGCTACGTAGACTACCGTAATAGACAAACCAAACCACCTCCGGCCACGTTCGCGGCGGCGTCTTCGAGTCGCGTCGTCGGCGAGAAAAATCAGCCGGCGCCCGGCGCTTCAGCGCTTGCGGGCGACGGCTTCACCGTTCGCGCGCGCGTTCGAGACGCCGCGTGTCGCGTTTTATAGCGCTTCGTTCCGTTAAGCCATATCCGCCTTAAGGCCTTTAAGGCCTTAAGGTTAAAGAAACCGACGAACCACATCTTTTGTCGTGTTCGTCTTATCTTTTGTTGAGCGCGGCGACGATCTCCGCCTGCGCGGGGCGGCCGTTCTTGGCGAAGAGCGCCTGCTGGCGCCCGCTCCAGATGGTGGTTCCGTTTTGTGATACCGTGACGGTGATGGGATAGGAGTCGACGCGGTTGGGCACCACCTTCGCGTCGCCGTGCACGCGCTTGATGGCATCCTTGGCGGCGTTGAACTCCTGCTGCCCCCCGTCTCAGTTCTGCGGTGGCGCGTGGAAGAGGTGGGAGACGTCAGAGCGGTGGAAAGCGTCGCGTCGTGACGAGCGCGTGACACACGTCGGCGGTGCCCACGTCGGCGCGCGCGGTGGCGCGGGAGCGGGACGGGGGGGGGCAAACGCGTACCCTGCAGTACGTGACCACATATTCGTCCTTCGCGCCCGTCGGGCCCGAAGCGGTGGCTCCCATGCCCATGCCTACGCGTGGGTCGATGTGTGAATCCACAACGACGCGTGGCGCTTTCTTTATTCGCGGTCCACAGCGGCTCCGAAGCGGCTCCGAAGTCGCGAAGTTTGTTTCCGCTCGGCCGCGCCGACATCTCGACAATCGCCGTCGGGCGATTTGAATGAACCCTCTGAAAACTAACACAGCTTTTCCCGAGACGGGAAGTTTAAACCGGCAATTCTCGAGTCATGCCGTCGTTGATGCCGAAACGGATAACCTTGGGCGTCGGTTCGAGGGGTTTTCTGCCACCTCGGACGGGTTTAAACCCACGCTTTAGAAGCGACGGGCGTTCCGAGACGACCCGCACAAGCGACGGCGCGTCGATCCATCGCGGAGTCTGAATCGCGCGCGTGCCCCGAGAACGCACGCACGCCGCGTCCGATCCCGCCCTCGCGGCGCCGCGCATCGAGACCGAGGTCGCGCCCCGTCGGTGCTCGATTTATTTGTTAGCCCGTCGCTGAGTCGGACGACCGCCCCGTTCGGGCGCCGCGTTTCGAGTAGCGCACGCGAGCGGCGGCGATGTCCGGCGCGCCGGGCGTCGGCGCGACGAGGGGTGCGCTCGCGCCGGCCGCGAACGCGCCCGTCGCGCGATCGTGGCGACGCGGGGTCGCGTCCGTCACGGGAAGGCTCGCGGGGTTCAACCACGCCCCGAAGCACCAACCTTCGCGCCCGCGAGTCGATGCGCGCGCGCGAAGCCTCGGGTTCGGCCACGCGCTCGTTTCCGGCGCCGCGGGCGCGCCTCGCCGCCTCGGCGTCGTCGCGCGCGCGAAGAAGGACGACAAGCTGCGCGATGAGCTCAACGCCACCCGGCGCGACCTCGAGCAGGCGCGCAAGGAGGCGCGCGAGGCGGAGGAGCTCTTCGCGGCGGCCGCGGATGAGCGCGCCGCGAAGGTGAAGGAGCTCGTGCAGGAGATCGACCACTGGCACGACGCCGCGACTTTGGCGCAGAGCATGGAGCAGGAGGCGAGGCACGAGCTCGAAGAGGCGAGGAAGCAGCTGGACGAGACGGGCGGGCGCGCGCACGACGCCGAGCGCTCGCGGGAAGACGCGCAGCGACGCGCGGATGAGCAGAACCGTCGCGTGGAAGAGGCGGAGCGCGCGCGCGGCGAGGCGGAGGGCCGAGCCGAGAAGGCGCGCGAGGACGTGCGCTTGCAGGACGTCGAGCTCGACCGGCTGCGCGGCGAGCTGGAGGGGCTGCGCGGCGAGCTGGACGGCGCGCGGCACGAGCTGGAGAAGTGGGCAAATGAGGTGGACCAGCAGAGCGCGAGCGCGGGCGCGGATGCGCTCATGGAGATTGAGCGCATGAAGAACAAGCACGAGGAGGACAAGCAGCGCTGGAAACGCGCCGCCGCGTCCGCGGAGGAGGCGCTCATGAAGGACAAGGACAAGGCCCTGAACGACATGCAGCGCGTGCTGAAGGAGACGGAGACGCGCGCGCGCGAGGCGGAGGAGGGGCGCAAGCGCGCCGAGGAGAGCACGCGGCTCTTCTCGGAGCAGCACGGCGGCCGCGTTAAGGAGATGGAGGAGCGGTGCGCGGAGCTGCAGGACCGCGCGGAGAAGAAAGAATGGTACCTGGGCGAGGCGCGCGCGGACCTGGAGCGCGCGCGCGAGGAGCTGGCGAGGCACGACGACGTCTCCGCGGCGGCTGCGGCGGAGCTCAAGGCGGCGAAGGATGAGGCGGCGGCGGCGGAGAAAACCATCGCCACCCGCGACCTGGAGTTGGTCAACGCGCGCGATGAGCTGGCGGAGGCGCGCTCGATGCTGGAGGCGGTGGCGGACGGCGTCGAGAGCGCCACCATGGAAGCCGCGAGCCGCATGAAGAAGGCTGACGAGCGCGTCCGCGAGGTGCACGCCACCAAAGCCGAGGCGGACGCCGAGCTCGAGCGCCTGCGCGGCGAGCTGGAGCACGCTCTGGAGCGCGCCGCGGAGGCAGAGGAGGCTGCCGAGCGGCGCGTCGCGGACGCCAAGGGGCGCGTGGATGAGGCCTGGGCGGCGGCGGAGGAGAAGGGCCGCGCGCTCGAGTCCTCGCGCCGCGACCTGGAGGAGTACCGCAAGTCGTCGGCGGCGGCGGCGGACGAAGCCACTTTGCGCGTGCACCAAGCCGAGCACCGCGCCGATTCCCTGAAAGCCGCCATCGAGCAGAAGGAACGCGACGCGTCGCGCCTGCGCGACGACCTCGCGGCGGCGCGCGACGCCGCGTTCGAGGGCACGACCAGCTCGAACGAAGCCACGGAGCGGGCGTTGCGGGCGGAGGAGCGCGCCGAAGTCTCGGCGGATGAGGCGCGCGCCGCCGCGATTTCCGCGCAGGAGAAGCTCGAGCGCGCGCGGCGGCTGGAGGATCAGGCGCGACAGCCCGAAGCGGCGGCGCTCGAAGCCTCCGAGCGCCTGGAGGAGGCGGAGGGCAAGGTGGAGAAGACGGAGCTCGCCGTGGCGGAGCGCGCGCTGGAGGTTGAGGAGGCGCGCGAGGCTTTATCCAAGTTCCGACGCGAAACCGCCGAGGCGGCGCGCTCGGCGGCGACGGCGGCGGAGGAGGCGAACGAGAAGGTGCTCGCCGCGGACGCCGCCACCAGACGATGCGAGTCCGACCTGGGGCGCATTCGGCGCGACCTGGACGCCATCGCGGGTGAGATTCACCGCGCGAACGAGCGCGGCGACCACGAGATGGCGCGCGCGCTCGAGGGGCACCAGCAGAAGGGCTTCGAGGCGCGCGACGCCAAGAAGGCGGAATGTGACCGACTGCGCGACGAGGCTGACAGCCTGCGCGGCACCGCGCGCGACGCCGCGCGCGACGCGTACCGGCGCACGGATGACGGCCAGGGGCGCGTGCGCGATGCGAAGGAGCGCGCGGACGCGCTCGCGCGCGACCTCGCCGAGGGCAAGAGCGCGCTGGAGCAGTACCGGGACGAGTGCGCGCGCCTCGCCGCGACGCGCGACGAGTCAGCGCGCTTATCTCTCAAGGCGGAGAGCGCGTGCCTCGCGGCGGCGCGCGACGCCGCGGACGCCGCCGCGCACGCCGTGGAGAAGATGCGCGTGAGCGAGCGCGCGGCGACCAAGGCGTACGACGTCGCGTCCAGCCGCGAGCGCGTGCTGAGGGACGAGATGGAGAAGGCGGCGTCGGAGAATTCCCACGGCGACGGTGGCGACGACGGGGCGGAGAACGAGACGTGGCGCCGCGTGCAGGACGCCAAGAACACCGCGGACTGGGCCGCCGGCCTGGAGGAGCAGCGCAAAGCCGCCGAGCGCGTGGTGGAGGAGGCGCGCGCGCGCCTCGCGGCGGCGGAGGACCACGCGCGGGACGTGATGCGCCAGGACGGGGACGAGTACGGCGAGTTTGGGCGCATATCCGAGGCGCTCGAGCGCGCGAAGCGCGCCGCCGCCGAGGCGCGCGAGACGGAGGAGGCGCGCCGCGTCGCCGCCGTCGCCTCCGTGGACGCGTCGCACAAGCTGCGCGTCGCCAGCGAGCGCCTCGACGAGATGACGGGCAAGATGCAGCGGAAGGAGCGCGAGCTGGCCGACGCCGAGCGCGACATCGACGCGGCGACGCGCGAGGCGCAGGCGGCGATGAACGAGGCGCGGGAGGCGGAGGCGCGCGAAGGCGAGCTGGCGCGGGAGCACGCCGCGCTCGCCGCGGCGGAGTTCGGCGGGGGCGTCGGCGGCGGGACCCTCAACGACGCGCGCGCGGCGTACGAGGCGGCGCGCGACGAGCTCTCCGCGATGCGCGGGCAGCTCGAGGAGGCGAATCACACGGTGATGCGCGCGGAGGAGCTGGAGCAGCTCCGCCGAACGGCGGCGGAGGCGTTTGAGCGGAGCGCGAGCGAACGCGCGGCGACGATCGGTTCGCGTTCGTTAAACGATCGTTCGACGCCGTTCGACGCCGACGCGCGCGGCGCGAACGGCGTTGGATCCAACGCCTCGGCGGCGACGAGCGACCCGCGCGGCGTGCCCACGCAGCAGCAGCTGGACACGCGTGAGCGCGAGCTGGCGGACATGCGTCGGCAGCTGGACGCGCTGGGGAACGGCGTGCTGGCGAAGATGTCGGAGTACGAGGCGGCGTACAACCGACTCCAGAGCGCGTCGTCGCGGGACGAGCACGACCGTCTCAACGGCGAGGCCAAAACCGTGTTCGACGCCATGGAGGCTGCCAAGACGGAGGCGGAGGCGCAGAAGGCCTCGGTGGCGCGCCTGGAGGCTCACGTCGCGGAGATGAAGTCGGTCATGGCAGCGGCGAGCGGCGCGGGCGCGGCTTCTGCGGCTTCTGGATTCGGAAGCGGCGCCTCCGACCGCGGCGGCGACGAGGGGTACGACCCCGAGAACGAGTCGCGCGGCGGCGCGCGCGCCGCCGCCTTCGGCTCGAGCGCCGGCGCCTCCGCCCGATCCGGCGGCGGTCCCGGGAGTCACGGCGACTCGGACGAAGCCGACCGCCGCGCGTCGCAGCTGGCGCTGGAGGAGGCGGAGTACGTGAGCCGCGAGGCGAGGCGCCGCGCGAACGACATCCGCGCCGCCTTCGACGAGAAGCAGCGCGCGCTCGAGGCGATGAAGCGCGACATCGAGCACGGGCGCCACCGCGACGCCTTTGGGAGCGAATCGAGCGACGCGGGCGGCTCGTCCCGCGGCGGGTCTTCCGCGCGCGACTTGGAGGAGCGCCGGAGACGTGCCCTGGTGACCGTCGCCGAGGCGAAGCTGACGGCGAAGCAAGCGGAGGAGCGCGCCTCGGGTGTCCGCGCCGCGCTGGACGAGCGCCGCCGCGAGCTGGAGTGGATGCGCGGCGAGATCGAGACGCACCGCCGGTCGCTCGAGCCCATGCGCCGCGACGCCGAGGCGGCGGCGGAGCGCGAGCGCGCGGCGGACGCCAAGGCGGCGCAGCTCGCGCTGCGCGGCGGCGACGGCCGCGAGCGCGACGAGATGTCGCACCCTGTGGACGGCCACCGCCTGCGCGAGGCGCGTGAGGCTGCCGCGCAGGCCCAGCGCGACTACGAGTGGGTCAGCGGCGAGTTGCGCGCGAAAGCCGACGAAGCCGCGCGCGCCTGCCGCGAGCGCGACTCGCAGATTGAGTCGCTGGAGCTGCGCGTCGCCGGCGTCGAGACCGCGCCGCTGGAGGCGCGCTACAACGCGGAGGATACGGCGACGGCGTCGTTCCGCATCCGGCAGATCGAGGACCGCGCGCGGCGCAAAGCCGAGGAGGACTCGCGCGCGCGCGCGGGCGAAAGAGGGGGTGCTCCCAAGCAGGATGACCTGGAGCACGCGCGCTCGCGCGCGATGGCGTCGGCGGGCGCCGCCGAGGCGGCGCGCGAGAAAGTCGGCCGGGCCGAGCACATGGCGTCGGAGGCTTCGGGCTTGGCGGACGCGGCGGCGGCGCGGTGCGCGGTCGCCGAGGAGACCGCCGAGGCGATGCGCGAGGCGGCGCGCGAGGCAGCGGCTCGGCGCGAGCGCCTGTTGCAGGAGGAGCTCGCGGCGTTCACGGCGTCCTCGGCGTCCATGGCGGCGAAGATCGAGACGCTGGAGCAGACGGTGACGGACCTGGAGACGCGCGGGCGCGAGCTGGCGTCGGTGAGCCGCGTCGCCGCCGCCGAGGCGCGCGCCGCCGAGACGGACGCGCGCGACCAGGCGGCGGGCGCCGCTGCCGAGTCGGCGGCGACGGCGAAGCGCCTCGAGGCGGCGCTGCACCGCGCCGAGCGCGAGCTCGCGGCGATGGAGCAGGCGATGGTGGAGGAGCTCACCTCGAGCGAGGTGCGTCTGATGGAGACCTCGGAGGAGGTGGGCTCGCGCGCGGAGGCGATGGAGAAGATGCGCCGCGAGCTGATGGTGGAGCGCGAGAAGGCGAACCTGGCGATGAACGAGGCGAAGATCCAGGAGGCGCGTGCGATGAGCGCGCGCGCAGAGGCGGAGACGGCGCTGGCCTGGCAGGAGGGCGCGCCCGTCGGCGCCACGCGCTCGCTCGGGGACGAGGAGGCGTACGAGCTGCGGCGCAAGATCGAGGAGCTGGAGCTGACGCTGGCGGAGGTGATGACGCACGGCCCCGAGAGCACGGTGGGCGACCGCGCCACCGGGAAGCTGATGCAGCACATCCAGGCGCTGCAAGAGAAGGTGCGCGAGGGGCGCGAGATACGAGCGATGTCCGAGACGATGCTCGCCGAGCAGGCGCTGCTGCGCGAGCAGGCGGAGGAGGCCAAGTTCTACATGGCGGAGGCGGAGGCCAAGGCGAAGGAGTACGAGGACATGTCCTCGAAGCTGTGGACCGCGCTGGACCGCGCGGGCATCGACGTCGAGGAGACGGTGCAGCGGCCGACGCCGCGCCAGCGGCCGGTCTTCGTCTCCGGGCTGAGCATCTCGCAGGGCGGCGGCGCGCTGGACCCCGAGGTGGAGGCGATCCAGCGCAAGCTCATGGAGGCGGACGAGGACCTGACGGAGCTCATGAACGAGATCATGACCGACATGGTCAAGGTGGAGACGGAGGTGGCGCGCAAGGAGCTGGACGCCGCGCGCGCCGAGGCGGAGGAGCTCCGGCGGCGGCTCGCCGACCGAGGGTACAACCCCGCGCAGTGAGGGACCCATCAGTAGCTTATTATCATACGTACATACCTATGGTCATCATATGACGAGCTCCGCGTTCGTCTCTCGCGCCGTCGGCGGCGGGTCATCAGCCTTTCCCGTTCCTCGCGATTTCGGTTTCGCGATTTGGAACGCGGCGTCACCGCGTCGTCGCCGCGGCGGGGTCGTCTTCAGGTCGTCACACGTTCGCGTCAGCGCGCTTTTCGCTCTCGCGCTCACTCGCTCTTGGATGCCATCTTCTCGAGCGCGGCCACAATCTCCGCCTGCGCCGGGCGCCCATTCTTGCCGAACAGACCCTGCTGGCGCCCGCTCCAGACGACCTCGTCGTTTTTCGTCACCGTCACCGTGATGGGGTAGGAGTCGATGCGGTGCGGCACAACCTCCGCGTCCGCGTGCACGGACAGGATGGCCGCCTTGGCAGCGTTGAACTCCTGCCCGCCCCCGTCTCAGTTCTGCGTCGTTCGCGCGGAGGGGTGGAAGGTCAGGGAGACGGCTCGTGGCGAGAGCGCGACGGGCGTGAATAACGTTATCGCGCGCACGCACGTGGCAGTACGTGACCAGGTAGGCGTCCGCGGGGACGTCGGGCGCGCCCGAGGCGGACACGACGCCCCGCGCGTGGGGTCGGACGGCAGAGGACGTGCGCGCGGCGAAACCTCCGCGGCGCGTGAGCGCGCCCCGCACGGAGGCGAACGAGAGCGACGCCATGGTCGCCATCGCGCGACGCAAGTGCGTCGGGGATGACGAGGCACCCGCTTCTATTTCGCGGACAGCCGCGAGATCATCTGGAAGCGATCTCGGCATGTCGGCAACCGGAAAAAAAAAAACGGTCCTTCGCACTTTTTCCCAAACGACCACCTTCGTCTGTGTCTCGGGGGGACTATGTCGCCCTGTCAGATTTTTGGATTTCGCGTTTGCGGGGCAAAGCCACGACACGGTTGCGTCGCGTCGGCGCGTCATACCAGCACGCGCGCGTCGACCAGTCGTCGCCGCACCCCCCCCAACGCCGCGAAGCTCGCCCTTCGTACTCCACCAGCCAGCGCCGCACGCGCTCGAGTCCGACACCCGCGGTCGCACACGCTCACCACCCCCCACTCGTCCATCGGACATCGGAAACGCTTCGTCGTTCCGTGAACTTCATGTCGAGCCACGCCTCGATGAGCTTACCAGCGCCGACGCGTGTCGGCGCAGCCGCGCGCGCCGCGCGCCGCGTCGCGCTCGTTAGGTACGTATTTATCACTCACCCCGTCTCTCCCTCTACGACGCGCGCGCGCTCGCGCCCACCCCGCCGGAGCGGTCCGGTACGAGTCCCGGAACCGTCGGTCATCAAAGCTGCGACGCCTACAGGTTTACAAGTGGCAGGCGCGAAAAAAGATTTTTGCCAAATTTCCAACCGTCGTTTTTTTTCTTTCCCGTGCGAACAAGCGACTTATTGTACCCCTCATCCCCTCTCCCCGCGCCTCCTCGCTCGCAGGCCGAGCGCGCCTCTGGCTTCCGCCTCGGGGGCCATGCGCCCCCCGCACGCCGTAGCACCCGCAACTGCGCGCCGCGCGGTCGTCGCGCACGTCTCCAAGCCCCCCCATTCCGGCGGCGGGCACGGCGCGGTGGGGGACCACGTGACGCCAAACGTCGTCTCCGGCGGCAGCGACGCGAGCGTTTCGAGCGAATCCACGACTTCGTACGGCGAGTGGACCTCCGACGCCGCCGCGCTGGATGCCGCCGCGGCGGAGCGCGAGACCAGCATCAGCGAGCTCCAGGCGATGCTCGCGTCCATGGGGCAGCCGGCGCCGCCCCCGCCGCCCGCGGTCGATCCGCCCGCATCCGTCGCCGCCGCCGCCGCCGCGCCCGCGGTGCCCGCCGCCACGCTGGACATCATGCCCCCGCCTTCGCCCGCCAAGAAAGCGCCGGCGCCGGCGCCGACCGCCGCACCGGCGCTCGCGTCCGCCGCGGCGGCGCCCGCGGCGCCCGCGTCCGCCGATGACTTCCGGCGCGAGAACGGCGCGGAGGTTGCGGCGATGCTCGCGGCGGAGGCGCCGGCGACGACGCCGCAGCAGTGCACGGCCGAGGTGGGCGGTCTGCTTTCGCGTCTGCAGGCGGCGGACATCCCCCCTCCCCTGTCCCGCGGGCGCTTCAAGCTGAAGGTGATGAAGCCCGACGAGGCGATGGAGGGGAAGAAGCAGAGGCCCGCGGGGGGCCCGCCGCTCGGTACGTCCGCCGCGCCGCCGGAATCGCCGGAATCGGTCGACGCGCCTCCGGAGGCGCGCGGAGGCGCGAGACGTCTCGCGCGGTCTGCCGACGACGCGCTCGCGGCGGACCCGGCCGCGGCCGGCGTCGACGACGTTGTCGACGACGTTCCCGAGCCGCAACCCGCGGTGTCCCCGGAGCCCTCCCTGTTGTCCCAGGAGGAGGATATGCTGTTCGCGGAGGCGGTGCTGGCGGAGGCGGCGCGCCTCGCGCAGGAGGAGGCGACGGCGGAGGAGACGCTCCGCGCGGAGGCGGACGCCATCGTCGCCGACGCCGTCGCGGCGGAGGCGCTCTTCGACGACTACGCGTCGCTCGCCGCGGACGGCGATTTTTTGCAGACTACCGAGGCCCTCGACGTCGAGGCCCTCAGGCAGTCGACGAGCACGACGCCGATGACGCCGACGATGACGCATCTGAAGCGTGAGAAGCGTGAGGCGTCCAGCGGGTTCCCCCCCGCCGAGGCTTGGTACACGCCGGCGGCGGAGACGGAGGCGCAGATGCAGATAATCGCCTCCGAAGACGAGCTCCTCGAGCGCGACGATGCGTTTTCGGGGAAACTCGCGCGCGCCGTGCGTTCCATCCAGGGCTGGTTCACGGGCGTGCCGTTCCTGGACTTCGAGGAACCGCCGTCGCCCGGTGTCGTCGCGCGGGAGGCGGTCGTCCAGGCGGTCGCCGAGGAGGCGGTCGTCGAGGAGGTCGAAGACCTCGAGGCGCGCCAGACCCGAGAGGCTCTCGGTTCGGCTCCCGAGTTTTCGGGCGCGATGGCGCGCGCGCTGCGCGTCTTCGACGCGGGCACCTTCTCGACGGTCGTCCCGAGCGTCCCGAGCGTCCCGAGCGTCCCGGGCGTCCCCGCGGCGGCCGGCGGCACCGACCTGTACGATATGGTCCCCATGATCGAGGGAGACCCCGCGTCGCTCGAGGCGTGCGTCGAGGAGATGGACTACGAGTCGTACCTGGCGTTCCACGGCATGGAGGTGCTTGAGGGCACGCCGCCGCAGGTGCTCGAGGTGATGGTCGCCGAGATGAAGGGGGGCGCGGACGCCGCGGAGGCCGTGAAGCGGATGGACGCGCGGGACCTGGCGCAGGCGGTGCGTTCGAGCGGCGAGGCGGGCGCCTCAAGTGGAGCCTCCAAGTGGAGCCGCATGGCCTCCTCCTCGAGCGCGACGCGAGCGACGGAGAAGACTTCGGAGATTTCGGGGACGTCCTTCTCCTCGTCGTCCTCGCCTCCGGACGCGTCTCCTTCGGTCGCCGCCGCCTCCGCGGACGCGGCGCGCGCCGCCTCGCTCGCGGCGGACGTGGAGCGCCTGGAGCGCCAGATCGAGGAGATGGCCTCCACCGCGCGCGCCGCGAAGCGGGAGGCGGACCACAACAAGGAACAGCTCGCGTCCGCGTACGCGCGCGACGCGCGCGTCGACGAGCTCTTCGCCGAGGCGGAGAAGTGGCGTCTCGCCGCCGAAGCCGCCGAGGAGGCGCGCGCGGCTTTCGCCGCGGAGCAGTCGGAGAAGAAAGCCGCGTTCGTGCGCGACGCCGAGGCGAG